>Ga0066709_100000115_pt1 | contig 31214 bp, 22 predicted proteins | sample GraSoiAngelo_158_FD_79665 | JGI IMG/M metagenome (GOLD analysis project Ga0066709, IMG submission 79665) | Grasslands soil microbial communities from the Angelo Coastal Reserve, California, USA - 14_1009_16_30cm | ecosystem: Environmental > Terrestrial > Soil > Grasslands | place: USA...
AGCCCGGAGGCGGTCCTGGAGGAGCACATTCGTCACGTCGGCGCCGCCGGCGTACGGCTGGCCACCCTCGCGGGCCGCGTGCCCTTCGGTCCCGAGCGCCTCCGCGGCCTTCTCGACGCCCTGCAGCCAGCCGGCCGGGTGATCGCGGTGGACCGCGATTGGTTCATCCATCCCGACAGCTTCGCAGGCCTGCGCACGCTCGTCGTGGAGGCGCTCACGGCGTTCCACCGCGCGAACCCGCTCAAGCCCGGGATGTCCCGCGAGGAGCTCCGCGGCCGGGCGGGGGGCGCCGACGAGCGCGTCTTCGCGTTCCTCCTGACGTCGCTCGCCGCGGAGGGCACCGTCAAGACCGATCGTGACAAGGTCCGGCTCGCGGCCCACGAAGTGCGTCTGTCGCCCGAGCAGCGACGCATCGTCGATCGCCTGGAAGAGGATTTCCTGCGGGCGGAGGCCGCCCCGCCGAGCGCCGAGGAGGCGCTGGGGAAGGCCGGGCTCGTCGGTGACGAGGAGCACGAGCTCTTCCAGGTGCTCGTGCAGGCCGGGACGCTCGTGCGCGTGAAGGAATCGCTCTTCTTCCATGCTCGCGCCCTCGACGCGATCCAGACGAAGCTCGTGGCACTGCTGCGCGAGCGCAAGGAGATCGGCCCCGGGGACATCAAGGACCTGCTCGGCATTTCCCGGAAGTACGCCATTCCCCTCCTGGAGTTCTTCGATCAGCGCCGGGTCACCGCCCGCGTCGGGGAAAGGCGGATCTTGCGCGCGGGGTAGGGGGAGAGTAAGGTGTGGGCGTCGTTGGAAAGGAGTTCCCCATGTTTGGGCTGGGCTACCAGGAACTGCTGATCATCCTCGTCATCGTGCTGATTCTCTTCGGTGCGAACCGACTACCGGAGCTCGCCCGCTCGCTCGGCTCGAGCGTCAAGGAATTCAAGAAGGGCGTCAACGAGGCCAAGACCGAGGACACCACCGCCGCGACGAAGAAGCCAGAGGAGAACAAGACGTAACCTCGCGTCTCGATTTCCTCTGCGCGGCGGCTCTCTCCCTCCTGACGATCGCCTCCCGGCTCCCATACCGCGCGCGTCTGCTCTACAACTGGGACGCGGTGCAGTTCGCGCTCGCCCTCCGTGAATACGACGTCCTCAAGCACCAGCCCCACCCGCCGGGCTACATCCTCTACGTCGTGCTCGGCCGGATCGTCAACACCTGGCTCGACGATCCGACGGCGGCCTACGTGGCGCTCGCGGTCGCGTTCAGCGGGCTCACCACCTTCGTCGTGTACTACCTCGCCCGCGCGGTCTACGACCGGACGACGGCGCTCGCTGCCGCCTCGCTCCTGGCGGTGAGCCCGCTCTTCTGGTTCTACGGCTCCGTCGGGCTCACCTACGCCGGCGAAGCCCTCTTCGCGTCCACGGTCGCGTACTTCGCCTTCCGCGCGCTCAACGGCAGCCGGAGCGACGCGTACCTCGCCGCCTGGTACCTGGGCGTCGCGGGCGGGATGCGCCAGTCCCTCCTGGTCTTGTTGTTCCCGCTCTGGCTCGGGTGCGTGGCTCTCGGCGTGCGGCGGCTCCGGGTCGTGGCGGTGGGCCTCGCCATTCTGAGCGCCTCGGTGCTGACCTGGTTCCTCCCGATGATCTGGCTCACCGGCGGCCTCGAGCGATACGTCGCCGCATCGGTGGAGCTCGCGGATTCGGTCGTCAAGCCCACGTCGATCGTCGGCGGCGCGCTCGAGGTCACGCTACGGATGTCGCGCTATCTGCTGGAGTCGGTGCTGGTGGCGCTTGGTCCGCTGACGGCGGCGAGTTTCCTGGCCCCCTGGTACGTCCGCCGCGAGGGCTGGGGGTCACGGGAGTGGTTCCTGCTCTGGTGGACGCTCCCGTCGGTGATCGTCTGCACGCTCGTGCATTTCGGCCAGGCGGGCTACGTCCTGACGTTCCTCCCGGCGCTGGTGATCTTTCTCTCGCGCGTGATGGTGACGGCGCTCGCGCACGCCGGAGAGTCGCTGCCCCATCCCCGGGCGCGCGTGGCCCTCACCGCCGCCGTTGTCGTGCTCGTCGTTCTCGTGAACGGCTCGTTCTTCGTGTCGGCGCGGCCAGCGCCTCGGGATTTCGATACGCCGCGGCCCGACTGGGTCCGCCAGGCGCAGGATGAGGCGTTCGACTGGATCTTCAGCCGGACGGCCGCCGCCCTGCGCGAGCACGAAGACGTCGTCCGGGGATTCGTCGACTCGATCGGCGGGCTCTACGCCTCCGCCGAGACCGCCGTGATCACCGAGCAGGGCAATTCCCGCTCGTACCCTTGGTTCCGACACGCGATGTTCTACCTGCCCGCCTACGCGGTCTACGAGCTCCACGTGGGCGGCCTGGTCCCCGGCTTTCGGGCGTCGCGTCTGTCGTCGACGATGACGATCATCCCGGAAACCGAGATCCACCTGCCGGCCTCGGTGGAGCGCCTCGTCTGGTTCGTCGACCACTGGAGCCCGACGACCGTGCGGCCTGAAGGCCTCGTCGAGATCGAGATCCCCTACGGCCGCTACCTTTACGTGCTGCCGCTCGGCCGGAAGTCGATCGAGTACGAGGACTACACGTTCGTTCGCGGAGAGCCCCCTCGCCGCGCCGTCAGCGCCGCGCATGCCAGGCCGAGGTGAGCGTCTCGCGGCGCGAGCCCGGCGGGGGCGCGATGATTTCCTCGTAGTCGCGGCGGCGCTGCTCCCGCTGGTCCTCTTCGTCGCGCGCGAGAGGCAGATCGCGGGAGCGTCTGGATTCCCGCTCGATGATTCCTGGATCCACCTGCACTTCGCGCGTAACATCGCCGAGGGCGCGGGCTTCTCTTTCAACCCGGGGTCTCCGATCGCCGGATCGACGGCGCCGCTGTGGACGCTCCTGCTCGCGGCGGGCGCCGTCGTGGCCTCGCCCTCACTCGGGATGGCCAAGGCGCTCGGCGCGACCGCGGTTCTCGCCGCAGCTCTGCTCACCCGGAGGGCGGCGCTCGCCTGGGGGGCTCGAGCCGAGGTCGCGCTCATCGCGGCCGTCGCGCTCCTCTGGACCGGGCCAGTCGCCTGGGGTGCGCTATCCGGAATGGAGGTCTCGCTCGCTGCCCTCCTGACGGCCGCCGCCCTCCTGGCGCACGGGCACGATCGCCCCCTGGTGACGGCAGCGTGCGCGGCGCTGGCAGTCCTGGCGCGGCCGGAATCTTTTCTGCTCATCCCGCTCTTCGTCGCCGCTCGCCCGGTGACGTTCCGCCGAGTCGCGACGTTCGCCCTCGTGACCATCGTGGCCGTGACGCCGGCGGTCCTGTTCAGCCTCTGGACCGCGGGCACCGTGTATCCCGCCACCGCCGCAGCCAAGGTCGAAGGCGGCCTCGTCGGCTGGCTCGGCGGCGTCCGCGAGCCGTCGGCCCTCACCTGGGTCTGGCGGCCATGGGCGTTCCTCACGGAATGGATCGCCTGGCTCGTCACGACGCACTGGCTTCTGCCTATCGCGCTCGTTCCAGGGCTCGTCCTGGTGTGGCGTCGCGCCGGCCCCGCGCTCGGCGTGGTCGCGCTCGCGCTCGTCGTGCACCCGCTCGGCATGGCGCTGTTGGCGCCCTATCGCGGGCCGGCGTTTCAAGAAGGCCGCTACTCGATCCACCTCCTCCCGCTCGTGATGCTCACGCTGGCGGTTGCTTTCGGGGCCCGGGGGCGCGAGGGGATGGGGGATACGCAATCGGCTCTGTCACCCACTCGCCCGAATCGCAGCTCTCCGAGCTGCGGACGGGACGAGGAGGTCCAACTCCTCGCGCCCCCGGGCCCCCTGCGCAATACCTGGATCGGCACGGTCGCGGTGGTGGTGTGGCTTGCGATCTCGGTCATCGCGCTCGTGCCGGCTGCGACGCGGTACGCGTGGGGCGTGCAGAACATCAACGCGATGCAGGTCCATCTTGGGCGCTGGGTGGACGAGCACCTCCCGAAGACCGTGCGGCTCGCGGTGAACGACATCGGGGCGATCGCGTACTTCTCACGCCGTGAGGTCATCGATCTCATGGGGCTCGTGACGCCCGAGATCATTGCCTATCGACGGCAGGGGGAGCCCGGCGTCCTGCGGTACGTGACGGAGACGTGTCCCGAGTACGTGATCATCTTTCCAGCGTGGTTCCCGCGGCTCGCCTCGAGCACGGACATTCTCCGGCCCGTCTACCGGGTCCGCCTGGAGCGCAACGAGGTCGCAGGTGCGGCGGAAATGGTCGTGTATCGTCTGTTGCGGTGTGCGGTATGATCGGCGCATGCGACGGACGGCGCTTTTCCTCGTGGCCGTTCTGCTCGTGCTCTGGCAGTCGGGGCGCGCCGATGCCCAGATCTATCGCTGGGTCGACGACAACGGCGTGCCCCACTTCACCGACGGGATCGACAGCGTCCCCGACCGCTATCGCGCACGGGCGGTCCCGCTCGGCCTCAAGAATGCGCCCGCGCCAGGCCCGGGCGGCCCCTCCGCCACGGGCGCCAAGTCCGCGTCGGGCGAAGCGACGGTCCGTTTCGTCCCTGGCAAGCGGATCATGGTGGACGTCAAGATCAACGGCAACGCAGAAGCCCAGCTGATGCTCGATACGGGCGCCGATCGGACGCTCATCAGCCCCCGCGCGCTCCAGGCGGCCGGTGTCCGGATCGCGGGGCCGACGACCACGGGCCAGATCGTGGGCGCGACGGGAAGTGAGCAGGTTCAATTCGTCCTCGTCGATAGTCTCGAGGTGGGTGAGGCGCGTGTCGGACGCATGCCCGTGGGCGCGTACAACTTGCCCACGACGGAGGTGGGCGATGGGCTGCTCGGACGCGACTTCCTCGACCAGTTCAACGTGAACATCGATGCGGCGAAGGGTGTCGTGACGCTCTCACCCAAGTAAGCTCCCGACCGCGCTGTGGTACCATGACGCTCCGGGTCATGGACTACAAGGCCACGCTAAACCTGCCGAAAACCGCCTTCCCGATGAAGGCGAACCTGCCGAAGAGCGAGCCGGAAATGCTCGCGTGGTGGGATTCGTTCGGAATCTACAAGCGCCTGCGCGAGGCGGGCGCGGACCGGCCCCCCTGGATCCTCCACGATGGCCCACCGTATGTGAACGGCCACATTCACATGGGCCACGTCCTCAACAAAGTGCTGAAGGACATCGTCGTGAAGTCGCGCACGATGCTCGGCTTCAACGCCGCGTACGTGCCGGGCTTCGATTGTCACGGCCTGCCGATCGAGCATCAGGTCGACAAGGAGCTCGGTCTCGACCGGCCCGGTGTCGACGTGCGCCAGGCGATGAACCCCGTCGAGAAGATCGCCCGGTGTCGCGAGTACGCGCGGCGCTTCGTCGACATCCAGCGGGACGAGTTCCGGCGGCTCGGCGTCTTCGGCGACTGGGACAATCCATACTTGACGATGGCGCCCGCCTACGAGGCGGTGATCGCCCGCGAATTTGGCCGCCTGGTCGGACGCGGCCTCGTCTACAGAGGCCTCAAGCCCGTCCACTGGTGCATGTACTGCAAGACCGCGCTCGCTCAGGCCGAGGTGGAGTACGAGGAGCAGCGCACGCCCTCGGTGTACGTGAAATTTGCCCTGGAGACGGTGCCGCCGACCCTCACGGCCGAGCTCAAGGGACGCAAGGCATTCGCCGTGATCTGGACGACCACGCCGTGGACTCTTCCGGCGAATCTCGCGATCGCGGTGCAGCCCTCGCAGAGCTACGTCACCCTCGACGTGACCGGTGAGGTCCACGTCGTGGCCAAGGCGCGGCTCGAGGAGTATCGCCTCGTGCTCGAGAGAGCCGCGAAGGGTCGCGTCCAGCTCGGGCCGGTCGGGTCGGAGTTGCCCGGCTCGGACTACGTCGGGAGCATCTACCGCCACCCCTGGATCGATCGTCGCGGACAGATCGCAGGAGCCGATTTCGTCGCCATGGACACCGGCACCGGGCTCGTTCACATCGCCCCGGGCCACGGCGAGGAAGACTACGAGCTCGGACGGGCCCTCGGGCTCAAGATCTACAACCCGGTGGACGACGACGGACGCTTTGTCGCCGACGTGGCGCACGTTGCCGGGATGACGGTGTGGGAGGCGAACCCCAGGATCGTCGATCTCCTCCGCGATCGGGGCGCCCTGGTGGCCGAGGAAACTATCGACCACACCTATCCCCACTGCTGGCGCTGCAGGAACCCGACGCTGTTCCGCGCCACCGAGCAGTGGTTCGTGGCCCTCGACCAGCACGGCCTCCGCACGCGCACACTAGAGGCCATCCGACGCGACGTGCGCTGGATCCCCGCATGGGGCGAGGAGCGCATCTTCAACATGATCGCGCACCGACCGGACTGGACGCTCTCCCGCCAGCGCGTGTGGGGCGTGCCGATCGCCGCCTTCTACTGCGCCGGCTGCGAGACGGTGCTGCTCGAGCAGGCGGTTATCGAGCATGTTGCACAGATCTTCGGTGGCGGCCGCGGGATCGAGGAGTGGTACCTCCGCGGCGAGCAAGAGCTGCTTCCGCCGGGCACACGGTGTCGCCAGTGCGGCGGGTCGGTGTTCCGCAAGGGCACGGACACCCTCGACGTGTGGTTCGACTCGGGCTGTAGTCACGCGGCGGTGCTGGAGACGCATCCCGAGCTCCGGTGGCCGGCCGAGCTGTACCTCGAGGGCTCCGATCAGCACCGCGGCTGGTTCCATTCCTCGTTGCTCGAGGCCATGGCCACGCGCGGGGCGCCCCCCTACAAGAGCGTGCTCACGTGCGGCTTCGTGATCGACACCGAAGCTCGCAAGATGTCGAAATCGGTGGGGAATACCGTCGCTCCCGAGGAGCTCTTGCCGAAGTACGGCGCCGAGGTCCTGCGGCTCTGGGTGGCGGCGGAGGACTACACCAACGACATCCGGGTCTCGACGGAGATCCTCGACCGGTTGGCCGACGCCTACCGCCGCATCCGGAACACGTTTCGATTCTTGCTCGGCAACCTCGGCGACTTCGAGCCGGCGCGTGACCGGCAGTCCTACGCGCGGCTGGACGAGATCGATCGCTGGATCCTCGACCGCTTGGCGCGCCTCATCGGCCGTGTCCGGCGCGCCTACGAGGAGTACGAATTCCACACCGTCTTCCACAGCGTGCACAACTTCTGCGCCGTCGATCTCTCCGCGCTCTACCTCGACGTCATCAAGGATCGACTCTACACCTCGGCCGCCGACGACCCGCGTCGGCGGGCGGCGCAGACGGCGTGCCACGACATCTTCGCCGCGCTCGCGCGGCTCCTGGCGCCGATCTTCACCTTCACGTCCGAGGAGGCGTGGCGCTACCTGCCCGGCGTCCGCACCGAGAGCGTGCACCTCGAGCGTTTTCCCGAGGCGCCGCGCGAGTGGCTCGACGATGGGCTCAAGCGCGACTGGGATCGGCTCCTCGAGCTGCGCCGCGAGGTCGCAAAGGCGCTCGAGACCGCGCGTACCGAGAAGCTGATCGGCAGCTCGCTCGAGGCCGCGGTGCGAATCGCGCACGCCCCCGAGGACCTGCCGGCCCTCCTGCGGGCCAAGCGCGAGCTCCTGCCGACGCTCTTCATCGTGTCGCGGGTGGATCTCGAGCGGTCGGCGGCCCGCGCGAGCGTCACCTACGAGAGTCAGGACATCCCGGGCCTCGTCATCGGCGTCGACCGCGCGCGTGGGGAGAAGTGCGAGCGCTGCTGGATGCGGAGCGAGCGCGTCGGCGAGAACGCGGCGCATCCCTCGCTCTGCGAGCGCTGCGTCCCGATCGTCCTCGCCCGCAGCCGCAGTGCGAGCTGAGCGGTCGCCGCGAGGCGAGCAGTTCAATGGTTCAGGCGGTCCGAGCTGAGCGGTCGCCGCGAGGCCGCGTCGCCCGCGTCGTCGCGATCGCCGGTGTCGTCGTGGTCCTCGACCAGGTCGTCAAGCTGATCGTGCTGGACCGCCTGACGCCGGGCCTCCCCGTCGTCGTCGTCGAGGGCCTCGTCGCGCTGACGCTCGTCATGAATCCGGGTCTCGCCTTCGGTCTCCTGGCTGGCGTCCCGACGGGCTGGCGCTGGGCGGTGGGCCTGCTCTCGCTGCTGGCGCTGGGCGTCCTGCTCCGGGTTGCGCTACGAATCCTCCCCAGCGGCGGATGGCGCGAGCAATCCGCGATCGGCCTCATCTTCGGCGGCGCCGTCGGCAACCTGATCGATCGAATGCGCTTCGGCGCCGTCGTCGACTTCGTCGACGTCCACTTCCGCGGCTGGCATTGGCCGGCGTTCAACATCGCCGACTCGGCGATCACGGTGGGCGTGATGGTCCTGGCGCTCGTGGTGCTCGTCGATCGGTCACCCTCCACTTCCGTCTGAGCCGTGACGGTGCTCACGGTCGAGCTCGCGTCGGCCGGCGCCAGGCTCGATCGCTGGCTCAGCGACCGGCTGACCGAGCTCTCGCGGGCGCGGCTGCAGACCCTGATCCGGGGCGGGCTCGTCCGCGTCGACGGCGCCGTGGTCAAGGCCGCGCATCGGCTCCGCGGCGGCGAGGGGATCGAGATCGAGGTCCCGCCGGCCGTGGAAGAGGAGCTGGCGCCCGAGCCGGTCGCCCTCTCCGTCGTCTACGAGGACGACCACGTGCTGGTGGTCGACAAGCCGGCGGGCATGGTCGTCCATCCGGGCGCCGGACGGGCCCTTGGGACCCTCGCGGCGGCGATTCTCGCTCACGCGCCCGGCACCGCCGGCGTCGGCGGGCGCCGACGCCCTGGGATCGTGCACCGCCTCGACAAGGACACGTCGGGACTTCTCGTCGTCGCCAAGACCGCCAAGGCGTACGACGCGCTCGTAACCCAGCTCGCCGCCCGGACGGTGACGCGTCGCTATCTCGCTGTCGTCCACGGGCGCGTGCGGGCCGACCAGGGGGTCGTGGACGCACCGATCGGGCGCCATCCGACGGCCCGAGTAAAGATGGCCGTTCGCCCGGCGGGCCGAGGCAAGCGGGCGGTCACCCGCTATCGGGTGCTCGAGCGCTTCTCCGATTTCACGCTCGTCGAGGTTCGACTCGAGACGGGCCGCACCCACCAGATCCGTGTCCATCTGGCTTCGCTCGGTCATCCGGTCGTGGGGGACGACGTGTACGGCCGGTCACGCTCGGTCCCGGTGCCGGGCCTCGACGGCTACGCCCTCCATGCCGCGGCGCTCGGGTTCATCCATCCTGTTTTCCGGAAAGTGATCGAATGCTCCGCGCCCCTGCCGGCTAGAATGGAGCGCCTACTGTCTCACCTTCGCCACATCCCTTCATTAGCCGCGTCTCGGCCGGCGCGGCCCCTGGGATAGCTCGCCTCGAGCCTGGGCCCAGCCCCCGGGCCTGCGGCTCGCACTACGACCCCGCGACGGCCTGCGGCGCGAACCGCCGCTGATCGATGGCTGGGCCGCCCCAGGGGCGGGACGCCGACGCCGCTCCCGGGGTAGAATGAACGTCACGCCATGGATCGACTGACGGCCGTTGTGCTCGCTGCGGGAGAAGGCAAGCGGATGCGCTCGCGGCAGCCCAAGGTGCTCCACCCGCTCTGTGGCCGTCCCCTCATCGCCTATCCGCTCCGTACCGCGCGAGCTCTCGCCGACCGGATCGTGCTGGTGGTGGGACCCAACGCCGACGAGGTCGTGACCTTGGCGGGGTCCGACGTCCGCGCCGTCGTCCAGCGTGAGCGACTCGGCAGCGGTCACGCCGTCCTGCAGGCCAAGCCCGAATGCGGCGAGGGGACGATCCTCGTCCTGCCGGGCGACATGCCGCTGCTGTCCGTCGAGACCATCGAGCGTCTCGTCGCCCATCATCGGAAGAGCCACGCCGCCGCGACCGTGCTGACCGCCGTCGTGACCGAGCCTCAGGGCTACGGCCGCGTCCTGCGGCAGGGGGGACGCGTCAAGCGGATCGTCGAGGACCGGGACGCGACCGACGCGGAGAAGAAGATCGCCGAGATCAATACCTCGGTGTACTGCTTCGCCGCCGGGCGGCTGTGGCGGGCGCTCGGCAGGGTCCGCGCCGACAACGACCAGGGCGAGTACTACCTGACGGACGTGATCGGCGTCCTGTCCCGCGCCGGGGCGCGCGTGGACGCGCTCCTGACCTCCGATCCCGGCGAGGCCGCCGGCGTCAACGACCGCAAGCAGCTCGCGGCGGTCGCGGCGGTCCAGCGCCGCCGCATCCTCGACCGGCTGATGGAAGACGGGGTGACCATCCTCGATCCGGCCAGCACCTACATCGAGGACACCGTCACGATCGGGCCGGACACGACGATCCATCCTCAGGTCGTGATCGAGGGGCAGTCGGTCGTCGGGAGCGAATGCGTCATCGGTGTCGGCTGTCATCTGAGCTCGACCCGGCTCGCCGATCGCGTGACGCTGCTGCCGTACTGCGTGCTGCGCGAGTCGATGATCGACGACGCGGCGACGCTCGGCCCGTTCTGTCACCTGCGGCCCCTGTCGCACGTGGGCCCTAGAGCGAAGGTCGGGAACTTCGTCGAGCTCAAGAAGTCGAAGATCGGCCGCGGGTCGAAGGTTCCGCATCTCTCCTACGTCGGCGACGCCACGGTCGGGGAGGGCGTCAACGTCGGCGCCGGGACGATCACGTGCAACTATGACGGCGTCAACAAGCACGAAACGAGGATCGACGACCGCGCGTTCATCGGGACCAACACGAGCCTGGTGGCGCCCGTCACGGTCGGCGAGGGCGCCTACATCGGCGCGGGCTCCACGATCACGAAGGACGTCCCACCGGGAGCCCTTGCGGTCGGACGCGCCCACCAGGTCGTCAAGGACGGCTGGGCGGCGCGCAAGGCGAAGAAACCCGGAGAGCATCGAGGTTAGCCATGTGCGGAATCGTTGGATACGTCGGCGACAAGAGCGCGGTCGGCATCATCCTCGAAGGGTTGAAGCGACTGGAATACCGTGGCTACGACTCGGCGGGCATCGCCGTGCTCCACGACGGCACGCTCCACGTCCGGCGCGCCGCCGGCCGGATCAAGATGCTCGAAGCCGTCCTCGGTGAGCGGCCGCTCACGGGCTCGCTCGGCATCGGCCACACGCGCTGGGCGACCCACGGCCGGCCGTCGGAGGAGAACGCCCACCCCCACACCGACTGCCAGGGCACGCTCGTCGTCGTCCACAACGGGATCATCGAGAACTACCTCGAGATCAAAGAGCGCCTCCTCGCCGAGGGCCACCGATTCAAGTCGGAGACCGACACCGAGGTGGTCGCCCACCTGATCGAGCACCACCTCGCGGCCACGGGGCGACTCGACCGGGCCGTGAAAGCCGCGCTCAAAGAGGTCGCCGGCTCGTACGCGATCGGGGTTGTCTCGGCGGCCGCGCCGGACCGGCTCGTCGCCGCCAAGCAGGGCGCCGGCAGCGTCGTCGTGGGGCTCGGCCAGGGCGAGATGTTCGTCGCCTCGGACATTCCTGCGATCCTTTCGCACACGCGGGACGTGGTCGTGCTCGAGGACAACGAGGTGGCCGTCGTCACGGCCGACTCCGTCGAGCTGTCGACCCTCGAGGGGGAGCCCGTTCGTCGAGCACCGGCCCGCATCCTGTGGGACCCGATCATGGCCGAGAAGGGCGGCTACCGGCACTTCATGCTCAAGGAGATGCACGAGCAGCCGCGGGCCATCACCGACACCTTCCGCGGCCGGATCGCCCCCGAGACGGGCAACGTCGTGCTGCCGGACGTGAACCTCGCCCCCGACACGGTGCGGGCCATCGAGCGCGTGGTCCTCGTCGCCTGCGGGACGGCGTGGCACGCCGCGATGCTGGGTCGCACGATGATGGAGCGGCTCGCCGGCATCCCGGCCGAGGTGGACCTCGGTAGCGAGTTCCGGTATCGCGACGCGCTCGTCGGCCCCGAGACGCTCGTCGTCGCGATCTCCCAGTCGGGCGAGACCGCCGACACGCTCGGCGCCGTCAAGGCCGCCCGGCTCAAGGGGTGCCCGATCCTCGCGATCACGAACGTCGTGGGCTCGGCCCTGGCGCGCGAGGCGACGGGCGTCCTCTACATGCATGCCGGTCCGGAGATCGGTGTCGCCTCCACGAAGGCGTTCTCCACGATGATCGTCGCCACCTATTTGCTCGGCCTCTGGCTCGGTCGCCAGCGCGGTGCCATGACCGCCGAGGACGTCAAGAAGCGGATCCACGACCTCGTCGAGATCCCGCGGCTCGTCGAGAGGACGCTCGAGCTCGACGGCCAGATCACGGCGATCGCCCGCGAGCTCGCCGGCGCGCGCGACTTCCTCTATCTCGGCCGCGGGCTGCAGTTCCCGATCGCGCTCGAAGGCGCGCTCAAGCTCAAAGAGATCTCCTACATCCACGCCGAAGGGTACGCCGGCGGCGAGATGAAGCACGGTCCCATCGCCCTCATCGCCGACCGCTTACCGGTCGTCGCGCTGGCCCCGCGCGACGGCTCGTACGAGCGCATGCTCGGCAACATCGAAGAGGTCCTCGCCCGCGACGGCCAGGTCATCGCCGTCGTTCACGCCGGCGACCGGGCCGTCGCGGCGAAGGCCCAGCACGTGATCGAGGTGCCGGCCTGCGCCGACCTCCTGGCGCCGCTGATCACGGTGATCCCGCTGCAGCTCCTGGCGTACCACATCGCCGTGCGGCTCGGCTGCGACGTGGACCAGCCCCGGAACCTCGCGAAGAGCGTCACGGTCGAGTAGCCGCAGCACGCTCGGCCGCGCCCGGCTTCGTATTGGCGAGGCACCGATCGCCCGGTACAATCGACCGGTGCTTTCGGAGCTCGAGCGCCTCCTCGACGATCTGAATCCCCCGCAGCGTGAGGCCGTCACGGCGGGAGACGGACCGCTCCTGGTGCTCGCCGGCGCCGGAAGCGGCAAGACGCGCGTCATCGCCTACCGGATCGCCTGGCTCACCGGCGCTCGGGGACTCTCGCCGCGGAATCTGCTGGCGGTGACCTTCACCAACAAGGCGGCGGGGGAGATGGCCCGCCGCGTCGAGGCGCTCCTCCTGCCCGCGGGGATCCGGGCGCCCTTGATCGCCACGTTCCACTCGGCGTGCGTGCGCATCCTGCGTCAGCACGGTCGACACATCGGGCTGCCGCCCCACTTCGTCATCTACGACGAGGACGACCGCGAAAGCCTCGTCAAGGAATGCATGAAGGAGCTGGAGCTGGTCGAGCGCTCGACGACGCCCGGCGCCGTCACCCAGCGAATCAGCTACTGGAAGAACCACATGATGGGCGTGGAGGAGGCCAAGCAGAGGGCGCGGGGGCCGTGGGAGGAGAAGATCGCGCTCGTCTTCGGTCGCTACGAGGAACGCCTGCGGGCCGTCGGCGCCGTGGACTTCGACGACCTGCTGCTGAAGACCGTGCGGCTCTACGAGGAGGTCCCCGAGGCGGTAGCCTGGTACCGCGGGCTCTGGCGCCACGTCCTCGTGGACGAGTACCAGGACACCAACCGCGCCCAGTACCGGATCATCCGTCTTCTGACCGGCGAGCACCGGAACATTTGTGTCGTCGGAGACCCAGACCAGTCGGTGTATCGTTGGCGGGGCGCGGACATCCGGAACATCCTCGATTTCGAGCAGGACTATCCCGGCACTCGCGTCGTGAAGCTCGAGCAGAACTATCGCTCGACCCAGCGCATCCTCTCGCTCGCCTCGGCGGTGATCGATCACAACCAGCAGCGCAAGGACAAGACGCTCTGGACCGAGAACGCCGAGGGCGACCTGCCGAAGGTCTATCGCGCCTGGGACGAGCACGAGGAGGCGAACTTCGTCGCCCAGACGATCCTCGCGCTGCGCGGCGACGGCGTGCCGTGGGACGGCGTCGCCGTCTTCTATCGGACGAACGCCCAGTCTCGAGTGCTCGAGGACGCGCTGCGCCGGGCGCGCGCCCCGTACGGGATCGTCGGCGGCGTGCGCTTCTACGAGCGCAAGGAGATCAAGGACGCGCTCGCGTATGTGCGCCTCACGGTCAACGGGGCGGACGACGTCGCCTTCCGGCGCGCCATCCAGACGCCGGTTCGCGGCATCGGGCCGGCCACGCTCGCGCGCCTGGACGAGGCGCGTGCGGGACGCGCCCTGCTCGCCGTCGCCGCCGAGCCGCCGGCCGCGCTCTCCGGCAAGCCGCGGCGCGCGCTCGAGGAGTTTGCGGCGCTGATCGGCGGGCTGGCTGACCGCCGAGCGGGGATGACGCCGCCGGCCTTCATCGACCAGCTGTTGAACGTCTCGGGCTATCGGGGGGCGCTGCGCGAGGAGCGCTCGCCCGAGGCCGAAGCGCGCCTCGAGAACCTCGAGGAGCTGATTCACGCCGCGGAGGACTACATGCGAGCGGAGCCCACCCCGACGCTCGAGGGGTTCCTGGACGGTGTCGCCCTGATGGCCGACATCGACGAGCTGAAAGACGACGGCGCGCGTGTGACCCTGATGACCCTCCACTCGGCCAAGGGGCTCGAGTTCCCGGCGGTCTTCATGACGGGTCTGGAGGAGGGGGTGTTTCCGCACGCCAGGTCGATGAGCGACGAGGAGGAAATCGAGGAGGAGCGCCGCCTGTGCTACGTCGGGGTGACGCGCGCCCGGGAGCGGCTCTATCTCTCGTACGCGCTGCATCGCCGGATCCACGGCTACGGCGTCGGCGAGCCGTCGCGGTTCCTGCGCGAGATGCCGGAGAACCAGCTCGCCTCGCTGAACACCCGGCGCGAGCCGCCCCCCGGCTGGGCCGCCGACGCGGCGGCCTATGCTGCGGCCGCGGACACCGTTACCGAGGATCTGCCGCTCCGTGTGGGTGCCCGGGTGCGCCACGCGCGCTTCGGCGAGGGCCTCGTCGTCGGGATCGAGCGCGACGGCGCCGACTTCGTCGTGACGGTGGGGTTCGCCAGCGTGGGCCGCAAGCGGCTCTCGCTGCAGTACGCCCACCTCGAGGAGCTGTGAGCCGATGATCGAGCGCAAGGACGTCGAGCACGTGGCGCGCCTGACGCGCCTGGCCCTGACCGAGGCCGAGCTCGAGCTGATGCGCGAGCAGCTGAACTCCATCCTCGCGCACCTCGACACGCTGCGCGCGGTCGACACCGAAGGCGTCGAGCCGACCTCGCACGCGGTGGACATCGTCAACGTCATGCGCGAGGACGAGGTCGAGCCGTGCTTACCCCAGGAGGCGATGCTCGCCAACGCCCCGGACCGCAGCGGTGAGTTCTTCCGCGTTCCGCGGATCATCGAGGAGTGATGCACCAGCCCATCCACGAGCTGACGGACGCCTACCGGCGGGGCGAGCTGACCCCGACCGCGGTCGCCGAGGCTTACCTGGCGCGTATCGGCGCGCTCGACGGCCGGGTGGGCGCGTACCTGACCGTCGTGCGGGAGCAGGCGCTGGCGACGGCGCGCGAGTCCGAGCATCGCTGGCGCGCCGGCAAGCCGCTGGGCCCGCTCGACGGCGTTCCTCTGGCCCTCAAGGACGTGCTCTGCACCCGCGGCGTGCGGACCACGTGCGGCTCGAAGATGCTCGAGACGTTCGTGCCGCCCTACGACGCGACGGTCGTCGAGCGGTTGCGAGCGGCGGGCGCGGTGATCCTCGGCAAGACCAACATGGACGAGTTCGCGATGGGCTCATCCACCGAGCACTCGGCCTTTCATCCGACGCGCAACCCCTGGGACCTCGCCCGCGTGCCGGGCGGGTCTTCCGGAGGGTCGGCCGCGGCGGTCGCGGGCGGGCTCGCGGCCGGCGCCTTCGGCAGCGACACCGGCGGCTCGATCCGACAGCCCGCTGCCTTCTGCGGCGTGGTGGGCATGAAGCCGACGTACGGCCGCGTGTCGCGCTACGGCCTGGTCGCGCTGGCGTCTTCGCTCGACCAGATCGGCCCGTTCGCCCAGGACGTCAAGGACGCGGCGCTCCTGCTCGGCGCGGTCGCCGGGCACGACCGGCGGGACTCGACGTCCATCGCGGCGCCCGTCCCCGACTACATGGCGGAGCTGACGAAGGGCGTCGCCGGCCTCACGCTCGGGCTCCCCGACGAGTACTTCATCGACGGCATGGACCCGGACGTGGAGCGCGCCGTCCGCGAAGCGATCGAGGTACTGAAGGGGCTCGGCGCCCAGGTGGAGCGCGTGTCGCTGCCGACGACCAGGCACTCGCTCGCTGCGTACTACCTGATCCTCCCCGCGGAAGCGTCGTCGAACCTCGCGCGGTACGACGGCGTCAAGTTCGGGCTGCGCGTGCCGGGCCGCGATCTCGTCGAGATGGAAAGCCGGACGCGCGCGGCGGGCTTCGGCGCGGAGGTCAAGCGCCGGATCATGCTCGGCACCTACGCGCTGTCGGCCGGCTACTACGATGCGTACTACGGCAAAGCCCAGAGCGTCCGGACGCTCGTGCGTCGCGAGTTCGCGGCCGCGTTCGCGCGCGTGGACCTCATCGTGGCGCCGACGACGCCCAACGTCGCGTTCAAGCATGGCGAGAAGGAAGATCCGCTGTCCATGTACCTCAACGACATCTTCACGATCCCGGGCAACCTGTCCGGGATCCCCGGCGTCTCTGTGCCGTGCGGCTTCAGCGTGGCGGGGCTGCCGATCGGGCTCCAGGTGCTCGGCCGCCCGCTCGACGAGGCCCGGGTGCTGCGCGCGGCGTACGCCTACGAGCAGGCGACGCCGTGGCGCGGGCGCCGCCCGGATTTGACGTGAACTACGACGTCGTGATCGGACTGGAAGTCCACGCCCAGCTGCTGACACGGTCGAAGATGTTCTGCCCCTGCCCGACGACGTTCGGCGCGCCGCCCAACTCCCAGACCTGCCCGGTCTGTCAGGGCATGCCCGGCGTCCTGCCGGTCGTCAACCGGCGCGCGGTCGAGTTCGGGATCCGGACCGCGCTCGCGTTCAACTGCCGGGTCAACGAGGCGTGCCGCTTCGCGCGAAAGCACTACTACTATCCGGACATGCCGAAGAACTACCAGATCAGCCAGTACGAGGAGCCGCTCGCCGAGGACGGCGTCCTCGAGATCGACCTCGAGGGCGCCCGGCGCGCCATCGGGATCCAGCGGCTCCACCTCGAGGAGGACGTCGGTAAGCTCCTCCACGAGGGAACGCTCGAGTCGGCGCAGGCGAGTCTGGTGGACTTCAACCGCGCCGGGGTGGCGCTCATGGAAACCGTGTCGAGGCCGGAGCTCGGCTCGCCGGAGGAGGCCGCGGCCTACCTCAAGGCCTTCCGCGCCGTGCTCGTCTTCCTCGGTGTCTGCGACGGCAACATGGAGGAAGGCTCGCTCAGGTGCGACGCGAACGTCTCGCTACGCCCGCGGGGGACCGCCGCCCTCGGCACGAAGGTCGAGATCAAGAATCTGAACTCGTTCAGGAACGTCCAGCGAGCGCTCGAGTTCGAGGTGCGACGACAGGCGCAGGCGCTCGACGCGGGCGAGCGCATCGTACAGGAGACACGCCTCTGGGAGGCCGACCGCGGCTACACCCGGGCGATGCGGTCGAAGGAGTTCGCGCACGATTATCGCTACTTTCCCGAGCCGGATCTGGTCCCGCTCCAGATCGATCGGCGGTGGGTCGAGGAAATCCGGGCGGGGCTCCCCGAGCTGCCGCGCGCCCGGCGCCAGCGATTCGTCACCCAGTACGGGTTGCCGCCTTACGACGCCGAGGTGTTGACCCAGTCACGGGCGCTCGCGGACTATTACGAGGCCACGGTGCGGGAGTTGGCCCCGGCCTCTGCTGGAGCCGCCAAGGCCTCGGCGGGGGCCGGCGATCGTCCGAAGGTCGTCTCCAACTGGATCATGTCGGAGCTGCTGCGCGTCCTCCCCGGCGACGACGAGCGAGCGATCCAGAGCTCGCCGGTTCCGCCTCGCCACCTCGCCGGTCTGCTCCGGCTCATCGAGGACGCGACGATCAGCGGCAAGATCGCCAAGGACGTGTTCGGCAAGATGCTCGCCTCGGGCGAGGACGCATCGACGATCGTCGCTCGCGAGGGCCTCACCCAGGTGGCCGACGAAGCGGTCCTCGGCGGGATTGTCGACTCGGTGATGGCCGCCAACCCCAGGGCGATCGAGGACTTCAAGCGTGGCAAGACGGTCGCGAAGAAGTCCCTCGTGGGGCAGGTGATGAAGGCCACGGGCGGCAAGGCTAACCCCACGCTCGTGGACCGCCTCCTGGAGGACAAGCTCTCGAAAATGTAGAAGCGGCGGCTATAATCGAAGGGCCCGCCATGATTGAGGTTCACCGGGTTTCGAAGGTGTACTCGGTCGGGCCCGTGAAGGTCCCTGCGCTGCGCGAGGTATCGTTCCGGATCACCAAGGGCGAGTTCGTCGTCCTGACCGGAGCCAGCGGCGCCGGCAAGACGACGCTGCTCCGGCTTCTCTATCGCGACGACCTGCCCTCCGAGGGCGACATCGCTGTCCTCGGCTATGACCTCGTCCCGATGCGCCGCTCCCATGTGGCGGCCCTCCGTCGCTCGATCGGCGTCGTCTTCCAGGACTCCAAGCTCCTTCCGGTCCGCACGGTCTACGAGAACGTCGCGTTCGTCCTGCGTGTCCTCGGCGCGCCCAGGCGCGAAATCACGGAGCGCGCCTTCGACGCGCTCCGCGTGGTCGGGTTATCCTCGCGCGCGCAGGCGTACCCCGCCCAACTCTCGCAGGGAGAGGCCCAGCGGGCGGCGCTGGCCCGGGCGATCGTGAGACGCCCGCCCCTCCTCCTCGCCGACGAGCCGACCGGGAATCTCGACGACGCGATGGCGGGGGAGATCGTCGAAGCGCTCAAGGACATCGGCGCGGGCGGGACGACGATCGTGCTGGCCACCCACCAGGCGCGGCTGGCCAGGGCGCTCCGCCGGCGCACCCTCACGCTCGACGGCGGCCGGGTGGTGAAGGACGAGGGCTGAGGCGGCATGCTTGGATTCCTGGTCGGCGAGGCGCTGCGCGATCTCCGAAGGGCGGGGCGGGTCGCCGTCAGCGCCATCGTGCTGATCACGCTGTCGCTGGCCGCGCTCGGCGGCTTCTGGCTCGTCTCGTCCAACCTCGACCGCGCCGTCGCGCAGTGGCGTGACCGGGTTCGCATCGTCGTTTATCTCCGGCGCGAGCCCCCTGCCGCCGACGTGGCCGCGTTGCTCGAGCGCGTCCGGGTGATCCCGGGCGTCGCCGGGGCGGTGTTCATCGGCAAGGCCGATGCGCTTCGGGCGCTCAGGCAGCTGCTCGGCAAGGACGCGGGTGTGGTCGACCAGCTTCCGGCGAATCCGCTGCCGGCGTCGCTCGAGGTGACGCCGGCGGCCGCCGCCGCGACGCCGGAGGGTGCGCGCGACCTGCTGGCGCGCCTGAACGCGCTGCCCGAGGCCGATGAGGTCGCCGGGAGCGCCGACTGGGTCGAGCAGCTCTCGCACTGGCAGCGGCTCCTCACGACGATCGGCCTCGGGGTCGGCGCCGTGCTCGCGATCGCCGCCATCCTGACCGTCACGACGGCGACGACCCTCGTCCTGCACGCGCGGCGGCACGAGACCGAGATCATGCGGCTGGTCGGCGCGTCCGAAGTGACGATTCGGCTGCCCCTGCTGCTCCAGGGAATGATGCAGGGGCTCGCCGGCGCGGTCCTGGCCCTGGTGGCGCTGGTCGTCGCGCACTCGCTCGTGGCGCCGCGCCTCGAGCCGCTCGTCAACCTCACGCTCGGCCTCTCCCAGCTCGTCTTCTTCACGCCGGTCGGCGTCGTGGCGTTGCTCGCCGCCGGGACCCTGCTCGGCGGGCTCGGCGGCTGGCTCGCGCGCGCCGGGCGCGAGCCATGAGACGCGCGGCGCTCGTGGCGATGCTCGCGATCTCCGTCGCCATCCCGGCTGCCTCCCAGCCCAAGCGCGAGGATCCCTTGCAGGCGGAGCAGCGAAAGCTGCAGCAGACCCAGAAGCAGCTGAAGGAAGAACGGGAGCGGGCCGCGGCGGCACGGGCTCGTGAGACGTCGCTCCTGGCCGAGCTCGAGGATATCGATCGCCGACTGGCCGCCAAGCAGCGCGATGTCGCGCGGCTGGAGGCGCAGATCAAGCGGGCCCAGGCCGACGTCCAGCTCTTCCGCGGTGAGATCTCGAAGCTCGAACGCCACCGCGCCGGCCAGATGCAAGCGCTCGCCGGCCGGCTCCGGGTGATGTACCGCGTGCACGCCCAGGGCGGCGCGTTGCCGGTCATCCTCAGTGGCGACGACCCGGTGACGCGTGCCGTCGCCGTGCGCCACCTCGCGAGTCTTGCGGCCCTGGACGCCCGCCTGATTCAAGAGTATCGTGTTACTTCTGAAAGGTTAGCGGACCGGAAGGGCCGCGAGGAGGCGCAGCAGCGGGAGCTGGCGAGCCTCCACGAAGAGGCCAAGCAGGAGCAGGCGGAGGTCGATCGCGAGGCCGCAAAGCGGCGAACGCTCCTCGCGAAGGTGCGCGACGAGCGCGCCTATCACGAACGCATGGTGGGCGAATTAACGGAAGCCTCCCACCGCCTCGAAGCGTTCATCCGCGAGCTTCAGGCCAAGCAGCGGAAGCTGGCCAAGGTGCCGCCACCCAAGGGTGGGATCGAGCCTCCCGCGGTCGGGTTCGGAACCCTCAAGGGGCGTTTGCCGTGGCCGACCGAAGGGCGGATCGTGACGGGGTTCGGCGCTCAGGTGCATCCGCGATTCGGGACCCGGACTTTTCGGAATGGAGTGGACATCGAAGCGGCGGTGGGTCGTGACGTCTCGGCGGTGCACGCGGGTCACGTCATCTACACGGGGTGGTTCAAGGGATACGGGAACCTGATCATCGTGGACCACGGGAACGAGTACTATACGCTCTATGCCCACGTCGCTGAGATCGAGGCAAAAGAGGGCGAGGACGTCCGACAGGGACAGCGAATCGGCACGGTGGGAGATACCGGGTCTCTCGCCGGGCCGCGGCTCTACTTCGAGGTGCGCTACCAGGGCAAGCCCCAAGATCCGGAACAGTGGCTGCGCCAGGGTGGCTAAAAGCGCGGGATGAGAGGACATCCATGAAGAAGGCTTTCGTGATCGGCTCCCTCTTGGTGGTGCTCACGCTGTCCCTCGGTGGGTCCGTGGCCAGCAAGAGCGCGGACAGCAGCGCGACCTACGAGCAACTGAAACTCTTCACCGAGGTCCTCTCCATCGTCCAGAACCAGTACGTGGACGAGGTCCCACCGAAGGACTTGATCTACAGCGCGATCAAGGGGACGCTGCGCGGCCTCGACGCCCACAGCTCCTTCCTCGACCCGGACAGCTACAAGGAGATGCAGGTCGAGACCAGCGGCAGCTTCGGCGGCCTCGGCATCGAGATCACGCTGCGCGACGACGTCCTCACGGTCGTGTCGCCCATCGAGGGGACGCCCGCCCATCGCGCCGGGTTGCAGACGGGCGATCGCATCGTGAAGATCGACGGCCTCGTGACGAAGGACATGCAGCTGCCCGACGCGGTCAAGCGCATGCGCGGCAAGCCCGGAACCAAGGTGACGATCACCGTGGTGCGCGAGGGCTGGACCGAGCCGAAGGACTTCGACATCATGCGCGAGCAGATCCGGGTGCAGTCGGTGCGCTCCCACGATCTGGGCGGCGGCGTCGCTTACGTCAAGCTCCGGCAGTTCCAGGAGCAGTCGCCCGGCGATCTCGGCGCCGCGCTCGAGAAGGCTGCAAAGACCGGCATGAAGGCGCTCGTCCTCGACCTGCGCAACAATCCGGGCGGGCTCCTGACGGCGGCCGTGGAGGTCACCGAGGAGTTCATCGACGACGGCAAGCTCGTCGTGTACACCGAGGGGCGCGTCCGGAACCAGAACATGCGCTTCTCGGCCCACGCGAAGAAGTCCTACCCCAACCTGCCGATGGTGGTGCTGGTCAACCAGGGGAGCGCGTCGGCCTCGGAGATCGTGGCGGGAGCGCTCCAGGACTGGGGCCGTGCGATCGTGGTCGGCACCCAGACGTTCGGGAAGGGGTCGGTGCAGACGATCATCCCACTCTCGGACGGCTCGGGGCTCCGGCTCACGACGGCGAAGTACTTCACGCCCAAGGGCCGGTCGATCCACGGCAAGGGCATCACGCCGGACATCGTCGTCGAGATCCCGAAGGAGAAGGATCCGGCGGCGACGCGGGACCGGCCGCAGCCGTCGCTCGATCCGATGGAGGAGCTCAAGAAGGACATCCAGGTGCAGCGGGCGCTCGACGTGATCAAGACGATGCGGATCATCGAGCAGCAGCGTCCGGGGCAGAACCCGCAAGCCCAGGCCCGGCCGCAGTAGTCACGACGCTCGCATCAAGGGCGATGCCAGGCCGGGTGAAAAGGACTCGGCCGCATCGCCTTTGTTTTTTGTGCCGGCGCGGCTAAAAAGGACGACCGATGGTCGTGCTCGGGATCGAGAGCTCGTGTGACGAGACGGCGGCGGCGGTGCTCGCCGACGGCCGCCGTGTGCTCTCGAGCGTCGTCGCCTCGCAAGACGCGATCCACGCGCCGTACGGCGGCGTCGTCCCGGAGCTCGCCTCGCGGCGCCACCTCGAAGTCATCGTGCCGGTCGTCGAGCGGGCGCTGGCCGAGGCCGGCGTCCGGCTGCCGGACCTCGATGGGATCGCCGTGACGCAAGGGCCCGGGCTCGTCGGCTCCCTGCTCGTGGGCTGCGCCGTCGCGAAGTCCCTCGCGTACGTGCACCGGTTGCCGCTGGTCGCCGTCAATCACCTGGAGGGCCACATCTACGCCGCGTTCCTGACCGACGACCCGCCGGAGCATCCGTTCCTGGCGCTCGTGGTCTCGGGCGGCCACACGGCTCTCTACCTGGCCTCGGCGCCGCTCACGTACGCGCTGGTGGGCCAGACGCGCGACGACGCCGCCGGTGAGGCGTTCGACAAGGTCGCGAAGCTGCTCGGTCTCGGCTTTCCGGGGGGGCCCGTGATCGAGCGCGCGGCGACCGGCGGCGACCCGAAGGCGATCACGTTTCCGCTGGCGCAGATGACCGACGGCGCGCCAGACTTCTCGTTCAGCGGCGTCAAGACGTCGGTGTCCCTGCACGTCAAGCAGCGCGCGCCGCTCCGGGCGGCCGACGTCGCGGACGTCGCCGCGTCGTTCCAGGCGACGGTCGTGAAGATGCTCGTGCGGAAGACCGTCAAAGCCGCCCTGCACCACGGAATCAAGCGCGTCGTCCTGACCGGCGGTGTCGCCGCCAACGGCTGTCTGCGCGAGGCGCTCGAGGCGGCGGCCATCGAGCGCGGGCTCCGCCTGCACATCCCGCCGCGCCACCTCTGCACCGACAACGCGGCGATGATCACCGCGGCGGGCACGGTCCGACTCGCGGCCGGGGAGCGCGCGCCGCTGACGCTCAACGCCGCGCCCGATCTGGCGCTGGCGTCATGAACTACGAGGCCGTGCTGGCGGGACTCCCCGACGCGGTGATCGCGGTGGATCCCGATCTGCGTATCGTCTTCTGGAATTCGGCGGCCGAGGTGCTCACCGAGCGCTCGGCGCGGCGGGCGGAAGGGCGTTTCGTCAAGGAGGTCTTTACTCCCGACGCCTCGGTCGTGCGCCGGCTCGGCGAGACGCTGGCCACGGGCGAGAGCCGCTCCGAGGCCGAGAGCTTCGTGGAGCGCGGCGATGGTCGCCGGGTGCCCGTCTCGGTCGTCACCGCGCCGCTCTGCGGGCGGGATGGGCAGGTCGAGGCCGCGGTCGTCGTGCTCCGCGACCTTTCGCGAATCCACCAGCTCGAGGCCGAGGTGCGCCGGGGCGAGACGCTGGCGGCGGCGGGGCGGATGGCGGTGGGGCTCGCCCACGAGGTGCGAAACCCGCTCGGCGCGATCCGCGGGGCCGTGCAGCTGCTCAAGCGCGAGCTCGGCGCGGACTCACGCCTGGGTGAGTACACGGACGTGCTCCTGACCGAGGTCGACCGCGTGAATCGGATCATCGAGATGCTCCTCGACCTGGCGCGCCCGATTCAGCTTCGCGCGGTGCCGCTCAACCTCCACCAGCTCCTCGAGCGGGTCACCCTGTTGAGCGAGGAGGGCGCGCGCGAGCGAGGGGTCGCGCTGATCCGGCGCTACGATCCGAGCTTGCCGCCGATCCTCGGTGACGAGGACCGGCTGCTGCAGGTCTTCCACAACCTCGTGCGAAACGCCCTGGACGCGATGGGCCACGGTGGACGCCTGACCCTCACGACGCGCGTGAGCCTCAACCCGCTCTTCGGCAAGATGGACCTGGGGACCGGCCAGCGCAGCATGGTGGAGGCGCAGGTCGCCGACGAGGGCTCCGGGATCCCCGCCGGCGTCCGCGCCAGGATCTTCGATCCCTTCTTCACGACCAAGGACAAGGGTCTCGGGCTCGGCCTCGCGATCTGCCATCGCATCCTCGAGGAGCACCGTGGCGCGATCCAGGTGGAGAGCGCGGAGGGTCGTGGCACGATCGTGACCTGCTTCCTACCGATCGCCAAGTGAGCAAGGCACGGGTCCTGGTCGCTGACGACGAGGACAGCCTCCGCTGGGTGCTGGAGAAGGGCCTGCGCCAGGCGGGCTACGAGGTCATCGCCGTCAAGGACGGCGACAGCGCACTCCGGGCCTTCGAAGCCGAGGCCTTCGACCTGGTCTTCCTCGACGTGCGGATGCCGGGGGTCGACGGCCTCACGGCGCTCGCCCGGTTCCGGGAGATCCACGCCGACGCGTGCGTGGTCGTGATGACCGCGCACGGCACCATGGACACCGCCATCCAGGCGATGCAGCGCGGGGCCTACGACTACCTCGCCAAGCCCTTCGATCTCGACGAGGTCTTGCTACTCAGCGAGCGGGCCCTGACGGCGCGGCGCCTGACCCAGGAGGTGACGCGGCTCAAGAGCGGCCTGCAGGAGGTGTGGGAGTTCGGCGCGATCATCGGCCGGCACCCGCGCATGCAAGACGTCTACAAGACCATCGGCCGCGTGGCGGCCAGCGACGTGACGGTGCTGCTCCGCGGCGAGTCAGGTACCGGCAAGGAGCTGGTCGCCAGCGCGATTCACCACTACAGCCGCCGGGCCGGCCGGCCCTTCGTTGCCGTCTCGTGTGCGGCCATCCCCACCACGCTGCTCGAGTCAGAGATGTTCGGGCACGAGCGCGGTGCGTTCACCGACGCCAAGGAGCGGCGGCTCGGCAAGCTCGAGCTCGCGCACGGCGGCACGCTCTACCTCGACGAGATCGGCGACATGCCGGTCGAGCTCCAGAGCAAGCTGCTCCGCGCGCTGCAGGAGCGGACGATCGAGCGCCTGGGCGGTCAGGACCCGATCCGCATCGACGTGCGCGTGCTGGCCGCCACCAACCGCGACCTCGAGGTGCTGATGAAGGACGGGCGCTTCCGGGAGGATCTCTACTACCGGCTCAACGTCGTCACGGTGAACCTGCCGCCGCTCCGAGAGCGCCGGCGCGACGTCCCCCTCCTGATCGAGCACCTGCTCGCGAAGTACGCCGGGGAGCTCGGCGAGCGCGGTGTCGCGCCCGAGGCGCTCGATCGCCTGATCGGCTACGATTGGCCCGGCAACGTGCGCGAGCTGGAGAACGTGATCCAGCGGGCGATGGTGATGGCCACGAGCGGCATCATCCTGCCCGAGCACCTGCCGATCGGCCCGGTGTCGGCCGCCGCCTCGGTCGCCGTGGACGCGCCGCTCGAGGAGGTCATCGAGCGGAAGCTCATCGAGTGCGTCCGTGGCCTCCGCGAGCACGCCAGCGCCAACCTCTACGACCTGATGATCGGCCTCGTCGAGAAGCCCCTCCTGCGCGCGGTGCTCCGGGAGACGGGCGGAAACCAGGTGCGGGCTGCGCAGATCCTCGGCATCAACCGGAACACCCTGCGCAAGAAGCTGGTCGAGCACGACATCGACCCGGACAAGACGACGAGAGAGTGACTAGACCGAGGCCAGGTACCCGCTCCCGACGTCCTCCATCTTTTCGCGGATCAGCGCGTAGGCCTCGACTGTCTCGAGCGATCCCGTCAGAGGCATCTTGCTGAGCTTCTCGACATCGTAGCGGACGGTGGCAAGCTCTCGCGTGTGGCCGGTGAGCACGATCTGGCCGGGCTCAGCGATGCGGAGCAGCTGCGAGGCGAGGCTGGTCGTGTTGCCTGTGGCGGTGTAGTCGGTGCGCAGAGCGGCGCCGATGGTGCCGACGACGACGGGCCCTGTGTTGATGGCCATGCGGAGCCGGAACTCTAGGCCATGGCTCTGCCGCACCTCGCGGCGGATCGTTTCCAGGCGCTCCTGTATGGCAAGGGCGGCGCTCAGCGCTCGGCAGGCATGGTGCTCACCTGGGCCCTCAGCGAAGAGCGCCATAACCCCGTCGCCCAGGAACTGGTTCACCGTCCCACCGTGCTCGTGCACGGCCTCCAACGCGATCTCGAAGGTGCGGTGCATAATCTCGCTGACCTGCTCGGGATCGAGTCGCTCGGACAGGGCGGTGAAGCCGGAGACGTCCGCGAAGAGTACGCTCACCTGTCTGCGCTCGCACCGGGGGCGAAGCAGGTTGCCGCACGCCCCGCAGTAGTTCCGGCCGGCCAGCCGCTCCAGGGGGCACCGAAGACAACCTGGCCGCCGCGACTGTCCCAGCGCCACTACACCCTCACTGAGCCCGCCGACGCCGCTGGTCGCCATTTCGTCTCCTCCTCGTGAGCTCCAGACGTCGGAGGTTTCGAAACGCAAGCCCGATGCCATGGCTAAGTATGGGGAAAGATGACGCTGAGGCTAGGGTCGGGCCGGGATTTCTGCCCGAGCCTGCAGACAGACGGCGGCGTTGCGCCCGGGCTTGGACGTCGCCGGCGGTTGGCTTGACTCTTTGGGGTGTATCCCTTAGTTTTGTGGCGACTTCCATCGGTCGAAACCGTGGAAGGCTAGGATGGAGTGTCCTCAGTGCCGGCACGTCAATCCCCCAGAGACCAAGTTCTGCGGGGAGTGCGGGACGCGACTCCAGTCGCTCTGTCCCGCTTGCCAGGCGGTCAACCCTCCTACCAACAAGTTCTGTAGCGAGTGCGGCCAGCGGCTGACGGGCGGCGCCCCGGCGCCGCCCGCGGCGGTAGCGGGAGCCCCTGTCGTGCCGGCAGCCCGCTTCGCGTCCCCGGAGGCCTACACTCCCAAGCACCTCGCCGAGAAGATTCTGACCTCCAGGAGCGCCATCGAGGGCGAGCGGAAGATCGTCACGGTGATGTTCTCGGACGTGTCCGGCTTCGCGGCGATGTCGGAGAGGCTCGATCCCGAAGACGTCCACGCGATCATGGACCGCGCATTCGAGGTCATCCTGGGCGCGGTCCACCGATACGAGGGTACGGTCAACCAGTTCCTCGGTGACGGGGTGATGGCGCTGTTCGGGGCGCCGATCGCCCACGAAGACCACGCCCAGCGTGCGCTGAGCGCGGCGCTCGCGATCCAGGAGGGCCTGAAGCCACTCGCCGAAGACGTCAAGCGCGCCCACGGGATCGAGTTCCGCATGCGGATGGGGATCAACACGGGGCCCGTGGTCGTCGGCGCCATCGGCCACGATCTCCGCATGGACTACACGGCGGTCGGCGACACCACCAACCTCGCGGCCAGGCTCCTCGCGATCGCCCAACCGGGCCAGATCGTCACGAGCCGGCGCACGCAGAACCTTCGGGACCGGGTCTTCAGCTTCGAGGACCTGGGCGAGTTCCAGGTCAAGGGGAAGGCCGAGCCGGTTCGCGCGTATGCCCTGAGTAGCGAGGTGACTGGGCGCTCTAGGCTGGAAGTGTCAAAGGAGCGCGGGCTGACGCCGCTAGTCGGCCGCGAGCGCGAGCTCGAGTCTCTCACCGAAGTGTACCGCCGGATCGCTGGCGGCCTGGGCACCATCGCGTTGCTCGTGGGCGACCCGGGTGTCGGCAAATCCCGCTTGCTCTACGAGTTCTTGCAACGCCTCGATGGGGCCGGAGTCCTCGAGCTCGAGGCGACCTGCGTATCGTACGGCCGCTCGATGGCATACCGCCCAATCTTAGAGCTGCTCCGGCGATACCTCGGTCTCTCTCTCGGGGCCACCGGCGAGGAAATCCGGAGCCACGTTGCCGAAGCGCCTCAATTCCTGGGCCTAGAGGGAGAGGAGCCGTCCGTCTTGCTCGCCCACTTCCTCGGCGCGACCGCTCCGCCGGAATTCCTCAATCGTCTGTCCGGCCCTCAGCTCAAGGAGCGCACTTTCAGCGTGCTTCGCGACGTGTTTCTCCGGGTGAGCGAGTCGGCGCCCGTCGTCCTCGTGGTTGAGAATCTCCACTGGATCGATACGGCCTCCGAGGAATTCCTTGCGCATCTTGCGGGGAGCCTGCCCGGCCATCGGGTCCTGTTAATGCTGACGACTCGACCGGGCTACTCGGCCTCGTGGCTTGGGCCTCAGTTGGCGGAGACGATCATCCTCGAAGGCCTCGGCACGGGCGACGTCCGCGGGATGGTCCAGGCCTTGCTCGCCGCGGAGGAAGTCTCCGAGCAGCTTTTCAAGATCCTCGCTGACAAGAGCGAGGGCAATCCCCTCTACGTCGAGGAGATTCTCCGCCAGCTCCTCGAGACGGGCGGCATCGTCGTCGAGAACCGCGCAGCGCGGCTCAGCCGCCCCGACGTACACGTGCCGGCGACCATTCACGACATCATCGCCGCCCGCGTCGACCGCCTCGCGGAGCCGCTCAAACTCACGCTCCAGGGGGCGGCAGTGGTCGGGCGGCGCTTCGGAATTTCGCTGGTCTCTCGCGTCCTCAAGGTCGTTCCCGACCAGGTGGCGGGTCACCTCCGGGATCTCCATGCCCTCGACTTCGTCTTCCCGAGCGCGCAGCAACCCGAGCTGATGTACAGCTTCAAGCACGCGCTGACCCAGGACGTGGTGTACGCGGGCGTGCTGGAGCGTCGGCGACGTCAACACCACGCGGCGGCCGGTCACGGTCTCGAAGACCTGTACGCCGGCCGCATCGACGACGTCGTCGAGCTGGTCGCCTATCACTTCGGGCGCGGGCAGGTGTGGAACAAGGCCGCGACCTATCAGAGGCAGGCCGCGCTCAAGGCCCAGGCGAGGTCGGCGCACCGGGAGGCACTGGACTCCCTCGAAGAGGCGCTGGAGGCGCTACGCCACCTCCCTGAGACGCCGGAGACGCGGGAGCAAGAAATCGATGTGCGCCTCCAACTTCGAGGCTCGTTTTACCAACTCGGCGAGTTCGAGAGGATGATCACCTACCTGCGGGAGGCCGAGGCCATGGCCAGCGCGATCTCCGATGCGCGCCGGCTCGGTTTGGTTTCCATTCACATGGGCGAATACTTTCGCCAAACGGGACGGTTCGGCGAGGCGAGAACGCTCGCCGAGCAGGCGCTGGCCCTGGGCGACAAGCTGCAGGACCTCCCGCTCAAGCTCTACGCGAGCCATTACCTTGGGCTTGCCTGCCACGCCCTCGGCGACTACCGGCGCGCCTCGGAGCTGTTGCGGGCCGTCCTGCAGTCGCCACAGGCCGAGTGGCGGACAGGCGCGTTCGGCGGCACGTTCATCGGGTCGTGGGAGGCGTATCAGGCCATCAACCTTGCCTGGCTCGCGCGGTGTCTCGCGGAGCGCGGGGAGTTCGAGGAGGGCGTCGTCGCCGGCCGCCGGGCGGTGGCCTTCGCCGAAGAGCTTGGCAGCCCGTACAGCCTGGCCGAGGCCTGCCTCGGCCTGGGATACAGCTCCCTCGTCCGGGGAGACCTCAGCGCTGCCGGCCCCGTGCTCGAGCGAGCCTGCAGCGTCGCCCGTGAGGCGAGCCTCACGCTGCTGCGTCCGCAGGCCACCCGGCTCCTGGGCGGCGCCTATCTCTTGGCCGGGCGAATCGACGAGGGTGTCGCCCTGGTGCGAGAGGCCGCGGAGGAGGTCGAGTCGAGGCAGCTTCTGATGCAGCAGGCGGCCGTGCTCGCACTGCTCGGCGAGGCCTGCCTCTTTGCCGATCGCGTCGACGAGGCATCGACCGCAGCCCAGCAGGCGCTGGCCCTCGCCCGGGAGCGAGGTCAACGCGGGGATGCGGCTGCCGCACTGTACGTGCTCGGCGAAGCCGCCGCGCGCAACGCCCTCGACATCGACAAGGCCGAGCACCACTACCTAGCGGCGATCGCTCTGTCGGGAGAGTTGGAGATGCGTCCCCTGCTCGCGCGCGGCCACCTGGCGATCGGCCGCCTGTACCTGCGCGCCAGCGACCGTGACCGCGCCGAGGACCATCTCCTGACCGCGACGCGCCTGTTCATCGTGATGGACATGCCACTCTGGCTCCAGCAGGCAGCTTCGTCACTGAGCGAACTGGGACGCCTGCTGATCGTCGCGAGCGATCATCGCAGTCTCTACGAGTACCTGAGCCGCGCGCTCGCTTCCGGCGGCCCCATCCGCGTCTTCCTGGATGCGCCCGGTGGCGGGCCGAGGATCACTGACGAGGGACGCCGGCAGCACGTCGAGGGGATGTTGCAATCGCATGGGTTGAGTATCACGGGGAGTGAGGAACCGCGTGGATGACCGGTCGCCTGCCACGAACGCCTCCCCGGGAGCGCAGGACTCTAATGCGCCGAGCCGTGCGAGGTCGGACCGGCCGACGCGGATCAGGTCGCTCGACGTGCTCCGGGGGGTAGGCGTGCTCGGCATGCTCGCCACCCACATCCAACTCTTCGCGTTCCCCAGCCTGGCACGTTGGAACCCGACGGCCTACGGTGACCTCCACGGCGTCAACTGGTGGGTATGGCTCGCCACGTCTGTGCTCGCGGACGGGAAGTTCATCTCGATCTTCGCCATGCTGCTCGGCGCCAGCATCGTCATGCTGCCGGGCCGCGCCGGCGACCGAGCCCTTCCGGCCTGGCGTGCCCACGTGCTTCGGATGGGGGCGCTGCTGGTCCTGGGCCTCCTGCACGCGTACCTCCTCTGGTACGGCGACATGCTCGTTCCCCTCGCCCTCTGCGGCGCCGTCGTCTTTCTGGCGCGCCGGCTCTCACCCAGGTGGCTCCTGGCCCTCGGCGGCCTGGCGTTCGCGACCGGCTCGATACTGACCCTTACGCTCACGTGGTCTGCGGCCCAGGCCCACCCGGCCGATCTGGCGGCATGGAGGCAGCAGTGGACGCCGCGGCCGGAGATCGTCGCCGTCGAGATCGCTCAGTACCGAGGGGGGTGGGCCGCGCAGATGGCGCATCGGGTGCCGGCGGCCTGGGAGATCCAGACCTGGTACTTCGTCACCCGCCTCTTCTGGCAGATGACCGGTCTCATGCTGATCGGCATGGCGCTCTTCAGGCTGGGCGTCCTCAGCGCCGCCCGTTCCAGGGCTTCCTATCGGGCTCTGGGGGCGTTCGGGTTCGGGGGCGGCGTCCTGTTGATCTCGCTCGGGCTCTGGCGG
>Ga0066709_100000116_pt1 | contig 31090 bp, 27 predicted proteins | sample GraSoiAngelo_158_FD_79665 | JGI IMG/M metagenome (GOLD analysis project Ga0066709, IMG submission 79665) | Grasslands soil microbial communities from the Angelo Coastal Reserve, California, USA - 14_1009_16_30cm | ecosystem: Environmental > Terrestrial > Soil > Grasslands | place: USA...
CGAGACAGGGGTAAGCCTGACCGGGGCCATCTCTATCGATGACGCGAATGATTACGGGTTTCCGAGCCAAAGGAATACCCCGAACGGCCAGGAGTCCGATGCTCTAACATGTAGCCGTTGGCCGCGGAGTCTACTCCGACGGCCCCCGCGCGCCAATACATGCGTCTGCGATTCACTCGACGGATCTGCCTGGCGACGCGACGAATGTTAGTGGTTTGAGGAAGCGTTGTTAGATGAGGTGTCTTTCTAACGGGTTAAGTGCACCGAAAGAAAGCCGCCCGGCGCGGTGACCACTTCGTGCTTCGCACTATAGTATTACCAGTATAATCCTTCCCAGGCGATTAGTTAACAACGACAATGACGATAAGATAGTGGCAGTACTCGAGATTCTGCTCAGCCTTTATTGTCTTATCTTGGCTACTTGTTAAGCGACTTGACCGGATCCGACCAGGGTCGTCCTGGGACGAAGGACGAAGCTCTGGACAGGATTGGCACCTTGCTTGCGATGATCTCTTCAGCAGCATCGGCAGTCTGCACTTCAGACCAAAGAGTAAGACGAGTCTTATCGTGGAGATCGAGGCCCGCACCGGAATCGATTCACTAATAACCCCCGACCCCAAGTACCATCCTCGACAGCGCGAAGCGGCGCTACATTCCCCCATCCTAAGGACGACGCCGGCCCTCCGGACCGCGACGCCTTCACACGGCTAACGGGGATCCCGCCTATCTAGGCGTGCATCCCGGGCCGAGAGGTGGGTTACCGAGAAAGATCCGGATCTGACATTGCGCCCCGCCTCAGGCTCAGGCGAGCAACGGTTGCATGGCCGCTCCTGCACTCAGTTGCTAGGGTGTGGGCTGTCAGAGCAAACGGGAGGACCATACACTTCAGTGCACGCGTTGAAAGTACGAAAGATGAATCGTGGCAAGCGTGGTAACCGAGCGCCCCGGCGTGTGCGTACCTCAGTGGCGGCGAAACTGGAACTGCTCTTAAGTCTTCCGAAGGGGGCGAGAAAAGACCCGCCGTCGCTCCTGGAGGTCGCCACGGGTACCGGCCTCTCGTTGTCCTACCTAACGATGCTAAGAGGGGGGAGACGAAATAATCCCACGATTACGACTTTGCGTCGACTGGCAGCCTATTTTCACGTTCCGACAGCGTTCTTCTGTCAGGATACGCGCGTCGGCCCGACGGTCAGGCGTCAGCGTCAGTCAGAGCGCGGCAGGCTTCGCGGAGCGAGGGTGAGAAGGCTACGGTCGCGGAGGGGACCCCTGCGGGGTCGTATCCGCAAGAGAGGGGCGCTGGCGACAGCCTGAAGATCGTTCGGGGTGTCCCAGACGGCTGATGACGAGGCAAAGCACCGTAATAACAGGGATCGGAGTCCTATGTTCTCTCGGCACCACCGCTGACGATGCTTGGAGAGCCGTCCGGATGGGCGAAAGCCGGTCCCAAGAGCTTCTCCAGCAGGTTAGCGGCCATCCTTGGAGGACTTTCCCGGTCCACCCCATGGTCCCACTCGATGCGGCTGCGCAGCTTGGTGTGGAAGGCGCAGAACATTTCCAACAAGAGGATCTCCTGAGTGACCAAGATCTTCTCTACTTGGCTAGCGCCGCCCGACAGGCGCTTGCCGACTCTGGTTTGTCGACCGATCCCAGCGGCAACACTACAATGGCCATGGTCCTTGGTCACGAGAATCCCGGGCTCGGCCGGCTCGTTAACGAACTGTGGGACAGCTTCTTTCGGACACCTCGCGCCAGCGACGAGGTGGTCGATGCCGCAGAGGATCTCTTCCGCAGACACCGGGTAGCCTTCTTTCACCTCCAAGGTTTCAGCTACCTCTTCCATATCGCACGCATCCTCGCGATAAACGGCCATAATCTAATCGTCAATAATGCCTGCGCCACTGGCTTGTATGCTCTTGAACATGCGCATCAACTCATTCAAACACAACGAGCCGATGCCGTCCTTGTGGCAACCGCTGATCACGCTACTCAACTAACTAAATGTCTCTGGTTTGCCGACCATGGAATGTATTCACCGTCTGGTGCCCTTCGACCGTTTGACCGCCGTCGCGACGGCGTCGTACTGGGCGATGCGGGTGCTGCCGTCGTGGTCGAAGAGCTGGAGCATGCCCGCCGCCGCGGCGCACGAGTTTATGCTGAGTACGTTGGAGGCGCTTTTGGGCAGGAAACCTGGCGCATGACCCTACCAGACGTCACCTCGCATACATATGAGCGTGTGGTCAGATCTGCATTGGAGGCGACGGAGACACAGCCGCCGGGGGTGGACTTGATCGTTGCGCACGGGACAGGCAGCACACTTGCGGATCGCTACGAAGCGGCATCGCTCGAAGGTGCATTCTCCGGCCAGGTCCCACAGGTTACGGCTCTTAAGGGATATGTAGGGCATACTCTCGGCTGCTGCGCCCTCTTAGAGACCGTGTTCAGTCTACTCGTTTTGCGCGACGGCGTCGTGCCGGCAGCGAAAAACTTTGAGGAACCAGATCCAGCCATCGGGCTGCCTTTGGTGAAGGAGTCTCTGCCCCGACAAGTGCGCACGATTCTGCGGACCGTCAACGCATTTGGAGGTTTTGACGCCGCCGTAGTTCTCCGCAGCCCACCGGGCGGATAGCATTATTTCGCCTGCGCTGCTCATGGTAAATAATTCCGGACGCATCGCCAGGGGGCCTATGCTTTAGATGCAAGCTAAGCATTTTCGGAATACTAGCCATAAATGCCGAGTCCAGCAGTAGGTAGGTCGGATAGCATATAAGATCGCAGAATCCCAGACCAGGTGCGATCACTGCGCCAGAGAGAAGCGCTACAGAGGGATGAGAAAATGCGGTCTTTGACCCCGATACTGAGCGTGAAGGAAATTGAGCGTTCGCTTCGGTTCTATATCGAGGTCCTCGGATTCGAACAATGGTTTTGCTTGAGAGCCAAGGATGGCTCTGTCGCCGTCGCGGGCGTCCGCCGGGGAAACTCGCAATTCATATTCGGCAACCAAGAGCATCTCAGTGAGATTGACCGGAGAGGACTCGGTGCTGGAGTAGAACTTTATGTAGACGTGGGCGAAGACGATATCGACGCCTGGTACGAAATGATCCGGTTGCAGATTAGCGATCTGGTGAGACCAATCGAGACGAAGTATTGGGGAGACCGGGTGTTCACTATACTCGACCCGGACGGCTATCGGCTCTCCTTTGCCAAGACGATCGAGCAGCTGTCACTTCAAGAGATATCGGAGCGGATCGTCCAGCCGGCCTGAACGTAAACGGGGAGAGCCTGAAGTGGTCGCGATGATTGGTCGATGGTGTCGCCCTTGACAAATTGCGGTCATTTTCCCAGTGTCAGGTTCTCGCCGATCTCGTCGGTTCGAAGCGCAGACCATGACGGGAGTGATACCATTCGAAGATGACGATTTGACCGTTGAAGTGTATGGATTCTTGGGGCGGCATCGATTGTCGACGCCCAAGCAACGAGGGTCTACTAACGGCGTCGAAACATCCCGGTCAAGAAGAGTGGCGGTGCTGTCCTTGGCAGAGTGGAGCGAGCTGAGGGTAATAGCGTGGTGTCGCGGGTAGAGTCCGATGCGTTCTTTGGCACAGTCCTTCGGCTCGCATACGCCGAAAGTGAGGTGGGTCTGCGGCTCATGGATGGCCACAGCGAGCGTATACGACTTGGTGCTGCTAGACCGACAGAATTCATTGTAAAAACTCCTGTACAGGAGAAAAACGGCGCGATCCGTTTGGATTTAGAGATTCTCTCCTTCGATCTTGTCGGCCACAGCAAGACGCTTTGGCCGGGCGCGCAGATTCGTGCTACGGCCGGAGCCGCAGCTGGTCCCGACGCTCAACCAGTTTATGGGACGGTGCGTTTCGCTGCGGGGAGAACGATCGAGCAAGGGGCTACGACGGAAGTGCATCTATGGTTGCAGCTCAAGATTCCTCTGGGACTCGTTCGAAATGGTCGCGCGATACGCATGAAAGGTGTCGTGCACGGTATTCCTCCGGAGGGGGTGCGGTTCGAATCGCAGAATGACGCGCCACTGCTAGATCGTAACGGCCGAGTCGTGGGGACATTGTCGGCTTGCTTGAACGAATTGTAAAGTAAGACTTGGGTAGGAGTTCGGTTCGATCTATAGTCCTTTTCGCACTTCAGCGAGCGTCTCCGGCGCTTTAGTGTCGATACCTCGTGAACGCATTATGTCGAAATCCTACACCAGCTAGCTTTCTGCCGCTGATCGCGCGCCCAGCTGATTAGTTCGAACGCTCCTGCGGAGACTTCTCGCTAGGCACTTGAAGCCACGATTTCTCCCTGGATTAGTCAAGGAATACTACCTGTTTCTCGGCGTGTTCTTACGATGCTCAACCCCGCCGCGGCAAGAATTGCATGGCCCGGCGTGTTTGATCCGGTTACGGGAAGCAGAAGGGACCCCTCGGTGGAGCCAGATGAGCTTGGTGATTGAGCCGGCCTCAAGCCTGGCACCATCGCAAATGGATCTCCCCGAATCATCGCGCAGAGTCAGGCATTCCAACGGGTTATTGTCCTTGTGCATACGCAAAGAAGGGAAACACGTTCAGCAACAACACCATAGCCGAGTGGACAGGTTCATAGTAGTGTTCCCCTCAGGGTGAAATCACAGGGAAAATGCTCCCGAAGATAGAGGGCTACCGTTGTGCCAAAGCGCCAGTCTAAATCGCGGGTGATCTATGGCTGATCAGAGATATGCAGTCTGGCATCCCTTCCTAACCATACCGTGGCGAGCAGACGAACTTACTGTTGAGCGAATAAGGCCTCATCTACTGATGGTAGAGCAAGGAAAGGGAGCGCGGGTAACCGACATCGAAGGTCGTTCTTATATCACCTTATTTAGTGCCGCTAACGTCATAGGGCTAGGTAGAGCGGACGTGGCGGAGTGCTGCGCGGAACAACTTCGTCGACTCAGCTATCATCCGCTGTTTGCTGGAGGACATCCGTTAGCCCAAGAGCTAGCGGAGCAACTTTTGAAGGTGGCACCGCCCCAATTTCGCATGGTGTTCTTCTGTAACGACGGGTCGGGTGCCGTAGAGACAGCGCTAAAGATGGCGAGGCAATACCATCTGATAACTGGACAGCCGACGCGCAAGAATTTCATTGCATTGACAGGCGCTTATCATGGCGCTAGTTATGGTGCGCTCTCCCTGACTGATCATGGGTTACACGCTCTCTACGAACCGATGGTACCAGGCTGCTTAACGGTACCCGCGCCGCATTCCTTTCACCCGCCATTTCCAGGAGGTGCGGAGGGGCTTGCTCGCCGTTGTGCGGAAGCCCTTGAGCTTCGAATTACTGCCAGCGGCCCTGAAACCATTGCCGCGGTTGTCCTCGAGCCAGTGCAGAGCGTTGGTGGGGTCGTCCCATTTCCTGCGGAATATTTCGCTCTCGTGCGTGAGATCACACGGAGGCATGGCGTTCTTCTCATCGTGGATGAAGTGACCACGGGCTTCGGGAGGCTGGGGGCGTGGTTCGGGAGCAGCCGTTGGGCTATCGATGCCGACATCATGGCTGTTGCCAAGGGGCTGACCAGTGGCTATTTTCCAATGGGTGCGACATTCGCTACTGCGCGTGTATACGACGCTTTTGCGAGCGAGGGTGGTGGCTTCCCTCATGCCTGGACTACAGGCGGTCATCCTGCAGGATGCGCAGTGGCACTTGCTGTGCTCGAAATCATACACCGAGAGGGACTTGTCCAGAACGCAGACGAGGTGGGCGCATTTCTCCTCGCTCGCCTGCGCGCATCGCTTGCCGATCACCCTCATGTGGGAGATATTCGTGGAGTAGGACTCATGCTCGGGGTGGAGATCGTCGAGGATAAGGCGACGAAGACCCGCCCGAGCTTCGATCTCATGAACGCAGTCGTTCATGCTCTTAGAAGCGAAAGGCTACTAGTCGCCGTAACCAGCGGTGTCCTCACACTCTATCCGCTGCTGTGTCTCAGTTACGGGGAGGCGGAGGAAATCGTAGCACGACTTGCTTCGGCGTTTCGTCGAATCAGCGCACGGGAGGCAGTTCGCACGATTTGACATCAACCGGTCTGCCCAGCGCGCACGACCGCGATTGGTGCGCGTGCGCCGTAGGAAGCCTAGACCGGTGGCCTCTGCATTAGGAGAGTGCGCCGGAGCGTGAGCGACTTTGGCATAGGAGGCACGGCAATGGCCGTAAGCGCCGAGGTGGCAGCAAATCGCCTCTACCGGTGGAACATCCCCGGCTATTACCTTAGCCGCGGAATCATGTTCTTCAGGTTGTGGATGCCAATTTGGGTCATCTATCTGATGCAGCGGCGGGGTCTCAGCTTGACTCAGGTAACGTTCATGAATGCTTCATTTATGCTCACGATGGCTCTCAGCGAGATCCCCACTGGAGCTGTGGCCGATGCGTTTGGTCGACGCACCTCGATGATTATCGGCACCACCCTCTTGGCACTAACGTATTTCCTGTATGCGAGAGCCCCGACGTTCCCCTTCTTGATGTGCGTCAACTTATTGTGGGCGATTTCAGCGAGCTTCGTCTCGGGAGCCGAGCAAGCCTTCCTGTATGATTCCTTAAGTGTGCTCGGCCGGGCAGATGATTATCCTAAGATCGCGGGACGCGTGTCTATGTTTGCACAGGGCTGCATGATCGCGGGCGGCGTCCTGGGAGGGATCGTCGGCTCTATCGATCTCGCCCTACCCTTCGTTCTTACAGGCGTGCTGGGGCTGATGAGATCTGCGGTGGTCTTGTCGCTCAGGGAGCCCCCTCGAATGGGCGACCGATCGACGAGCCGGCGGCGTCGCTACAAGGATACATTGAGGCAGGCGTGGCGTGCGATGCGGGCGCGCACGGGCCTACGCTACGCCCTTGCCTATGCATCTACGATCCCTCTTGGCATGTTCGCGGGAGTGGCCGTCTTTCTCCAGCCGTACGCGCGGTCTGTAGGCGTTCCAGTAGCCGCCATGGGCCTGGTGCTCACTGGGATTACTGGCGCCGGAATGCTAGGCTCCGCTGCAGCGGCAGACGTGCGCCAGCGGTTGGGAGAACGGTTGATCTTAGTCGCCGGCCCGGTGGTGATCATGACCGGGTTCGTGATGGTGGCAACGACTAGGTCCCCCGTGGGCATTTTGTTCCTGGGCATGGTCGCCTTCGTCTCGGCCGCGCTTAATCCGATGCTCGAAAACATCATTCTTCGTGAATCACCGGCAGATACTCGGGCGACAATCATGTCCGCAGAATCTTTCCTTTTTTCGATCATCCTTGCGGGGATCATGCCAGTTCTTGGCCTGATTGGTGACCGATTCGGTCTAGCTGTCGCCTTCATAACGCTAGGATCTGCCATTTGCACAGTTTTGGTTCCGCTGGCTAGCTTGTGGACCAGACGTGGCCCGACGATGACACAGTTGCCGGTTGAGGGACGAGCGGAAGCATAATGGTACCAACGCGCTAAGGCAAAAGCGCCACGCGCGGTCATGCCACCGAGGTACAGGCAACGTGCGAAAGATCTGACAGCCGGGCACCCGGTGCACTGCCCCGGGAGTCCTCACTGAGGGGGCCGATGATGGATCGACCACCAAGCTTTTTTGAACATAGTCGGTTCATTGGCGCTACACCGGATCGAGTGTGGCGGGCGATCACCGTACCGGATGAACTCAACTGCTGGCTCACAGTCCATGCGGAGGTGGATTTGCGACCCGGCGGGCTGTTCCGATTTTACCCTGAGTATGGGCTTAATGAAGAGGGTCGATTCGTCGAGGTGGACCCACCGCACCGACTCGTTATCCAATGGGTGCATCCTCACGATCTCAACGGTCCGTCCGAAGAGGAAATCACTGCTGTGCGGACCCTGGTCCCCGTAGAAGACGGCACTAAACTCTGTGTCCGCGCGACAGGCTTCGGCGTTCACGAGGAGCAGCAGTATATTTTCGAGGGGATGACGCAGGGCTACGAGAAGGACACGATCAACCTGAAGAACTACCTGGAAACAGGGCGTGATACGCGTCCTATGATCTGGCCAGGCATCGACTTTGGTGTTCGCTACATCACATTGCGAGAACGTTTCGCGCCTGAAGTCGGGGTATCGCATGGAGCGTATTGTTTCGACGTTTACCCAGACGGACCCGCTGGGGTGGCGGGCCTGCTGAATGGAGATGTCGTGGTTTCCTTCGATGGTATCGAGGTCCGAAACTACCGTGAGTTGTGGGCTGCTGTGAGTCTTCATCATCCCGGAGACCGCGTACAAGTGGAATTCTTCCGAGACAAGCGTCGTCAGTTCGCCGACGTGACGCTTGCCAACGCGAAGGACGAAGCTTGCAAGCGGCGACGTTTCGAGGCACTGGTACGGCAGGCCGAACGGTTCGGTTCGAATCGTGACGTCGCAGCACTCGAAGCCTTTCAGTTCGGGACGCGTCGAAAGACCAGAGGAGACGAAGCCGAACCCGAACCCCAAGCCGTCTCCCAGTTTCCTCCCTTCCCACCCTAGAGGGGAGAAGCTTGGGTGCAAAGGAAGGTGGTGCGTTTTCTGATCTGATTTTCCAGCCCGGACTTTAAGGTTCGCGTCGCACCGAAAGACGTAGGGTGCCCGGTCTTGGGCGATCGTTAGACTCGCGACATGGCCTTGCCAGCCGCACGCCGTCTGTCCGCCCGAACATATGCGGTGTGCCTATTTCGCTTCCCCAGGTGAACCGCGCAAAAGATGCTGAGGTCAGAGAAATTCCTGCCGAGCACCGCGGGCGGTCCCTGAGGCACACTGAATATGGCGAGGGCGCCCTTGCCTAGATCGGGTAGAAAGACATTACAAGGGAGGGAACGAGTATGGCTGTGATGCTTGCGAAGCCTGTTCTCGACTACGGCAACGTGATCGCTGTGGAGGGAGCGAAGAGCGAGGTGGGATTGCGCCTGTTAGATGGTCGAGCTGAGCGCATCCATTTGAGCGCGACACGCGCCACGACCTTTACCGTCCGCGAGCCTGTCCTAGGGGCCAACGGATCCTACCGGATGGATTTGGAGGTTCTGTCGTTCAAACTGGAGGGGAAGAGCGAGGTGCTGTGGCCAGGAGCGACCATCAGGATCATCGCTGGCGCACGTTCCGATGGTTCCGCGAAGCCAGTATACGGCACCGTCGATATCCCCGTTGGCCGAAGTCTGGAGGACGGCGTCCCTACCGAGGTGCGCCTGTATGCGAAGATCGAGACGCCGATCGGGATTCTGCAGAACGCGCGAGCCATTCGGATGACTGGCTCCCTGCATGCGATCCCGCCTTTGACGGATCTCTTCAGGTCTCAGGAAGACGTGCCAGTGCTCGACGAGGGAGGTAACGTCGTCGGCACACTCTGGGCCTGCGGCACTCAGTTCTGATACTGGCGAATTTGCTTCCGAGGTGAGGGTAGATGCCAAACCCTCACCTCGGAATTCTTAGATGAACCTGCTGCACCAGGACCGGATGCGAACGTCCCCCTTGTGGAGCGGAACTCAATTGTGAAGCGCAACTCAATAAGAGATGTGGGAAACCCGATAAGAACGAAGGTCGAGCTTATGCGTCCCGCGACGTCACCAGTGGAGCTGACCAGAGAATACCCTCGATCCTTCGTCCCGTCGACCGCGAGCATGGGGTGTTGGGAAGATATTGAGACGATCGGTCGCGCACTTCTGGCCCGAACCCCCGACACTTCGCAGGCGCTCCAGCGGTGGTTGGAGGATGTGAGCGAGCTAACCGCTTGTGTCTCCGAGGAGCGGGCGCGGCGGGTTATCGCCATGACATCACGAGTGGACGACTCCGAGCGCGAGCGCGACTATACCACGTTTATCCACGAGATCGAGCCACGTTGGAAGCAACTACGATTTACTTTGGACGTGGCATTTTTGCAGAATCCTCATCGACATGCTCTGCCGGCAGTTTGCCAGGTACTCGACCGGCGAGTGGAGAACCGCACCGGTCTATTTCATGAAGAGAACCTTCCTCTGCTGCGTCGCGAGGCCGAACTCACCCAGGAGTACGTGAGGCTCACTACTGCCTCAAGAGTGCTCTTTCGAGGCTCCGAGTACACGTTGCAGCAGATGGGTTCCTTTCTCGCCGATCAGGACCGGGCAACCCGGAAGGAAGCGTGGGAGCAGATCGCTCGGCATCGGCTGCTGGTGCAAGACCAAATGGATGAGCTCTATGACCGGTTACTGCGGGTCCGAGAACGCATCGCAACGAACGCGGGCGTCGAATCGTTCGGCTTATACAAATTTCGCGTATACAATCGCTTTGATTACACTCCGCAGGACTGTGAGAGATTGCACGACCGGATAGAAGCTCAAGTCGTTCCGTTGGCGCAGTCGGTCGCGCGAAGGCGACAGCGACAATTGCAAGTCGATCGGCTCCGCCCATGGGACTTGGAGGTCGACCCCTTAGGTGGTCCGCCACTCAAACCCTTCAAAACTGTGGACGAATTGATTGGGAAAAGTGAGCAGGCCTTCAGCCAGGTCGCGCCTGAGTTCGGACGTATGTTTCGGTTCATGCGAGAACGGGGCCTCCTCGATTTAGAGCACCGAAAGGGAAAAGCCCCTGGAGGGTATCAACAAGATCTGGATGAGAGACGGTGGCCGTTTATCTTCATGCATGCCACGGGCCTAGATAGCGATGTGCGGACGCTACATCATGAGGCCGGTCATGCGTTTCACTTGCTCGCTTCCCGCGACATACCTCTGTTGGAGTTGAGGACCCCGCCCACGGAGTTTTCCGAGCTAGTCGCCATGGCGATGGAGCTGCTCACGGTGCCGTACCTAGAGTGGTTCTATCCGCGCCCTGCCGATCGCCGCCGCGCCTATCGAGAACGGTTGGAACGTACCGTCACCCTCATACCCTGGGTCGCGACTATCGATGCATTCTCGCAGTGGGTGTATACGCATCCGGGTCACACGCTTCAGGCTAGGCGGTCGGCTTGGAGGCACAACTACGCACGATTTCAACCATCTGTAGACTGGTCAGGCTATGAAGATGTCCTCAACTGTTGGTGGCATGGTGAAAGGCACATTTTCCTCTTCCCCTTCTACTACATTGCCTATGCGATCGCGGCCATCGGTGCTCTGAGCGTGTGGCAGAGAGCGCGCACCGATTATCGCGATGCCGTGGAAATGTATCGTCGCGCATTGGGGCAAGGCGGCCAGTTGCCACTTGGCGAGTTATTCGCAGAAACGGGCGCCCAGTTCGATCTCGAAGTTCCTTCGCTTGCACCGCTCACCTCCTTCCTGACGGACGAACTTGAACTTGCCGTCGCCGCTGATTCGAGGTAGTGACCATCGAATGAGAGGAAGCCGCGGGACGGCTAAGCTGGAGGTCTCGAACAGATGATCAGAAGCGGCGCTTCAGTCCGGGAAAGGGAGGGAATGAAACCACCTCCGCAAGCAGCAAACAGAAGGGAACCGGAGATCCTGCAGATCGGCATTGACGCGCGGACGGTACCCTTACGCGTCCTGGAAGGATGCGCCGCAGCGCTGGATTCCCAACCCCGCGGTCAGCTGCTCATGACACTTATTGGCAAGGGGGTGGGAGAAATCGTGCTGCTACTGACCTGTCAACGCCTCGAGTGCTACGCAGCATCGGATTCACCGGAGCACACCGCCGCGGAAATTGTCGCCTTTTTCCGAGAGCTGTCGCCCGACCTCCAGCGTGATTCGGTAGGTATCCGGCACGGCCAGGAGGCGGTTGTCCACTTGATCTCCGTAGCTGCTGGCCTTGAATCCGCACTGGCGGGGGAACATGAGATCTTAGGTCAAGTGCGCCGCGCCTACAGATACTCACGAATGATCGGCGCCGTCGGCCCTGTGCTCGAGCGTCTGTTCCAACATGCGATCGAATCGGCACGCAGGATCCGTCACACCCTGGGTCTAGATTTTGACAGGCGTTCACTGGCTGACGTTGCCATCGCGTGGCTACAAGCATCCTGCCCAAATACGTCGAACTTGACCGCGCTGGTCATTGGGACTGGCGGAATGGCCCGCCAGATGATCGATCGCCTCAGAGATCTCAAGTTTCGCGCCATCGTCGTCGCAAGCCGTCAGTCAGAGCGGGCACGAAACCTTGCGCTGAAATCTGGCTGCGCCTGGGAGGTACAAAGTCATATCCCATCCCTGCTACCACGTCTGGACCTTATTATCTGTGCCACGCTATCGCCTGACGTTCTGCTGTCTGAGGACACTCTCGGCCCTGCACTCGTGGATCGTTCGGGCCGCCCTCTTTTCATCATCGATCTCGGCGTGCCACACAATGTCGCGCCTGCCGTGGCAGCGGGACACGGGGTGCGCATGCTAAACATGGCGTCTATCCTGCGCGCTGCTGCCTTTGCCTCTGCGCGCCGGGACGAATGGGTCCGGCAAGCCCGCGGCCTGTTGAAGCGTGCTGCTGAGGAATTCGCGGCGTGGCAGCGAGTACGGTTTCTCGGGCCCCTGCTTTCCGAGGTACGCGCGCGGTATGAGGAAACGATCCGCATGCAGTTGCTTCGAAAAAATGCTCAAGCTCGGACTGATCTGGAAGTAGCAGACCGAATGGCGTTCCAGATAGCCGGTAAGCTTCTCCATCCACTCTACATCAGCTTGAAGAGGCTAGCGGTGGATGGTTCACCCGCATACCTCGAGGCATTCGTGCGCTCTTTGATCTCGACCGAGGTCATTGACGGATCGATTGAGCAAAGCGCTTCTGTCGATGAGGAGATGGATCGCAAACTGTCAGGTGGGAACGGCCAGATCTGCAACGGCGACGGGCCGGACGGCCGGGCACTTGAGGTTCTTGGAGACGGCAAGGGCATGCAGGCACCTAGTCCCTTGGTTACCGTAGATCAGGCCTGAATGGATTCTGGATGAATCCATTCCGATGAGCACTCGCACAGAGGATCGGAATAGCCCCGAAGTCGTGGCCGGTCCATCCTTGCCGCGAAGCGCTGCCCTGCCATTGCAGGCCCGAGGATCCATGCGCCATTTCCTGCATCGGGACTTGCTCGCGCCCGCGGACCTGGTGATGCCTGCGCTCGTGACTGCCTCCGACACCGACTCAGCCTACAGCATCCTTCCGACACTGACGCTGCGGTCTGTAAGACGCGAAGCCGAGGAGCTCTGGCAGGTCGGGGTGAGAGCCGTAAAGATTTTCGCCATGGCGCAAAAACGCAAGGATGCCCTCGGGAGTGAGTCGATCGATCCGCGCAATCTCATGATGCAAGCTATCAAGGCATTTAAAGACAGCATGCCGGAGATGTGCGTGATCACAGAAACTTGTCTTTGCGCGTACACGGAGAGTGGTTCGTGTACTCTCGCCAGACCAGATGGGAGCATCGACATCAGTGGCACGTGTGCTACGCTTAGCGAGATCGCGGTCCTACAAGCCGAAGCCGGCGCCGATGTCATAGGACCCGCCGGAATGATCGACGAGGGTGTACGGGCGATTCGGCAGGCGCTAGACGCCTCAGGCCACAGCGATGTGGGCGTGATGCCCCATCTAATCTTCGAATCAAGCCTGTATAGCTTGTACAGGCAGACCATGAAGGCAGAGCCGCTGCTCGGCACGCGTCGAATGTTGCAGATCAACCCGAGTCGGTCTGACCAAGCGTTGCAAAAAGCGCTCCGCTTCGTCGACGAGGGAGCAGAGATGATATTGCTTGAACCTGCCCTGCCGGTCATCGATGTCCTTGCGACCCTGCGGTCGTTAGTTCGCTGTCCGCTTGGTGTATTTTCCGTATCCGGTGAGTATAGGTTGTTCGCCCAAGGCCCCGGGCTTGCGACCTATGATCCCGTCCTAGCCGAATTCCTGATTAGTGCGAAACGTTGCGGAGCGGATCTCATCGTCACCTACGCGGCGAAGGAGATCGCTCGGTGGCTGGGTGGGGGCGAAGGATCGACCCTTAACGGGCCCGATGAGTGATGGCACTTTCTGTGATAGGCCTGGGAGGGAGGGTTTAGATGTACGACGTGATTATTGTCGGCGGTCGATGTGCCGGAGCCGCCACAGCCACGTTTCTGGGGCAGCGTGGGTACTCCGTTTTGTTGATTGATCGCGATGACCACCCAAGCCCCACACTCTCGACGCATACGTTTGCCGACCTGGAGCTGTATGAGCGATTGGGGGTCCTCCCGGAAATTCAGCGAAGCGCGCCGCCCTTGACTCGGTTGCGTATCGACATCGAAGGATGCGTGCTAGAAGCCGATATGATCCTCACACCCTGGGCCTCGGGGCTTAGGCGCGAGAAGCTTGACATGATCCTGATTCAACGGGCAGTCAGCTTCCCCACCGTCGAGTGGCGTCCCCGAACGATGGTCACAGATTTGCTTTGGGAAAACGGCAAGGTTATGGGTGTCGTGGCACAGTCACGTACGGGGCCGGCTACCGCCCATGCTCGTCTGGTAGTTGGGGCTGACGGTCGGCGCTCTCTGGTTGCGCGCCGGGTAAAGGCTCAAACTTATCTGGAGGCCCCGGAAATTCGATGTGCGTACTACGCCTATTTCGAAGACGTGGTCCCATTGCCCGTCCCGGCGTTCGAGTTCTACTGGCGCGGAACCAGCGTCGCTCAGGTGCAACCGTGCGATGACGGCCTGCACTGCATTTGCATAATGCCAATGCAAGAAGAATTTGCTAGCTGGCGAAAAGATCCGGCTGGAATGCTTCACACAGAGCTTGGCGCGTTCCGTAACCTCGCCCCGCGATTAGTGCGAAGCCGGCGGGTGAGCTCCGTGCGCGGCGCAGGCGACCTGAGAAGCTTCATGCGACATTCTTATGGACCGGGATGGGCACTGGTGGGCGACGCGGCCGTGGCGACACATCCGGTGCATGGGGCCGGGATAGACGGGGCTGTCTTTGGAGCCAATATACTGGCCGAAGCCCTGCACAAGTTCTTCTCAGGAGAGGGAAGCTGGAAAGAATCGATGGCGGATTATCAAGGTCGAGTCGACGAACGGATGCGAAGGGCTTTCGAGTACGCGACGCGCGAAGCTGGGTTTCCGCCCCTCACTTCGGAGAAAGTGGACTTCCTGAGGCTGGTCTGCACGATCCCGACATTGGGTTACATGCTCGGCACAGGTATCGATGCTGTCTTGACGACCGTGCTTGGGGATGGCGGACCCCAACGACTTGAGCAACTGATCGATCCACGGCTCCGGACTGCGCAGCACCAACAAAGGGCACTGGATCCGATCCCGAGCATCATCGATACGTAAGGAAGCTCCTCCTCACGATCGTCATTCGTTGTGTCCCCATGCAGGCGCAAGGTGAATTCCCGAGGGGACGGGGGAGATGAGAGACGTCCTCTTGGTTTCTCCTACTTGCTTCAGCGGAGTGCCAGCGGGTCAGCATCCACCCACCAGTCAGCCGAGTTCCATCCTAAGTTGACCCATCGATCGGGACTCCAGCCTCTCAGCCGTGTTCTGTGCGCATGAACCCGCGTCCGGCGGTAGAGAAAGATATGCGGGCGATCTGCGACGATCTGGTCTATCGCGACCCGATACGCTTCTTCTCGAATAAGCTGGTCTAGACTAGTGCTTCCACGTCTGATCGCTTCGTCGGCGGTCTGGTTTCTCCATCGAGAGTAATTGAAACCGACCCCGCCAGAAGTACTACTAGGCACGCTCCACGAGGCGAAGTTGTCTTCCAGATGAGAGTGTGGATCGATACGCGGCCCCACCGCGTACATGAGGATGTCGAAGCGGCCGTGTTTGCCGACTCCTCCCCCTGCCCAGGAGCCGAACAGCGTTGCGGAAGGGATGAATTCCGCCGCAAGCTCAATGCCAATGTGTTTCAACTGGTCGATGAGCATTTGCGCGACCCGTTGACGAAGGGGAGAACCTGTGGTCGTCAATAGAGTGAGGTGAAGCCGTGCACCCGGGGATGCAAATTTGGCGCCTTTGGCCACGCGGATCCCGTCAGGCCCCGACACCCATCCCGCCGCTTCCAACAGCTGGATAGCGCGCTCCGGATGACTGGGCGGCAGAGGTACAGTACCTGTCGCCCAACTGAACTGTAGAGGTGTGGTGCCGAGCCTGCCGAGGCCACCGAAGAGCGTATCTGCCAATTTCCCCCTATCGATCCCCAGATCTATAGCTTCACGTACCTGGGGATCGCCCAGAATAGGATGCGGGCGTTGGACGGCCTCTTCGGTCGAGGGACCATCGATTGCGGGGTCCGCCAGGTTGAGGACTAATCGCTCGACTTCTGCAGCAGGATGAATGCTCAGCGCGATGCCTGCTTCATGCTGGAGTTCGTCGATATCGCTTTCTCCTAGGTCCCACAGCACATCGACTTCGGCACTTCGAAGCAAACGCTTGCCTACTTCACGATCGCCTACCAAACGGAAGGTGACAGCGTCGAGGTGGGGTTTGTTCGCGTCGCGGTACCAGGGGTTGCGAACCAGCATTATACGATCCCCGGGTGTCCAGTCGGAAAGCACGAAAGGGCCTGTCCCCACGGGTTTCCGATTGTAAGCCCACTGTGGCATCTCTGCCGGATCGCCACTCACATGCTTGGGCATGATTGACCCAAACAACCGCAGGTACGGGGCGTACGGGATCTTGTACCTAACAACGACCGTCGCCGGATCCGGGCATTCCACGGTTTCGATGTCCCGAAAGCCGCTCCTGATCGCCGCGCCGCTGTGCGGGTGCATGATGGCTTCCCAAGTGAAACGCACATCCTCTGCCGACACTGGATAACCATCAGACCATCTGACGCCTGGCTTGAGGTGGTAGATGACCGTTTTGCCGTCCGCGGAGACCCCACCATTTTGGACGGTTGGAACCTCTGTCGCCAACCGAGGGTAATACGTGGCATCGTCAACGGCACCAACCAGCCCTTCGACGATGAACACGCTTATCTCTTCGCTGGCAGCTTGGCTAGCAAGTTGAGGATTCAATGTCTCTGGCTCTTGATACAATGCGAAATCAATCGAGCCACCACGGGTCGGTCCGCGTGGAATAGTGATTGAGGATCTCGCATTTCGATGCATCAAATTCCTCCCGGTCCACGCAACAGTATCAGGGGAAGGTGAGTGGGCAGAAGACACACTCGTCAACCGTTGCGTCAGTCGCGAGATATAAGCATATGCGCACGCGGCGACTATCACTAGGCATTCCTTGTCTCTCAGTACCACCGAAACGTTTCTATTCTGTGCGGGGGCGCTCAGACAAATCCAGCAAGTCACACCGAGATTATGGCCACGGCTGCATGCGAGGATAAACCAGGGTTGTAACTGGCACGCAGGTACCATTTGGATACTCTACAGATACAAGGGACGGACACATTTTCGCTGTGTGGAGTTAATTTGGGGATCTTCCGATGAAGCGATTCGGGGATCCTCGTGCCTATTTCTTCTGTTGATCTGATGAATCAGACACAGCCACGGCTTATTCTCGCGAACACCGTATCGGAGGTGATCTTTCAGTCTCCACCACAGGCGTATGTAATGGGAGCGGTTGCGGTCGCACCTCGCATGATTTGGAGTGCGCATGAAGGCGATATCCTCCTCACGCCTATTCCGGTTCCTGATCACGTCAAAGCGTACGCCTGCGAGCTGCTCCGATTGAGGCCTGATACCATTACTTGTCTCACTCCGGCAAGTCGGAACATATCCTGTCTGGCGAAGGATGCGTTAGCCGATCCTGACATACTTGCTCGTCTGCACCATCTCCGGGCATCTACGCGTGATCTTGTCCTTCACCCCTTCGTCCTCGACCGCGCCGCGCTCGTCTTGGCGCGCCATCTGCGCCTGCAGATCTCGTATGCTCCATGGCTTGATGCCGGCGATGCCCGGTGGGAGGTTATTCTGGAGCTTGTCTGCAGGTTGAATCGGAAGTCACAGTTCCGAAATCTTTGCATCCGCCTAGGATTGCCCGTTGCGCCCGGAGTGGTGGTCAATCAGCCGAGCGAGTTACTGGCCCACGCCGAACCACTCGTCACATCTCACGGCGCGATAATTATCAAACGTGACAGAGGTTCAAATAGCTTCGAGAACGCGGTGATAACTGACAGCGATGGTGATTGGCGCGGTCGGCTAGAGAGGTTGGCCAAATCGATGCCCTGTGCGCCGAGAGTCGTCGAAGCCTTTTACCCCGGTCGCTGGTATCCAATCATCGAATACGATGTCGCCGAGAGCGGACCTGAGATTCGATATCGATGTGAGGAGGCATATGCCGATCAGACATGGATGGGCATGCGCATACCATGGGACTTGCCTCGAGACTTGGCCACTGCTTTCCTAGAAGCTGGAGAGCGGGTGGGAGTGGCCCTTCACGCGCAAGGGTACCGCGGGCCATTTAGCGTGGAGGGGATCGGGACTGCCGACGGCCGGTGGATACTCACCGAGCTCAACCTGCGCATGAGCGGCGGAACGCACTTGGCCGACCTGCTGACCCACCTTGTGGGACCTAGCGACCTGAGCCAGCACACTGCATCCGGTGGAAACCTCGCCGTGGCCGTCTGTCCTCCGTTCGAAGAGTTGCGGCGGCGCACAGAGAAAACGGGGCTTGCAGCAACAACTGATCAGCCTGAAGGGGTGATTTACACAGCGGATGGGACCAAAACGGACGGGAAAATCCGCTATGTTTTGATAGCTCGTGATGAGATCCGCGCTGAACAGATCATGATTCATTTGCGAGAAACATTAGCCCGCGAGTTCACCACGGAGGTAACCCGAAGCTGTTCGTATCGGAATTTCGGTCAACGCCAAAAACGAAAGACTGACGGCGATGCATCCGGAGGAGTCGTATGGCAGGCGAGCGCGGATGCGTCGAAGACACCCGAGTACGTGCAGGCCAACAAAACAAAGGGGGGTGAGGTCCATGGTGGTGAGCACAAACACACACATTATCGTGCGCGTTGAGGATCGACAATGGTATGAGGGGGTGTTCCCGCACTCTAGTTATCAGCCACTTTGGCAGGATCCTCAGTCGGAGCGGCAGGCGTTTATCGTGAGGTTTGGACCGGGTGGATCGATCCCGTTGCACAACCATCCAGGGCGTGAGTTTGCCTACGTGCTTGAGGGTGAGATGGACGTGGGCGGTGAGCGCATGCGTCCGGGGGACTTTCTAACTGCGGCTGATGGGGATACCCATGAGGTTCGAACTGAAACGGGTGTCACGTTTTTCATAGTTGTGGACAAGCCTATCATGACATTAGACGGTGAGCATTGAGCGCCGATGGAACCCGCGAGGAGGGATGCGCATAGTCCCATGGTGCAAGTATCCCTAAGTCATGAGACGGAAACGATTCTGCCCGCACCGCACAAGACCGTCTTTGATCTGCTTTACGCACCCGATCGATGGGGAGTGCTCCAGCCCCACGTCAGCGGAGTCATCAAAGAGACGACAGGAGTCTACTCATGGGAATTCCACGAGATGATCATTTTAGGGCTCAAAATTCAACCTCGCTACCGAACCCGCCTCGACCATGTCGGGTATGAGGAGATCCGATGGAGCCCAGAAGGAGATGGAGCGTTTCGATGTGAGGGAACGTGGCATCTTCAGCCCGTCGAGGACATGACACGCGTGCGGCTGAATGTAGCGTTGCACACCGACGTAGATCTACCGGCGCCAGTCGTGAGGGTGGTTCATCCGGTTCTGCAGGCGCAGTTTGCAGAACAGATCGATCGGCTGCTGGTGAATCTTGGCCGACATTTGCGGATCTCTTAGCTCCACTGACTAAGAGGTACGCGTCGCATCTGGTCGATGAAAAAATCCTTCGGGTAGCGCGAGCCGAAAGTCGTGCTACCTGCTGCAATGCATGAGATCCGGCTTGCGAGTCATTGACTCTGCAAACGATACATACTGCGGGACGAGAAACGCATGGACCCATGGCGAGACTTTTTTGGTGAGGATTATATCCGATTTTCGAGATTCATTCTCACGCAGGAACGAACTCTGAGTGAGATCGAGGGTATCCAGTCCATCCTACCGGATCGTACCGGATTGCGGGTCCTCGACCTCGGCTGCGGCCCCGGCCGGATTGCCGTACCCTTGGCGCAGGCTGGCCACGATGTGGTGGGCTTAGACGTATCCGGCGTAATGATTGATCATGCTCGCCGTGCCGCCGCTGCCGCCGGGGTCGAAGTCACATGGGTAGAGATGGACATGCGTGATTTGACCTGGGTCGAAGAGTTCGATGCCGTGCTCAATGTTGGTACCGCTTTTGGGTATTTGGTGGATCACCAAGAAGATCAGACGGTCCTGACTAAAGTAGCACGCGCTCTTCGCCATGGAGGAACGTTCATTCTCGACACGGAGAACCGGGAGCGTATGATCAGTCGTTTCTACTCAAGACCGTGGTTCACTTTGGACAAGACCACGGTCTGGTCTGAGCGGAGCTTTGATCCCTTGACGAGCAGGTGGCGAGAAGTCCTGCGTTGGCAAAAGGAAGAACACGAGCGCGTGGCTCTTCACGACGTGCGGCTATACACGGCGACAGAATTAGCTGAAATGATATCGGCGGCTGGCCTCGCTCTCCAGGGTGTCTTCGGTTCTCTCTCGCTCGAGCCTTACGTCCTGGACAGTTCGCGGATGGTCATGGTCGCAAAGAAAAACGTGATAGCCTCCTCCTTTGTTCAGAGCACGGGCTTGGAACGGACTGTGTAGTGTCCGTTTGGGAGGATGGACCTTCCTGTGCGTCGAGGCAGAAGACTTCGATACGGCGAGCAGATCCGCCGCATGGTCACGGAGACACTCCTGGCACCACAGCACCTTGTGGCGCCGGTTTTCGTGAAGGCGGCGCTCCGCGCCCGAGAACCGATCCCGTCCGTCCCCGGTCATCACGTGCACACTCTGCAGAGCTTGACCGCTGAGGTCGCAGAGCTAATCGAGCTCGGGATTCCAGCCGTGATTCTTTTCGGGATCCCCGCTGATAAGGATGCGCAGGGGTCATCCGCCTGGGCCCCAGATGGCATAATCCCCAACGCGCTGCGCCTGTTACGTGCTGAATTCAGAGAACAGATCCTTCTCATCGCTGATCTGTGTCTCTGCGCGTACACAGATCATGGTCACTGTGGCGTACTGGTACCGCATTCGAACGGTGAAGCCAGAGCGACGGGAGGAGTAATCATCGATGACGATGTCACGGTGGGGTTATATGCGCGCCTCGCGGTTGAGCAAGGTAAAGCAGGTGCCGACTTCGTGGCGCCCTCAGGAATGATGGACGGCCAGGTCGGTGTGATTCGTCATGCCTTGGACGCAAGCGGACACGGTCGAGTCGGAATTTTGGCTTATTCAGTTAAGTACGCATCCAGTCTGTACGCACCATTTCGGGGCGCGGCGGAATCGGCGCCGGTACTTGGTGATCGTCGGAGCTACCAACTTCCGACCGCGAATCGCCGAGAGGCGCTACTGGAAGTGGAAACCGACATCGAGGAGGGAGCGGACATCATCATGGTGAAACCGGCGCTGCCGAGCTTAGACATCCTTCGTGAGATCCGCACCCGCTTCGAAGTCCCCCTGGCAGCGTATCAAGTCAGTGGCGAGTACGCGATGATAAAGGCCGCAGGTGCGCAAAAGTGGATCGACGAGCGAGAAGCCGCCATCGAAACTCTCCTAGCAATCCGACGGGCCGGCGCAGACATGATACTCACATACTTCGCCAAGGAGTTGGCCACATGGTGGCGATATACTTGACAAGTTCTGCTCGCGTGTCTCCGATGCGCGATCTCTAGGAGAAGACGAACCAGATACCTACCGCGACCAGCAAGGGGACAGGGACTGATGAATGAGCTGAAACAAAAACTCAGGGTCTCGACCGATGGTGCCGCGCAGTCTACCGGCGCGGCGGGAGGGGAAGTCGGTCCAGGTCCACGTTCCAGGATGCTCTATGATGATGCATGCGCTCTAATGCCAGGTGGAGTAAGCAGCCCGGTCCGAGCTTTCCGCGCAGTCGGGGGGACTCCAGTTTTCATCTCCCGCGCTGCCGGATCCCGCATCGCGGACGTGGACGGCAACGTGTATGTGGACTACATTGGCGGCTGGGGTGCGCTAGTCTGCGGGCATGCCGCTCCCTCAATTGTTCGAAGCATCGCGCGTGAAGCGTTACGGGGCGTCCCATTCGGAACATCCACCGCGCACGAGATAAATCTCGCTCGACGCCTCATGGATGCTCTTCCTTCGCTTGAACGAATGCGCTTCGTAAGTACTGGGACGGAAGCCGTAATGAGTGCCTTGCGAGTGGCCCGGGCAGCGACTTCACGCCCGCTTGTCCTCAAGTTCGACGGTGCGTACCACGGTCATGCTGATGTTGTGCTAGCCGCTGCGGGGTCGGGCCTCTTGACCTCTGGCCTGGCGTCGTCGCCCGGCGTCCCCATGGAAGTGGCAGTTCTTACCGTGAGCGTTCCATATAATGACGCCGAAGCGGTCCGATCTGTGCTTGCCGAGGTCGACCCCAAGATAGCGGCCGTGATCGTGGAGCCGGTGGCGGCTAACATGGGGGTCGTCCCGCCAGTTGCCGGGTTTCTTGAGGAGCTACGGGAGGTCACGACGCGGCGAGGCAGCCTGCTCATCTTCGACGAAGTGATAACGGGATTCCGTGTCGGATGGGGTGGGGCACAGGGCCGGTATGGGGTGCAACCGGATCTCACGTGCTTGGGGAAAATCATCGGTGGTGGACTTCCAGCTGCCGCGTACGGCGGACGAGCAGACCTCCTATCCCTTCTGGCGCCCGAGGGCCCCGTCTATCAGGCAGGCACGTACTCTGGGCATCCGCTGGCAATGCGTGCAGGTTGCGAGACCCTTAAGATCCTGCAAAGTCCGGGCACATATGAGCGCCTGGAATTCTTGGGAGGCATGCTCGAAACGGGACTACACGAAGCGGCAATACGTCGCGGGATCCCCCTGACTGTCAACAGGGTAGGATCCATGTTGACGCCGTTTTTCACCGCAGCGCCCGTCACGGATCTGGCCTCTGCACGAAGGTCCGATACGGACGCCTATAGCCGATTCTTTCATATAATGCTTCAGCAAGGTGTACTGCTGCCACCCTCGCAATTTGAAGCTTGGTTCGTTTCGCTGGCACATGATGAGCAGATGATCACATCCACCATTTCCAAATGTGAGAAAGCCCTCGCGGAGATCGCATAGCGGGTGGGTCAGGTATCATCCACGGGATGGAGAACGCTGCTAAGCATCCGGGCGGATCGTCCCGTAGCGGCCGCTTGATGATCACGGGTAGCGATCGAGACCCAATCGGGCTGCCATGAATCATGACAGGCGGGGACACTATCGCATGCATTCGCTCGATGTCAAGGCTCGTCCCAGGGTCCCCAACGGTAGAGATACCGGAAAGTTATTCGAACCACTGTCGGATTCGGCCCAAACGGTGCCACGGGGTGCCGTTGCTGCAGTAACTCCGCTGCCCGTCTCCTCTGGTCTTCATCTTCTATGACCTCCGCCTCACCCTTAATGAGCAATCCCCGCCAGTCGGTATGCCCGCCTTCCAGAAGTTCATAGACATCTGTTTCAAAAGCCACCATTGGATTCTTTTGGAGCTGTGTTATCCATTTTCGAGGACCGCTTGCTCCGACATAAATCTGCTGCTCGTGATAGACAAAGTCGACACGGACGCAGTGCGGATATCCGTGCTCGTCTATCGTACAGATTCTACCCAAGGGGTTCTGCTCCAGGAAATTCTCGACGGTGGTGTTGAGCTTTTCCACGGAAGCCACGCACCTCCCATCCAAGACAGTCGACCGAACCAATCTGCAGGAAATGTCAAGGGGCCCGCGGAGGCGGACATGTTCCCTCGCACGCGGGATTACCGGATCTGGGCTTCAACACCATCGTACCGAGTCGCACATCCGATACGCCCCTCGGAGTCTGTCCATGGTCGAGCTTTCGCAGGAATAGGCTGCATGGTCTCTAGGCTCGGGCTCGGAATGTATGAGCCCTACTTGGCCACGCTTTCGTCTTGCCCTTCCTCCTACAGTCCTGTTCTGGCGCAAACAACCCCTTGCAAGCTAAGGGTGAGGCCGTTGGGGTCTTCCGCTTAACGGTGTGCAGAGGTACCTAACAGATCGGCGGATCGCGGCCGAGGTACTCACAAACCGCCGAGACATACCCCACTAAATGCTGAGTCGTGAGCAGGCTACAGGAGTATGATTTTATTAATCGAGGCGAAAGGACCCTGGTTCTCGGGCATGCCGCGACCACGTGTTCGGTATTGCGATCCAAATCGACTTCTGCCTGCGTGTCACCGGAGGGCGCGTTGTCATCATCATTCGGTCTGCTTCCATACTGATATGATAATCGGTTCAATGTTATCGACTTCTCGGCCTAGACTTGCATTGCCCCCCTAATGCGACCTGACCTTCGACGTAGGCGGCTATCTCTGTCCGTCGGCTCGCTTAGTGAAGACGGAGCCGCGTTGAGTGCCGAAGCGATCATGGCATACTGGCCTTACTTGGTTCACCTGGCCCGTGTTTACGTAGGTACAGACGCTGAGGATGCCGCGCAGGAAGCTGTAGTAAGGGCATGGGAGAAACGGCAGACATTCAGGCCGGGAGCGCTGAGGCCATGGCTTCAAACGATTACTGTCAACACTTGTTTCGACTTGCTTCGCCGCAAGCGATTGGAGGCCGAAGCGGTCATCCTGACAAAAGATCCTGGCTATGATTATCTGGCCGACGCGGTCGTCGATTCGGATCTGCTGCGACGAGCGCTCGCGGCGACGCCGGCGGTGATGGCTAGGGTGCTATCTCTCGCCGCGATGGGTTATGAGGTTCTTGAGATAGCTAGGATGCTCGGTATTCCACCTGGGACGGTCTGTACACGGCTGCTGCGGGGCCGGCGGCATTTGGCACGGTACATCCGAAGGTGCATATGACGCTCCGAAGGTTCCCGGTAACCGTGTGTCCACGTGATGCGGCTGTCGACTCGTCTTCAGCAACGGGAATCACGGCTGGCTCATATGGTAAGATGTTACCTGGGGACCCTGTGGTGCCGACGAGAGAGGTGGGCAATTAGACAGACGCATCCATTCCTTCTAAAGACTTCGGACGCTGGCCGCACGTGGGCACCTGTGGATTACATGATCTCACGACGGTAATGGAAAAGTGAAAGAGATGCCAGGAAGACCCATCGTCTGTCCATTCCAGCCTAAGGGCCAGGAACGCCCCCTATAACGTGACACGACATCACGAGGGAGTCATCAGCGCCGTGTCTCGGAGAGGCTTATTAGTCGCCATGGTGGCGATCTTTTGGATAGCAGTGTCCGCTTCGAACATCGGGGCGGTACCTTCGGGGTCAGGGAGGATTGCATTCATCTCGGATCGCAGCGGTAGACCGCAGATCTACGTGATGAACGCGGATGGATCGAATATCACCCTACTGATCGATCCCCCAGGACGAGTAAATGGCTTTTACAGTAGACGGCTCGCGTTTAGCCCCGATGGCCGAAAGGTTGCTTTCATCGCCGACACGAGCGACCAGTGTTGCAGGATGTACGTCGTGAATACTGACGGATCGAACCTCACCCTCATGACTAGGCCGCCGGGGGAGTTCGATAATCCGGCATTCAGCCCGGACGGGCAGAGGATCGCGTTTGCTACCATTTATGGCTTGTATTATAAGCAGATCTTCGTGATGAACCTGGACGGATCGAACCCAATCCGTCTCACCAATCTCCGCGGCGATAGTTTCTATCCTTCGTTCAGTCCCGACGGCCGCAAGATCGCCTTCATTTCTGGCAAGGACTACTTCTCGCAGGGAATTCATGTGATGAATGTGGACGGATCGGGGGTCACTCGCCTAACCAATCCCCCCGGAATAAGCATTTACCCCGAGTTCAACCTGGAAGGCAAGATCGCTTTCGTCTCTAATCGCAAAAACTGGCAAGAAAACTGGCAGGGCTTTCAGATCTATATCATGAATGCGGATGGGTCGAACGCGATCCCGTTGACCAGCACATTTGTGGGAGGTGAGGTCCCGGGCGGCGGCACTCCACTTTCGTTCAGTCTAGATGGCCGCAAAATCGCCTTCAACTGTGAGAGAAGTATTTGCGTGATGAATGCGGACGGGTCAAATCTGATTGTGCTGACCGATGGCCGGTCGCCAGCCTTCATTCCCTAAAACCCCGGGTTTCCTCTCCTCAAAGAGAGTAGAAGCATATGCGCGCGGCGATGGCTATCATTAGTATGGGCCTGGTACTCGGACTTGCTTACAGGGCAGGGCTTGCGCAAACAGGCACCTCAAGCCCTAGCCCCTGTCCTACATTCCGCGGTGCGTGCGACGTCCCGGCTCTTGAGGCGGTCCGCATGATCGCCCTGCGGACCGGCTGGGCCACGACGCGCGGAATTCGCCCAGATGCTGTGCTGTATACTACCGATGGCGGGAGCCATTGGAAAGATGTGACACCACCTAATTCCCCCGGGCGATGGTCCTATCGAATCACCTTTGTCCCACCGGACACTTTGTGGGCTATGCCATACAACGACTTAGGTCCAACCACAACGATCTTCCGGACTACCGATGGTGGAGCCGCGTGGAAAAGTATCGCTGTCGCAACTCCAAATGCAGGGACTGCTGCGTCGATTACTTTCATCAATCCTCGTGAAGGGTGGCTTCTAACTGGCTTGGGATGCGCGATGGGAAGGTGCGCTGCAGAAGTCTATCGTTCCACTGACAGCGGCGAAACCTGGATCAAAATAGCCGCCTGGGAGGCGAGTCTCACAGAGAACATCACTTTTGTTGATCCTAGTACGGGTTGGGCTACCGCGTGGGACGCTAGAGGCCCGAGTAGCGCGGTGGGTCTCAGCGTCACGCACGATGGCGGGCGCACGTGGCGATGGCAGAACCTCCCTCTTCCCTCAGGGCTGACGCCTGCCTGGATGTATCGTCCACGGGCACCACAGTTCTTCACAGCACGGGATGGAATCTTTCCAGTGTTCTTTTCCCTTCTCAGCGATGCCAGCCAGCAAAAAGTAGTTAGGATGTTCGCTGTGGTCTATACAACGCACGATGGCGGTACGATCTGGACACCTACAAGGCCTGTATCTATTGCATCTCGGGATGATCCTTACTGCTTTGTTGACACGCAACATGGATGGGTGAGCGATGGCGATACACTATTCACGACCAGTGACAGCGGACGCAGTTGGATGACACTCCAGCCCACTGGACCGTTTGCCGACGTGAAGCAGCTTGAGTTTGTCTCTGAGCAAGTTGGATGGGCGCTCTCCAGGATATCACCCTACTTATTGAGGACGCAGAACGGTGGCCGCGCATGGATACCCGTGACCTATGCCATTTCTCGCTAGTGAGGGCCTGCCGCTGGTTGAGGTCAACCGCGGGAACCCTCGCCGGTCGGGGATCGGCTATTTTGCGCTACTCCAATGCTACTCCGGCGCGGGTGATGAGGGGTTAGGGTGAGGGAAAAGGACCTTCCCGGCCCTCCAAAGTCCCGCGCAAATTCCTATCTGTGCCAGCAGGCAACGCGAGGGAAACGAGCAAGTGAACTCGTAATGCGTAGGTCATCGGTTTCAGTCCAATCATCCGTTCCGGCCTTAGCGTAGGTTTCGTAGGTGCCTTCCTCCTAAATCTGCTCTAGCCCTCATCTTACGAGATGATCCCTGCGGACCCGTACACTCGTTCCCGCTTGGCGTTTCGAAGAGGTGGGGAAGGGTGTCGCCCGACCCTTGCCGTCACGATCTTCGATAGAGGCAGAAACGCCCGCCCGGCACCAAGAAAATTCGGCAGGGTCTGTATTTCGGCCCTGCCGAATTTTCTTGGTATTGGTCCATTGAACCCGCACGGGAGAGGGAGTGCGAGGGAGAGGATCTCCCTCGCGTAGTTAGGGGGTGACATGGCAGCGTCGTGTGCTGCCGTCCGAGGGGCTCCCGCGTACCTTACGTGGTGGAGTCCGCTAGTCCAGGCAATTCTCCAATGTTGCAGCGAAGCAATACGTAACTGATGCATGTCTCCCCCGACCGCAGGAGCGAACGCGCGACGTTGGCTTCCGCTGCAAATGCCTGTGACACGCTCTGCTTCGCGGTATCGCTCGCTGCAATACTTGGACTAGCGGATTTGTCCACGTAAGCCACGCATGAGCCCATCTGCTATAGGCAGATGGGGGTCGCGGCGAGCGACCCCGCGGCGGGTTCAAATCCCTCGCCCGGCACCAGGTTTTTCCCTTGACTACGCCAAGTTGCAGGTGCCAGGATCGAGGTGTGGGCGAGCCAAGCCAAGCTTGGAAGGATTTTCTCGCCGTGATTCGTTCCTCGACGGGCGACAACCTCATGTGGGTTACAAGTTTGAACCCGAAGGACGGCGGTTCAGATCTGCCTTCCCGCATATCTCGGGCCATAACTTGCGATGAGGAGATTTGGCGTGGCTCCGCGTGAACAATTCCACGCAGAATTCGAGGAGCGCGGATACCACTTCAAATCGTATGTTCATCCGGATGGCCCGCATTTCGTCATTCGAGTCTACAAGGAAGCCACAGGTGAACTCATCAGGGAAGATTATCTACCTACCATGCAGTTCGAACCGCGTTGGGGTGTAGATGTACTGGATTTGCAAATTCTGGAGGAAAGACGGAGCAGATTCTCAAGGAACTGGCCCGCAAGTATTTAGGCGCCCGCTACCGGCGGGCCGCTGCTTTGCGATATCGGCATGTCGGCGCTCGTCGCGTAACCGTTGCACGCGCTCCCACAACTCTCCGCGAATGATGCGCAGCTCCGGCACGTCTGTGGACACCTACTCGGCTCGATCTCGCTGACGGGTAATGTGGCGGCCTGTCAAAGATCGCTGGTGTCGAACTAGCATTCGTGAGTTGTATGTTTCATCGCCAAAACGTTTGGCCATGCAATCATTTAGATAAATACGGTAGAACTAGGGCGGCGGGGTGGATGAGGCCTGCTTACAAATAGGCTTCTAATCTGACGCTCGTGCGAACATGGTCTTTGGCGGTGCCTCGCGAATGCCGGGACTTTTTCACACGCTATGAGCGATATTTCCGAGTGGCATTTTGATGTTCCTGCCCTAGCATGCTCAAGCGAGGCCGTCATTGAAAGGCTGAACCTTCGTGAGCGTATACTCGGGCATCCCAATCCTGAAACTCGGCGCAGAGTTGATGATACGCGATCTGAACCTCCCGACGACGGTTCATCTGATCCTCGACGTGCCCCCGGGTTACGCACTTTCTATCTTAGCGTCTGTCCCCTCACCAGCGGTGATAGTGACGGCGGCTTCTTCGACTCACTACCTGCGAGATCTACTGGATTTGCAGCCGAAGGGACTCATTGCCTCGCCAGTCGGGCCGGAGGAGATTCGACAGGCACTCGGGCGAGTGGCTACGGGTGAGAACCTGTACTTTGGCCCGTTGCTGGCCGACGATCCGTTGACTCCAGGAGAACGAGTCGTATTTCGGTTGATTGCGTGCGGCTTAGAAGATGCCGAGATTGCCCTAAAGCTTGGTGTTTCGGGGAAGACTGTAGCGAATAGAGTCTCTAGCATAATGGACAAACTCTCCCTGAAGAACCGGGTAACTGCGGCCCTGGTCTACTTTGGGATTATTTATCGCATCGATGGATTATTGGAGAAGAGCCAGGAGAATTCGGGGAAGAATTCCGGCGAATAGCTCCAGCGGCTTTCCTCGTTTCAGTAAATAAGCTTCGGTTTCCTCCATCGCTCTTGAATTACTTTCCCTGTCAATCTTCCGATCTTTCTCTTGAGCAGCACATCAAAAAAGAGAAAATGTATTGGCGAAAGGGATTTTGCGCAGACTCAATGTCCCGACTTTCCGAGCTAGCGTTACTAGCCATACTAGTTAGAACCATCGTTGAAGGGGTCCGGGGTATTCTACCAGTTTCGGCTCTGACCGAAAAGCGAATCAAAGCTATGGTGATTGCTGTTAGCGCTGGATTTGCGTGGTCTTCGAAGCTGGATATTCTCAGCATCCTGGGCTTTCCGACATACGGTTCAGACATGGCATTCGCGTTGAACACGATGGTCTTGGCGGTTTCATCGATGGGATGCCACGACATACTCGACTACCTCGCGGGGAAGAGATAATGGGACAACTTTTGGCCATCTGGCCTGTAGCTAGGTGGATTCTTCAGGCTCTCGGTCTCATGGGCCCCGAGGACAAGGAGAAGGAGCGAGATTACGAGCTGAAATTGCTGGAAGCCGTTGAGCGCAAGGATGCCGAAATGATCGCGGCTTGGCAACAGTCTCAGGCCCTGTGGCGCCCACCCGCTGAACGTATTTATGCCTGGGCGAACACGGCCATAGCCTTCTTTCAGCCGTTGATCCTCGCCGCAATCTACTACGACATTGTCTTCGGCTCGAGAAAGTCCGTAAGTGTTGCGGATGACTTGCAAAGAGCTGGCATACCCGGCCTGCTAGTCGTGGCCATCATGCTCTTTCCTTTCTATGGCGCTGCGCTTGTGTGAGGCGTCGGCAGGGCATTTCAGTCAGCCCTGGATCTAGCGGTTGGCGCTAAGCCGCAGACTCCTGCGCCAACGCCACAAACTTCCTGGCCATCAAACAGGGGCCAGCGGGAGAACGGGGGCTAGGACACCCAGCTAGTGTCGTGATCGTGGCGTGAGAATTGTGGCGACTGATAAACAATTGCAATTTCCTTCCATCGTGCCGCCTTCTACATGGGCCGGACCGATGATTGGGAGCCGCCCCGATGTCGGGCGTCCCGGGCGACAACTACTGAGTAGGCAACGGCTACCCAAACGTAAGGATGGAAGGTGATGTAAGTGCCAGAATACCCAAGTTACCGAAAAACCATAATCAAGATAGATTCGCGGATAATCACTCTCTCTTGCCTGTGAGTATGAAGCAGCTCGAGTCCTTAAGAGATTTTGTAGCCTAGGAGGGTCCTCGTGTCGGACGCTCACAAGAACTTCGCGTACTCAACAGTAGCAACCGCTCCGTCGCCAGCGGACACCGGCACCTCGCTGGTAGTCCAGACGGGGGACGGGGCTAAGTTCCCGACGCCGCCATTCAACGCGACGGTGTGGCCCATTGGGGATGACCCCTCGACAACTAACGCGGAGATTGTGCGCATTACCGCCATTTCGGTCGATACTCTAACGATCACGAGAACGCAGGAGGGGACCACCGCCCGAGCGATCTTGGTCAGTGATCAGATTGC
>Ga0066709_100000117_pt1 | contig 31084 bp, 30 predicted proteins | sample GraSoiAngelo_158_FD_79665 | JGI IMG/M metagenome (GOLD analysis project Ga0066709, IMG submission 79665) | Grasslands soil microbial communities from the Angelo Coastal Reserve, California, USA - 14_1009_16_30cm | ecosystem: Environmental > Terrestrial > Soil > Grasslands | place: USA...
CCACCCGTCGATCTTGGACTTGTGGTGCCCGACTCGCGGAGTCACACGGCTTTTGTCCCCGACACAAGTCCAAGATCGGCGAGCAGGGGCGGGCGTCCGCTCGTTGGGCAGGGCGTGCAGATGCCCGACCTGTCGACCTACCGGTTGCACCGGGTGGTCGAGGACAGCCCGGTCTGGGGAGTCACCGTCCCCGGCCTTCGGGTCGCGTACTACCGGCACGGCGGGCGGGCAACCGCCGGCCTGTACGCGTACCAAGGCGTGGAGATCTTCGTCGCGTGGGGGTACCTCGACGAGCGGCACTGCCGCTTCCACGCCTTCCGGAGTGCTGACGGCGACTGGGAACCACCCCAGCCGGGCTGTCCCCGGGTACGCGCACAGCCAGGAGGGGGACTGCGGCTGCGTACCGGAAACGGAGTACGGGAACTGCCGCCCGGTCAGTCGGTGTGGACCGCGGTGGGCTCGGTGGCGGGCGAAGCCGCCCGGCGTACCGCGGCCAGCGAGAACCCGGTCAGCACCAGCGCGCCGATGAACGTCGCCGCGTGTACCACCGGGTTGACCGCCGGCACGAAGCCGATCACCGCGACCGGCAGCTGAACGACGGCGACCAGCGCGAGCAGGAGCGGCCGGCGCCGGCCGCCCCAGAAGTACGCGGTCCACAGCGGTGCCGTCGCGACGGCGAGGGTGAGCACGTCCAGGACGACGTGGACGTACGGGTTGTGCACGTTGTTGTGGAAGAACGCCACGGGCGGGGCGGCCATGTGAGACTCCCTAACGTTCCGAATCAACTACGGATAGTTAACGCTAGGGGCAAACCCACCCATGACGGAAGCCATGAGCGGCTGAATGAACCCGTTAGAGTTGCTGCTCGGCGATTTCCCTGGCCCGGTCCCGGGCCGCCTCCAGGGCGGCGAGCAGGGCCGCCCGCACCCCGTGGTTCTCCAGCTCGCGGATCGCGTTGATGGTGGTACCGGCCGGCGACGTCACCGCCTCGCGCAGCTTGACCGGGTGCTCGCCGGACTCCCGCAGCATCACCGCCGACCCGATCGCGGTCTGCACGATCAGGTCGTGCGCGACCTGCCGGGGCAGCCCCAGCAGGATGCCCGCGTCGGTCATCGCCTCCACGAGGAAGTAGAAGTACGCAGGTCCCGAACCGGACAGCGCGGTGACCGCGTCCTGCTGCGACTCCGGTACCCGGATCGTCCGGCCCAGCGGCGCGAACATCTCCTCCGCGAGCGCCAGGTGCGCGGCGGTCGCGAACGGCCCCGCCGAGATCGCCGTCATCGCCTCGTCGACCAGGGCCGGCGTGTTGGTCATCACCCGGACGACCGGCGTGCCCTCGGGCAGCCACTTGGCAAAGAACGACGTGGGCAGGCCGGCGCACAGCGACACGACCAGCTTGCCGGCCGGTACCTTCGGGCCGAGGTCGGCCAGCAGCGCCGCCGCGTCCTGCGGCTTCACCGCGACCGCGAGCACGTCGGCGTCGCGGGCGGCGCTCCCGTTGTCCACCACCCGGATGCCGTACCGCGTAGCCAGCTCGTCCGCGCGCTCCGGCCGGCGGGCGGTGGCGATCAGCCGGTCCGCCGCCCAGCCGGAGCGCAGCAGCCCGGACAGGAGTACCTCGCCGATCTTGCCGGCACCGATCACGGCGACGGTGTGCACGTGCGACTCCTCAGCTGCCGAAGAAGACCTCGGCCTCGGTGTACCGCTCCAACGGTACGGTCTTCAGCTCGCGGGTACCGTCGGCCAGCGGTACCCGGACGATGTCGGTACCCCGCAGCGCCATCATCCTGCCGAAGTCGCCCTCGTTGACCGCGTCGATCGCCTCCAGCCCGAAGCGGGTGGCCAGTACCCGGTCGAACGCCGTCGGGGTACCGCCGCGCTGGACGTGCCCGAGCACCACCGCGCGCGCCTCCTTGCCGGTGCGCTGCTCCAGCTGGCCGGCCAGCCACTGCCCGATGCCGCCGAGCCGGACGTGCCCGAACGCGTCCAGCTCCTGGTTGTGCAGCTGCATCTGCCCTTCCAGCGGCTGCGCGCCCTCGGCGACCACCACGATCGGCGAGTACTGCGTCTGGAACCGCTTCTCCACGTACCCGGCCACCTGGTCCACGTCGAACTGCCGCTCGGGCAGCAGGATCACGTTCGCGCCGCCGGCGATGCCGGCGTGCAGCGCGATCCACCCGGCGTGCCGGCCCATCACCTCGACGACCAGCGTGCGGTGGTGGCTCTCCGCGGTCGTGTGCAGCCGGTCGATGGCCTCCATCGCGATGTTCACCGCGGTGTCGAAGCCGAACGTGTAGTCGGTCGCGCTGAGATCGTTGTCGATCGTCTTGGGTACCCCGACCACGTTCACACCCAGCTCGTCCAGCTTGGTCGCCACGCCGAGGGTGTCCTCGCCGCCGATCGCGACGAGCGCGTCGATGCCCCGCTCGGCGAGGTTGCTCTTGATCCGTTCGACGCCGCCGTCAATCTTGAACGGGTTGGTCCGTGAGGAGCCGAGGATGGTGCCGCCGCGCGGCAGGATCCCCCGCACCTCGGCGATGCCCAGCGGTCGGGTCACCCCGTCCAGCGGACCCCGCCAGCCGTCCCGGAAGCCGACAAACTCGTGACCGTAGGTGGTGACGCCCTTGCGGACGACCGCCCGGATCACCGCGTTCAGGCCGGGGCAGTCCCCGCCGCCGGTCAGCACACCGATACGCATTCCTGCTCGTCCTCCATGTCCAGGCCGGAAGTTCCGGCCGACCGGGCGCCAACTGCGCACTGTAGTCCGCCTGATCCGCGCCGGTTCAGCCGGGCGACGGCCGGACGTCCATCGCCCGCCAGCGGGCCAGGTTGTGCCGGGCGTCGACCAGCGCGTCGTGCCGGCCGGCGGCCTCGGGCAGCGGCGGCCGGCCCCGGTCGTCCCACAGCTGCCGCAGGTCCTTGGTGAACCGGGGAATCTCCCTCGGCAGCGCGGTCATCGGCCCCCAGAGCTGGGCGAGCGCCACGTGGTCGTAGGCGGCGTACCACGCCCACAGCTCCAGTTCCTCGCCCGGCCGGCCGCGCACCGGCTCGACGAGGAACGCGAACAGGTCCTCGCGCAGCCGCTCCCGCGACCGCCACGCCGGGTCGGCCGGCGAGGGCAGCTTGTCCAGCACGTTGCGGCGCACCCAGGGCACCGCCCGGGAGCCGTCGAACTCGGTGGACACCGCGTAGAACTCGCGGCCGTGCTCGTCGACCACGCCGATCGACACCAGGTCGACCGTCCGGCCGTCCTCGATGAACTCGCAGTCGTAGAAATAGCGGTACGTCATCGCCGGACATGATGCCACTAAGGTCAGCGGATATGACGTTCTCGATCGTGGCGCGCTCGGCGGACGGCCAGGCGCTCGGAGTCGCGGTAGCCAGCAAGTTCCTCGCGGTCGGGGCCGCGGTACCCGCCGCCGAGGCGGACGTCGGCGCGCTGGCCACCCAGTCCTACGCCAACCTCGCCTACCGCCCGCAGGGGCTGGCCCTGCTGCGGACCGGGGTCGCCGCGGCCGACGTCGTGGCCGGGCTCACCGCCGCCGACCCGGGCCGGGCGCAGCGCCAGCTCGGCGTGGTCGGCCCGGTCGGGGACGGCGCGACCTACACCGGCGACGGCTGCCACGACTGGGCCGGCGGGCTGGCCGGCGACGGGTACGCCATCCAGGGCAACATCCTGGCCGGCAAGCAGGTCGTCGTGGCGATGGCGGAGGCGTGGGCGGCCAGCGACGCGGCGGCGCCGCTGGGGCACCGGCTGCTCGCCGCACTCGCCGCCGGGGACCGGGCCGGCGGCGACCGCCGTGGCCGGCAGAGCGCGGCGCTGCTGGTGGTCGCCAAAGGCCAGGGCTACGGGGGTACCTCCGACGTGCTGGCCGAGCTGCGCGTCGACGACCATCCCGATCCGGTACCGGAGCTGCGCCGCCTCCTCGACCTGCACGCGCTCTACTTCGACAAGCCGGATCCGGACCGCCTCCTGGAGCTGACCGGCGACCTGGCCGACGAGGTCGCCGGCCGGCTGGCCGACCTCGGGTACCGCGACCGCAAGCTGGACGCCGCCCTCGCCTCCTGGGCCGGCGTGGAGAACCTGGAGGAGCGCATGGTGCCGGGCCGGATCGACCCGCTCGTGCTCGCACACCTGCGCAGAGACTAGTTCTCCAGCGCGTCGCGCAGCGTGTCGAGGGTGGCCAGATCGGAGCGCCGGGCCGCCTGGTCGGCGCATTCGGCCAGCCGGTACCGCGCCAGTACCGGCAGCGCCGACTCCACCTCGTCGGCGGCCACCGGCCCGGCGGCGAGGTACCCGTCGACCAGCTCGGTGGCCGCGTCGATCCCGCCGGCGTACCCGACCGCGCCCGCCAGGTCGTACACCAGCGGCCCGGTCGCCGCGGCCCGCCAGTCGACCAGGCCGGTCCGGCCGGTGTCCGGGTCGATGCGGAACGCCTCCGGCGCCGGGTCGCCGTGCAGGACGCCGTAGGTGAGCTGGTCGGTGATGGTCAGCCGGGTCACGCCGGCCAGCGCGTCGGTGACCGTGCGGCGCAGCCACGGTACGACCGACAGGTGCGCGCCCTCCCCGCTCATCCAGGCCAGCCGCGGTACCCCCGGATGGTGGAACCCGGTGAGCGCCCGGTGCGCCGCCCCGAGCAGGTCGCCCCACCACTGCTGGTCAACGGGATCGGCGGGATCCAGCGACCGGCCGGGCACGTCGCGGACCACGGCGAGCAGCCCGCCCTCGACGGGTACCGTGAATGCACCGTCCGCGGCCCGCACCGGCTCGCCGGCCGGAAACCCGACCCGGGCCAGGTGTTCGGCGACGGCGAGCCCGGCGAGCAGCCGGGCCTGCCCGGCGGCCGGGGTGAGGGTGACCAGGAGCTCGTGGCCGGCCGCGGCGATCCGCCAGCGACCCTCGGACAGTGCTGTGCACTCCCGCACGGTCTCGTGCCACTGGGTCCGCAGCGCGGACCGGATCTGCTGGTCCGTAGCCACGAGGCAGGCTACCCCAGAACGGGCTATTACCGTTATCGGCAGTGATCCCCCGAACCGCCGTACCGTTGCCGCCGTCTACCAGCTAGCCTGCGAGTGCGGGCGGCTGGTGGCTGGTCTCACCAGCCGAAAACGAGGGTGTACACGCCGCGCCAGCGGCGGGATGGTCTATTCAGAGGTGTACTGCGAAGTTCGACGGGTTTTGCCTTGGGGAGGGGTGGGCTAGTGGAGGGACGGCTGCCGGATCCCGGTGACGCGCTGACCGGCGTGGAGATGTTCGCCGCTCTCGAACCGGAGCAACGGCAGCGGGTGATCGCGGCGGCGGTACCCCGCACGTACCGGAAGGGTCAGCTGCTGTTCGTCGAGAACGATCCCGGCGAGTCACTGATCGTGCTGCGGCGGGGCGCCGTGGCGGTGTTCCGGACCTCGCCGACCGGCGAGCGGGCGGTGCTGAACGTGGTGCGGCCGCCCGCCACGATCGGAGAGGTCTCCCTGCTCGACGCCGGTCCCCGGTCGGCCTCCGCGGAGGCGATCGAGGACTGCACCGCGCTCGCGCTGTCGCGTGCGGCGTTCATCGAGCTGGTACATACGAATTCGCGCATCCTGGACGCGGTGATGCGCTCGTTCGGCGGGCTGGTCCGGCGACTGACCGACCAGAACGCCGACCACGTGTTCCTCGACCTGCCCGGCCGGGTCGCCAAGGCGCTGGTGCGGCTGGCCGGCGACAGCCAGGCGCCGATGGTCACCATCGAGCTGAACCAGAGCCAGCTGGCCGAGATGGCCGGCGGTTCCCGGCAGAGCGTGAACCAGGCGATCGGCTCCTTCGCCAACCGTGGCTGGCTGCGCACCGAGGGGCGGCGGATCGTGGTCACCGACCTGGCGGCGCTGCGCCGCCGGGCCGGAATGAACGAACGTTGAGTTGTTGGCGCCCGCCACGCGAGCGCCAACAACTCAATCAGGAGTCGCTGGTGGGCGCGTCCGGCGCGTCCGAGTCGTCGGTACCCTCGCCCTCGGGCTCGTCGCCCGGGCCGATCCAGCCTTCCTGGTGCTCCGGCCGGCCGGGTCCGATCCAACCGGGTCGGTCGGTCTCTTCCGAGTTCTCCACCACGCCCCGCTCCTCCAGTTCAGCGAGCGTCACGATGTCGATGTCGACGAGATCGCCGGCACCGTGGAAAGCGCCGTTCGGTGCGGCCCAGTCCGTCGCGAGACGTACGTACACTCTCGCGCATCCCTTCGCTCGCAGTTGTCTAGGCCTTTCGCCTGATCGGTGCTAAAGGCGAGTGCGACTGTAGTCGGTCGCGAGGGAAGATGTGATGTGCTGTCGGCTTCCGGGCACCTCGCCCGGCGGGCGTAACGCGGGTCGCGATACTGGACGCCGGCCGCACGCGCCATCCACGTGGGGAGATGGGATCACGTATACGTGTCCGAACTGTAGTCGGACCGCCAACGCGGGCGACCGGTTCTGCGGCGGCTGCGGTGCGCCGCTGCGACCGACGTGTGTCCACTGTGGACGGACACACGAGGTGGGCACCGCATTCTGCACCAACTGTGGCAACTCGCTGACCGAGTCGCCACTGCTCAGCCAGGAGGACCGGCGCCGGGTCAGCGTGCTGTTCCTCGACATGCAGTGGTTCACCTCGTACGCCGAGCGGGCCGACCCGGAGCAGGTACGCAGCATCCAGAACGAGTACTTCACCACGGCACGCCGGGTGGTGCGCCAGTACGGCGGCGTGGTCGAGAAGTACATCGGCGACGCGGTGATGGCGCTGTTCGGCGCCCCGGTCGCCACCGAGAACGACCCGCTGCGCTGCGTGCGCGCCGGGCTGGAACTGCAGCGACTGCTGCCCCGCCAGACCCGGATCGCGGCCGCCGGCCTGGGTTTCCGGGTCGGCATCGCCAGCGGCGAGGCGCTGGTCGACCTGTCCGCCGCGCGCGACGGCGGCCAGGCGATCGTCGCCGGTGACGTGGTCAACACCGCCGCCCGGCTGCAGGCCCTCGCCCCGGCCGGCGGGGTGTACCTCGACGAGGACACCTTCAAGGCGGTGCGCGCCGACATCGAGTGCGTCGAGCAGGAGTCGGTGACCCTGCGCGGCCGGTCCACCGCCAGCCGGGTGTGGCTGGCCGGGGCGCCGCGCCACCACCAGCCCGGCGAGCTGAGCGCGGAGCTGACCCCGATGGTGGACCGGGAGCACGAACGCGGCATGCTGATCACCGCGCTGCACCGGACCGTCCGCAACCGCGTACCGCAGCTGGTCACCATCTTCGGCGCACCCGGGATCGGCAAGAGCCGGCTGATCCGGGAACTCGCCCGGCACGCGGCCACCATCACCGACTCGCCGATCTGCTGGCGGGTCGGGCACTGCGCGCCCTTCGGCGAGAACGTCACCTACGCCGCCCTGGCCGACATCGTCAAGGCCGAGGCGTCGATCCTCGACTCCGACGACGAGGCCACCGCCCGGCGGCGGATCAACGCGGCGGTCAGCGAGCTGACCACCGGCGACGACGGCGGCCGGCTGGCCGACGCGCTCGGGCCGCTGGTCGGGCTCCCGGGCGCCGGGCTGTCACCGATGGAGACCGAGCAGCTGTGGCGCCGGTTCCTCCTGGCGATGGCCGCGCGCCAGCCGACGGTACTGGTCTTCGAGGACATGCACTGGGCGGACGAGGCGATGCTGCGGTTCGTCGAGATGCTCGGCGCGTCGACCCGCGGGCTGCCCCTGCTGATCATCTGCACCGCCCGCCCGGAGCTGCGCGAACAGCACCCGAGCTGGACCGGCACCATCACCGGTACCATCTCGCTCTCGCTGCCGCCGCTGCGCGACAGCGACATCAGCACCATGTACTCGCTGATGTTCGGCCAGCGCGCGGTCACCCCGGACGAGCTGGTGGAGCTCGCCGACGGCAACCCGCTGTACGCCCAGGAGTACGTGCGGATGCTGCTGGAGGGCGGCATTCTCCGGCCGGCCGGCGCGCAGTGGGCACTCAAGGCCGGCGAGCCGCCGCCGATGCCGGACAACGTCCAGGCCGTCATCGCCAACCGGCTGGACCTGCTCGACCCGGCCGACCGGGCGGTCCTGCAGGCCGCGGCCGTGGTGGGCCGGCAGTTCTGGCCGGGTGCGGTGGCCGCGGCGGTAGGGCAGCCGGTCGACTCGGTCGAGTGGGCGCTGCGCCGGTTGGAACAGCGCGACCTGATCCAGGAGCAGCCGGGCTCGACAATGGCCGGGCAGCTGGAGTACCGGTTCCGGCACATCCTCGTCCGCGACGTGTGCTACCAGCGGCTGCCGCGCGCCGAACGCGTACTGCGGCACCAGCGCACCGCCGACTGGCTGGAGACGGTCGCCGAGGGCCGGCAGACCGACCTGGCCGAGGTGCTGGCGAACCACCGGTGGGCGGCCCACGAGATCGCCCGTACCCTCGGCGAGGACCCGGCCCCCTACGCGCCGGCGGCGCGCGAGGCGATGCACCGGGCGGCCGGCCGCGCCTACGCCCTCTACGCCCTGAACACCGCGGCCGAGTGGGTGGACCGCGCGCGCGGCCTGCCACTGCCGCCCGACCCCATCCTGGAGCTGCTGGCCGCGGAGCTGGCGTTCTACCGCGACGGCGACGCGTTCCTGCGCGGCGGCGGGATCGACCGGCTGACCCGGCTGGCCGAGCAGCTCAGCGCGGCCGGCGACGCGGCGAACGCCGCCAAGGCCTGGACCGTCCTGGGTACCGCGGCGCTGAGCCGCGCCGACCGCCCGGCCACGCTGGCCTACCTGGACCGGGCGGTGGAGCTGTTCGACGCCCTGCCGGACACCCTGGAGAAGGCCAACGCGCTGCTCGCCCTGGCCCGCACGCACATGCTCAACTTCGAGCTGGAGCCGACCATTCTCGCCGCGGACGCGGCCGCCGAGATGGCCGAGCGGCTGGGCCTGGTCGAGGTGCACGCGAGCGCGACGATCACGGTGGCCACCGCGCGGTTCGTGGCCGGCGAACCCGACGCGCTGGACCAGCTCGCCGAGATCGCCGAGCTGTGCCGGCGGCAGCAGCTGTCCAGCTGCCGGCGCGCCCTGCAGAACCTGTCGTGGGCGCACCTGGAGGAGGGCGACCTCGAAGGGTCCACTCGGCTGTTCGACGAGCTGCGCGGGTTGGCCCTCGCCACCGGGCACGCGCTGGCCACCAACTTCGCCGACGACGTCTGGCTGAGCATGTTCGCCGGGGACTGGAAGGCGGCGATCAGCGCCGGCGCCTCCGCGGTCGGCCAGCCGACCGCCGAGTGGGACCACGTGATCCCGCAGTCGGCGTGGCTGCGCGAGCTGTGTGGCGACCCGGTCGCGCCGGACGAGGTACAGCAGGCGGTGGCCGCCGCCGAGCGGGGCGGGTTCCACCGGGTGCTGCTGTCGACGCTGGCGCACACGGCGCTGTACCACGCGGTGCGCGGCCACCGTGCCGACGCGGTGGCGGCACTGGAGGCGCTGGAGGCGGACTGGCGCAACACCCGGATGATCCCGTTCGGCGAGTGGGTCGCCGCGGCCGCCGCGGCCGCGGTGCTGCTCGACGCCGAGGACGCGGCCCGGGTACGGGTGATGCTCAAGCGCAGCCCGCGGTCGACGCCCTGGGTGTCGGCCGCGATGGCGACGCTGGAGGGTCGCATCACCGGCGACCCGACCTGCCATGTGGAGGCCGCCGAGGTGTACGGGCGGATCGGCAACGCGAGCAACCGGATCCTCGCGCTCGCGGCGGCGGCCCGGGCGTTCGTCGCGCGTGGCGAGCTGGACCGGGCCGAACCGCACATCGCGGAGGTGGCCGCGTTCGCCATCCGCAACGGCGCGCACCGGCTGCTCGACGGGCTCCCCGCGCCGGCCACGCCGGCCCCCGAACCGGCTTAGCGCTGAGTCTAGGCAGCTATCGGTTCCTCCGCGGCGGCGGTCTGCTTCGCCTGCTGCGCCTTGATCTTCTGGGCGTACACGTCGACGTACTCGCGGCCGGACAGCTCCATGAGCTCGTACATGATCTCATCGGTGACGGCCCGCTCGATGAACCGGTCCCCCGCCATCCCGGTGTACCGCGAGAAGTCGATCGGCGCGCCGAACCGGATCCGCACCCGCTTGACCCTCGGCAGGATCTGGCCGGTCGGCTGGATCTCGTCGGAGTTGAGCATCACCACCGGTACCACCGGCGCGCCGCTCTCCAGCGCCAGCCGGGCGACCCCGGTCTTGCCGCGGTACAGCCGCCCGTCCGGCGAGCGGGTGCCCTCCGGGTAGATGCCGAACAGCCTGCCCTCACGCAGTACCCGCAGCCCGGTGTCGATCGCCGCCTGCGCCGCCCGGCCACCGGAGCGGTCGACCGGGATCGTCCCGGTGCCCACGAAGAACCATTTGGTCAGGAAGCCCTTCAGGCCCCGGCCGGTGAAGTACTCCGCCTTCGCGACAAACGTGACCTTCCGCTTGACCATCAGCGGCATGAAGATCGAGTCGGAGAACGAGAGATGGTTGCTGGCGATGATCGCCGGACCGTGCTCGGGCACGTTCTCCCGGCCCTCGACGACCGGCCGAAAGATCAGTCTCAGCCAGGGGCCGAGCAGCACGTACTTGAGCAGGTTGTACAGCACTCTGTCCCTTCCGCCACCCCACACCATGACGCACCCGCCAGTCGGAGCCTACGGAGCCCGCGGTACCCGCCACAACGGACTCCCGCAACTGGCCCGTCCCGTGTCACGATTCACCGGAGGCTCCGGCCAGCGGGCCGGGGCGCCTACCAACGCGAGGAGGCCTCGGTGACCTCGGGCGGTGCCCGCCGCGGACGGCGGGACAACGGACTCGTCGCCGCCGTGTACGCCGTGGCCGGCGACGTCGACCCGCGCGTCGGTGAGCACCTCCTCGACGTGCTCGCGGTCCGGGGCATCGCCGCCTACCTGCAGCCCGCCGCCGACCTGCACCCGGTCACCCGTACCACCACGCTGCCGTCGCGGCCGACCGACCGGCTGTTCGTCGACCGGGAGCACCTGGCCACCGCCCGCGGCTTCCTCGCCCAGCTCGCCGAGGAGGCGCCGGCCACCGAGCCGGACATCGACGAGCTGTTCGCCGGGATCGTGGCCGACTTCGACACCGCCGCGACGACGCCGACCTGGCCGGCGGCCGAGGACCTCGACGCGGAGGACCGGGACACCGAGGACCTGGACACCGACGACCGGGACGCATCGGACCGGAACGCGGCGACCCGGGACGCGGCAGACCGGGAGGCCGGCGCCGGGCCGGACGCCGCGCAACCCGGCCGGCTCAAGCGGTGGCGCAGCAGCACGGTCGACCCGAGAGACTCGGTCGGCCGCGGGTTCGACGGGTACGCCGACGAGGACGAGGACGACGAGGGGTACACGCCGCCGCCACCGCCGCCGTTGCCCCGGATCTCGCTGATCACGGTGGCCGCGGTCATCGCGATCCTGGCCGGGTTCGTGCTGTTCTTCAACCCGGGCCTGCTGCCGATCTCCGCCGCGGCGTCGCTGATCATCGGCTTCGCGGCGATCCTCGCCGGGTTCGCCACGCTGGTGTGGCGGCTGCGGTCCGGCGACGACGACGATGACTGGGACCCCGACGACGGCGCGATCGTCTGACCCTCAGCTCTTCTCCAGCCAGTCGAGGATCGCGTCGATCGGCTCCGCCCAGCGGGCGTCCAGCATCAGGTCGTGGCCCATGCCGGGGAACAGCAGCGGCGCGCCGCCGTACCGGCTCGCGGTGCGGGTCAGTGCGGCCTGCGGTACCAGCTGGTCGTCAGGGCTGCCGACGACCAGTACCGGCGGGTCGCCGACCGGCGCTTCGGGGGTACCGGCGAACAGCAACTGCCACCGCGCGCGGGCCGGTGCCCGGCCGAGCCGCTCGACATAGCCGCGAGCCACCTGCGCGGGCAGCTGGCGGCTGAACAGCCGGGCGCGCCGCGGCCGCAGCCGGCGCACCGGGTTGCGTGGGCCGCCCATGACCGGCGCGACGAGTACCCCCGCCCGGGCCGGGTACCGGGCCAGCGCGCGGGCGACCACGAGACCCGCCTCCCCGTGCCCGACCAGTACCGCCTGGCGGGGCAGGCCGGCGGCGACCTGTACCACGTCGTGCACGTAGGCGCGCAGCCCGGTCTTCGGCGCGCTGCCGCTGCTGCCGTGGCCGCGCAGGCTCATCGCGTATGCCGGGAAGCCGCGCTCGGCGGTGCGCTCCAGCCAGTGCTCGGTGAACGCCCAGGCGCCGTGCCCGAAGCCGGGGACGAACAGTACCGGCGACCGCTTCTCGTCCACGTCGGGCAGTGCCCGCACCACCTCCCGGCGCACCGGCGGCGGCGGGAGCGCCCACTCCCGGGACCGGACGACCCTGGTCATCGGGCGGCTTCCAGTCATCGGGCCGCCTCCAGTTCGTCGAGGACATGCTGCAACGCGCGCAGGTACACGACGTGGTTGATCTCGAACCAGTGCCGGGTCGAGTCAGCGACCTTGGCCTGGGTGAACCGCTGGTCGGACGCGCCGGCGACGCTGGTCCAGAACGTCGCCGCGCGGGCCGGGTCGGTGGCGCGCAGCCGCAGCCACCGGGCGAACACCACCGACTGCCAGTGCGCCATCGGCAGAATGCCGCCGTCGGGCTGGACGAGACCGGCGACGAACAGCGTCGGGTGCTGCCGGGAGAACGCGTGCAAATGCAGGTGCGGCCGGCCGTCGCCGTCGGCGGCGACCAGGTCCGGGGTGAGGAACTCGAACCGCGGCAGGTACCCGGTCGCCATGATCACCAGATCCGGCTCGATCTCCCGGTCGTCGCGCAGCACCACCGAGTACCGCTCGAACCGCGCCACCTCCCCGACCGGCTGCAGGTCGCCGTGCCCCACGTGGTACACGAGCTGGCTGTTCACGATCGGGTGGGTCTCGTAGAGCCGGTGGTCCGGCCTCGGCAGGCCGAACCGGGTCAGGTCGCCGACCGCCCGGCGTACCTCCCGCTGGCCCAGCCACTGCCGTAGCCGCAACGGCAGGCGCAGCAGCGCGACAAGGTCGTTGACCTGGTCGGCGGGCCGGCCGAACAGGTACTTCGGGGTGTACCAGTACCCCCGACGGGTGGAGTGCCAGCAGCGGGCCGCCTGCTGGGCCGCCTCGACCGCGATGTCGCAGCCGGTGTTGCCGCCGCCGATCACGAGTACCTTGCGCCCGCGAAGCTGCGCCGGATCCTTGTATGAGCTGGCGTGGATCACCTCGCCGCGGTACTCCGACAGCCCGTCGTACCTGGGCAGCTTCGGTGACCAGTGGTGCCCGTTGGCGACGACCACCGCCGCGTAACGGGAGGTCCGCTCGCGCTGCCCGACCCGCGTCGTCACGTCCCAGTACCCCGCGGCCGGGTCGCCGGCCGGCGACACGCGGACCACCTCGGTGCCGAACCAGATGTGCTCGCGCAGCCCGAAGTGCTCCGCATAGCGTTCGAGGTAGCTGTGCACCAGCGTGTGATGCGGGTAGTCCGGCCAGTCGTCGGGCATCGGGAAGTCCGGGTACTGGCTGCCCGGCTTCGACGAGATCAGGTGCGCGCTGGCGTACACCGGGCTACGGTCGTGCCGCCAGTTCCACAGCCCGCCGACCCCGGTCTCCCGCTCGTAGCAGTCGACCGCGAAGCCCTGCTCGCGCAGGTTCTTCACCGCCGCCAGGCCGGTCGCGCCGGCACCGATCACGCAGACCGCCTCGTTGCGGTCGGAGACCGACGGATCGCCGGCACCGGTCGGCCGGTCGCCGGTCGGCCGGTCGCCGGCACCCGTCGGCCGCCCGCCGAGCCAGGAGGTCGGCGCGGCCCCGGTCGTCTCCCATCCGGAGTCCTGGTCCACGCGCACTCTCCCCACGTCGCTGCCGGGTCCGGCTGGGCCATCCTCGCGACTTCGGGAGTGGTTTGTCCACCCCTGGGCGGGTGGTGCGTACCGCCGCTTCCGGATCTTGGACGCTCGTCGCCCTTCGAGGGGGCACAAGCGTCCAAGATCACGGCGAGGCGTGCGGCGCACCGCCGCGCGCCTGCGCCGCACCGCCGCCGTCAGGCAGCCGGCAGAGTCAGGTCGGCCACCACCGGTAGGTGGTCGCTCGCCCGGCGCGCCGCAGCCAGGTCCACGACGCGGTACCCGGTCACCGTGATCCGCGGATCCACCAGTACCGCGTCGATCCGCCGGTCCGGCGTGCCGGCCGGGAACGTGTCGCCGCCCGGGAACGTGTCGCCGCCCGGGACCGTGGGACCGCCGCCCGGGGAGGTGTGGCCGGCGTCGACGAGCCGCTCGCCGAGTACCCGCCAGACCGGCCCGTCCGGGGACTCGTTCAGGTCGGCGGCGAGGATCACCGGCCCGTCGATGTCGGCCAGCGCCTTGGTGAGCTGATGCGCCTGGGCCGACCGCTCGGCGGCATTGATCGACAGATGCGAACCGACCACCACGAACGAGCCCTCCGCCACCTGGCACCGGGCGAACGCCGCGCCGCGCATGTGCCGGCCGGGCACCAGTGGGTACCGCAGCGCCCACGTCTCCAGCGTCCGTACCCGCAGCGCCGTCATGATCACGTTACCCAGTGAGTCCGCGCCCCCGGTGACGTACACCAGCCCCAGATCGTGGGCGAGGTGGGCGTTGCGGGCACGCCAGCGCAGCCGGCGCGGCGCCTCCTGCACGACCAGCACGTCGGGTTCGAGGTCGCGGACCACCTCGACCAGCGCCCCCCGGTCGTCGCGCAGCCCGTGGACGTTGTACGTGACGACCCGCAGACTGGTCACGGTGTCTCCCGGTTCGCTACGCGAGGCGCTCCGGTGCACGCCCTTCCCTGCTCGCTGCGCTCGTCAGTCCAGGCCGTGCCGCGCCGCGCTGCGCTCATAGCCGCCGGGCCAGGTCGGCGGCACCGACGACGCCGGCCGTGTTGCCGAGGAGCGCGCCGCGGATCTCGCCGACCGGCAACCGGCCGCGCTGCGCGAGGATCACCGGAAACGCCTCCCGGGTCGGCTTGAGCAGCAGGTCACCGGCGTCGATCACACCACCGCCGACGACGAGTACCTGCGGGTCGACGATCTGCACCAGGTCGGCCAGCGCCATCGCGAGCCAGTGCCCGACCTCGTGGAACGCGTCCAGCGCCGCGGGATCCCCGGCCCGCGCCGCCTTGGTGACCAGCGGGCCGTTGATCGCCGCCGGGTCGCCGCCAGCCAGCGCCAGCAGCTCGGTGGCCTGGTCCGGGTCCTGTTCGGCGGTGGCCCGGGCGAACCGCGCCAGCGCCTTCCCGCTCGCGTACTGCTCGATGCAGCCCTTCTTGCCGCACCCGCACGGGTGGCCGTCCGGCACCGCGGTCACGTGCCCCAGTTCCCCCGCGATGCCGTTCGCCCCGCGGACCAGCTCACCGCCGATGATCAGGGCGCCGCCGATGCCGGTACCGACGGTGAACATCACCATCGAGTCCGTGGCGTCGGCGGCCGCCCCGAACTGGAACTCCGCCCAGGCCGCCACGTTGGCGTCGTTCTCCACGACGACCGGTACCGGCACGTGCCGCGCGACCTCCTCGCGCAGCGGCTCGTTGCGCCAGGCCAGGTTCGGCGCGAACAGCACCGTCGAGCGCTTGGCGTCGATCCACCCGGCCGCGCCGATGCCCACCGCCTCGACCTCGTACGTCGCGGTCAACTCCCGGATGACCTCGACGATCCGGTCCAGCGTGGCCGGCACGTCAGTCGCCGGCGTGGGCCGCCGCGCCTGCGCGAGCACCCGCCCGTCCTCGTCGACGACGCCGCCGAGCACCTTGGTCCCGCCGATGTCGACGCCCAGCGTCAACCCCACGCCCTGCTCTCCCTCCGCCGCCTCCGTACGCCGTCCCGGACCCGGAGTCAGGTGGGCGGCTCGTCGGGAGGCACCGGCGCCGTGGTGGCGGCATGCCACGGATCGTCGCCGTCCGCCGGGGCCGGCGGGTGGTCGGTTGCGGCGCGCCAGGTCGGGCCGGGGTCGCGCGGGCGGGGCGGCTCGGGCCGCGGGCGGGGCGCCGCCCCCTGGAAGGCCCGCAGGATCGAGGCGATCCCGCTGGCGATGTCGTTGGCGCCGCTGGCCACCCGGAAGGCGAACTCCGGGCCGGGGTCGCGCACCGCGGCTATCCCGCGGCACACGGGGCAGACGCAGCATTCGGGGGTACCGGTGGCGATGCGGCGGCCGCCGAGAAAGCCCTCGACGTGCTTCCAGCCCGGGATCCCCGACCCGGGCCGGCGCGCGCCACCCCCACCGGCCGGCCCGGCCGACTGCGACCCGGTCCGCCCAGCCGACTGCGACCCAGCCGACTGCGACCCGGTCCGCCCAGCCGACTGCGACCCGGTCGGCTCGGCCGGCTCCGGTCCGCCTGGTTCCGGCCCGGTCGGCTCCGGGCGCTCGCCGCCGAGGAAGCGCTCGGCGAGCCCGGCCAGCGGCGAGTCCTTGCCGACCCCGCGCAGCGCGTACGACGCGGCCGCGAGCGCCGCCGAGACCAGCCGCTCGGCCTCGTCCCGGATGTCCTCTCCGTCGGCCATCGCTCAGCCCTCCACCCGGCGCTTGAGCTCGCGGAGCGCGGTATCCATGATCATCTTCTCGGCCTTGCGCTTGAACATGCCGAGCATGCCGATCGACAGCTCGACGGCCAGCGTGTAGGTCACCGTCGAGGTACCGTCCGCATGCTCCTCGATGTCGTAGGAGCCCTCCTGCGCCTTCTGGATCCGCGACGGCGCGACCAGGTGCCACTCGATGCGCGACAGGTCCTCCGCGTACTCGTACGCCAGCGTGTACTCGTCGGCGAGCATCCCCGCGTCGAGGACGAACCGCACCTGGCTGGCGTACCCGTCCTCGTACTCCTCGACCACCTCGACCCGCTTGGCGGCCGAAACCCATTCGGGGTACTTAGGAAAGTCACAGATGACCTCGGCGATCCGTGCGCGCGGCGCCGCGATCGTGATGGACTGCGTGGAGGTCTCCGCCATGCTGGGCAGGCTACCTCGTAGATACGCCGGGCTGGACGACACCCGGCCCGTTGGCCGACGCTGGGCGGAGACGCCGGGTAGGTTGCCCATGACGGAAGGACAGGTGACAGGCGTGCAGGAGTTCTCGGTACCGCCCAGGGTCGACGTCGACGACACGGCGAATCTGGCCGACCTGGTCTGGGACAACGCGACCGGCTTCCCGGACACCGTGCAGTTCGCCCGGCGCGGCGCCGACGGCTGGCGCGACGTCACGTGCGCGCAGTTCCACGCCGAGGTGGTCGGGCTGGCCCGCGGGCTGATCGCGGCCGGCGTGCAGCCCGGCGACCGGGTCGCGCTGATGAGCAAGACCCGCTACGAGTGGACCCTGGTCGACTTCGCGATCTGGGCGGCCGGCTGCGTGACGGTACCCATCTACGAGACCTCCAGCGCCGAACAGGTCGAGTGGATCCTCAGCGACTCCGGCGCGGTCGCCGTCGTGGTGGAGACCGACCGGCACGCGGCCACCGTCGCCGAGGTCCGCGACCGGGTACCGGGGCTGCGCGAGGTCTGGCGCATCGAGTCCGGCGACCTGGACCGGCTCGGGCAGTCCGGCGCGCAGGTACCCGACGAGCGGGTCGAGGAGCGCCGCCGGCACGCCCGCGCCGACGATCTGGCGACGATCATCTACACGTCCGGTACCACGGGCCGGCCCAAGGGTTGCATGCTCAGCCACCGCAACCTGTACTCGAACGCCGCCAACTCGGTCGCGGCGATCCCCGAACTGTTCAGCTCCGGGGCGACCACGCTGCTCTTCCTGCCGCTCGCGCACTCGTTCGCCCGGCTGATCCAGAACGCCACGGTGGTCGCCCGGTGCCGGACGGGCCACGCCCCCAACGTCAAGAATCTGGTCGCCGACCTGGCCGAGTTCCAGCCGACGTTCGTGCTCGCGGTACCCCGGGTGTTCGAGAAGGTCTACAACAGCGCGCGGCAGCGCGCGCACGCCGACGGCCGCGGCGCGATCTTCGACCGGGCCGAGGGGGTGGCGGTGGCCTACAGCGAGGCCCTGGACAAGCCCGGCGGGGTCGGCCTGCTGCTGCGCCTGGAACACGCGCTGTTCGACCGGCTGGTGTACGGCAGGCTGCGCGGCGCGCTCGGCGGCCGGTGCCGGTGGGCGATCTCCGGCGGGGCGCCCCTCGGCAAGCGGCTCGCGCACTTCTACCGCGGGATCGGGCTGACCATCCTGGAGGGGTACGGGCTGACCGAGACCGCCCCGGCCGTGACGGGCAACGTGCCCAGCGCGCTTCGCGTCGGTACCGTCGGCCGCCCGCAGCCGGGGGTCACCGTGCGGATCACCGATGACGGCGAGATCCTCGTCAAGGGCGACCTGGTCTTCCAGGGGTACTGGAACAACCAGGAGGCCACCGCCGAGGTACTCGACGCCGACGGCTGGTTCCACACCGGCGACCTCGGCGAACTGGACGACGACGGGTACCTGCGGATCACCGGCCGGAAGAAGGAGATCATCGTGACGGCCGGCGGGAAGAACGTGGCACCCGCCGTACTGGAGGACCGGCTGCGCGGCCACCCGCTGGTCAGCCAGACCGTCGTCGTCGGCGACGGGAAGCCGTTCATCGCCGCGCTGGTGACCATCGACGAGGAGGCGTGGCCGAAGTGGCTGTCCACCAACGGCAAGCCGGCCGACGCCACCGTGGCTGACCTGCGCGCGGACGAGGACCTGCGCAACGAGATCCAGCAGGCGGTCGACGACGCCAACCTCGCGGTGTCGCACGCCGAGGCCATCAAGGTCTTCCGGATCCTGCCCACCGACTGGTCCGAGGAGACCGGTGAGATCACTCCCTCCCTGAAGGTCAAGCGAAACGTGGTACTCAAGCGGTACGCCGATGAGATCGCGGCCATTTACGGTTGACCGGCGTGCGGTCGCGGGCACGCGGGAGTGGCCCGGCCCGCACCCGGCCGTCATCATCGCCCGGCTGATCCTGCTGGTACTGGTCGGCACGCTCAGCGTGTACGCCACCCAGCAGCCGTCGCGCGTGATCTGGGCGGTGCTGCTGGCGATCGCGGCGGTACCGGCGGTGCTGGCGCCCCAGCACCGGGTCGTCGGGCCGCTGACCCGGTTCGCCGAGGTGATCCTCATCGCGCTCGCGGCCGACGTGGTCGTGATGCAGGCGGCCCCGGGCAACGAGCTGTTCCGGGGCGGCGGCGCGGCCGGCGCGGTACTGCCGTATCTGCTGATCCCGGTCGTCGCCGCGGCGCTGTACCGGCGGCGCCTGGAGACCGGCATCCTGCTCGGCTTCGCCACCGCGCTGCTGGTCGGCCTCGCGGTTTTCGACATCCGGCTGCCCGACCGCAGCGCATACCTCGTGGTCACCTTCGAGTGGCTGCTGTTCGGCGCGCTCGCGGCGGCGGTGACCGACGCGTTGCAGCGGACCATCCAGGACCGCCGCGACCGCCCGCAGCCCTACGCCGAGGCGACCCGGCTGCTGACCCAGCTGCGCAGCGTGGCCCGGCAGTTGCCGGGTGCCACGCTGGACCCCGGCGGCCTCGGCGAGCACCTGATCGAGGAGGTCCGCACCGTCGCCCGCGTCGACCGGGGCGCGGTGCTGTCCGCCGGCGGCGGATCCCGCCTGGTCGTCATCGCCCAGATGGGCGTGGACCACATCGACTGGGAGACCGCGCTGGACTCCGACTCGGCGATCTCCGAGGCGTGGACCACGCAGCAGCCGCAGGCGGTGAACCGCTCGCAGGCCCGCTCGCACCCGGGCGGCGAGGTGTGCGCCCTGGTCGTACCGCTGGTCGCCGGGCTACGCACGGTCGGCCTGCTCGCTGTCGAGGCGGACACCTTCGGCGCGTACCCGCCCGCGGTGGCCGCCAAGATCGCCGCGCTCGCCGCCCCGGCCGCACTGCGCCTGGAGGCGGCGCTGCTGTTCGACGAGGTCCGGTCGCTGGCGACCAACGAGGAGCGGCAGCGGCTGGCCCGGGAGATCCACGACGGGGTGGCGCAGGAACTGGTCATGGTCGGGTACGGCATCGACAACGCGCTGGCCGTCCTGCCCGACGAGGCGACCGACGCGGCGGGCGAACTGCGCCTGCTGCGCAACGAGGTGACCCGGGTGATCACCGAGCTGCGGCTGTCGCTGTTCGAGCTGCGCAGCGAGGTCGACCGGCACGGCGGGCTGACCGCGGCCATCGCCGAGTACGCGCGTACCGTCGGCGCTTCCGCGGGGCTGCGGGTACACATGTCGCTGGACGAGTCCACCGCCCGGCTGCCCAGCGCCGTCGAGGCGGAGCTGCTGCGGATCGCCCAGGAGGCGATCACCAACGCGCGCAAGCACGCGGGCGCGGCGAACCTGTGGGTCACCTGTGCGGTGGACCCCCCATTCGCCCAGATCGAAGTGTGCGATGACGGTCAGGGCATCACGGACCAGCGACCTGATGGACGCTATGGTCTTGCAATCATGGCGGAAAGGGCGGAACGTATCCGTGGCCGCCTTGAGATTACGCCGCGTAACCCGAACGGTACGCGTGTGGCGGTGCTCTTGGGCACCTCGCCGCGACGGGGTACTTTGTCAGCACCAGAAGGGAAGAACACCGGGTATGTCCACTAGCGCCACGCCGACGACCCGCACCAAGGTGCTGCTCGTCGATGACCACGACCTCATCCGCAAGGGCCTGCGGCACGCGTTCGAGCGCGACCGGCAGTTCGAGGTGGTCGGCGAGGCCGCCACCGCAGCCGAAGCCGTCCGCCAGGCCGGCGCACTCCAACCCGATGTCGTGATCATGGATCTACGCCTCCCCGACGGCAGCGGCCTGGAGGCCACCCGGGCGCTCCGCAAAACCAGCAACACCATGGGCATCGTGGTGCTCACCATGTACGCCGGTGATGATCAACTGTTCGGTGCGCTCGAAGCCGGCGCCAGCGCGTTCGTACCCAAGACCGCCCCCGCCGACGAGGTCGTCGCCGCCGCCCGGCACGCGGCCAGCGCGCCCAGCGCGTTCACCGCCGCCGACCTCGCCGAGGCGATGAAGCGCCGGCTCGCCCCGACCGGCCCGCAGCTGTCGCCGCGCGAGGGCCAGGTGCTGCGGCTGCTCGCCGACGGGATGAGCGTCGCCGGCATCGCCAAGCAGCTGTTCGTCAGCGAGTCGACGGCCAAGACGCACATCTCGAAGCTGTACGAGAAGCTCGGCGCCGCCAACCGCGCGCAGGCGCTGATGACCGCGCTGCGGCTCGGCCTGCTCGAAGCCCCGGACGCGCCGAAGTTCTAATTCTCGGGCGCCGGCACCCGCGACGCCAGGGGGCGGCGGCTCAGCCGCCGCCACGCGAGGTACACCTCGCAGCCCAGGCATAGCCCGAATGCCGCGTTGAGGAACGCCGCCAGCAGGGCGAACGCGGTGAACACCAGGCCGAGCAGCGGTGCCCCCATCAGGTACCCGACCGCCGCGACCAGCATGAACACCAGCCCGACGCTCTGCGCGAACCGGAACGGCGCGGCCGGTTCCAGCTCGGTCGGGCGGGGCAGCCGGGGCGCGAGGACCGTCCGGTACACCAGCCCGTACGGCGAGTACCGGGGAGCCACCGCGGCGACCGCGAACACGGCCGCCTGCGCGAGGGCGAGCCAGCCGGCCGAGAAGATCATGATCAGTACCAGCACCACGCTGGTGATCGCGGCAGCGAAGCGGGGGCCGCGCGGGTCGAGCAGCATGACCGAACCTCCGGTGATACGCGCGGGCCGACGGGGACGCTCCGGGCCGCGACACGGCGAGGCGGCCGGATCATCGCGCGGCACCGGCCGCGAGCAGCGGCGCGACCGCCGCGGTGACCTGCGCTGCGCTGAGGGTACCGGTGGCGCGGTGCACGATCGTGCCCGCCCCGTCGACGACGAGCACGGTCGGGGTGCGCCAGATGTGCAGCCGCCGTACCGCGTCGAGGTGTGCCTCCGCGTCCACCTCCACATGCCGTACCCCGGCGAACCGCTCCGCCACCGAGGCGCAGACCAGCCGGGTCGCCCGGCACGGCGCGCAGAACGCCGAGGAGAACTGCAGCAGCGTGGCGGGGGTACCGGCGACCACCCCGAGGTCGGCGAGATCGACGGGCGGGTGCGGCCGGGCGACCGGGCGGACCCGCCCGTCGCGGCGCCGCCACCACAGCCCGGCCACGGTCGCCACGGCAAGTACGCCGAGCACGGTGATCAGGCCAGCCGCCATACGTCTCACGATGCCACGCTCGGGAGTAGGTGACCATCGATTCCCACCTGGCGTGCGCATGCCACATCTTCGGAGATCTTGGACGCCGGTCCCCCCTGCCGGGGTATTCGACTTTCGGATTCTCTGCGGCTGGCGGGTGGGTCCCGTTCCCGGCGGCGAGGGGTGAGCGGGCGGCCCGGTTTGGCCGGTTTGCGCTGTGGTGGCGGGTGTGGCAGGGCTCCCGTGCTGAGATCTTGGACGTTTGTGCCCCCTGCGGGGGGTGCAAACGTCCAAGATCTCGGAGACCAGGCGTAACCAGCACCCGGCGAAACCCACAAACCACCTGAACCGGGCGGCTGCCTCCTCGTCGCGCTCTCTCCACGACGCGCTCCGACGCCCGATGCCGGCCAGCGGCCGGCGGGTTTTCGCGGCATCGCCCCGACCAGGCAACCCGCAAGATATACACGCTTCCCCCGGCCACCTGGGAAGCTGCCGATCCAAAACTCCGAAACTCGACGGGGTACGAACGTCCAAGATTCCGACTTCGCCCGGCGGGCGGCCGAGCGCGGTCGGCGCGGCCCGGCTTCGCGAGGCGCGGCGGTCGGCGCCGCCCGGCGGCGCAGCCGGCGCGGCTTCGCGCGGCGCGGCCCGGCGGCGCGGCAGGCTCAGCCGGCCAGCAGCGCGGCCATCCGGTCGGCCTGGGTATCCCACCGCCACTCCGCCTCGACCCAGGCCCGGCCGGCGGTACCCATCCGCCGGGCCAGGTCGCGGTCGGTCAGCAGGGTCGCCAGCCGGTCGGCGAGCGCTTCGATGTCCCGCCCGTCGACGAGGTAACCGGTCTGCCCGTCGCGTACCGCGTCCGGCGAGCCGCCCGAGTCACCGGCGACGACCGGCAGGCCGGTCGCCGACGCCTCCAGGAACACGATGCCCAGGCCCTCCACGTCGAGCCCGGCCCGGCGGGTACGGCACGGCATCGCGAACACGTCACCGGCGGCGTAGTACTCGGGCAGTTCGGACCACGGTACCGGGCCGGTGAAGTACACGGGCTGGTCACCGGCGAGGCGGCGCAGGCGGTCGCGGTACGGGCCGCCGCTGACGAGCAGCAGGGCGGCGTCGGGTACCCGTCGGCGCACCGCGGGCAGCGCCCGGATGAGCGCGTCCTGCCCCTTGCGGGGTACCAGCCGGGACACGCAGACGATCACCGGCCGGTCGGACAGCCCGTACCGCCGCCGTACCGTGCTCCCGTCGACACCGGGGTGGTACGCGTCGGTGTCCACGCCGGGTGCCAACCGGCGCAGCTCGGTGCGCCCGTGCAGTACCCGGTCGAGGCGTACCCGGAAGTACTCCCCCAGGTAGGTCACCACGTCCACCCCGTCACCGATGCGCCGCAGCAGGCTGCGCGCCCCCGGGAGGGCGGCCCAGCCCGCCTCGTGCCCGTGTGTCTGGGCGACCGCCCGACCGATCCCGGCCCGGCGGCGCAGCCCGGCGGCGAGCAGCCCGAGCGGCGCCGCCGCACCGAACCAGACAGTGTCGCAGCTGTGCGAGCGGGCCAGCTGCGCCGCCCGGCGCGCCACGGCCGGGGTCGGCAGCAGCATGCCGGTGTTCTCCCGTACCACCTCGAACGGCTGGTCGGCGTCGAACTTCGCGGCACCCTTCCAGGTCGAGGCGTACACGACCAGCGAACCGGCCGGCTGCCTGATCGCCAGGTTGTGGACGAACTGCTGGATACCGCCCGGCCGAGGCGGAAAATCGTTGGTCACCAGCAGGGTCTTGTTCACCGTTGCCCCCGGGCGTACGCGCGGGCGGCCGCCATCCGTTCCACGGTCGCCGGATGGCTGGCGAACAGCAGGTGCTCCCACCGGGGCGGATCCGGATCGGCCAGGTTGACGGTGGCCAGCCGGGCCTCCATCGCCTCGAACGTCGCCGGGTCGTCGGTCAGCGCCAGCGCGTGGGCGTCGGCGCGCGCCTCGATCCGCCGGGACAACGCGTTCTGGGCCGGCTCGGCGATCAGGCCGGCGATCGCGGCCAGGGCCATGAGCAGGCCGATCGACCGGGGTTCGCGGACGCTGTCGGCGCCGGAGAGGCCGAGCAGTGCAGTCCAGGCACCCACGAGGTACACCGCGATGACCGCGCCGGCCGCGCCCAGGGCACCGAGGACGGTACCCGTGACGACGTCGCGGTCGCGCGCATGGCCAAGTTCGTGCGCCACCACGCTCACCACCTCGGCGGCGCCGGCCCGGTCGAGCAGCGTGTCGTAGACGACGATCCGCCGGGTCGGGCCGAGGCCGGAGACGTAGGCGTTGACCGCCCGGGTGCGCCGGGACGCGTCGGCGACCAGGACGTCCCGGACCGGTACCCGGTCCCGCGCGGCCAGGTCGAGCAGCGCGCTGCGCAGCGGCCCGTCCGCCATCGGGGTGAACTTGTTGAAGACCGGCTCGACGAGTACCGGAAACACGAACGACAGCAGCACCGTCAGCGCGGCCGCACCGAGCGCCGCCCAGACCCACCACCACTGCCCCGTGTACCGCGCGACCGCGTAGAACCCGAGCAGCGCGACCGCACCGAGGACCGCCCCGACGGCGTACCCCTTGAGCACGTCGACCAGCCAGCCCCGCCAACTCCGGGTGGACAGCCCGTACCGGCGCATGACGACCTCGCGCCACCCGGCCAGCGGGAGCGTCACGAGGCCGGCGAGGAAGACCACGATCAGCCCGCCGAGTACCGCCCGGACCGCCCAGTGCCCACCGACCAGCGCGACGATCCGCGCGGCGAGCGGGGTCAACCCGAGCAGCAGCACGACGACCAGGGACAGTACCCGGGCGGCGTACCCCGGCGGCCGCAGCGCCCGGTGGAACGCCCGCCCGCGGGCCACCGCGTCGGCCGGCAGCGACGCCAGCGCGGCCCGCTGGTCGGCGCGCGGTGCGGGCGGCCGACGCCGCGGGGCACGGGTCAGCGCCACCAGCCCGGCCGCGACGACCAAGACGGCCAGCACGACCACGGCAGACAGGCGAGGTGTCACGGACGCATCCTAGGCAGCGAAGCGGGGCCGGGCGCCGCCCGGACCCCGGCGCCCGGCAACGGGAAGGGCAGCGCCCCGACCGGCGCCGCCCGGACCCCGGCGCCCCGCATGGCGACCGGAGCAGTCAGGGCGACCGGAGCGGTCAGGCGGCCCGCCGCGGCCCGGCCGGATCGCGGGGTACCAGCCGCAGCCGCGGTACCACTCCCGCGTCGGCGAGTACCGCCAGCGCCCGGCTCTCCTCCTCGTCCAGTTCCACACCCTCGGGCGGGGCGCCGAGCATCACGGTCACCACGCAGCCGCCACACGCACGGCCGCGAACAGCGCAGTTCTCGCAGTTGATGAGCATGTCACCCACGGTATGGGCAGGGTATGACAGGAACCTCAGACCCGGCCCAGCCGGCGCAGCAGGGTCGACGAGCTGAGCGGGTACGCACCATGGCGGCGTACCCCGTCGGCGACCTCCCGGTCCGAGGAGATCACGATGATCGGCCGCCCGGCCGGCTCGGCGCGCACCAGCCGCCGGATCAGCTCGTCGGCGGTCTCCCCCTTGTGCGAGAACAGCACCCGTACCCCCCGGGGTGCCGGCGGCAGCCCGACGACCCGCTCGGCGCCGTCGAACACGGCGGTGATCTCCGCCCGGGTCTGCGCGGCCAGCCCGCCCAGGCCACCGACCAGCCGGTTGCGCTGCTGTTCGAGCGGGATCTCCGGGAACCCCGTCTTCGTGACGTTGTACCCGTCGACGATCAGGTGCGCCTTCGGCAGCGCGAGGAGCTGGTCCAGCCGGGCCGGGTCGTCGGCGTCCAGCGCGCGGGCCGCACCGACCTCGGCGCCCGGCCGCCCGCCGTTCTCGGCCGCGATCAGGTCGGCCGGCAGCAGGCTGGACGGCTCCAGCGCGAGCTCGCGGCGCAGCCCGACGGCGGCCTGCCCGATCGTCTCCAGCAGCAGCCACAGTCGCGCGTCGTCGACCTGGCGGGCCTCCTTGGCGCTCTGCCGGCTGGCTCCGGCGCTGGCCTCGGCCTCGGCGAGCCGGGCGCGCAGCCGGCGCATCTCGGCGTCGTGGTCGGACAGCGCCCGGTTGAGCCGCCCCTTCTCGGTGGCGACCAGCTCGCTGGCCCGCTTCTCCCGGCTCTGCGCCTCGCGCAGGCCGCGGCCCAGCACCCGGTTCTCCTCGCGCAGGCCGGCCGCCTCCTCGCGCAGCCGGGCCAGCTCGTCGCGCAGCTTGTCCGCCTCGACCCGGGCCACCGCCCGGTCGTGCTCGGCGCGGGCGACCCGCTGCTCGGCATCGCGCAGCAGCTCGGTGACCGCCGCGCTCTCGGCCTCGGCCTTGACCACTTCGCCGGCCGAGCCGACCAGGTCCAGCCAGCCGGCCGGGCGCGCCAGGTAGGCCAGCGCGGCGACCTCGACCGGGTCGGCCGCCGCGGGACACGCGCCGTCGAGGACCGCGGCGCCCAGGTCGCCGGCGTCCTCCAGGATCTTGCCGGCGACCCGCTGGCGGAAGACCGGGTCACCGGCCAGCTGTGTGGCGATCGCGGTGCCGGCCAGCCGGGCCCGGCGGTTGGGCGCGAACTTGGCCACCCGCCGCAGCGGTACCGGCAGCTCATCACTGGGCAGCCCGGTCAGCGCGGCGGCCGCCAGCGTGACCACCCGCTGGCGGACCGGCTCCGGGAGAATCGGCTCAGGCAGACACGCCGCGTCGTCCGCCGCGGGGCGGGTTTCGTCGGGCGTCTGCTCTGACACGTGTCCAGTGTCGCAGAGTGGACTGTCATACCCCACTCATACGGTTCCCCCGTGCAGCTCTTCGTGCAACAGACGTTCGACCAGTTGCTCGACGACCCGTTGGCCCGCTCGCTGCGGGAGACCACGTTCGTGGTGGTTGACCTGGAGACGACCGGAGGGCCACCGGACGGATGCGGGATCACCGAGGTCGGTGCGGTCAAGATCTGCGGCGGCGCCGAGCTGGCCGAGTTCGCCACGTTGGTCAACCCGGGTCAGCCGGTACCGCCGTTCATCACCGTGCTGACCGGGATCACCGAGGCGATGCTGTTGCCGGCGCCACCGCTGGCGGAGGTGCTCCCGGCGTTCCTGGAGTTCGCTCGCGACTCCGTGTGGGTAGCTCACAACGCTCCGTATGACATAGGGTTCCTGCGGGCGGCGTGCGGCCGGTACGGGTACCCGTGGCCGGCGCCGCGGGTGCTGGACACCGCGGCACTGGCCCGCCGGGCGCTGACCCGCGACGAGGTACCCGACCGGCGGCTGGCCACGCTCGCCGGGCATTTCCACACGCGTACCCCGACACACCGCGCGCTGCACGACGCCCGTGCCACGGTCGACGTGCTGCATGCGCTGTTCGGCCGGCTGGGCAGCTTCAAGATCTTCACGCTCGGCGACGCGATCGAGTTCGCCAAGGCGGTCAGCCCCGAGCAGCGGCGCAAGCGGCATCTCGCCGACGGGCTGCCCGACGCGCCCGGGGTGTACGTGTTCCGGGCGGCCGACGACCGGCCGCTGTACGTGGGCAAGAGCGGCGCGATCGCGACCCGGGTCAAGTCGTACTTCACCGCGGCGGAGAAGCGGGCCCGGATCTCCGAGATGCTCGCGGCGGCGCAGCGGGTGGAGGCGATCGAGTGCGCGCACGGGCTGGAGGCGGAGATCCGCGAGCTGCGGCTGATCGCGGCGCACAAGCCGCCGTACAACCGGCGGTCCAAGTTTCCCGAGCGCCACCACTGGCTGAAGCTGACCGTCGAGGCGTACCCCCGGCTGTCCGTGGTCCGGCAGCTGACCGGCGACGGTGCCACCTACCTCGGCCCGTTCGGCTCCCCGCGGGCGGCCGAGCAGGCCGCGGCGGCGCTGTACGACGCGCTCCCCCTGCGCCAGTGCACGGCGAAGCTGTCGCCGCGCACCCCGTCGCCGGCCTGCGCACTGGCCGAGCTCGGCCGCTGCCCGGCGCCGTGCGAGCACCGCATCTCCGTCGCGGACTACGGCAGCGGGGCGGTCGAGCCGGTACGCGCCGCCACGCTGGCCGATCCGGGCCCGCTGGTCGCCCGGCTGCTGGAGCGGATCGCCGGGTACGCCGGGCGGGGCCGGTACGAGGAGGCGGCGGTGGTCCGCAGCCGGCTCGCCGCGCTGCTGCGGGCCACGATCCGGATGCAGCGGCTGCACTCGCTGACCACGATCGCCGAACTGGTCGCCGCCCGGCCGGCCGCGAAAGGCGGCTGGGAGCTTGCCGTGGTGCGGCACGGGCGGCTGGTGGCGGCCGGGGTGTCGCCGCCGGGTACCCATCCGCGACCGGTGATCGAGGTACTGCTGGCCAGCGCGGAGACGGTACGGCCGGGGCCCGGTCCGACCCCGTGTGCCAGCGCGGAGGAGACCGAACGGGTACTGGCCTGGCTGGAGCGCGACGGCACCCGCCTGGTACAGACCTCGGACGGCTGGGCACTCCCGGCCGCCGGGGCGAGCAGGTTTCGCAATCTGCTGACAAAATGTGAACAGGCGGCGACTCAGCCTTACGTGTACCAGTAACTGACCGTTCGGCCCACGGTTAGCAATTTAGGCTAAGGGCACGACACCCGCGACCGGTCCCGCGAGGAGGTGAGGAGTGGACCTGACTGCCGGATCGCGCGCGGGCGCCGGCGCGTGGCCACCGCGGCCGGGTCCAGCCGGCATACCGGGAGCACCGACCCAGCGTGACACGCCGGTATCCGAAAAGGGGCTTACCAGCCGATTACGGGCGATGCTGCCGTGGCCCACGAACCCGTCCGATGAACCGGTCGCCGACCTGCTCCGGGCACACCGACAGATCCATCCGCACGGCGACGTCGCGCTGGTGCGCCAGGCCTATGCCACCGCCGAACGGATGCACTGGGGCCAGAAGCGGATCAGCGGCGAGGACTACATCACCCACCCGCTCGCGGTTGCGGAGATCCTCGCCGACCTGGGCATGGACACCACGACCCTGGTCGCCGCGCTGCTGCACGACACGGTCGAGGACACCAGCTACACCCTGCCCCGGCTGCACGACGACTTCGGACCGGAGGTCGCCCTGCTGGTCGACGGGGTGACCAAGTTCGACAAGGGCTTCTTCGGGGCCGACGCGGAGGGCGAGACCATCCGCAAGCTGCTGCTCCGCGCCGGGCAGGACGTCCGGGTACTGGTCATCAAGCTGGCCGACCGGCTGCACAACATGCGCACCCTCGACGTCCGCTCCACCGCCTCCCGGGTGCGCATCGCGACGGTCACCCGGGACATGCTCGTACCGCTGTGCGACCGGCTCGGTATCCAGGCGCTCAAGCGGGAGCTGGAAGACACCGTGCTGCTGGCCCTGCACCCGGACGGGTACGAGGAGGTACGCCGGCACGTCGCCACCCGGCCCGACTGGGCGTCGTTCCTCAACGAGGTGATCGGCACCCTCCAGCCGGAGCTGGCCCGGGCGAAGATCGACGCGCGGGTCGCGCCGCGGCCGCGGCACTTCTACTCGGTCTGGAAGGACGCACAGGACAAGCACCAGCCGACGCCCCGCGAGCTGCCGCGCATCGTGATCATCGTGGAGGGCCGGCAGACCGACTGCTACGCCGCGCTGGGCACCGTGCACAGCACCTGGCGACCGGTACCCGGCCGGTTCAAGGACTTCATCGCCTCGCCCAAGAACAACCTGTACCGCTCGCTGCACACCACCGTCCTCGGCCCCGACGACCAGCCGCTCGAAGTGCTGATCCGCACCGAGCCGATGCACCGGGCGGCCGAGTACGGCATCGTGGCCAACTTCCGGTTCCCGGAGTTCACCGCGCGGCTGTCCAAGCAGGCGCGCGCCGAGCAACTGGCGTGGTTGCACCGGGTACTGGACTGGGAAGCCGTCGCCGACGACGCACAGCGCTTCCTCGACGCGCTGCGCTGCGACCTGTCCGAAGGGCAGATCCACGTGTTCACCGACGACGGGCGGCGGGTACAGCTGCCCAGCGGCAGCACCGCGGTCGACCTCGCATACACCCTCGACGTGCACACCGGGCACCGCTGCGTCGCCGCGCACCGCGGCGGCCGGCTGATCCCGCTGTCCTCGCCGCTGGCCGACGGCGACGTGGTCGAGATCGTCTACACCGACCAGGCCACCTACGGCCCGTCCCCCGACTGGCTGGAGTTCGTCCGCACGCCGCACGCCCGGCTGCAGATCACCCAGTGGTTCGACGACGGGGAGCCGGCGACGATCGGCCACAAGGTGCGCATCGGCCGGGCCGCGATCGGCCTGGCGCTGCGGCAGCGCAACCGGGGGCTGGCCAACGACGATCCGCTGATGAGCCTGGCCGACGAACTGGGGTACCCGGACATGGAAGCGCTGCTCGTCGCGGTCGCCGAGCACCGGCTCGCCCCGGAGGAGCTGGTCGAGCGGATGATCAAGGCGGTGGACACCACCCCGCCCTGAGGTCACCGGCGGGCCGGCCCGGCTAGCCTTGGCGTCCATGACGAACCGGGCCCGGGTGCTCTTCTTCGCCCTCTTCTACCGGCTGCCTGGGCAGTGGCGCCGGCGCCTGACCCGGCTGGGCTCGGCGAAGTGGATCGTCGGCGCCGTGGTACTGGTCCGGGACGCCGATCCGGACGCGCCGCAGCGGCTGATCCTGGTACGGCAGCCGCCCGGCCGGGCCTGGTCGCTGCCCGCGGGACTGCTCAAGCGCGGCGAGCCGGCCCGCGACGCGGCCGGGCGGGAGCTTCAGGAGGAGACCGGGATCCGGGTCGACCCCGAAGACCTCACGCCGGCTACCCCCAGCGCCGTCGTGCACCACTACGGCGGCTGGGTCGACGTGGTGTTCGAGGCGCGGGTACCGGCCGACGTGCCGCTCGTACCGGACGGCGCGGAGATCATCGAGGTGGCCTGGCACCGGATCGACGACCTGCCGCCGCTGACCACCCCGGCCGCCCGGCTGCTCGCCCACTACGACATCGGCCCGCTCGTGGAACGAACCCGGTGACCGACACGTGACGGAGCCTCGCGACC
>Ga0066709_100000118_pt1 | contig 31015 bp, 42 predicted proteins | sample GraSoiAngelo_158_FD_79665 | JGI IMG/M metagenome (GOLD analysis project Ga0066709, IMG submission 79665) | Grasslands soil microbial communities from the Angelo Coastal Reserve, California, USA - 14_1009_16_30cm | ecosystem: Environmental > Terrestrial > Soil > Grasslands | place: USA...
CTTCTCTTCGAGCCGCTCGTCGCGCCGTTCCTCTTCCTCGAGGGCGGCTGGGCGATCCGCGACGTGATGCAGAGCGAGGTCGGCTGGCACTACACCGGCCAGTGGTGGATCTGGGTGCTCGCGCTCGCCGCGATCGTGTTCCTGCTGACCTACCGCGATATCCGGATCTCGGCGAATGCCGGTGTCATCCTCGGCGTCTTCGAGATCACAGTGTTCGCAGCGCTCGCGATCTGGATGCTGATCTCGAACGGGGGCCAGCTCGGGCTCGGCGCGTTCAACCCCGACCATTCCCCGACCGGCTGGACCGGCGTCTTCAAGGGGATGGTGTTCGCGATTCTCGCCTTCATCGGCTTCGAGGCGTCCGCGCCACTCGGCGAGGAGGCGAAGAACCCGGGACGGGCGATCCCGCGCGCCGTCGTCTACTCGTGTCTCGGGATCGGGCTCTTCTACCTGCTCGCCTCGTACGCTTGGGTCTACGGCGCCGGCTTCAACAACTTCGTGCACCAGGCGACAACGAACCCCGACCCGTGGCGTTCTCTCGCGAAGCTGTTCTGGGCAGGCGGCTGGGTGCTCGTCTTCGTCGCGATCGTCAACTCGATCGTCGCGAACTCGAACGCGGGCTTCAACGCGGCGACGCGCGTCTTCTACGCCATGGCGCGCAACGGCGCCGCGCCCGCACCGCTCGCCCATACGCATCCGCGCTTCAAGACGCCGTACGTCGCGATCATCGTCAACACGATCATCGCGGTCGGCCTCTCGTTTATCCTCGGCTGGAAGTGGGGGCCGCTGAACGGCTTCTACATGCTCGCGACCGCGGCGACGGTCGTCGTGATCCTCGTCTATATGCTCGTGATGCTCGGATGCGGCGTCTACTACTGGCGTGCCGACCGCTTCAACCCACTGCTGCACGGCCTGTTCCCGCTCGCGGGAATCGTGCTCTTCGCGTTCCCGCTCTACTACCAGTACCGGCCGATACCGGCCGCGCCGCTGAACTACGCCGTGTGGTGGGCCGCCGGATGGGTAGGTCTCGGAATCATCGTGACCTGGCTCATGTGGCGGTGGCGCCCGCAAGCGCTGCGGAACGCGCAGTTGATCTACGTCCCGGACGAGACGCCCGGTCCGGCCGGTCACGTCTACGGCCATCCGGAGGACGAGGCGTAGGTGGCGACCGCGACGGCGCATCGCATCTCCCGGGACGAGGTCGTCTGGGCCTTCGGCCCCGACCTCGTCCCGGTGCTCGAGGTCGAGCCGGGCGACGTCGTCACGTTCGAGACGAACGACTGCTTCACCGGCCAGATCCGGAGCGAGAACGACCTCGTGACGGAGATCGACCTCGGCCGGATCAACAGCGCGACCGGGCCGGTCGCCGTGCGCGGAGCTGAGCCGGGCGACTCGCTCGTCGCGGAGATCGTCGACGTGCGCCCGATCGAGTGGGGCGTGGCGACGCTGATCCCCGGCTTCGGGCAGCTGATCGAGCGCGTGCAGGCGCCGCTGACACGCGTGTTCGAGGTTCGCGACGGCTGGATCCGGCAGACGGAGAAGATCCGCTTCCCGGCGAGGCCGATGGTAGGCGTCGTCGGCGTCGCGACCGACGGCGAGACGCTCTCGAACGGGCTCGCCGGACGCCACGGAGGCAACCTCGACAACCATCTGCACGGCAAGGGCGCGCGGATCTACTTCCCCGTGCGGCAACCCGGCGGGATGTTCGCCGTCGGCGACATGCACGCGTCGATGGGCGACGGCGAGATCTGCTTCACCGGAGTCGAGATCGCCGGGGAGGTCGACGTCCGCTTCGACGTGCTGAAGGGGAAGCAGGCGACGTGGCCCGTGACGGAGCTCGCCGAACGCTGGGTGGCGCACGCGACGGCGCTCGAGTTCGACGAGGCACTGAAGCTCTGCGCGGAGGAGGCGGCGCGCCTGCTCGTCGACGAGCACGGATTCTCGATGGAGGACGCCTTCATCTTCCTCTCGGTGGCCTGCGACGCAGGAATTGCCCAGGCTTGCAAGCCCGCGCCGGGGTTCGGGACGATCGCTCGCTTTTCCATTCCGAACATCGAGGCCTGCCCGGCGCCGTTCTCTCGTTAAGACCGGTCAGTACAATTGGGTCATGGCCTCACGGACCATGAATCCCGTCCACGACCCGACCACGTGCGCGGTTGCGGCCTGCGCCGAGATCATCGGCTCGAAGTGGACGGCGCTGCTCGTGCACGACATGTCCGAGGGGCCGCGCCGGTTCTCGGAGCTCGAGCACTCGTGTCTCGGCATCAGCCCGCGGACGCTCGCCGAGCGGCTGCGCGCACTCGAGCACGAGGGCATCCTGGTTCGCCGCAGCTATCCCGAGCGGCCGCCCCGCGTCGAGTACGAGCTGACGGAGAAGGGCCAGGCGCTCCTCCCGATCATCGACGCGATGCGCGGCTTCGGGCACGACTGGCTGCCGCACCTGCACGCGCATTAGAGCTTCGCGAACTCGAGCAGCAGCTCGCGAGCGGTCGCGACGCCCTTCCCGAAGTACTCGACGAGCATCCGCTCGTTCGGCGAGTGGATGTTGGACTCCGGCACGGCGAAGCCGGTGAGGATCGTCGGAATTCCTCTGTCCGCGAGCGCGGGGACGATCGGGAGCGTGCCGCCGGTGCGGACGAGCAGCGGCCGGACGCCGACTGCTCGCTCGAACGCGTCCAGCGCGACCTGTACCGCGGGGGCGTCGGGCCGTACGAGTCCGGGAGGGGCGCCCTCCCAGCGGATCTCGACCTCCGCGCCCTCCGGCGCGGCCTCGCGGAGCAGCTTCTCGGCGGCCAGGCCGATCGTCTCGACGTCCTGGCCCGGAGCGAGCCTGATCGTGAATTCACCGGATGCGAAGACCGAGAGCGTCGTGTTGCGGAGGCCGGGCTTGCCGCCGAGGATGCCGTTCACGTCTGCGGACGGCTCTGCCCAGGTGCGGAGGTAGAACTCGTCGGCGGCCTTCGCGTCGAGCGGCTGCGCGCCCTGGCCCGCGAGCTCCTCGGCGCCGGGGGCGAGCGTCGCCCATTGGGCGAGCTCCTCGTCCGTCGGCGCCGCGATTCCCTGTCGTAACGGCTCGGACAGGCGCCCGTCGGGGCCGGCGAGGACGGTGGCGAAGAGACGCATCAGGACGTGGATCGCATTCATCGCGACGCCGCCGTACATCCCCGAGTGCAGGTCGCGCTCGCCGGTGCGCACCTTCACGTCGAACGCGATCAGGCCGCGCGTCGCGAGGTCGAACACGGGAACGTCGCGACGGAGCATCAGACCGTCGAAGATCACGGCGACGTCGGCGCCGCGCTCGTCCTGCGCGAGGTAGTCCACGATCGTGTGGCCGCCGATCTCCTCCTCGCCGTCGCACGCGAAACGGATGTTCACCGGCAGCGCATTCGCGGCCGCGAGCTGCTCCGCGCCCTTCAGCAACATCCAGAGCTGGCCCTTGTCGTCGGCGATGCCGCGCGCGTAGGCCCACTCGTCGCGCACCGTCAGCTCGAACGGCTCCGACTGCCACTCGTCCAGCGGCGCGGGCGGCTGCACGTCGAAGTGGCCGTAGAAGAGGACGGTCGGCTTGCCGTCGGCACCGCCGGAAGCCGGGATCTCGCCGAGCGCGAGCTCGCGTTCGCCGAACGGCGTCAGCTCGGCGGTTCCGCCGGCCCGGCGGATGAAGTCGCACACCCATTCGCCTGCGCGATGCACCTCCTCTGCGTGGGCGGGATCGGCGCTGACGCTCGGGATCGCGAGGAACTCGCGGAGCTCCGCCTGCCACGTCTCGTCCACGGCGGCGGACTCTAGTTGCGCGGACGGCGTTCGTGCATGAGGTAGTGCGCGCCGGGCCCGAGGGCCGCCGCCTCGTCGCCGGGGTTCAGGAGCGCGCACGTCTTCAGCGAGAGGCAGCCGCAGCCGATGCACGTCGTCAGCCGCCCGCGGATCGCCTCGAGCGTCGCGATCCGCCGGTCGAGCTCGGCGCGCCAGCTGCTCGAGAGGCGCTCCCAGTCCCGCTTCGTCGGCGGCTTGTCCGCGGGCAGCGTCTCGAGCGCGGCGCGGATCCGCTCCAGCGGGATGCCGGCCGCCTTGCCGGCCTGCACGAGCGCGACGCGCCGGAGCGTGACGCCCGGGTAGCGGCGCTGGTTGCCCGACGTTCGTTGCGCCGCGATCAGGCCCTGCCGCTCGTAGAAGCGAAGCGCGGACGCGGAAACCCCGCTCCGCGCGGAGAGCTCACCGATCGTCATCCCGCCGGTCACTTGACTTGAACAATAGTTCAACTTCTACGGTTCCGGCATGGCGATCTCGGAGGCGCTCGGATACTGCGATCTCCCGCAGCTGCTGACGCTCCAGACCGGCGACGAGAAGCACGACTGGAGCGCGCTGTCGACCCTCGACGTTCTCTGGGTTCTGTACGACCGCGTGCTCGAGCCGGACGACCGCTTCCTGCTCTCGAAGGGACACGGCCCGACGGCGTACTACGCCGTGCTCGCCGCGAAGGGCCTCATCCCGGTCGAGACGCTTCCGACCTTCGGCGCATTCGACTCGCCCCTCGGCAACCACCCGGACCGCATGCTCGTCCCGGGCGTCGAGATCTCGAGCGGCTCGCTCGGCCACGGCCTTCCGATCGCGGTCGGCATCGCGCTCGCGGGGCCGCGCGTGTTCTGTCTCGTCGGCGACGGCGAGCTCGACGAGGGGAGCAACTGGGAAGCCGTGCAGTACGCGGGCAGGGTCGGCCTCGGCCGGCTGATCGCGGTCGTCGTCGACAACTTCACGTCGACCTACCATTGGCCCGGCGGGGTCGAGCGGCGCTTCGAGCTCGAGGGCTGGACGGCCGTCCGCATCGACGGCGCCGACCACGACGCGCTCGAGCACGCGTTCGCGGCCGCGACCGGCGACCGTCCGCACGTCGTGGTCGCGGAGGTGCAGCGGTGACCACGATGCGGAAGCGGTTCTATACCGTTGCCGGGCGCGCAGTGGAGTCCGACTCTCGAACCGCCCTCGTCCTCGCCGACATCGGCGTCGCGGAGCTACCGCACCATCCGCGTGTCTTCAACCTCGGGATTCGCGAGCAGCTGACGATCGGCGTCGCTGCCGGGCTCGCGCTCGAGGGCCTCCGCCCTATCGTGCACTCCTACACGCCGTTCCTCGTCGAGCGGCCGTACGAGCAGATCAAGCTCGACCTCGGCCATCAGGATCTCGGTGCGGTGCTCGTCAGCACCGGCGCCTCGTACGACTCGGCGCGTTCGGGCCGGACGCACCAGGCGCCGGAGGACGTCGCCGCGCTCGGTGCGCTGCCCGGCTGGACGATCCACGTCCCCGGCCATCCCGACGAGGTCGAGCGGATGCTCCGCGCCGCGCTCGGCGGCGACGACCGCGTCTACATCCGCCTCTCCGAAGCGACGAATGCGAGCGCCGTCGACGGCGACGGATTGGTCGTTGTGCGCCGCGGCTCCGATGCGGCGCCGCTCGTCGTCGCGGTCGGGCCGGCGCTCGACGAGACCGTGGCCGCGACCCGGGAGCTCGACGCGACGGTCGCTTACCTCGCGACCGTGCGGCCGTTCGACCGGGCCGGCCTGCGTACGGCGCTCCGCGGGACGGATGTTGCTCTCGTCGAGCCGTACCTCGCCGGGACGTCGTCGGCGGAGGTCGCCGCCGCGCTCGTCGACCGCCCGCACCGGCTGCTCGCGCTCGGCGTGCCGAACGCGGAGTTCCGCCGCTACGGCTTGCCGGCGGAGCACCGCGCCGCGCACGGCCTCGACGCGGCCGGGATCCGTGCATCGCTCGACGCGTGGCTTAACTCGTACACGCGTGTAGACCGGGTCCCGACCCTCCCGCCTTACCCACTTCGAGCGTAACGCGAAAAAGCGCACGGATGGGACACGGAACTGTGCCGGAAGTGTGACTTCTAGCGGCGCGGGCCGAGGCCGGGCGGCGGCGGAAGCCGCGGCGGGCCGGGCGGCTCGTCGAACACGAGCCGGCGCGCGCCGTACAGGAGACGGATGCCCGTCGCGAGCAGCACCCACTTCGGCCAGAAGTCGCCGTTCGCGCCGGTCGCGGCCCAGACGCCGATGCAGACGAGGTTCGGCGGCAGGAACCACAACGCCAGGTGCCAGAGCCGCTCGCGCGTCGACCGCCACGGCTTCGCCGGCGCGGGCGCCTTCGGCAGCCCGGCCAGCACGGCCTCGAGCTCGGCGTGCGTCCGCGACGCGTACGTCCGGTCGATCCGCTCCGAGAACTCCTCGGTCGTCAACCGCCCCTCGGCCGCCGCGGCGCGGAGCCGATCCGCAGCACGCTCGCGCTCGGCATCCGAGACGAGCGTGTCAGGCGCGGACATGCCGCGAGGGTACCGCCTCCGACCGTCGGCGCCTAGGCGACGTCGCGGAGCGAGTGCGAGTCCGCGAGCGCCCGCAGCTTCTTCAGGCTCTGGTTCTCGATCTGCCGGATCCGCTCGCGCGTGACGTTGAATGTGCGGCCCACCTCGTCCAGCGTCCGCGGATGCTGGCCGTCGAGGCCGTAGCGCAGCTCGAGCACGCGGCGCTCACGATGCGAGAGCGTCCCGAGGATCTTGCGCAGCGTCTCCTTGCGCATCGTCACCTCGGCCGCCTCGTCCGGCAGCGGGACGTTCTCGTCCGTGAGGAAGTGGCCGAACTCCGACTCCTCCTCGTCGCCGACCGGCTTCTCGAGCGAGACCGGGGTCTGCGCGCTGCGGCGGATCTGCTCCACCTCGTCCAGCGACAGGTCGAGGTCGCGCGCGATCTCGCCCGACGACGGCTCGCGGCCGAACTCGGCGCGCAGCTTCCGCTCCGAGCGGACGATCTTGTTCAGCTTCTCGACGACGTGGACGGGCATGCGGATCGTCCGCGCCTTGTCTGCGAGCGCCCGCGCCACCGCCTGACGGATCCACCACGTCGCGTACGTGGAGAACTTGAAGCCCTTGCGGTAGTCGAACTTCTCGGCGGCGCGCACGAGGCCGATCGTGCCCTCCTGGATCAGATCGAGGAACGGCAGGCCCTGGTTACGGTACTTCTTCGCGATCGAGACCACGAGCCGGAGGTTCGCCTCGACCATCTCCTGCTTCGCGCGATGGTCGCCGCGCTCGATCCGCTTCGCGAGCTCGACCTCTTGCGCAGCGGTCAGCAGGTCAACCTTGCCGATGTCCTTGAGGAAGAGCTGCAGCGCGTCGGTCGACACCTCGCGCACGGGCGCGGCCACCTCCTCGGGCTCCTCCTCGACGTCGGCGCCGACGATCTCGATGTGCATCTCTTCGAGCGCGTGATACAGGTCGTCGATCTGGTTCGCGTCGAGATCGAGCTCGTCCAGCGCGAGCGCGATCTCGTCGGCCGTGACGGATCCAGCCTGCTGGGCGTTCTCCAGCAGCCCCTTCGCCTCGTCGGTCTCGAGGATGTCCGCGACCCCTTGCGCACTACGCGTGCTTGCAACCCCTGCGCTCAACTTCGGCTCCCCTCGCTCAGTTGTGCGGCCCTACTGACTCTAGCCTGGCTTGTGACGACGTCAACGATCAATTTGGATGCGGCACTCTGCCACGCGTACCGGACGGCGCGCCATAGGCCGTTCGGCTCATTTTCGTGTCACTTGGTCCCAATACTCGCCAGACGTGCGAGGAAGCTTTTTGCTTCCCTTCCGAGCGGCGAGGCGGGTGCCTCGGACTGGGCCAGCTGCAGCTCGGCGCGAGCCTTCTTCACATCTCCGAGCCACAGGAGCAGGACTCCGAGGTGGAAGCGGACGGTCGCCGCGTGCGGGAACACCCGGACCAGCGGCCCCAGACGTGAGAACGCTCGTTCGGGATGGGCCTTTGTGAACCGTCCGACTGCGGCCGCAACGCGCGCTTCGGGGTCGTCCGGGGCGAGGCGTGCCGCCGCGGCGAACTGCCGCTCGGCCGAGACGCGCCGGCCGAGCCGCTGCAGCGCGACGCCATAGAGGAGCTTCGCCCGCGCGTCCGGGCGCCGCGCCGCGCGGGCGAGCGCGGCCAATTCCTCGGCCGGGCGCAGCCGCGCGACCGCGGCCGGCGGGCCGAAGCTCGGCGCGAACGGCGGCAGCCCGGGGATCGGCAGGCTCGGATGGAGCAGGTCGGAGGCGTGGACCGCTGCAGGGGTGTCGGGCTGCGCCGACTCGGCGATCCGCCAGGCGGCAACGGCATCGGCGGTCCGCCCGGACCAGTAGTACGCGAGCCCGAGATGGAGCTGGGCCGTCGAGCTCTTCGGCGCCGCGACGACGAGCTGCTTCAGCCGGTCGAGGCTGCCGTCCGGCCACCGGGAGAAGGCCGCGCCGATCCGCGCGTCGAGCGAGCCGTAGCGGTCGAAGATCCGCGATGCCGCCGTGCGCTTTCCACGGTCGTAGAGCACGCTCGCCCGGCGCAGCGCCGCCGCCTGTGGATCGGCGCGGAGGCCGAGGTCGAGCAGGAGCGGCGGAAATCCCTTCCGGGGCTTCGTCACGCCGACCGCACCGCGCTCCTCACCGCGCGTCTGCAGGAGGGTGATTCCGACCGCCGCGCCGGCCGCGGCGCAGGCCGCGACGACGACGACCACGGTCACGCGCGCGCGTGGGGACACCGGCCGAGACTAGCGGCGCCGCCAATAGCTATATTTCGGATAGCAATGACTACCTATAGAGAACTGCTCCAGCAGGTGAAGTCCGAGATCGACGAGGTCGACGCCACGGAAGGCCGTGCGCTCCTCGAGAGCGACCGGCCGCCCCTCTTCGTCGACGTCCGCGAGCGGGACGAGTGGGTCGAGGGCTTCATCCCCGGCGCCGTCCACGTCCCACGCGGGAATCTCGAGTCGCGGATCGAGACCACCGTCCCCGACCGCGAGCGCGAGATCGTCCTCTATTGCGCCGGCGGCTCGCGCTCGGCTTTCGCCGCCAAGACGCTGCAGGACCTGGGCTACGAGAAGATCTCGTCGCTCGCCGGCGGCTTCACCGACTGGAAGCGAAACGGCTTCCCGATCGACCTGCCGCGCGCACTCGACGAGGACAAGCGCCGCCGCTACAGCCGCCACCTCCTGATTCCCGAGGTCGGCGAGGCCGGTCAGCTGAAGCTGCTCGACTCGCGGATCCTCCTGATCGGCGCCGGCGGACTCGGCTCGCCCGCGTCCCTCTACCTCGCGGCTGCGGGAGTCGGCAAGCTCGGGATCGTCGACGACGACCGCGTCGACGACTCGAACCTGCAGCGCCAGATCGTCCACTCGACGCAGGAGCTCGGCGAACTGAAGGCCGAGTCGGCGAAGCGCACGATCGAGGCGCTCAACCCCGACGTCGAGGTCGTGCCGTACTTCGAGCGCCTGAGCTCCGAGAACATCGACCGGATCCTCGCCGACGGCTGGGATCTGATCGTCGACGGGACCGACAACTTCCCGACGCGCTACCTCGTCAACGACGCCGCCGTCTTCCACGGCATTCCTCTCGTCTACGGCTCGATCTACCGCTTCGAGGGGCAGGTCAGCGTCTTCAAGCCGCACGAGGGACCGTGCTACCGCTGCCTCTTCCCGGAGCCGCCGCCGGCGGAGATGGCGCCGAGCTGCGCCGAGGGCGGCGTTCTCGGCGTGCTGCCCGGAATCATCGGCTCGCTGCAGGCGAACGAGGCGCTGAAGCTCGCGCTCGGCATCGGCGAGTCGCTGGTCGGCCGCCTCCTGCTCGTCGACGCGCTGACGACCGAGTTCGACGAGGTGTCGATCAGGCGGAACCCGAACTGCCCCGTCTGCGGTGAGAACCCGACGATCACGGAGTACATCGATTACGTCGAGTTCTGCCAGGGTAGGCCGACGCACGCGTGAGCATCTCCGTCCGGATTCCTCCGACGCTCCGCGCCGAGGTGGGCGGCGAGCGCCAGGTGAACGCCTCGGGCGAGACCGTCCGGGCGGTCATCGACGATCTCGTCGCGCGCTTCCCCGGCCTCGCCAATCAGCTCGTCGAAAACGGCGACGTGGCGCCGTTCGTGAACGTCTACCTCGAGGGCGAGGACGTGCGGACGCTTCCCGAAGGCTTCGACGCGCCGGTGGCCGCAAACCAGACCGTCATCCTTTTGCCGGCGATGGCCGGTGGCTGCTAAGACCGTCGCGCACAGCCTGCTGGAGCTCGTCGGCAACACGCCGCTGGTCGAGCTTCCGCACCTCTCGCCGAAGCCCGGCGTGCAGATCTACGCGAAGCTCGAGGGCGACAACCCGACCGGCTCGATCAAGGACCGCGTCGCGAAGTCCATGATCGAGGCGGCCGAGGCCGCAGGCGAGCTCCAGCCCGGCCGCGAGCTGCTCGAGCCGACCTCCGGGAACACGGGCATCTCGCTCGCGCTGATCGCGAAACTCAAGGGCTACCCGCTGACGTGCGTGATGCCGGAGAACGCGACCGAGGAGCGCAAGCGCCTGCTCGAGCTCTACGGCGCCAAGATCGTCTTCTCCCCCGGGGAGCAGGGATCGAACGGCGCCGTCCGCCTCGCGCTCGAGATGGCCGAGGCCGAGCCGCGCTACTACATGCCGTTCCAGTACGGGAACGAGGCGAATCCGCGCGCCCACTACGAGGGCACCGGCGCGGAGATCGTCGCGGCGCTCGACCGCATCGACGTGCTGGTCGCCGGACTAGGCACGGGCGGGACGCTGATGGGGACCGGCGACCGCGTGCGCGACGCGTTTCCGGACGTCGTCGTCGCCGCGGCCGAGCCGCTGCCCGGCGATCCGGTGATGGGCCTGCGCTCGCTCGACGACGGCTACGTGCCGCCGATCCTCGACGTCTCGAAGCTCGACCGGAAGGTGCTCGTGTCGAACGAGGAGTCGATCGTCGCCGTGCGTGCGCTGCTGGACAAGGAGGGAATCTTCGCCGGCGTCTCCGCCGGTGCGGTCGTCCACGTCGCGCGCCGGCTCGCAGAGGAGCTCGACGAGGGCGTCGTCGTCGCGGTGCTCGCCGACGGCGGGTGGAAGTACCTCTCCGCCGACTTCTGGGACGCGCAGGATGTCGCGGAGTCGATGGAGCGCACCGTCTGGTGGTAGTGCCCGGCGAGATTCGCGGGGCACTAATGGAGCATGCCCAGGCGGAGCAGCCCAACGAGGCTTGCGGACTCGTGCTTCTGAGAGCGGGCGTCGCCGAGCGGTACGAGCCCGGCCGCAACGCAGCGGCCTCGCCGTACCGGTTCGAGCTCGACGTCGACCCGGAGCTGTGGTTCGCGGAAGACGACGGCTACGAGCTTGCCGTCTTCCACTCGCACCTCTCCTCCCCCGCGCGCCCGTCGCGCACCGACGTCGAGAACATCGGGCTCTGGGAAGGAAAGCCGTACCTGATCTACAGCCTTGCTCGGGACGAACTTCGCGCTTGGACGATCCAGGACGGAGAGATCTCGCCGGTGGAATTGTCCTGACGTCTCCGGGGCGCCGCTCGCGACGCGGCGCCGGAGGGGACACTGCGCTCAGCACGGCCCCGGAGGGCGACGTGGCGCGAGCGGCGTCAGGGACGAACTTCGCGCTTGGACGATCGCAGGCGGCCAGATCGAACCGCTCGAACTTACGTGACTTTCAGCGTGCCGTGCATGCTCGAGGCGTGCGGATCGCACCGGAACTTGTAGGTCCCCTTCCTCAGCGTCACGGTCCACGTCGCCGTCCCGGTGCCGGAGACGCTCGTGGCTTTGTTCACGCCGGGACCGCTGAGGTGGAAGTCGTGGATCGACGCCTTGTCCGAGACCACGATTTTGTACTTCCCGGCCTTCACCGTCTTCTTGGCCATCGAGATCGTGAAGCCGGGACCGACTGTGCCCGTGAGGGATCCGGTCATGGCTCCGGCTGGTGCGGCGGCGACGAGGGCGACGACGGCCAGGAGGAGGATGTATCGCTTCATGCGGGGTTGTCCTTTCGCGGCGGGTTACGCAAGACGATACGCCGCCTCCGCACCAGCGGTTTAAGAGCTCCTAAGCCACCTAGGTGACCTTGAAGCTGCCCTTCATCGCGGACGCGTGGGGATCGCAGACGTACTTGTACGTGCCCTTCCGCAGGGTGACCGTCCACGTCGTCGTGCCCGTGCCGCCGACGCTCGTCTTCTTGTTCACGCCGGGACCCGTGAGATGGAAGTTGTGGATGCTCGACTTGTCGGAAATGACGATCTTGTGCTTGCCGGCCTTCACCGTCTTGGCGCTGAACGTGATCGTGAAGCCCGGGCCGTCGGTGCCCTTCAGGGTGGGCGTGGCGGCAAGAGCCGACCCGGCGCCCGCGGCCGCGACCAGCACGGCGGTCGAAGCGGCAACGGCGAAGCGAATGCGAGACATGGAACTCCTTGTCGATTGACCCTGGCGCCCAATGTAGCGGGGGACTACTCGAGCTCGTCGAGGTCATCGCCGGCGGTCTCCGGCTCCGGACGACGCTCGAACGTGACGGCGATCTTCCCGATACGGCTGCCCTCGACCTCGACCACGTCGAAGCGCAAGCCGTTCCACGAGACGTCGTCACCGACCTCGGGCGCGCGGCCGAGCTGGCCGAAGACGAACCCCGCCACTGTGTGGTAGTCCTCGACCGGGATGTCGGTCCCGAAGCGCTCGTTGAAGTCGTCGATCGGGAACGTGCCGTCGATCCTGATCGTGTCGTCGTCGACCTGCTCGACCGACTCGTCCGGCAGGTCGAACTCGTCTTCGATCTCGCCGACGATCTCCTCGAGCAGGTCCTCGAGCGTGACGATTCCCTCCATGCCGCCGTACTCGTCGGTGACGATTGCCATGTGCTGACTCGTGCGCCGGAACTCGGCGAGGAGAGCCGCGAGGTCCTTCGTCTCCGGGACGACGAACGGAGGACGGACGAGCTCGCCCAGGTCGACTGCGGCGATTCCGTGCTCGTACATCGCGACGAAGAGGTCGCGGACGTGCAGCACGCCGACGACGTTGTCGAGCGACTCGCTGTACACCGGATAGCGCGTGTACGGCGACTCGATCATCGCGCGCAGCGCCTCCTCGGGCGGAAGATCGGACGAGATCGCGACGACCTCGGGCCGCGGCACCATCACGTCCGCGACCTCCTTGTCAGCGAAGTCGAAGACCTTGTAGAGCATCTCCTGCTCCTGCTCCTCGATCTCGCCGTGCTCCGTCGCGGACGAGACGAGCATCTTCAGTTCCGCTTCCGAGTGCACGGTTCCCTCGGCACCCGGCGGCTCGACGCCGAACAGACGCGTCACGAACTCCGTCGAGCGTTGCAGGAACCAGACGAGCGGTCCCATGATCGTGAAGAACAGCCGCACCGGGACGGCGACCCAGAGCGCGACGCCCTCCGAGTGCCCGAGCGCGACGCTCTTCGGCACGAGCTCGCCGATCACGACGTGGACGTAGGTCAGGATCAAGTACGCGAGGACGACGGCGATGATCGTCGCCAACCAGTGTTCGAACTCCCGGGCGAGTACCGTCTCGCCGAGGGCGCCGATGCCCAGCGAGGTGAGCGTCACGCCGAGCTGCATCGCCGCGATGAACCGCGGCGGGTCGCTCGTGATCCGGAGCACGTCGCGGGCGCGCCGGTTCCCCTGGTGATGGAGCTCGATGATCCGAGTGCGCCGCGCCGTCACGAGCCCGTACTCGGCGGCGACGAAGAACGCGTTCAGCAGGATCAGCCCTGCGACCGCGAAAAGTTCCAGAAAGAGCTTCACGCTTCTGGCCGCCTTTCGCTCCCGCGCCGCGGAGCGGCGCTCCGCGAAAGGCTGACGACTCTGACGCCACCCACCGAGGCCGCGCGCAACGCGGCCGTACCTCGATGTACTGTCCGCGTCGCGCGCGGCGATAGCGTGCGACGCCAGCGCCGCCCCAGAAACGTGAAAAAGGTCACGCCCCTGCGCCCGGGGCGCCTGTACTAGGCGGGATGTCGTCGTCCAACTAGGGCGCAGTGTAGAGGATGCAACGGTCGTCCCCGTCCCGCGCGGCGGCGCCCTCGGCGACGAGCCGCTCGAGGTGCGAGAGCGTCTCGGCGACGGCGAATCGGCGCTGCGTCGGCGTCAGCTCGCCGCCGAAGAGCTCCTGCGAGAGGTCGAAGCCGCTACGCGGCTCGCCGTCCAGCGCGGCCGCGGTCTGCTCCAGCCGCCGTCGGTGGTGCTCGATCAGCTCGCGCGCCCGGTCGGCCGGACGCTCGACCGGATCACCGTGCCCCGGATAGGCGATCCGGGGGTCGAGGTCGACCGTCCGCCGCAGCGAGTCGAGATAGTCGGCGAGCGGGTCGGGGCGGCTCTCCGGATAGAGGCCGACCGCGGGCGTGATCCGCTGCAGCAGGTGGTCGCCGGCGATCAGGACGCCGTCGCGGTACAGGCAGAGGTGTCCGTCGGCGTGGCCGGGCGTCGCGACGACCTCCCAGCCGTCGATCGCGTCGCCCGGCTCGACCGGCTCGGGGTTCCATGCGAAGCGGATGAAGGACGCGTACACGTGCCCGTTCTCGAGCAGATCGCGGAGGATCTCGTCGGGGACGCCGTTGCGGCCGAACCAGTCGCCGATCCGCTCCGGCCAGTCGTCGGAGCCCCAGACGCGCTCGCACTGCGCGTAGTCGAGCCGCCCCTGGTGGACGGGCGCGCCGGTCGCCGCCGCCGCGCGCTCCGCGCCGCCGACGTGGTCGGGATGCATGTGCGTGACGAAGATCCGGTCGACCCGCTCCGGCAGCGCGGGCCAGTCGCCGAGGCCGAGTCCGGTGTCGACGAGCGTCCAGCCCTCGTCGCCGCGGACGAGGTAGCAGTGGACGTGCCGCGGCCCGGTCGGCATCGGCAGCGTCAGCCGCCGCACTCCCGGGTCGAACGTCTGTTCTATACTTCCTGCACCAGCCATGCCTATCGAGTATCGCGAAGAGTCCTGCCGCAGCGCGCTCAACCGCGTCAAGGGAATGGGCTTCGGGTGGTCGCTGAATCCGTACATGGGCTGCGTCCACCGCTGCACGTTCTGCTACGTCCGCGCGTTCGAGCGCCGTGCCGACCGGCCATCGGACGAGCGCTACGGCACCTCGATCCGCGTCAAGATCAACGTCGCGGACGTCCTGCGGCGGGAGCTCGGGCGTAAGTCGTGGGAGCGCGAGCTCGTCGCGATCGGCGCGGCGACCGATCCGTACCAGCCGGCCGAGGGACGCTACCGGCTGACGCGCGCCTGCCTGGAGGTGCTGGGCGAGGCGGCCAACCCGTTCACCATCATCACGCGTGGCCCGATGATCGTGCGCGACGTCGACGTCCTCACCGCGGCGGCGAGCCGCGCGACGGTCTCCGTGACGTTTTCGATCCCGACGCTCGACGAGGAGATCTGGCGTCGGACCGAGCCGTCGACGGCGCACCCGAGACAGCGGCTGCGCGCGCTGAAGGAGCTCGTCGACGCCGGGATCAAGGTCGGCGTCGGGATGGCGCCGATCCTCCCCGGGCTCTCCGACCGGCCGGAGCTGCTGGCCGACGTCGTCCGCGCGGCCCGCGAGGCCGGCGCGACGGGCGTCTGGTCGAACCTGCTCTTCCTGCGGTCGGGCACGCGGGAGCACTTCCTCGACTGCCTCGAGCGCGACTGGCCGGAGCTGCTCCCGCGGTACGAGCAGCTCTACGCGAAGGGCGCCTACCTGCCCGCGGATGCTCAGAAGCCGCTGAAACAGGTCGTTGCCGAGCTGGCGCGGGAGCACGGGATCCGGGACCGGCGTCGAAACCCGTTGGACGGCCAGGAGCTTGCCGAGCCGGAACAGCTTCTTCTTGCGGTCTGATCATACGATTAGACTCCGGTCCTCCGCCGTCCCCGTGTCCACCCCTACCGAGATCACGTGTCTGATCGTCGACGACCATGAGGTCGTCCGCGAAGGCCTGCGCCTCTCGCTGTCGCGAGCTCCGCACATCCGGGTAATCGGCGAGGCATCCGACGGCGCGACCGCGGTGGCGCTCGCCGAGCGGCGCCGACCGGATGTTGTGATCATGGACGTCCGCATGCCCGGGATGGACGGGCTCGAGGCGACGAAGGAGCTGACGGAGAAGGTTCCGGAGATCGCCGTCCTCATCTTCACCGCGTACAGCGAGCGCTCGTTGCTGTCGCGCGGCCTCGAGTCGGGGGCGAAGGGTTACATCCTCAAGGAGGCACCGCACCAGACCCTGCTGCGCGCGATCGAGAAGGTCGCCTCCGGCGAGGGGTACGTCGATCCGGCGCTGATGCCCGCGTTCCTGATGGGCAAGGAGAAGGACGACATGCTCACCGCGCGCGAGCGGGAGATCCTGCAGCTGCTCGCGGACGGGATGTCGAACGCGGACGTCGCGACGAAGCTCTTCATCAGCCAGGAGACCGTGAAGAGCCACGTGCGGCACATCCTCGCGAAGCTCGAAGCCGACACGCGCACGCACGCGGTCGCGATCGCACTCCGCGACGCGATCATCGATTAAGTGCGCCGCCGGGGGATGCCCTCGTGAGCGAGCCCACGCCGACGGAGCAGATCCTCGGCGCCGAGCAGGACGAGCGGCGGCGGATCGCGCTCTTCCTCCACGACGGGCCCGTGCAGTCGCTGGCAGGGATCGCGCTGATGCTCGACGCGGCGCTCCACTTCATCTCGCAGGGACGCGCGGACGAGGCGCGCGACGTGCTGGCGAAGGCGCTCGAACGGCACCGGATCACAATCGGCGAGCTGCGCGATCTCTCGTTCAACCTCGAGCCGGTCGTCCTGCGCGACCAGGGATTCGGGATGGCCGTGCGCGCGCTGGGGGAGCAGCGCGGCATGGAGCACGGCATCCAGGTCGACCTCGACATCGACGCGGCCGAGGGGCTCGGCGAGCAGACACAGGCGGCGCTCTACCAGATCGTGCGCGAGTCGCTCGAGGGCGCGATCCGGCGCGGGCCGCCGACGAGCTTTTCCGTCACGGTCGCGCAGGGCGACGATGGCGTCGAGACGACGATCGTCGACAACGCGCCGGGCGAGCGGCGCCGCCGGTCGATCGAGGTGCTCGAGGAGCGGGCGCGCACGCTCGGCGCGACCCTGACCGTCGAGCAGCTGGACGGTGGAACGGTCCTGCGGATCGTGCTGCCGAGCTACGCGGCACCCGACTAACATCCGCAGCGCTGTGGCCGAGGGATATCTGCTCTTCGTGTGGAGCCCGCAGGGCTACCAGCTGCGCGAGCGCGAAGGCGAGGTCCCGGAGGCCGGGAGCGAGGTCGAGGAGGACGGCGCCTCTTTCCGCGTCGCGAAGGTGACGCCCTCGCCGCTGCCTGGCGACTCGCGTCTCTGCGCGTACCTCGAGGGGACGGACTAGCTCGTCGCAGCGGTCTCCGCGGCCGTCAGCCCGAGGACGAGCGCGGACGCGAGTCCGCTCGAGTAACCGCCCGTCGAGATCCCGCCGACGTCCGCGCCCGCCGCGTAGAGGCGCGGGATCGGCCGGCCGGACTCGTCGAGCACGCGGGCGCTCGTGTCCACGCGGAGGCCGCCGATCGTGTGCGTCACCCCGGGCATCACGTGGACGGCGAGCCGCCCGTCCGCGAGCTCGCGCACCTCGCCGCCGGCGGAGCGCGCTGCCTCGACCATCTCGCCGACCGTCCGGTCGCGGATCCGCTCGGCGAGCGCGGCCGAGTCGACGACGTACCACGCCGTCCTCATCGGGAGGGCCGCCGTCGCCTGCACGAGGTCGGTCTCCGACCACGAGACCGGGCCGGGGAAGAACGCGCGGCCGTCCTCGTCCTGCACCTCGGCGAAGCGGCCGTAGAGCTGGGCGAGCTGCACATAGTCCTCCTCGCGGATGCGGGCGGGCGGCGCAGGCATGTTGCGGCCGTAGAACTCGCCGAGGTCGCCCGTCAGGGCAGCGCCGCGCGCGCGGGCGAGCTCGAGGCCGTCGCCCTCGCTCCACGGGTTCGAGCGGACGAGCAGCCCACGCTCGCGCGCGAGCCGCACCGAGAAGCCGCCGGTCGCGAGAATCAGCGGCGCCGCGTCGGCGGGCACGGTCTCGCCGAGACCAACCTGCCCCGCGCGGGCCAGCAGCGCGTCCGTCAGACCGCGTGGATCGAAGCGCTTGCCGACGTTGCGCGGATTCCCCGTCTCCTGCCAGACGACGGGCGCCCCAAGCGACTCGAGCCACGCGATCGCGTCATCGAGGCGCTCGACGACGAGCTGCTGCAGCTCCGGGTCGCCGCGCGGGCACTCGGCGCGAAAGTCGTCGAGCGATCGGAAGCGCCAGATCACGCAGCTCGAGATCAGCATCGAGCCGCCCGCCCGCGTTCCCTTCTCCAGCACGACGGGCTCGACGCCGAGCTCGCGCAACCGGACGGCCGCCACGAGGCCGGCCATCCCCGCGCCGGCGACGATCAAGTAAGCGAGAAGCTCGGCTTGTGCTCGACGTACTCGACCCGCACGTGCTCGGGTCCGCGGAGGAAGACCGCAAGCGTGTTGGCCGCGTCGACGATGTCGTCGATCTCGACGCCGAGGTCGTTCGCCGCGGCGATGTGATCCTCGACCGAGTCGACGAGCACCGCGAGGTGGTTCAGCAGCGGCCGCTCGGGATCGCCCGGCCGGCCGGGCTGGAACTCGACGTACGCGCCGCCGACCTCGACGCGCGGGCAGCCGGAAGGCCCGGGCACCGCGGGACTGAAGCCGAGCGAGCCGTACTCGGACGCGGTCTGCTCGGGATCGGACGAGAGCAGCGCGACGTGGTCGAGGTCGTACTCCTGGTCCGTCCCCTCCTCGACGAGGCCGAGGCGCACGCCTTCGGAGCCGACGTCGAAGTAGGCCTCGTCGTCGCGCGGCCGCTGGACCTCGAGCCCGTCGGGCAGCTCGGCCAGTGCCGTCTCGAGATCCGAGACGCGCAGGGCGACGTGACCGAGTGCGCCGCGCTCGCGCGGTCCCTCTGCCTCGAAGAGCGTCAGCTTGCCACGGCGCGCGTTCGAGCCGATCAGCGTGAAGCGATCGGTCCGGTCGATCACGTGCATGCCGAGATGCGCCGTCGCGAAATCCGCAACCGCGTCCCGGTCGGCGAGCCAGTACGCGACGTGATCCAGCGTCTTCGGTCTCACGCCGCCAATGTACCTGCGGGAATCAGGTCTACTTCCGGCGGTCCACCGCGCGTTGCAATTGCTGCTTGTTCATGCGCGAGCGGCCCTCGACGCCCATCCGCTTGGCCTCGTTGTAGAGCTGCTCCTTCGTCCGGCCCTTCGGCCGGTTGGTCCCAGAGCGCTGGCCGCCACGCTGGCCCGAGGACATGTCCGTCCGCGAGAGCTTCGAGGACTCCCTCGCCTCGCCGGAGCGGGCCCGCTCCTTGTTGACGGTCCGCGCGGCGATCTCCTTCGCGCGCTTCGTCGAAGCCCCTTGCTTCTTCTCGCTCTCCTTGATGTGCTCGTACTGCCGTTCCCGTTTGTTGCTCCAGGCCTTCTGCGGCATCGTGATCCTCCTCGTCGCTTGCGAAGAAGGAGTGCCCGAAGGCGCCGCGAGTTATTCCTCGAAACTAGTTGATGGGCTCGTTCTGGACGTTGTGCTCGGTGGCGTACTCGTCCACGAGCTTGTCCACGACGTCGAAGCCCTCGCCATAGGCGTAGTTGATTCGCACGAACGGCTGCCACTTGTCCGGCAGCGCGTCCTCCGGGAAGATCGCCTCGACCGGGCACTCGGGCTCGCAGGCGCCGCAGTCGATGCACTCCTCTGGGTCGATCACGAGCATCCGGCCCGCCTCGTGGATGCAGTCGACGGGACAGACGTCGACGCACGACTTGTCTTTGATGTCGATGCAAGGCTCGGCGATGATGTAGGTCATACGGCGGGCCTACTCTACCGAGGCGGTCAGCTCCTCGACGATGCCGCCGACCTGGTCGACGAGGGCCGATTTGGCCAGCACGTGGTCGAAGCCGGCGGCGTGCGCGGCGCGCAGCCCGGCGGTGTCGGTGTGGTTCGTGTAGCCGACGATCGGCACGTCCGGATAGGTGTCGGCGACCTCGTCCGGATCGACCCGGGCGATGTCCGCGATCACCATGTCCGGGAGGTCGGCGTGGTCGACCGTGATCAGGTGGTGACCCGGGAGCAGAGCCTCGAGCTTCCCGCGGAAGAAGAGGTCGACCCCACAGAGCAGGACCGTCGCCACGCGTGGGAGGGTAGCGAGGTGCGAAACGCGTCTCAAGAGGGGCACTTCGAGGCCGGCCTCGCCCTGATCCGGGCCGGGCGCTACTTCGACGCGCACGAGGAGCTCGAGCTGGCGTGGCGGGCGGCGGCACCCCAGGAGCGGGACTTCTACCAGGGCCTCGTCCACGTCGCCGTGGCGTGGTACCAGCACGGCCGCGGCCGGCGGATCGGCTTCGAACGGCAGCTCGAGAAGGCGGCGCGGCGGCTCGCGCCCTACGCCCCGGAGCACCGCGGCGTGGACGTCACCTCGGTGCTCGCCCAGGTCGAGGCGGCGCGGGATGCCGCGACCCGCGAGCTCGAGCCCGTCCGACTCTAGAGATTGTCGAGGCCGACCTTCTGCAGCGCCCGGTTGAGCAGGACGCGGAGCCACCAGTCGCGGTGGAAGAAGAGCAGCAGGCCGAGCGCGACGAGGATCGTGCCGCTCACGACCTGGATCGCTCGGTAGTGGTCGCGCAGCCAGCGGAACGCGCTCATCGCGCGCGCGAACGCGACCCCGGCGAGCAGGAACGCGGAGCCGAGGCCGATCGAGTAGACGGCGAGCAGCAGGCAGCCCTTCAGCACGGTGCTCGAGTCGCTCGCGAGGACGAGCACCGCGGCGAGCACGGTGCCGATGCACGGCGCGGCGCAGACCGCGAATGCGCCGCCGAGCAGCAGGCTCGAGCCGCGTTGCCGCGCTCCCGCGAGCAGGTCCGGCGCGAGCACTCGCTCCGGCCACGGCAGCAGGCCGACGAAGCTGAGGCCGAGGACGACGAGGACGAAGCCGGCGATGTCCGTCTGCACGCTCGCCGAGACGGCGCCGCCCACCGCCGCCGCGCCGGCGCCGAGCAGCACGAAGACGACCGTGAAGCCGAAGATGAACGGCAGGCTCGCGGCCACCACCCGCCGGGCGGACCCCGGGCCGCCGAGCGCCCGCGCCTCGACTCCCGAGACCGCGGAGAGGTAGCCGGGCACGAGCGGGAGAACACACGGCGTGATCACCGACAGGAAGCCCGCGGCGAACGCGATCGGGATCTGGCTGGCCATTAGCCGTCGAAGCGGGCCAGCGCCTCGTCCACGCGGCGCTCGAGCTCCGGGTCGAGCGGCGGCTCGTCGCTGCGGTCCCGCCTGCTCCAGCGCCAGACGCCGACGCCGATCGCGCCCGCGCCGACGACCAGTCCCGCAATGGGCAGCCACCACGCGAGCAGGTCGACGCCCTTCTTCGGCGGTGCGGCGAGGATCGACTGTCCAAACTGGTCGACGAGCTCCTGCTTGATCTGCCCTGCTGTCGCGCACGCGTCGATCCGCTTCCGGATGTAGACGCGGATCCGGTTCGCGACCGCCGAGTCGGACTGGTCGAGCGTCGTGTTGCAGGTCGGGCACATGATCTGTCCCTCGAGCGACGCGAGGGATGTCCGCGGCTTCGAGCAGGCGGCTGCGGGCGCGGCCGCCGCCAGGGCCGCGAGCGCGACGGCCGCCGCGCGGATCACGAGCTCAGCGCCGCCTCGAGCGCTCTCTCGAACTTCGCGGCGTTGTCGCCCTTGTCGATCGGCCCCTCGAGGTGCGCGCCGACGAGGCGCCCGCGCCGGTCGATGAAGAACGTCTCCGGGACGCCCGTCAAGTCGTACTGCGTGCCGACGAGACCGTCGTGGTCGCGCACGATCGGGTACGTGATGCCGTGCCTGCGGACGAAGTCGCGCGCGTCGCCGGCGACGTCGTGGTAGTCGACGCCGAGCACGACGACACCGTCACCGCGATGCTTCTGCCACGCTCGCTCGAGTGCGGCGGACTCGGTCTTGCACGGGCCGCACCAGGACGCCCAGAAGTTGACGACGACCGCCTTTCCCCGGAGCGACTTCAGGTTCACCTTTCCGTTGCCGTCCAGCCGTTGCAGGTTGAACCACGGCGCGGGCTTGCCGATCTTCAGCGGCTTCGGCTGGTGCGTGACGCGCCAGACGAGCAGCGCGAGCAGCCCGGCGACGGCCGCGGCCGCGAGCAGCTGCGCCGAGATCTTGAGCGGACGCGTCACGCCGCCACGATGAAGACGGGCGTCCCGATCTCGACGTGCTCGAAGAGCCACTCCGCCTCGGGGATGTGCATTCGGATGCATCCGTGCGACACCGAATAGCCGATCGAGCCGTCCTGCGGCGTCCCGTGGATGCCGACGCCCGGGGCCGAGAGTCCCATCCAGCGCGTCCCGAGCGGATTGCCCGGCCCGGGCGGCACCGGCTTCTCACCCGCCGCCCACGGCGAGGCCGGCGGATACCACCACGGATTCCGCCACATGACGACGATCTGAAAGCGGCCGAGCGGCGTCGGATAGACGCGCTGGCCGGTCGCGACGCCGAACATCCGCACGAGCCGCATCCCGTTGAAGAGCGCGAGGTGGTTGGAGCCGCGCTCGATCACGATGATCGACGAGAAGGCCTTCGACGGCACCTCCGGCTGCAGCTTCTTCGCGTGCAGCTCGATCGGGTCGCGCCGGTTCGCCGCGAGCTGCGCTGCGATCGCAGTCGTCGCCGAGCGGCGGTCGAGCTGCTTGCCGGGCTTCGACGGCGTGACGACGGGCCTCGCGTTTCGCAGGAAGAGCCGCGCGTCGACAGGCTTCCGGTCGAAGCGCTGCGCGAGCTTCGCGACGAAGGCGGCTATCTGCGCGCGGCGGACCTGGACCGAGAGCGCGACGGAGGAGTTCGGCGCGGCGACCTGTGCGCGCGAGAGGGCGCGGTCGAACGCGGCGACGGCGCCGAGCACGTCGGGCGAGACCGAGATCGTCGTCGAGCCGTAGTGGAGGACGACCGGCGCCGTGAAGGCCTGCTGCACGACGGCGGACGCGTCGGCCGGCGCGAGTCCGCCGACGAGGACGCCCCCGATCCGCACGCCGGCGGGCAGGACGGTGCCCGGCGTCGTCATCGTCCCGGTCGTCGTCGTCCCGGTCGTCGTCGTCCCGGTCGTCGTCGTGCCGGTCGTGTCGGCGGGCGGCGGTTCGTCGGCGAGCGCGAGCGCGGCGAACACTCCTGCGACGGCGGAGGCGACGAGCAATGAGGCGAGGCCGATGCGCTTCACGTCTGCAGAGATCGGGCGAAGATCCGTGGATCGTTCGTGATGATACCGTCGGCTCCGAGGCGCTCGAGCCGCTCGGCGAGCTCGGGATCGTCGACCGTCCAGACGAACACGGCGACGCCGAGTGCGTGGCACCGCCGAATCGCCCCCGTCGACACAACCGTCCAGTTCAGCGTCGCCGCACTCGCGCCGACGTGCCGCAGCCAGCGGGGCAGCCGCAACGGAAGCACTTGCCGGAGGCCCGCCAGGCTCGGCCTCACGACCGGGCGGACGAAGCGGTTACCGCTCAGCCCGTAACGGTCGTCCGGGTACGTAAGCGCGCGCCGCAGCGACGGCTCGGCCGCCGCGAGCGCGAGCAGGCTCGCCGTCGACGCCGTGCTCGCAAAGCTTCGAGACAGCAGGCCGTGACGGCGCACTGCGTCGGCGACGGCTCGCTCGTGGCCGCTCGCCTTCAGGTCGAGCTGCACGCCAATTCGGCGGTCCGTGACGAGCGCGAGCGCGTCGTCGAGACTCGCCTCGTCGTCCTGGCCGAGCGCGTCGCTGGAGTGCGCGAGCGCGACCGTCCCGTCGGCTCGGCCGATCACGTCGATCTCGACCGCGTCGACCCCGAGATCGGCCGCAGCGGCGATCGACGCGAGCGTGTTCTCGGGCGCGAGCACGGGCGCGCCGCGGTGACCGACGCGCACGATGGGTCCGTCGCCTCGGAGGAGCTCCACTACGATCTTTTGATCACGACGACCGCACAGTCGTCCGCGAGCTCGCCACCGGCAAAGGCGCGACAGTCCGCGACCACGGCCTGCGCGAGCTCCTTCGCGGGCAGCTCCCGCTGCGCGGAGAGCAGAGCATCGAGCCGTTCCGTCCCGTACAGCCGGCCGTCGCTTCGCGCCTCGATGACGCCGTCCGTGTAGACGACGACCGCCCCGCCGGGAGGCAGCTCGGCGGTCACCTCCTCGTACTGCTGGTCGACGTCGATGCCGAGGATCAGCCCGCGGGCGTCGAGGCTCTCAACGCGGCCGTCCGGCAGCACGATCCGCGGCGGCGGATGACCCGCGCCGGCGGCGGCGACGCGCCCGCTCTTCGCGTCGACGGTCACATAGACCATCGTGATGAACTTGCCCGGCGCGATCTCGCCGACGACGACCTCGTTCGCAGACGCGAGGAAGTCGCCCGGATCGGGATGCTCGCGTGCGAGCGACCGGAACACGAACTTCGCCATCGCCATGTCCGCCGTCGCCTCGATCCCGTGTCCGGTGACGTCGCCGAGCACAAGTGCGAGCCGCTCGTCGCCCAGCTCGAGGAAGTCGTAGACGTCGCCGCCGACGTCGACGCGCGCGGCCGACTCGTAGACGTCGCCGACGTCGAGTCCCGCGATCTGCGGATGGGAGCGCGGCAGCAGCGAGCGCTGCATCGTGTCGGCGAACTCCTTCTGTTGCTGGTAGAGGCGTGCGTTGTCGATCGCGAGCGCCGCCTGCCCGGCGATCGCGAGCGCCGCCGCGACCGTCTCCTCGGTGAGCGGCTCCCCCGGCCGGAACGAGAGGATGCTCAGGGAGGCGATCACCTCGGCGGGAGTCGCGATCGGGACGACGGCGGCCGTCCAGCCGCGCGCGAGGAAGGGCGCAAGCAGGATCCCGAGCTGCGACGCGGTCGGCTCGTCGAGCCGGAACGGGACGCGCTCGCGGAACAGTCGCTGGATCGGCTGCGAGCCGAACGGCTGCGGCCGGTAGAGGATCGCCCGTGCCGCTTCGGCGAGGTTCGGATCGGCGACGTGGATCGCACGCGGGAGCAGCTGCTCGCGGCGGGCGTCGGGCATGCGGATCACTGCCGCGTCGGCGTCGAGCACCTCGACGACTGTGCGGGTCACGGCCTCGAGCGTCGCGTCGAGCGAGAGGCTCTGTGCGAACGACCGCGAGATCTCGTACAGCGCGCCGAGCTGCCGCGCCGCCTGCCGCTCGGACGCGAGCGCCTCCTCGAGCTCCTCGCCGAGCTCCTTCGCCTGCTCGTGCAGCTGCGCGTTCTGCACCGCGACGGCGAGCTGGCCGGCGAGCGGCGCGAGCAGCGCGACGTCGTTCTCCGTCAGGCGTCGTCCCGCTTCGGGGTACACGGCGAGGAGGCCGATCGTCTCCTCGGCCGCGATCAGGGGCACGGCCACGACGGCCTCGATCCCAGCCTCGGCCGCCGCTTCCTCGACGCCGCTCGGCTCGTCGAGCACGACGGCGTCGCGGCCACGGAGCGGGCCCAGGGCGAGCTCGAGGACGCGCTCGGCCACACGGACGTGCGGGCCGGTGAGGCCGCGGCCGGCGGCCGGGACGAGCCGGCCCTCCTGGCGCAGGTAGACCGCGAGCTGGCCGACGCCGAGCAGCTCCGCGATCCGCTCGACGGCGGTCTCCAGCGTGTGCGCGAGCGAGAGCTCGGCGGTGGCCTGACCGACGACGGCGAGCAGGGTGCGCGTCCGCTCGAGCTCGCTCGCGAGCTCCTCGCCGCGCGCGCCGGCGCGCAGCGCGTGCGCGGCGCGGACGCCGAACGTGCCGAGCGCGGCCAGCTCCGGCTCGCCGGGCGCCGTCCCGGCCGGAAAGAGCAGCTGGAGCACGCCGACGGCGGGCCGCCCGAGCGGCAGCGCGGCGGAGACGGCCGTCTCCGGCGGCAGCAGGCCGTCCGTCGTCACGTCGACGGGGCCGAGGCCGGCGAGGGCGCGCGCCGCGACGACGCGTGCGCCGCCGAGCTTCGGCGGCGGCTCAGGGAGCCCGTGCGAGCTGACGAGGACCAGCTCGTCGCCGGCGGTGCGCTCCCACAGGAGCGCGATTGCCGCGCCGCTGACGGCCGCGGCGAGCCGGGTGAGCTCGTCGCGCGTCCGCGAGCCGTCCGAGCCGGCGGCGAGCGCCTCGCCGGCGAGCTCGAGCGCCGGGATCGCGATCGACGGCAGTTCACCTGCCCCGCCGACGCCGTAGGCGCGCAGGACGAGCGCGACCTGGCCGGCTGCGAGAAGCGCGGAGCGGCGCTCGTCGATTCCGAACGGCCGGCTGCGGAGGAGCTCGACCGACGCGACCGTCCGTCGGGCGAGCGAGACAGGTACGAGCAGCAGCGAGCGCGCGCCGGCGCGCGCGGCCGCGCGCCGAACGGCGGCAGGCGCCGCGGCGACGTCGTCGATCGGCTCGGCCGGCAGCTCGCCGACGGCGATGCGCGTCCCCTCGAGCTCGGCGGCGAGCGCGGCCGAGGCGGCGACCGCACGCGCCGACAGAGTTCCGCCGGCGGGGTCGAGGACGCGCACGACGCAGACCTCGGCGCCGCCGGCGCGGGCGGCCGCCTCCGCGACGAGGACGAGCGCGTCGGTGAGCGTCGCGCCCGCGGCCACGGCGACGCCGGCATCGGCGAGCGCCTCGAGCGCTGCCGCCGGCCCTTGCCGGCGTTGATCTGGCTCGACGACCATCAACCCTCCCAGGGCTCAGTATGGCCCACGGGAGCCTAGAATCCCTCCCTATGGCCCATCCCGCGCCGCGGCATGACGTCGCCGAGGACGACATCCCGCTCGATCCGACCGCGATCGAGCGGCGCTACCGCCTCGAACGCGCCCGCCGCCGCGCACGCGAGCGGCACAAGCAGGAGACGACGCTCGCGCACTTCCGCTTCTATGCCGTGATGCTCGTCCTCGGCGTGGCCGCGATCGCGCTGCTCGTGCTCGTCTGGCACGAGATCCAGCGGCTCTTCGGACTCTGACGAGCTACTGCAGCTGCGAATGGAGTGCCCGGGTGAACGGGCTCCATGGGGCTTGTTCCCACGAGTCGCCGCCGCACATCGGGCACCGCGGAAGCTCGCGGTACACCGTCACGCCGTAGCTGCATTCCGCGCAATGGAACTCGCCCTTCACCGCCTGTCCGGTCGACCAGAACCGCACGAAGCCACCGGCCTCGGTACTCGCGACGCGCATCCGTTCCGTCATCCGACCCCCTTGCCGCCCGTGGACTTGGAGAATTCCCCATACTGCGATCCGTGCAAACCCCGGAGCCTCTGTACCCGGATCCGGATCCGCTCACCCGGCCGCCGGGAGCCGCTCGGCCCGTCCCGCGGGTCGGCGGGAGCGCCTTCGCCTGGGGCGAGCGGCTCGCGTCGCTCTCGGGCTTGGTGCTCGCGATCTCGGCGTTCACGGACTGGTACGCCGGCCAGCAGGGAGACGGCCTCGTGCTGAGCGTGATCGGCTGGCACACGGGCGCCCTGGGCAAGCTCGTGTTCTTCATCGGCCTCGCGGTGCTCGCGCTCGTTGCGTTACGGGAAGCCGGGATCGACCTGCCGGCGAGCGTGCCCGAGAGCCTGGTGCTGATCGCGCTCGGGTCGCTGGCGACGATCTTCGTGCTGATCCGCCTGATCTCGATTCCCGACACGTTCTTCGGAACGGCCGGCCGCGGGATCGGCATCTTCATCAGTCTCGCCGCGGCGCTCGCGATGATCGCCAGCGGACTGCTACGAGCAGCAGAAGAGCTATAGCGACGCCCAGCAGCGCGCCGGCGATCACGTCGAGCGGCCAGTGGACGCCGACGTAGACGCGCGAGAACGCGATCGCTGCTGCCAGCACGAAGAAGGCGGGCGCGGCGCGCGGCCACGTCGCCGCCAGCACCGTCGCGCAGGCGAAGCTTGTGGCCGCATGGCCGGACGGGAACGCACCCGTGGCAGGGTCGTGGACGAGCGGCGCCGGTCGCGCGTACACGAGCGGAGGCCGGTCCCGGCCGATCACGGCCTTGAGGATGCCCGAGGTGGCGTCGGCGGTCGCGTCCGCTGCTGCGACCAGCAGGAAGATCCTGGGCCGCCGCCATGCATAGGCGAGCAGCAGGGCGAGCAACAGCCAGATCGCGCCGTACGTGCCGATCCGCGTCAGCCAGACGAAGATGTCGTCGAGCCAGCCGACGCGGTGATGGACGATCCAGCGCTCGACGTGCCGGTCTAGGCCGATCAGGTCGGCAGGACTTGCTTCGTCTGGTCGATCAGCTGCTGCAGGTCGAACGGCTTGCCGACGAAGCCCTGCGCGCCGCGCTCACGCGCCACGTCCCCGGACTCGACCTGGCCGCTGAACATCACGACCGGGATCGCCCCAACGCCGTGCCGCTCCTGGATCTGCCGCAGCATCTCCCAGCCGTCGACCTGCGGCATCATCACGTCGAGCAGGATCAGGTCCGGCCGCGCATCGTCGATCGCCGCGAGCCCTTCCGCGGCGCTGCCCGCCTCGCGGACGGTGTAGCCCTCGAACTCGAGGTTGACGCGGACGAGCTCGCGGACGCGCTCGTCGTCGTCGACGAGCAGGATCAGCGGGCCGGTGCTCGCGGAGCCGCCCGGGCCTGAGCGCTCGAGGAACCTCTGCAGGTCGGCGCGGCGGTACCGACGGTGGCCGCCGGGCGTGTAGAACGCCGGCACGCGGCCCTGATCGGACCATTTGCGAATCGTACTCTGGGCGACGCCGAGGAAGCGCGCAGCCTGGCCGAGCGTGAGCCATTCGCCCTCGCCGCCACGCGCGGAAGTCTGATCCCTGAACCCCATCGGGATTGGAACTTAACCAAAGCTTCGTTTTCTTACACCTCAAGGGTGCGTCAGGGTGCGCACGTACGTCACGAGCCCGCGATCCGGCTTCGGATTGTCGTGCAGCGCCTCGCCGACGGCGACCCCGACGCCGAAGATCACGACCGCCAAGGCGATGCGGATCGTCCAGCGGACGGCGGTGGGGCGACTCCGGCGCCGCCGGACGGGTCGGCGGCCGGTACTCATGGCTCGTAGTCGAGGGCGCCGCGCAGATACATCTGGAAGGCGGCCGCGACGACGGTCGTCAGGTCGCGCGTCCATCCCGGGGTAGCGGCCCGCTCGGAGACGGCCTCGCGCGCCCAGCTCTCGGCGTCGGCGTAGGCCCGTGCGAGGTCGGCGAGCGTGAAGCTCTGGCCGACACGGCGGCGGAGCTCGTCCGTGACGACCTCGATCTGGGCGAGCAGCCGCCCGTAGCGTGTCGGATCGGCGCGCTCGGACTCGACGCGCCGCAGCGCGTCCTCCCACTCGTGCCGTGCCGTCTCGAGCCCGATCGCCATCCGCGGCGATGCTAGTACTCGTCGGAGCAGCAGCGCTCCGGCCAGAGCGGCTCGAGCTCGTCGACGATCCGGTCACCGAGTTCGTAGCCGGGCCGCGCGAGTGCGAATGCCGCGTGTGCGTGCAGGCATTTGAGACTCCCGTCGCGACTCGATCCGCCGATCCCCGACTCGAGCGACGCATGCTCCCAACCCGACCCGGCGAGCTCGCGGCGGAGCCGCCGCTGCTCGTCGGAGGCGCGCTCGAGGCTCGCGGCAAGCTTGGGATCGCTCCGCGCCGCGTCCGTCCACCGCTCGACGCCTCCCGCCGCCTCGAGTCGCGAGATCGCGACGACGAGCCAGCGGCAGGTCAGGTAGTAGGTGGTCGGGAAGGGAGCGCCCGCGTCGTCGACCGGAGCTTGCTCCGTGACCGCCGGGCGGCCGAACGGACAGCGCACCACAACACGACGAAAGGCGCGGGGCGCGCGTCCGAGCTGCTTCTCGACCAGAGCGCGGTCATCCACGACTCCTGAGACTAGCCCGCAGGTGTTTCCGCCACTCCCCGATCCCCTTGACGATGTAGAGATGCTCGCCCGGCTCGACGTAGCCGAGACGACGGGCCTCGCGCTCGAGCGCGGCGAGGCTGGTCGAGACGCCGAGGCGGCGCTCGAGCGACCGCTTCTGCGCCTCGAGCGCGCGTACCTCGGCGCGGCGGACGTCGCGCGCCTTGCTCGAGTGCAGGTACGCGTGCACCGGGCGGTAGTAGAGGAGGCCGACGAGCGCGAGCGCGGCGACGCCTGCCCAGCGGAGGGCGATCGTGGAGCGAGCCGGTCGTCGACGCCGCGACATGCCGGGGACACTTCGCCCCCGCATCGCAGGTTCCTACTCGACGATGTCGACCTTGATCACGTTCGTCGAGCCGGGGATGTTGACGGCGGTGCCGGCGGTGATCACCACGCGGTCGCCGGTCGAGATGAGCCCCGCGGCGCGCGCGGCGGCGATGGACTCGTTCCACAGATCGTCGACGTCGCGCGCCTCCGGAATCAAGATCGGCGTCACGCCCCACTCGATCGCCATCTGGCGCACGGCCCAGTCCATGTGGGTGAGCGCGATGATCGGGCGCCGCGGCCGGAGCCGCGCGACCGCGGAGGCGGTGCGTCCGGTGAACGTCGGAACGAGCAGCGCGCGCGCGCCGAGTGTCTCCGCGAGGTCGCAGGCCGCGTTCGACATCGCCTGGCCGATCGTCGGCTCCTCGGCGCGCTCCGGCAGCTCGTGCCGGTAGCCCATGCTGGGCTCGACCGCGCGCGCGATCCGGTCCATGTAGCCGACGGCCTCGACCGGGTACTCGCCGACCGCAGTCTCGCCGGAGAGCATGACCGCGGACGTGCCGTCGAGCACCGCGTTCGCGACGTCGCTCGCCTCGGCACGTGTCGGCTCGGCGTGGTGGATCATCGTCTCCAGCATCTGCGTCGCCGTGATCACCGGCTTCCCGCGCTCGAGACAGCGCAGGATGATCTTCTTCTGCAACAGCGGCACGAGCGCCGGCCCGATCTCGACGCCGAGGTCCCCGCGTGCGACCATCGCCGCGTCGGTCTCGGCGAGGATGTCGTCGAGCGCCTCCACGGCCTCCGACTTCTCGATCTTGGCGATCACGTGGGCCTTCGAGCCGTGCTCCTCGACGAGCTTCTTCAGGTCGTGCACGTCGGCGGCGGAGCGGACGAAGGAGAGGGCGACGAAGTCGACGCCGAGCTCGAGCGCGAACTCGAGGTCGTCGATGTCCTTGCGCGTCAGCGACGGGATCGGGATCGGCACGCCCGGCAGGTTGACGCCCTTGTGCGAGCTGATCCTGCCGCCGACGACGACGCTGCAGCACGCCCGGCCCTTCTCGATCCGGTCGACCCGCAGACGGACGAGCCCGTCGTC
>Ga0066709_100000120_pt1 | contig 30938 bp, 31 predicted proteins | sample GraSoiAngelo_158_FD_79665 | JGI IMG/M metagenome (GOLD analysis project Ga0066709, IMG submission 79665) | Grasslands soil microbial communities from the Angelo Coastal Reserve, California, USA - 14_1009_16_30cm | ecosystem: Environmental > Terrestrial > Soil > Grasslands | place: USA...
AACGGGAACAGGGTTTTGCCGTCGTCGCGCCGCGGATAGGCGGCATCGACCAGCGCGGTGTAGCAGGCCTCGAATTGGCTGCGCTGCGGCTCTTCAAGGGCGCCGAGCAACGGCGAGAGCCAGGTCGATTTGGTGTATTCCTTGACCGCGTGCTCGCCCTCGAGCACCTGCAGGTATTCGGTCTCCCAGATGTCGAGCTTGGCGGCGAGCGGCGCCAATAGATCGTAATAGAAATCAGGCGGCTCGACCGGCGCCGGCCGCAGCAGCGGCTCCAGCCTGGCGCGCCACGGCCCCATCCGTGCCGCCTCGCCCATCGAGGTGTGCGACGGCGCTCCGAAATTGCGCGGGATCTGCACCGCAAACGTGCCGCCTCGCGCGAGGCTGTTGAACAGCGCGACAAACACCGGCGCGTGATCCTCGATCCAATGCAACGCGGCGTTCGAATAGATCACGTCGGGTTTTTGCGCCGGCCGCCACGTCGCGAGATCCGCCTCCTGCCATTCGATCCGCGGCAGGTCGGATTTGGCCTTCGCCAGCATCTCGGCCGAGCCGTCCACCCCGACGATCCGCGCCTCGGGCCAGCGCTCAGCGATGAAGCGCGTGACATTGCCGGCGCCGCAGCCGAGATCGTAAACGAGCTTCGGCGCTTCCGCCTCGATGTGCCCGAGGAGATCGATCGCCGGCCGCAGCCGCGGCCCGGCAAATTTGAGATACTGCGCGGGATCCCAAGCCATCAGCCGTCCTTACGCCGGATCGAAAGCGGATATGCCGGTGCGCAGCCGCCAGCGGTGCGGCTTGATCCCGGCCCGTTCGAGCAGATCGCCGAGCCGCCAGCCCCATAGGCTGCGCCGCGCCAGCCCTGCACCGCTCCAAAGATCTAAACCGGGCCACGGGATGAACGGGCTGCGCCGCCCATAGGCCCAGATCTCGACCCGTATCGAACGTCCGGCGCTCGGGCCGCGTGCATGGAAGCCAAACGTGTCGGCAACGATCAGGGTGTTGGCCGGCACCGCAAAGGCCCGCGCCTCGGACAGGCCGAGCGCCGCCAATTCGCCAGGAGCGATGCGGAATGAGCCCTGGCGGATCTAGGGATCGGAGGAATGGCGGGCCGCGAGGCTCATCCGCCGCTCCCAGGCGAGCCGCTCCGAAGTCAACCGGTGCGAGCCCGGCACATAGGTGAATGGGCCGGCATCGGCCGCGACATCGGTCAGGAACAGCCACGCCTTGACGGTCGGGTGAAAGGTGTCGGCGTGCAGTGCGGTCTGCGGATCCGGCGGCCCGTCATGCGCGTGGCGCAGGATGCTCTGGATCCACACCACCGGCTCGGCGTCGCGGCTGCCGATATAGCGGATCGGGCCGCGCCACTCCGGCAGGCGCAGCAAGCGCCGCAACGCCGGCAACGCGGCAAGCGTCTGCGGGTCGAGCGCGATCTTGCGCAGGATCGTGTCGCCCTCGCTGATCTCGCGCAACCCCCCGCGATAGGCCTTGGTCTGATGCAGCAACTCGGCGAATTCGCTATCCGGCAGAAAATTCGGCCGGATCACAAATCCGTCCCGCTCAAACGCAGCCCGATCTTTGTCGGTCACTAGCCCGGCGAGATGGCGGCGGCGCATGGCGGCGATCCGGTGGGCCAGCCCGACCCTCGCGGCGTGCAGCCCCTGCTCATTGAGCCAGCGGCTGCCGATCACCCGGTTGCGCTCAAAGGATTTGGTGCCGGTCAGCAGCTGCGCCGTCCATAGCGGGACCATCGCGGCGCGGCCTATTTGCGCTAGCATCGGCCCGGGCTTTGGCGGTGGCGGGGTACTGTCATGACGATGGCTTCAATAGCGCAGAGCGACACCGGCCGCAAACCACAGCGGAGCGGCAAGCCGGCTTAGTTGCCGCTCGCCGCCTGCTCGGGCAACGGCTCTTCCGCAACCGGATCGGCAATGGGCTCGGCTTGCGTGGCCAGCCTCTCGCGCATCCGGTCGCGCAGCAGGGCCGGCGAAAGGCGCAGTGTCCTGAGCAACGCCGTCCCGACACCCGGCAACGCAACCGCTTTGCGGCGGCGCGAGACGCCTTGGCAGATCAGCCGCGCTGCTTTGTCGGCGCCGATCGCCGCGATTTCCGGGCGGCGGAAATGGGCCGCCAACCGCGCGGCCAGCACACCACGTGATGCGGTCATGACCGCAACGCCATGGGACCGCAGGTCCTGCCGCACCATGTTGCTATAGCGCAGCAACTCGTCGCTCCGCGTCCCGCTCAGCACGATGACGCCCTGCCGGCGGCGCCGCAGCGGTTCGAGCAGCGGATCGATGGTTGTCATGGCATGCCCGAGATCCGGGCCGGCCTGCACAGCAAGCACGTCGATCGGCTGGTCCCTGTCCAGAGTCTCGAAGGTATCGATGCTGGCGCCGCGGCGCCGGCAATCCTCCACCGCAACCGCCAGAATGTCGGCGGCGCCGACCAGGCAAAGGCGGACCCCGGGCATGGCGTAGGCGCGCGCCAGAGCGAGGCCGGTATCATCGACGAGCCCGGCAATGGCGACGGTCTTGGCGATTGCGCGCACCGGCCGGGCCGCGAGATCCGTGGCGCCGAGCGATGGCAGCGGGTGGAGCCCGCCTTCCAGCCGCTCGATAAACCCGGCGATCGCCTGATCCTGCGCGCGGCGCGTGTAGTAGCCGCCCTTGACCTGCGTCGTGCCGATCAGCGCCTTCAGGAACTCTTCGTTCAGCTGTCGATCGGGCCGATCCGGCTCACGCCAGAACTCGTCGAGCGGCTGCTGCGAGGTCAGGCCGGGAATATCGAAAACGGCATTGCCCAGCACTTTAACCGGCACGCCGCTGCCGAGCGCTGTCGTTCCGACCGTGCTGTTGACCGTGACAATGCCGGCCGCGTTGCACAGAATTTCCCCGGGAATGCCGCCTGCGAAGGCGACGACCCGCTCGCCAATGCCGAATTTCCGCGCCAGGCCGCGCGCGAGCCCACACCAATCGATCAATCCATTGTCGAGCGGGTGCCCGACAATGACGAGGCTGCGTGGGCTGCCGCTGCGCGCAAAGGAGGCGATGATTTGGCGCAGCGCTTCGCGCGCATCGGCAAACGGCGAGTGGGCGCGGATCTGAAAATCGGTGGCGAGCTGCAGCGGGACCACGAAATACGAACCGGGCGCTGCTCGCAGCCGGGTCTTCGCTTTCGTGGCGGCCGGTCGGGTCAGAAGCCGCTTCGCGTGCAAGCAGACCCAGCCGAAATATTCGGCGAAGGGGTGCGACAGGCCGTGATAGCGGTAATGCGGGTAGAATGGCCGGCCGAACACCAAGCCGATATTGTAGATGACGTCGAGAACCGAGATCAGCCAGAACGGCGTGTGAAAGCGCGGTGCCAGATCGGGGATCGGGAATTGCCCGGCGAGCGCCCGGATCGCCGCCGGCTCGCGCGGGAAGCGCGAATAGGTCGACATGCCGTCCCGTTCGAGCGTGATCCAGTCGGGCCGGACATAACCGAGATCGGTCGCGATGACCGCGATTCCGCGGGCGCGCGCCTCCTCGGCGGCAACGATGTGATACGGCCGCCGGTCCCCGTGCAATACCAGATCGGTGATCTGGTGATCCTCCAATATCTTGCCGACGAACGCGCGCCAATCGTCGAAATGGCCGCGAAAATGTGTCGCTGGCAGCCGCCAGAACAGCTGATCGCCGAAATGCAGATTGATCCGGTGAACCCGATGCCCGCGCGCCATCAGGGCGCGGCCCAGCCGGTCGAAGAAATCGGAGATAGGTCCTTGCAGAAACAGGAATGAGCGCGGCTCAGCGGTCTTTCCGTTCTCATGATGTCCGGTGTCGATCTGATGCCCCCCCATCGCGCTCCCCCGCACTAGGCCGGATCGAAGGCGGAGACGGCGGCGCGCGGCCGCCAGCGCTGATGCCCGAGTCCAAAGCTTTCGAGGAGGTCCACCGATTTCCAATACACATTCGGCTTGCGCAGGCCGAGCGCCGGGACCGACCACGGGTCGAGCCCGGTCCATGGCAGGAACGGGTTGCGCCGGCCGAACGCCCAAATCTCGACGCGGGTGGTGGGTTGTGCGCTCGCGCCGCGGGCATGAAAGCCGAAGGTGTCGGCAACCACGAGCGTATTGGCCGGGGCTGCGATCAGCGTCGGCGCCGGCAGTCCGAGTTCGGCGAGCTCATCGCGCGAGATCGCCCGCACCAGCTGCCTCTCCGGCTGGTTTGCTCGCTGGCTCGCCCGGATGCTCATGCGCCGCTCCCAGGACAGCCGCTGCGGCGTCAGGCGGTGTGACCCGGGGACATAGACGAACGGCATCGCATCGGGCGTGACGTCGGTCAGGAACAGCCACGCCTTGACGGTGGGATGAAACGTATCGGTGTGCAGGTCGCGCTGCGGATCTGCCACGCCGGCGACCGCATGGCTCAGCACGGTCTGAATGTAGACCATCGGCGCCGCTGCCGAGGATCCGGCGTAGCGGATCAGATTGCGGTATTCGGGCATGTCCAGCAGGCGTCGCGCCGCCGGAACACGCTCCAGCACCTGCGGGTCGAGCGCGATGTGGCGGGTGATCGTATCGCCTTCGACCATCTCGCGGGCGGGGGCGCGCAATTGCCGGATCTCGGCGGTAAGCTCGGCGAACAAATCCGGCGGCAGGAAATCGCGTTTGACGATGTAGCCGTCGCGATCGAGGCGTTCCCGGTCCGCCGCGTCGATCAGCCGCGCCAACTGGCGTCGGCGCTGCGCGGCCAGCCGATGTGCCGCGGTGACCCTGGCGGTGTGGAGGCCGCGCTCGTTCAGCCAGGGATTGCCGATGACCGGGTTACGGGCGAAGAACTTTTCCTGGGTCAGCACCTGGGCGAGCCAGAACGGCGTCAACAAGGTTCGACGCACGAGCGACGGCATGGCGTCTCTCCCGACCCGGAACTCCCGCCGCTGCTCGCGGGAGCGCAACACGCAAAGGATCCCCACCGAATGGCGGACAAAGGCCGGTTACACAACCTCGCATCCGCTAGCGAGAATGTCCGCCGTCCAACCCACGGTGTCCACGATTTTCTTCCGGTTTTGCGCGCCTCGCGCGCCCTCAGCCGCGGAGAAAGGCGGCTGATGGCCGGGACGGCGCCGGGTCAGATCACGCGCGCGGTGCGGAACCATGCAATGTCGCTCGTGGTGTAGCCGAGTTCACGCAACACCGATTCGGTGTCTGCGCCCATCTTATGCGGCGGGTGATCAATCGACGGGCCGCCATGGGAGAATTTGAACGCGGCAAGCGGGACGCCGACCGGGCCGTCGATTCCCGCCACCGAGTCGAATTTGTGGAATACCTGCCGGCCCGCGAAATGCGGATCGGCGAGCGCCTCGGCCATCGTGCGCACTCGCGCGGCGGGCACATGCCGCGCCTGAAAATAGACTTCCCACTCGTCGGCGGTCTTGGTCCGGATGATGTCGGCGATCACCGCCGCTTCGCGCTCGCAGTCCTCGACCCGCGCCTCGTTGTCGGTCTTGATCATGTCGGACCGCTCGACGGCGCGCCAGAACCGCGCCTGCTGGCGGATGTTGCTGGCGCCGATCATCACCATACCTTGCTTGGCATCATAGGCGCTGTTGGTGGCAAAGGGCTGCTTATTGCCGTGCGGCTTCGGCTCGGTGCCGTTGCGGAAATACCCGGTCATCAGCGAGGCTTGCATCATCATCGCCACGCCCAGCATCGCCAGGTCGATATGCTGGCCTTTGCCGGTGCGCTCGCGCTGGAACAGGGCGCTGGCCAGCGCGAAGGCGCCCATCGTGCCGGTCGCGTAGTCGACCGCCGGGGCGCCGATCTTGATCGGGTTTACCTCCTCGGTGCCGGTCGAGGCCATGATCCCCGAGGTCGCCTGGATCACATGATCATAGGCGGTCTGCTCGCGCCGTACGCCGTCCTGGCCAAAGGCCGAGATTGAGCAATAGATCAGGCGCGGGTTGATCTTCAGCAGCGCCTCGTAGCCGAGTCCCAGCGCCTCGAATGCCCCCGGTCGGTAATTCTCGACCAAAACATCAGCGCCGGCGACCAGCTTCTTGAGGATTTCGCGGCCGGCTTCCTGCTTCAGATCCAGGGTAATCGACCGTTTGTTCGAGCCCTGGGTCAGGAAGGAGGTGCCCATGTTGCACCGGTTCAGCGCCCGGTCGGTGCCGCCCTCGCGGCTCTGGTCGGGCTCGTCCGGATGCTCGACCTTGATGACGTCGGCGCCGAGCACCGCCAGCTGGTAGGCGGCGAAGGGACCGGCCAGCACATGGGTGATGTCGATAATGCGAACGCCCTCGAAGGGTCGGGTCATAACGGGCTCCTGGCCGGTTCGGTGATCGTGCATTCGGGTCACTATGCCGGCACCGCGCCGCACCGCCCACCCTCCGCCCTACCCATAGAAATCTATGGAATCGGCTGGATTTGTGCCGGTCTTGCTGTTGCCGCACCGCACAGCGCCCCATATATTCCAAGAGTTTCCATCGTCGCGGGCGAAAGGTCAAAGAATGGCACGGGTTACGGTCGAAGATTGCGTCGTCAAGGTCCCCAACCGCTTCGAGCTGGTCCTCTTGGCCGCCCAGCGGGCGCGGGAGATCACCTCGGGGGCACCGTTGTCGCTCGACCGCGACGATGACAAGAACCCGGTGGTCGCGTTGCGCGAGATCGCGGAAGACACCGTCGCGCTGGATCATCTGCAGGAATCGTTGGTCCGCGGCATGCAGAAGCATGTCGAGATGGACGAGCCCGAGGAGGCGCCGGAGCTCGAACAGACGCTGTTCGGCATCGCCGACCCGACCGGCCCGGTTATCGGTGAGAACGAGACCGACGAAGAGGCCGTCGACGAAGAGCTCGAAGAAGATCTGCTCGCGATCGAGGAAGAGGAGGACCTGCCGGAGCTCGCCGCCGATGAGGAGAAGGCGGAACCGGCCGAAGACGCCGAAGAGGAACCCTGAGAATCGACAACCGGCCGCACGGCGCGCTGGCGGATGCCGGTGCCGCGGCAATACCAGCGCAACAGGATGGGGGCGGCCGCGCGATGATGCGGCAGTTCGAACTCGTCGAACTGGTCAAATCCTACGATCCCAATGCGGATGAGGGGCTGCTCAACCGCGCCTACGTCTATTCGATGAAGGCCCATGGCGCCCAGCTGCGCGCCTCGGGCGATCCCTATTTCTCGCATCCCATCCAGGTGGCGGGCCTGCTCGCCCAGATGAAGCTCGACAGCGCCTCGATCGTGACCGGGCTGCTGCACGACACGATCGAGGATACCGTCGCCACGCTCGACGAGATCGAGCGGCTGTTCGGCCCCGAGGTCGGCCGGCTGGTCGATGGCGTCACCAAGCTGTCGCGCATCGAATTGCAATCGGACCAGACGAAGCAGGCGGAGAATTTCCGCAAGCTCGTGCTCGCGATGTCGGAAGACATCCGCGTGCTCCTGGTCAAGCTCGCCGACCGCCTGCACAACATGCAGACGCTGCGCTTCATCAAGAGCGAGGACAAGCGCCGGCGCATCGCCCGCGAGACGATGGACATCTATGCCCCGCTCGCCGAGCGGATCGGCATGCACCGGATGAAGGACCAGCTCGAGGATCTCGCCTTTGCCGAGCTGTACCCGGATGCCCGCGCCAGCATTCTCGCGCGGCTCGGCTTCCTGCGCGACCGAGGCGGCGACATCGTGCCGCGTATCATCGCCGAGCTTGGCCGCAAGCTGAAGGAGGGCGGCCTCGAAGCCACCATTTCCGGCCGCGAGAAATCGCCCTATTCGATCTGGCGCAAGATGCAGCGCAAGAACGTCTCGTTCGAGCAGCTGGCCGACGTCATGGCGTTTCGCATCATGGTCAATGATATCGGCGGCTGCTATCACGCGCTCGGCATTATCCACTCGTCGTATCACGTCGTTCCCGGCCGCTTCAAAGACTACATCTCGACCCCGAAGCCGAATAACTACCGGTCATTGCACACCGGTGTGCTTGGGCCCGAGCGGCAGCGCATCGAAGTCCAGATCCGCACCGGCGACATGCATGAGGTGGCCGAGCTCGGCGTCGCCGCGCACTGGATCTACAAGCAAGGCGAGGCACGCACCGACGGGCGGCAATATCGCTGGTTGCGCGAGCTGCTGGACATTCTCGATCACGCCTCGGGACCGGAGGAATTCCTCGAGCACACCAAGCTCGAAATGTTCCAGGACCAGGTCTTCGCCTTCACCCCGAAGGGCGATCTGATCGCCTTGCCGCGCGGCGCGACACCGGTCGATTTTGCCTATGCGGTCCACTCGCAGATCGGTGACACCACGGTCGGCGCCAAGATCAACGGCCGGCTGTTGCCGTTGCGCACTCGCCTTCAGAATGGCGATCAGGTCGAGATCGTCACCTCGAAAGCGCAGACCCCGTCGCCGACCTGGGAGCGCTTTGTCGTTACCGGCAAGGCGCGGGCCCGCATCCGGCGTTTCATTCGCACCCAGCAGCGCACGCAATATCTCGATCTCGGCCGCTCGATCGTGCAGAAGGCATTCCGCCAAGACGGCCAGGAGTTTTCCGAGCGGCCGCTCGAAGCGGTGCTGAAGCAGTTCAATTGCGCCACGGTCGAGGATCTTTATGTCGCGGTCGGCGAAGGGATCGCCACCGGCCGCGAGGTGGTCAATGCTGCCTTTCCGCGCGATGCCGAGGACCGCAACAAGGTCGTCCCGCTGGCGCGAGCGCGGCGCAAGGGGCGCTCCGCCGAGACGGCGGTGCCGATCCGGGGCCTTATCCCGGGCATGGCGGTGCATTTTGCCGGCTGCTGTCATCCGCTGCCGGGCGACCGCATCGTCGGCATCGTCACAACCGGCAAGGGCGTAACGATCCACACGATCGACTGCGACACGCTGGAAAGCTTCGCCGAAGAGCCCGAGCGCTGGCTCGACGTCGCCTGGAGCAGCGAGGAGGCGGATGCCGCCCATACCGGCCGGATCAACGTCACGATTGCCAACGAGCCGGGCAATCTCGGCAGCCTGACCACCACGATCGGCAAGCAGGGCGGTAACATCAGCAATCTGAAGATCACCAACCGCTCGACGGATTTCTTTGAGATCATGGTCGATATCCAGGTCGCCGATGTGAAGCATCTGTCGACGATCATCGCGGCGTTACGCGCCACGCCGGTTATCAACTCGGTCGAACGGGCGCGTGGCTGAGGCGGATGATCCTCGGCGTCGGCAGCGATCTGATCGACATCCGCCGAATCGAAGCGGCGATCGCACGGTTCGGCGATCGCTTCATCGACCGCATCTTCACCGAGGCCGAACGCCGTCGCTGCGAGCGGCGCGCCAACCCCGGCCCGAGCTATGCGCGACGCTTTGCGGCAAAGGAAGCGGCCGCAAAGGCGCTCGGCACCGGTTTTCGCAGCGGCGTCTTTTGGCGGGATCTCGGGGTCGTCAATATGCCATCGGGACAGCCCGGAATGCGGCTGACGGGCGGCGCGTTGCGGCGCTTGGAGGCGATCACCCCGAAAGGCATGACCGCGCGGCTCGATGTAACTTTGACCGACGAGCCGCCCCTCGCGCAGGCTGTCGTCATCATTACCGCCTGGCCGGCGGCCACGGTTTCGGCCAAGTGACTGTCATTCCCCTTACGCTCACGATCTGCCGAGCGTCGCTTGCATTGATCGCACCCGCTTCTCTCCGATCGAATTGATCATGAAATCAGGCTCAAAGGCCGTCGCGAAAAAGAAGGCCTCGGGCGGCACGCTCGAGACAGTGAAGACCATCGTTTATGCGGTGCTGATCGCGCTGGTCGTGCGCACCGTCGCATTCGAGCCGTTCAATATTCCGTCCGGGTCGATGATCCCGACCTTGCTGGTCGGTGATTATCTGTTCGTCTCGAAATACACCTACGGCTACAGCCGCTACTCGCTGCCCTTCGGGATGCCATTGTTCTCCGGCCGCATTTTCCTGCCCTTCTCGCATCTGCCAGAGCGCGGCAACGTCGTGGTGTTCAAGCTGCCCACTGATCCGTCGACCGATTACATCAAGCGGATCGTCGGGCTGCCGGGCGACCATGTCCAGGTGCGGCACGGCGAGCTCTACATCAACGACCAGCAAGTGCCGCGCCGCGAAGACCCGGCTTGCATTGATAAGGAGGCGGGCCCGTTCGCCGTGCAGCGCGGCTATATCGAAAGCCTGCCGCGCGCCGCCAGCGGCCCGCCCCTCGAACACTGCATCATCAAGGAATTCCCGAACAACCGCGGCGAAGACGGGCCGCTCGACAACACGCCTGTCTACAACGTGCCGGCCGGCCATTACTTCGCGATGGGCGATAACCGCGACAATTCGCAGGACAGCCGGGTGCTTTCGGCGGTCGGTTACATCCCGTCCGAGAACCTCGTCGGACAGGCCGAGTTCATCTTCTTCTCGACCGACGGCTCGGCGCATTGGTGGGAAGTCTGGAGGTGGCTGTTTGCCATCCGCTACAGCCGGCTCTTCCACGGGGTCGGGTGAGGGCGGAGGTACCCACGACGGAAACGGGCGCAGCGGATCTCGAGCAGCTGATCGGTCATTCCTTTGCCCGTCCCGAGCTGCTCATCGAGGCGCTGACCCATCCCAGCGCGTCGGCCCCGTCCTATCGCTCTGGGGCAAAGGGCCATCGCCGCAACAGAGACGCGTCGCGGGCATTCTCGGGGCGCAGCTATGAACGGCTCGAATTCCTTGGCGACCGCGTGCTCGGCCTCGTGATCGCCGATCTGTTGTGGCGGCGGTTCGCGACCGAACCGGAGGGGGATTTGACCCGCCGCCTGGCGCATCTGGTGCAACGGGATCCGCTGACGCGGGTCGCCGCGGAAATCGGCCTCGACCGGTTTCTGCGCCTGTCGCCGTCCGAGGCGGCTGCCGGCGCGGCACGCAACCCCGGCATCCTCGCCGATGCCTGCGAGGCGGTGATCGCCGCGATCTATCTGGATGGCGGATACGCCGCGGCTTTCGCCGTTATCGAGCGCTTCTGGGAGCCGCTGATCGCCGAGATGGACGGACCGCCGCGCGATCCGAAGACCACCTTGCAGGAATGGGCGCAGGGGCGCGGCTTGCCGTTGCCGGAATACCAGCTGATGACGACCAGCGGTCCCGACCATGCGCTGCAATTCACGGTATCCGCCCGCGTCTCCGGGTTCGAGGAGACGACCGCCACCGCTTCCTCGAAGCGTGCTGCCGAAACCGCCGCCGCGGCAGTGTTATTAGAGCGGCTGATGTCTCCAAAGCCGCCGGATGGTTCACCGAATGCCGCGCAAGAATAACGCGCACCGCGGACAAGATTCCTCTCCCGCACCGCGAGAGAGGGGGAGCCGCTCGCGGAAGCGAGCGGTGGGTGAGGGTCTGGTAAGAGACTCGTCGCAGTCACCCTCATCCGGCGCGCTAAGCTCGCCACCCTCTCCCCCCCTGGAGTTCGCTGAGCGGGAGAGGGAACAAGCAGCAACCCGCTGCGGGTTTGTCGCGCTGATCGGCGCGCCGAACGCTGGCAAATCGACCCTGCTGAACCAACTCGTCGGGCATAAGCTGGCGATCGTCACCCCGAAGGTGCAGACGACGCGGACACGGCTGCTGGGCATCGCGATCGAAGGTCCGGCCCAGCTGATTTTCGTCGACACGCCAGGGATCTTCGCACCGCGCCGGCGTCTCGATCGGGCGATGGTGGCGGCCGCCTGGGCCGGTGCGACGGATGCCGATGCGACGGTGTTGCTGGTCGATGCCGCCCGCGCGGCGCAGCGCGGCATCGATCACGACACCAAAGGCATTCTTGACCGCCTCGCGGCAGGTAAGCGCCGCGCGATCCTCGCGCTGAACAAGGTCGATTTGGTGCGCCGCGATACTCTGCTTAGTCTCGCCGACGAGCTGTTTCGCAGCGGCGTATTCGGAGAGGTTTTCATGGTTTCGGCGCTGACCGGCGATGGGGTCGCGGATCTGAAGCGCCATCTCGCGATTATCGTGCCATTCGGACCGTGGCTGTTTCCGGCGGATCAGCTTTCCGATGCGCCGGAGCGCTGGCTCGCCGCGGAAGTGACTCGCGAGCAGGTGTTTCTGCAATTGCATGACGAGTTGCCTTATGCCACGACCGTCGAGACCGAATCGTGGCAGGAGCGCCCCGACGGCAGCGCGCGCATCGAGCAGGTGATCTATGTCCAGCGGCCGAGTCAGCGGGCTATCGTGCTCGGTGAGGGCGGCCGGCGCATCAAGGCGATCGGCGCCAAGGCGCGCGCCGAACTGGAACAGATGCTCGACCGCCGCATCCACCTGTTTCTGTTCGTCAAGGTGCGGGAAAACTGGGTCGAGGACCCCGAGCGCTACGCCGCGCTCGGACTCGACTACAATGCTTGAAGTATGTTAATTTTGATAATTGGATTGCCAAGTTTGGAATCCAGCGCGCATAGTATGGCTCTTTCTGTGATCTTCTATCCAGGGAGCCGGCTATGAGCACCTACGATCCACAGCACCAAATGAGCGTTGACGGACCTTTGAGTCCGCAGTTTCGCAAGCGCATTGACGCTGTGCGGAGCGCCCGGAAGATGAGCCTGGCCGCTATCGGGCAACGGTTTGAAGTCAGCGGCGCCTTCGTTAGCACGTTATTGCGGAGCAAAAATCCCGCGTCTGTCCGGAGCGTGCACGTGCCGCGCTTCGCGCAGGCTCTTGAACATCTTGAGGTCGAGGCGGGGATAAGGCCGCCGACCGCCACGTCTGGAAGCCAGAAGACGAAGGCGGATGATCTCACAGTCGAGGAGCTGATCCGCGCGCTCTACTCGAAAGGCTTTGAGGCAACGCTCCGGCCAATCTCGCGCACTCCCTAGCAGGATGTAGTCGGCCGATGGAATGGCGCGACACGGGTTTTGTTCTGGCCGTGCGGCGGCATGGCGAAAGCGCGCTGATCGCCGAATTGTTGACCGGCGAGCACGGCCGCCATGCCGGGCTGGTGCGGGGCGGGCAATCGCCGCGCCGGCGCGCCTTGCTGCAGCCTGGCAATCAGGTCACGGCGAGCTGGCGCGGGCGGTTGCCCGAGCATCTGGGCTCGTTTGACTGCGAGCTCGTCGAGGCGCACGCCGCTCGCTTCCTCGACGATCCTGACCGGCTGGCCGCGGTAACGGCGGCAACCGCGCTGTTGCTGACGGCGCTGCCCGAGCGCGAGCCGAATGCGGGGCTCTACCAGTCCTTCGCGGGATTGCTCGGAGCTCTCGATTCGGCAGAGGGTTGGGAACAATCCTATGTCGCCTGGGAATGCGGATTGCTGACAGCGCTCGGATTCGGTCTCGACCTCGGCCGCTGCGCGGTGACCGGCGCGACCGAAGACCTCGTTTACGTCTCGCCCCGAACCGGCCGCTCGGTGTCGCGTAGCGCCGGTACGCCCTATCATGACAAGCTGTTGCCGCTGCCCGGTTTTCTGTGGCGCGAGACGCCGGCGACCCGGCCCGATATCGCCGCCGGGTTGGCCTTGACCCGCTATTTCCTGCTGCACCATCTGTTATTGCCGCACGGGCGCCAATTGCCGGAAGCCCGCGAGCGGCTGGCCGAACGCATGCGCCGGCCCCAGCCGCTGGTATAATGAAGTCAAAGAACAACGAGGTTTGGTAGGTATGTCCGACCCCGCTTTGGGCGGCGAGATCCGCGACGTTGATTTCGCCGACGCGCTCGGCGAGCGTTACCTGTCCTACGCGCTGTCGACGATCATGGCGCGCTCCCTGCCGGATGTGCGCGACGGGCTGAAGCCGGTGCATCGCCGCATCCTGCATGCGATGCAGCAGCTCAGGCTCGACCCCGGCTCCGGCTACAAGAAATGCGCCCGCGTCGTCGGCGATGTCATCGGCAAGTTCCACCCGCATGGCGAGCTCGCGGTCTACGACGCGCTGGTCCGCCTCGCCCAGGATTTCTCGCAGCGTTATCCGTTGGTCGATGGCCAAGGAAATTTCGGCAATATCGACGGCGATAACGCGGCGGCGATGCGCTACACCGAGAGCCGCCTCTCGGCGGTGGCGCAGGCGATGCTCGACGGCATCGATGAGGATTCGGTCGATTTCCGCGCCACCTATGACGGCGAAGACCATGAGCCGGTGGTGTTGCCGGCGCGCTTTCCGAACCTGCTCGCCAATGGCGCCGCCGGCATTGCGGTCGGCATGGCGACCAGCATCCCGCCGCATAATGCCGGCGAGCTCTGCGCCGCGCTGTTGCACCTGATCGAGCAGCCGAAATGCAGCGCGGCCGAGCTCGTAGTGCATGTGCCCGGTCCCGATTTCCCGACCGGCGGTGTCTTGGTCGAGTCGCCCGAGAGCGTCGCCGACGCTTATGCGACCGGACGCGGCAGTTTCCGGCTGCGCGCCCGCTGGCAGAAGGAGCCGTTGAGCCACGGCCTCTATCAGATCGTCGTCACCGAGATCCCCTATCAGGTGCAGAAGGGCCGGCTGATCGAGAAGGTCGCAGCCCTTCTCGAGGAGCGGAAGCTGCCGTTGCTCGCCGATATTCGCGACGAGTCGACCGAGGAGGTGCGCCTCATCCTGGAGCCGAAAAACCGCAACGTCGACGCCGATGTGGTGATGGAGCAGCTGTTCCGGCTGACCGATCTCGAAACCCGCGTGCCGCTCAACCTGAACGTCGTGGACGCGCTCGGCGTGCCGCGCGTGATGAATTTGAAGGAGGCGCTGCAGGCGTTTCTCGATCATCGGCGGGAGGTGTTGCAGCGCCGCAGCCGCCACCGCCTCGCCGCGGTGGCGCGGCGGATGGAGATCCTGCGCGGCCTCGTCATCGTCTACGTCAATCTCGACGAAATCATCCATATCATCCGCGAGGCCGACGATCCCAAGGCCGAGATGATGACGCGCTGGGGCCTGACCGATGTGCAGGTCGAGGCGATCCTCAATATGCGGCTGCGTGCGTTGCGCCGGCTCGAGGAGGTCGCGATCCAGAAGGAGCTGGAAAGCCTCGGCAGTGAAGCCGCGGGGCTGGAGGCATTGCTCGGCAGCGAGCGGCGGCAGTGGCGGGCCTTGGCGAAGGAGGTCGCATCGACGCAGGCCGAATTCGGCGGCGACACGCCGCTCGGCCGCCGCCGCACCCTGATCGGCGCTGCGCCGGCTGCGGTCGAGATCCCGGCGGCGGCGCTGGTCGAGCGCGAACCCGTCACCGTGCTGTGCTCGCAGAAGGGCTGGATCCGCGCGGTCAAGGGCCATGGCGTCAACACGACCGAGCAGAAGTACAAGGAAGGCGATGGGCCGCGCTTTGCCGTCGCGGCGGAGACCACCGACCGGCTGATTATTTTCGGCAGCAACGGGCGATTCTACACGCTTGGCGCCGACAAGCTGCCCGGCGGACGCGGTCAGGGCGAGCCGTTGCGGCTGATGATCGACCTGCCGAACGAGCATGACATCGTCGCGCTGTTCCCTTACCGGCCCGGCCTCAAGCTCTTGGTCGCGGCGGATGACGGGCGCGGCTTCCTGGTCGATGGCGAGGAGGCGCTCGCCCAGACCCGCGCCGGCAAGCAGGTGCTGACCCCGGCGGCCGGGGCGCGCGCCGCGATCTGCGTACCGGCCGAGGGCGACATGGCGGCGTTTGTCGGCGACAACCGCCGCATGCTGATCGTCGAGCTCGCCGAGATCCCGGAGATGGCGCGCGGGCGCGGCGTCATCCTGCAACGGCACCGCGCCGGCGGTCTCGCCGACGCGAAGGTGTTCCCGCTGGCCGAGGGGCTGTCCTGGCGCCAGGGCGAAAACCGCACCCGCACCGAATTCGACCTGACGCCGTGGCGCGGCGCGCGCGGCGGCGCCGGCCGCGGCGTGCCGCAGGGCTTCCCGCGCTCGAACCGGTTCGGCTAGCTCCGCTCGAAATCGGCGGCGGTCGTATTGGCGCCGCACAGCAGCACCGCGACGCGCTCGCCCGGCGCCGGGCGGTAGCGGCCGGAGATCAGCGCCGCCAGCGCGGCGGCGCCGCCCGGCTCGGCAACGATGCGCAACGCCGACCACAGCCTCTGCTGAGCATCGCGGATCGCCTCGTCGGAAACGAGCACGGCCCGTTCGACAAAGCGCTGCGCGATTGGGAACATCAGCCTGCCGACCTGCCGCGGCGCCAATGAGTCGGCGGCGATGCCGCCGGCTCGCGTATCGACCGGCCGTCCGGCGGCGAGCGCGTCGTGCAAGGTCGGCGCCAGTTCGGGCTCGACGGCGACGATGCGGATCCGCCCCTCGTACCAAGCGGCGATGCCGCCGATCAGCCCGCCGCCGCCGACCGCCACCAGCAGGATATCGATCTCGGGCGTGTCGGCCTCGATCTCCAGACCGACCGAGCCCTGTCCGAGCAGCGTCTCGGACTGGTCGTAGGCGTGGATCGGCAGCGCGCCGGTGCGCGCGGCAAACTCTTCGCTGGCCTCTAGCGCATCGGCATAACGCTCGCCGCCGACCACCAGCTCGGCGCCATAGAACCGGATGCGCTCCAGCTTGGCCGGCGAGGCGACTTTCGGCACAAAGATCGTCGCCCGCAGCCCGAGCCGCATCGCTGCGTAAGCGACCGCGACGCCGTGATTGCCACCCGATGCCGCGACGATCCCCGAATCCGGCGCATCGCGCGTCAGTAGGTTGGCAAAAGCGCCGCGCGGCTTAAAAGAGCCGGTGTGCTGCAGAAATTCGAGCTTCAGAACGAGAGGCTCACTGGTAATGCCGAGATCGCCGGCATCGAGCCGGATGATCGGCGTGCGCCGAATATGCGGGCGGATCAGCCGCTCGGTCGCGGCTATATCGGCGCGGCCGATGCTGCGGTCGCTGCCCGCTTCGGGCGCGTGCCCGCTCAGAATTGCACCTTGCCGTCCGAGGGAGCCGTGCGTACCGGCGGGGGCCGGCGTTGCACGGCCGGACGCGGCACCTTGGGCGACGGTAATGGCTGAACCGCGGCCGGTTCAGCTGGCGGTGGTGGCCGCATTAGCACGGGCTGAGCCGCGGCCGGCTCAGCTGGCGGCGGCGATGCCTCGGGCGTCGGCGGCGCCTGCGGGATACGCGGGGGCTGCAACCAACCGCCGGGAACCAGATCGGCTCTAGTCGCCACACTGACCGGCAGCGCGGCGGCTGTCGCAAGCACCATCGCCGTAACAAAAATCGGAATTTTCCGCATCTCTCTCCCGCTACCTAGCTGTACACACAGTGGATTGGCAGCATACGACAACCCAGGCGGATCATGCATCCGGGCAAGCCCCTTTGGTTGCCGCTCCCGCATCGACGGCTAAAACCGGATGCATTCTGCGATGCCGATCAGTAGGGTGCGACATGGCTGAGGCGAGCGGCGGATCAACGAGCGACCCGGCAACGACGCTCGACGCGACCGGGCTGCTCTGTCCCTTGCCGGTGCTGAAGGCGCGCCGCGCCCTGAAAGCCGTACCGCCCGGCGGCATCCTTGAAGTCTTGGCGACCGACCGGGGCGCTACCAAGGATTTCGAGCATTTCTGCCAGACGACCGGCTGCCAGCTCGTTGAAGCCAGCGAACAGTCCGGCGGGATCCTGCGCTTCCGCCTGAAAAAGCCGGGCTGAGCCTTGTTTGCCGCTAGGCGCGGCGCGAACCCGAGCGTAGCGCCTGCCTCGCAGCGGATCGGCCAGCTGCGGTTCGGCGGCGTTCCCGCGCCGAGGACAGCCATTGCAGCATCGGTGTCGGTAGCTGATCGTGAAACACCAGCAGCCGCCGTCCCAGGTAGTTCCACACCAGCACGATTGGCACGGCAATAATTTTGGCGAGGGTCGGGTTTGATCCGAACGGGTAGACAAAACACCAGACGAGCGCGGTGTTCAGTGCGAGCCCCACCACTACGACGCCGAGAAAGCGCGCCAACTCGGTCCGCCGGCGAAATCGCCTGCCCTGAAAAGCCAGGACGGTGGACAGCATGTAATTCGCGCCGGTCGCCGCGATAAAGCTGAGGATAGAGGCGGGGATGACCGACATCTCGGCCATCCGCAGCAGCACGAAAATGCCGATATCGACAAAAAACGACAGGCCGCCGACGATCAGATAGAGAAAGAACTGCATTGTCTAGCGGTGCCAGACCTGAAGCTGGCTACCATGATACGCCTGCTGATCGCGATAATCGCCGCGCGACAACATCCATTCCAGCCAACAATAGAAGATGATGAACAGGTAGCGCGAACCCATCTCCTTGATGTGCAGCTTCGAGACGCCCTGCTTGCGGTTTTTCCAGGAATTCGGCAGTACCGTATAACGATACCCGCGGATCAGGCATTTGAGCGGCAGCTCGACCGTCAGATTGAAATGGTGCGACAGCAGCGGCTGAATACCGGCGATTGCACTGCGCCGATACAGTTTGAACGCGTTGGTAATGTCGTTGTAGCGCATCCAAAACAGTGACCGGATCATCAGATTTCCGATCCGGTTAAGGATCAATTTGGGCTTTGGATAGTCGATAATTTGGGCGCCGCGCATGAAACGCGAGCCGAACACGCAATCGTAACCCTCTTGCAGCATGCGGTAGAAACGGACGAGATCGCCCGGATCGTCTGAGCCGTCGGCCATGAAGATCGCCACGGCGTCTCCGTGAAACTCCGCCAGGCCGCGGCGAACCGCGAATCCGAAGCCGTTCGGAGGCATATTGTTGACGTAGCGGATGCAGGGATCGGCAGCGTTCAGCGTTGCAAGGATACGCTCGGTGCCATCACTGCTGTTGTCGTTGATGACGACAATCTCGTAGCGGATCTCAGCGGCTTTCAGCGCAGCGGCCAGATCGCGAACGGTTTCGGCGATGTGGCCTTCCTCGTTGTGAGCGGGAACGACCACTGAAAGCATCCCGGGGGTCCCGGCGGCTTCCCACTCGGCGAGCGAACGAACTTCGATCGGCATCCGCTAATCCCCCACCGACTTCAGCTTCCCGGCGAGCTCCTCGTAGATTTCCGCCAGGATCGCCTCCACGTCATAGCGATAGTGCCAGTCTGGGTAGTCAGATTGGAACCGCCGCACATCGGAGATCCACCAGATGTGATCGCCGGTGCGGTTCTGATCCGAATACGACCAGTTCATAAGACGGCCGGTCAGGCGCTCGCACGATGCGATCGCCTCGATCATCGAGCAGTTGGAATATCGGCTGCCGCCGATGTTGTAGACGGCGCCGGCCCGCGGCGCCTGCATGAAATGCCAAAAGGCGTTGACCAGGTCCCAGGAATGGATGTTGTCGCGGACCTGCTTTCCCTTATAGCCGAACACCGTATAGCGCTCACCTGTAATGGCGCATTTGACGAGATAGGCCAGAAACCCGTGCAGCATCGTTCCGGAATGGCCTGGACCGGTCAAACAGCCGCCGCGGAAACAGGCCGTTTTGATGCCGAAATACCGGCCATATTCCTGGACGACGATATCGGCCGCCAATTTCGACGCGCCGAACAGGCTGTGCAGGCAATGATCGACACTCATCGTCTCGTCGATGCCATGTGCGGCGAACGGATGCTCCGGGCTCACCTCCCAGCGGGTTTCCCGTTCGACGAGCGGCAAGGCATTGGGGGCGTCGCCATACACCTTATTGGTGCTGGTGAAGATGAAAACCGCATCAGGGCAGTAGAGCCGGGCCGCCTCGAGCAGATTGAGTGTGCCGTTGGCATTGACCGTGAAATCGACCTGCGGATTGCGCGCCGCCCAATCGTGCGACGGCTGGGCTGCGGTATGGATGACCGCGTCGATCGCTCGGCCATATTGCGCGAAGGTCGCATTCACCAGTTCGGTGTCGCGGATATCGCCATCGATATGGCGGTAGCCCTTGACCTCGATCTCGATCCGCTGCCGGTTCCAGGCCGTGCTTGCCTCGTTGCCGAAGAAGACACGCCGCATGTCGTTGTCGATGCCGACGACATCGAAGCCTTGCTGCGCCAAGAACCGGACCGCCTCTGCCCCGATTAGGCCAGCTGATCCCGTTACCACAACCACGCCCATTTCCCTAGATTCCCCCGCCGCCTCGTTATTCGAGCACCGGCTCGACCGTCGCCCGATACCGGCCGAGCCATTCCAGCACCTCGTCCAGGATCATCTCAACCGAACGTTTGGGAGTCCAGCCGGTTGCACCCGTGACAGCGTCGTGATCGGTGACGTAGTAAGGAATATCCGCCGGCCGGGTCGTCGGATCCTCGCCCGGGTGCGGTCCGCTCGCGATGCGCGCGCGACACAGATCGGTCAGCTCGGCAAGCGAGACGCTGGTGTCGATCCCTCCGCCGACATTATAGCGCTGCCCCGAATATCGATCGAACGAAGCGGTCTGAAGCCTGATCAGCTCGAACAGGTCAGCCACGTGGAGCACGTCACGCACCTGGCGCCCTTTGCCGCCGAAGCCGGTATAGCGCAGCGCCCGCCCGTAAAGATGACAAGCCGCCCACAGTACAAAGAAGCCTTGATCGACCTTGCCCATCTGCCATGGGCCGGTAATCACGCCGCAGCGATTGATGATCGTCCGCAAACCGAAAGCCGCGTTGTACTCTTCGATCAGCAATTCTGAAGCAAGCTTCGTCGTGCCGTAGAGCGAGCGAGGCGCGCCGGTCGGAAAATCCTCGGCGATGCCGCGTTCGGACCAGCCCGTCCCAACCTCACCCGGCGGCAGCGCGAAGCGTTGCTCCTCGGGCCGAAGCGGTAAGGCGCGTAATTCCGGGATCGAATAGACCCGGCTGGTCGACAGAAACACGATGCCGGTTCCATGTTGGCGCGCATATTCCAGACAGTTGAAAGTGCCCGTCAGGTTGGTATTGACCAGATAGCGGGCGCTCCCGTCATAACCGGCATGGACCGACGGTTCTGCCGAGCATTCGATCAGCAGGTCGGCGCCGGGCAGACCTTCGAGATCTTCGGGGTTTCGGATGTCGCCATGAACAAAGCTCACGCCCCCTTCGCGCAATCTCGCAAGGGCAAGCTCGCTACCGCGGCGGCGCAGATTGTCGAAAGCGGTAACAGCGATACCGGGGCTTTCGGCAAACAACAGCGCCAAGTTCGATCCGACGAAACCGGCACCGCCGGTTATTAAAATGCGCATTGGTCCCCCCGAGCGCTTGCGCTGTGTAGCCGTACGGTTCGATCGCGGTCAAGGCGTTTCGCCCACTACTGCTTACAGACAAAAGCGAGGCTTAAGACTCGGAAGACCCCTCATCCGGCCCGCGAATCGGCTCTCAATAGGGCTGCACTAAGAGGGGTTGCGGATTATTCTCGATCATTAAGCTTGGCGAAGGAGATCCGGGATGGCCGCGCTGATCACGACACCTCGTTTGATGGCGGTGGGCGGCGGGGCATTGGCCGATTTGCCGAGCCTCATGGCGCGGCTCGGCTTGTCGCGCCCGCTGATCGTGACCGACCCGTATATCGCCGGCTCCGGCATCCTCGATCGCGCGACCGGGCTGCTCGACACCGCGCAGATTGCCTGGTCGGTGTTTTCCGACACGGTCTCCGATCCGACGACCGAGGTCATTGGAATTGGCGCCCAGCTTCTCCGCGACGGCGAGTTCGACAGCCTCGTCGCGATCGGCGGCGGCAGCTCGATCGATACGGCCAAGGGCATGTCGGTGCTGTTCGCCAATGGCGGCCACCTGCGCGACTACAAGGTCCCGGCCGAGATCCCGCGGTTAGGCCCGCCTATCATCGCGATCCCGACCACCGCTGGCACCGGCTCCGAGGTCACCCGCTTCACGGTCGTGACCGACACTGAGACCGACGAGAAGATGCTGATTGCCGGGCTCGCCTGTTGCCCGGCGGCGGCGATCGTCGATTACGAGCTGACCTTGACGATGCCATTGCGGCTGACCGCCGATACCGGGATCGACAGCCTGACCCATGCGATCGAGGCCTATGTCAGCCGTCGCGCCAACCCGTTCACCGACGGGCTTGCGAAGAACGCGATGGGTCTGATCGCGCGCCATATTCGTGCCGCTTGCGCCGAGCCGCAGAACCGCGCCGCGCGCGAGGCGATGATGCTCGGCGCGACCACTGCCGGAATGGCGTTTTCGAACGCCAGCGTCGCGCTGGTGCATGGCATGAGCCGGCCGATCGGTGCTTTTTTCCATGTGCCGCATGGGCTCTCGAACGCGATGCTATTGCCAGAGATCACCGCTTTCTCGGCGCCGGCGGCACTCGAACGCTACGCCGATTGCGCCCGCGCGATGGGAGTCGCCGAGGAAGGGGAGGGGAGCCAGGCGGCGGTAGCGCGCCTGCTGGACGAATTGCGCCGCCTCAATGACGACCTCAAGGTGCCGACGCCGCGCGCCTACGGCATCGACCGCAGCCGCTACGACGAGCTGTTGCCGGTCATGGCGTCGCAGGCGCTGGCCTCGGGCTCGCCGGCCAACAATTCCCGCGTGCCCACGGCTGAAGAAATTATAGAGCTCTACCGTCGCGTATACGAATAATCGCGTCCCGGCGAAAGCTGGGACCCGCTGACCGGCGACCGAGACGCTGAAAGATGGATCTCGGCTTCCGCCGGGACACGGCCTTGATCGTTATGAGCTAACCCAGCTTAACCTGGACCTCGTCGCCGACGATTCGGACCGGATAGGTTTTGAGGTCGTCGGTGCAGGGCGGCGCGGTCGCCTTGCCGGTCTTTATATCGAACCGGCCGGCATGCAACGGGCATTCGATCTCGCCCTTGTCGAGCCAGCCATCGGACAGCTTGGCATAGGCATGGGTGCAGATATCGTCGGTCGCGTAGAGCGTGCCGTCGAGGTCGTAGATCGCGATCTCCTTGCCGCCGATGAGGACCCCGAGCACATCGCCCTCGCCGAGATTGCCGCGACTGGCGGCCCTGACCCATCCCGTGTCGTCACTCATGCGCTTCGCCCCGTCACGCGCTGGTATCCGGCGAGAATGCCTTGAAGGCGATGAATATAAAGCTGTCCTTGACCCCGGGCAGGGTCTGCACCTGCTCGGTCATCGCACCCGCTTACGCCGAGGAGGACTATGCGGCGCCTCAGGCGCCGGCGACAGCCCTCGGCGCGCGCGCCAGAAACGCGGGCAGATCATCGCCGAAGCCGACGACCCGACGCTCGGGTCCTTGCTCGGCGCGGTGTTCCGGTTGGCGCCGGCGTCGCGGCTCTGGTGCGGGGCGCGGAAACACCATGACGGTCGGTTCGCTGGTTTCGCGGCGCGGCTCGACCGGAGCGGCGCGCTCGCGCCGGCGCGGTTGCCGGTCATTGCGGCCTTCTCTGGCAGGCGCGGGACGCGCACGCGACCGCTCGCCCGAGTGATCGCTCGCACGGTGCCCGTTCGATGCCGGGCCGCGTCTGCCGCGGCGGCGATCGCCGCCCTCGAAATCGAGCTCGACGGGGCTGAAATCGGCGATGCTGGCGACCGGGATCTCCTTGCCGATCAGCTTCTGGATGGCGGCGACGGCTTTACCGTCCTCCGGCGCGGCCAGCATGAAGGAGCGGCCCTCCCGGCCGGCTCGGCCGGTGCGCCCGATGCGATGCACATAATCTTCGGCGTGATAGGGCACATCAAAGCAGAAGACGTGCGACAGACCCTGGATGTCGAGCCCGCGCGCCGCGACATCGCTCGCGACGAGCAGCCGGATCTCGCTGTTCTTGAAGCGCTCGAGCGTCTCGGTCCGCTTCGGCTGCGACATATCGCCGTGCAGGGCGGCCGCATCGAACCCGTGGCGGGTCAGCGAGCGCTGCAGGATATCGACATCGCGCTTGCGATTGCAGAAGATCAGCGCGTTCTTGACGTCCTCGCTGCCGATCAGGCGGCGCAGTGCCTCGCGCTTGTCTTCCGGCGCGACGACGACGATCGACTGCGCGACGGTTTCCGCCGGCGAGGCCGGCGGGGAGACCGAGATCGCGACCGGCTCCTTCAGAAAGGCATCGGCCAGGCGGCGGATCTCCGGCGGCATCGTCGCCGAGAAGAACAGCGTCTGCCGCGTCTTCGACAACAGGCCGACGATGCGCTCGACATCGGGGATGAACCCCATATCGAGCATCCGGTCGGCCTCGTCGATGACCAGGATGCGCACATCCGACAGCAGGATCTTGCCGCGCTCGAACAGGTCGAGCATCCGGCCCGGCGTGGCGATCAGCACATCGACGCCGCGGTCGAGCTTCTTCAGCTGATCGCCAAAGCTTTCGCCGCCGATCAACAGCGCGGTCGTGAGCCGGTGATGCTTGCCGTAGCGCTCGAACGCGGCCTCGACCTGGGTCGCCAATTCGCGCGTCGGCTCCAGGATCAGCGAGCGCGGCATGCGCGCCCGCGACCGGCCGGCGGCGAGCTTGTCGATCATCGGCAGGGCAAAGCTGGCGGTTTTGCCGGTGCCGGTCTGGGCACAGCCAAGCACGTCGCGCCCGCTGGCGACGACGGGAATGGCTTGCTGCTGGATCGGGGTGGGGGTGGTGTAGCCTGTATCCGTTATCGCCTGGAGAAGTTCAGGCGATAGTCCCAGTTCATTAAAATGCATTGAGAAGTTTTTGCCTTACGCAAGGTCTAGACGGGCGGATCGCCCACGCTCTAATTGGGAATTATCAGCCAAAAGTCAAGGTTTTTCGCTGATTTCAGCCATGCCCATAGAACAGGACTGAGCCGCAGAGGTCACCGCCGGCGGAACTGCGGGCGCGGCATGATCGGCGGCGCAGCGGTATCTTTATGCCGGAAATTGATGCGGCCTTTAGTCAGATCATAGGGCGTCATTTCGACTGTGACGCGATCGCCGGCGAGAATGCGGATGCGGTTTTTCTTCATCTTCCCGGATGAGTAGGCCAGCGTTTCATGGCCATTATCGAGCCGCACCCGGAACCGCGCATCGGGCAACAGCTCCATGACGGTGCCTTCGAATTCGATCAGGTCTTCTTTTGGCAATGACTACTCCTTGGTTGTTGCGGCAAGGAAAAGGGGCACCGAAGCGCCCCCTTTTGACGACCGACGGTTAGGCCGGACGCAGATTGACGGCCGACACCCGACCGCGCTGGCCTTGTTCAAGCTCGTAAGTCAGCTTTTGGCCTTCATTGAGACCGTCCATACCAGCCCGCTCGACAGCGGAGATATGAACGAAAACGTCAGCGCCCCCAGTCGTCGGCTGGATGAATCCGTAACCTTTCTGGGAATTGAACCATTTGACCGTACCGGTCGCCATTCGCAGTAACTCCATTTGGTATTCAGGCCGCCGCACACGCCGTGCGGCGGATCGGACGTCGTTGGATCGGGGAACACGGTCGGGGGGTTCGTGGCCGAACGCCGGCAGTGAGGCCGAACCCAAACGGGTCGACGGCCAACTAGGTAAGCGGAAGCGCCGATTTGCGCAAGGTCCGTACGCGACCCGCACAGATTTTTGTCGCGCAGTTTCCGATAAAGCGACTTACGCGCGGGCCAGCCAAATCTCTTGGGCGCCGGGCTTGAGCCCGGGGCTTTACAGGTCGAGATCGCGGGCGAAGCGAGCGTTTTTCTGGATGTAGTCGAAGCGCAGTTCGGGACGCCGTCCCATCAGCGTCTCGACCAGCTTTTCGGTGCGCTCGAAACCCTCATCGACGCTTTCGAGAGCCGCCGGATCGGCGCGCTCCGGCAACTTCACCCGCAGCAAGGTGCGCTGCGCCGGATCCATCGTCGTCGCCCGGAGATAGCGCGCCGGCATCTCGCCGAGGCCCTTGAAGCGGCTGATCTCGACCTTGCCGCGGCCGTTGAAGGCCGTCTGCAGCAATTCCTCGCGATGCGCGTCGTCGCGGGCATAGTGCGTCACCTCGCCCTGGGTCAGGCGGTAGAGCGGCGGCAGCGCCAGGAAGAGGTGCCCGTTGTCGACCAGCTTCGACATCTCGCGGAAGAAGAACGTCATCAGCAGCGAGGCGATATGGGCGCCGTCGACATCGGCGTCGGTCATGATGATGACCCGCTCGTAGCGCAGCGCCTCGTCGCGGTAATGAGAGCCTGTGCCGCAGCCGAGCGCCAGCACGATGTCGCTCAATTCCTGGTTGGCCCGCATCTTGTCGGCCGACGCGCTGGCGACATTGAGGATCTTGCCGCGCAACGGCAGGATTGCCTGGGTCTCGCGGTCGCGCGCCTGCTTGGCCGAGCCGCCGGCGCTGTCGCCCTCGACGAGAAAGATCTCGGTGCCGCCGGCGCTGTCGCGCGTGCAATCGGCCAGCTTTCCCGGCAGGCGCAATTTGCGCGTGGCGCTCTTGCGCGACATTTCGCGCTGCTGGCGCCGCCGCTGCCGGTCCTCGGCGCGCTCGGCGATGCGGTCGAGCAGGACCCGGCTGGTCGCCGGGTCGGCACTGAGCCAATGATCGAAATGGTCGCGGATCGCGGTTTCGACGAGCCGCGCCGCCTCGGCCGAGGCGAGCCGCTCCTTGGTTTGGCCCTGGAATTGCGGGTCGCGCATGAACAATGACAACAGCATCGCGGCGCCGGCAGTCACATCGTCGCCGGTCGCCGCGGCGACGCGGCGGTTGCCGATCAGCTCGCCATAGGCTTTGATGCCGCGGGTCAGTACGGTGCGCAACCCGGCCTCGTGTGTGCCGCCTTCAGGCGTCGGGATCGTGTTGCAATAGGAATGGCAGAACCCGTCCTCTTCGTCCTCGGGCCACACCACCGCCCATTCGACGCTGCCGCCACCCGGGAACTCGACCTGGCCGAGAAACGGCCGCGGCGTCAGCAGAGCGCGATCGGTCAGGCTCGCGGCAAGAAAATCGCCGAGCCCGTTCGGGAAATGCAGCCGCGCCTCTAGCGGCACCCCCTCAGGGCGCGCCACCGACGGATCGCAGCGCCAGCGGATCTCGACGCCGCGGAACAGATAAGCCTTCGAGCGCGCCATCCGGTACAGCAAGGCCGGGCGGAACGCCGCATCGCCAAAGATCTCGGGATCGGGATGAAAGCTCAGCACGGTGCCGCGGCGGTTCTGTACCGGGCCGCAATCCTTGACTCTGGCCTGCGGTACACCGCGGCGATAGCTTTGCTGCCACAGCCGGCGATCGCGTGCGACCTCGACTTCGAGCGAATCGGACAGCGCGTTGACCACTGAAATGCCGACGCCGTGCAGCCCGCCCGAGGTCTTGTAAGCGTCGCCGCCAAATTTGCCGCCCGAATGCAGCATCGTAAGGATGATTTCGAGCGCCGATTTTTTCGGAAAGCGGGGGTGCGGATCTACCGGGATGCCGCGCCCGTTATCGCGCACCGTCACCCATCCCGCGGCCCCGAGCTCGAGCTCGATTCGCGTGGCAAACCCGGCCACAGCCTCGTCCATCGCGTTGTCGAGCGCCTCGGCCGCGAGATGATGCAATGCCCGCTCGTCGGTGCCGCCGACATACATGCCCGGCCGCCGGCGCACCGGCTCCAGACCTTCGAGGACTTCGATATCCTTGGCCGAATAGCTGTCGCCGGAGCCGTTTGGTTTGGGGGACGCGACGCTGTCGAACAGATCCGGCATGATGGCGGCGATTATAGGAAGGCTTGCACCCCGTGCAAGCAGGATGCAGTATATCTGCTAGTGTGAATAACAAGATATTGCGCAGATCGGTTGCACCTCAAGGCGCCGAGCGGTTTCCGTGGAACCGAACCGTTCCGGCGGGATTTACGATCATGATGATGACCAACGAGCGCAAGATTTGGGAGGCTGCGCTGCTGCTGGTTCGGCGGCACGGCTCCGAGGCGGTCGGCATCGCCGAACGCGAAGCCGAGCGATTTCGCGGCGGCGATGACGAGCTGACCTGCGTCGTATGGTGCTGGATCGCGCGCTCGACCGCGGAGCTGTTGCGCCCGGAACCGGAAATCGGCGAGCGCATCCACTAAACGCCGCACCGCCTCTTCACGACAGCGCCGTCAAGCGCGATATACTCGCGGCGAAATCCACCGCTGTCGGCGAGGCAAGCAAAAATGGCAGAAGGTTTGTTGGGCCGCCTGGGCGGTCGCGGCGCGTCATCCAAAGCCGGATCGGGCAAAAATTTCGAGGTGGCGCTGAGCGACGAGGATTGGCGCCAGCGGCTGAGCCCGGAGCAGTATCGCGTGTTACGCCAGCATGGCACCGAACGCGCCGGCACGAGTCCGCTCGACAAGCAATATGGCGCCGGGATTTATCACTGCGCCGGCTGCGGCCAGCCGCTGTTCGACGCCGGCAGCAAATTCAACAGCGGCACCGGCTGGCCGAGCTTCTCAGCACCGCTCGAGGAAGCGATCGAGACCGAAACCGACCGGAGCTTCTTCATGAGCCGCACCGAGGTGCATTGCCGCCGCTGCGGCGGACATCTCGGGCATGTCTTCGAAGATGGGCCGGCTCCGACCGGGCAGCGGTTTTGCATGAACGGCGTGTCGCTCGACTTTCATGCTGGCGAGACACCGCCGGTGTCGGACAAGGCCGAAAAGCCGTAGCCGGGAGTTGTGCGGCCGGTTACACCGCGTCCCGGCCGCGTTCGCCGGTACGGATGCGCAGCGCTTCCTCGACCGTGAAAACGAAGATCTTGCCGTCGCCGATCTTGTCCGTCTTCGCCGCCTGCTGGATGGCCTCGACGGCCCGCGGCGCGAGCGCGTCATCGAGCACCACCTCGATTTTGACCTTGGGCAGGAAATCGATGACGTACTCGGCGCCGCGATAGACCTCGGTATGCCCTTTCTGGCGTCCGAAGCCTCTGACCTCGCTGACGGTCATGCCGGTGACGCCGATCTCGTGCAGGGCATTTTTGACTTCGTCGAGCTTGAACGGCTTGATGATGGCTTCAATTTTCTTCATCGCTGCAATCCTTCACAAGAGGTCCGCTGCCGGCCTTAAAGTCGTCATGCGCGGACCTACGCACGATGCATGCCAAGCGTCTCGATTGTTAAAACACGATGCCGCCCTCGATCAGCACGCGCGCCTGGCTGTGGGCGCCGCCGCTTTTGCCGAACGCGAAACCGGGGGTGATGCTGTTCGCCTGGACGAACGACACTTCCTCGCGGACGAAGAAAATGCCTTGTTGGTAGGTCGGCGTAAAGGTCAGCGACCAGGCCGAGCTGCCGGGCCCGTAGAGCAGGTTGGCCGCGCCGCTGGCGAGGCTGCCGCTCGACGAGATGTACTCGGCTCGGCCGGCCACGTTCACATTGTCGTTGACCGCATAGTTCACGAGGATAGCCCCGCCAAAGGTCTCCGCGCCCTTCGTTGCGCCCAGGAAAGGGTTGCGCGGAACATGCGTGTATTGAAAGTACGGCGTGATTGTCCAAGGCGCCGCGTTATACGTGTAGATGATGTTGAATATGTCGCCGTTGTTTTGGAAAAACGGCGTCTTGACGACCACGGGCAGAGTGGTGGAGACGGCGTTCTTGCTGGTGTGGTCGAGGTTGCCGCCGCCGACTACGGTCAGCGTATTTTCCTTGTTGATGGTCCACGCGGCCGAGCCGGTCAGCCAATTGTAGCTGTCGGAATAAAAGCCGTCGTTCAGTGAGACCGAGAGCGCGAGCGGACCGAGCGTGTAGTTGGCCTGCACGCCGCGGCTGATGATCGGCTCCTGGTTCCACAACAGGCCACGCTCGATATTCATGTTCTGAAACGTGAAGGCGTATTCAGCGCCGATCAGTGTCGGCAATTTGCCGGCCTGGATCGAGAATTCATCGCTCGGCGCCAGCTTGGCATAGGCCACCGGCAACGGAGTGAACGTGTCGCCCGTCATCCGCCAGGCGCTGACATAGGGCGTTCCGAGCGCAGGGAAGGAGTACATCCCGGCCTGCACATAGAACTGAAACAGGCCTTCGGGCTTCTGCACGATCACCTGCGCGTTGCTGGCGTCGCCGCGGAACAGGTGGTCACCCGGCACCGGGTTCGATTGCACCAGCGCCAGACCGGTGAGCGCGCCGGTGACATAGATTTTGCCAAAATACCCAAACGGATCGTCGAAGCTGTACGGGTTGGGATTGGCCACCAACGGCCCGGTCATCGACGGCGCGGCCATCGCCGTCGACGCGGGCGCTTCCGGCGCCGCGGCTGCGGGTGGTGGCGGGGCCACCAGTAGAGGTTGCTGCGCCGATGCGGGAGAGATCGCCCCCCACTGCCACGCCGCAGCCCCGGTGACGATCATTGCAGCAACCGGCAACTTGGCCCACAAGATTTGTTTCATCGGTTTCTTCCCCCAACCCAGAATGCGCTGGCATTTTGCTTTAGCGTACTGGCAATTGAAAGGCTTTTCCCATTGTTCAATTATTAGGCAAGTAGCTGCCCAGCAATTCGGCACCGATCTATCCCTACCTCGGTTTCATCAAGACCGCCGCCGCGAACGTGTGCGGCGGGGGTACTTCAGGGTCGAGCCAAGGTTACTGGATGACCTCGCCGTGGATAGCGAGATCAAGCCCCTCGCGCTCGGTATCGGCATCGACGCGCAGCCCGATCACCAGATCGATGAGCTTCAACAGGATCAGCGAGGCGATGGCGTCATACACGACGGTGCACGCGACCCCGTAGAGCTGGATAACGATCTGATGCGCATTGCCGTCGATCAGGCCGCTATGGCCCTCGCCGCCGACCGCCGAGACGGCCAGGACACCGGTCAGGATCGCGCCGGTTGCCCCGCCGATGCCATGCACGCCGAACGCATCCAGGCTGTCGTCATAGCCGAGCGCGTTCTTGAGGCTCGTCGCGCCCCAATAGCACAGCGCCCCGGCGACGATGCCGATGATCAGCGCACCCTTGGGATCGACAAAGCCCGAAGCCGGAGTAATCGCGACAAGACCGGCGACCGCCCCGGAGATGATGCCGAGGACGCTCGGCTTGCCCTTGATCGCCCACTCGACGAACATCCAGGTCAGCGCCGCGGTCGCAGTGGCGATCTGGGTCACCGCCATGGCCATCCCGGCATTGCCGTTCGCCGCCACCGCCGAACCGGCATTGAAGCCGAACCAGCCCACCCAAAGCAGCGAGGCGCCGGTGACGCTAAGCACCAGATTGTGCGGCGCCATCGGCTCGGTGCGATAGCCCCGCCGCCGACCCAATACCAGCGCCGCCATCAGCCCGGCGACGCCGGAATTGATGTGCACCACCGTGCCGCCCGCGAAATCGAGAATGCCGGCGTCGTTCAGGAA
>Ga0066709_100000122_pt1 | contig 30772 bp, 32 predicted proteins | sample GraSoiAngelo_158_FD_79665 | JGI IMG/M metagenome (GOLD analysis project Ga0066709, IMG submission 79665) | Grasslands soil microbial communities from the Angelo Coastal Reserve, California, USA - 14_1009_16_30cm | ecosystem: Environmental > Terrestrial > Soil > Grasslands | place: USA...
AACGTCAAGACCAACGCCAAATTCGCCTTCGGCATGACCGAACTGCCCTACTATCCCGACATCCCGGGCGCGCCGCAGAACTCGATCATCGGCGGCGCCAGCCTGTGGGTCATGGGCGGCAAGCAGCCCGACGAATATAAGGGCATCGCCAAATTCTTCAGCTATCTGTCGCGGACCGAAGTGCAGCGCGAGATGCATGAGGTGACGGGCTACCTGCCGATCACCAAAGCCGCCTACGACGCCACCAAGGCGTCCGGCTTCTACGACAAGAACCCCGGCCGCGAGATCCCGCTGCTGCAATTGGCCGGCAAGTCCCCCACCGAAAATTCGCGGGGGTTGCGGCTCGGCAATCTGGTGCAGATCCGCGACGTCATCGCCGAGGATCTCGAAGGCGTCTTCGCCGGCAAGAGCGAGCCCAAAGCGGCGCTCGACGATGCCGTCGCCCGCGGCAACGCGATCCTGCGGCAGTTCCAGAAGAACATCCAATAACTGTAGCGTCTATGTCCGGCACTGACGCAACGCCGGCAACCCCAGATATGTCCGGCGCCGCTGCAACGCCGGCAACCCCAAAGCCGTCGTCCCGGCGAAAGCCGGGATCCATTCTGCCGTCGCACTTGCGGCTGAAGGGTGGGTCCCGGCCTTCGCCGGGATGACGGGTTTGCGCAGGCGAATTAGTCCAAGATGGAGCGCCGTGTTGTCTTTTCCGGCTGGCTGTTTCCGGCGCTTCTGCTGCTGCCGCAGCTGGCGGTGACGCTGGTGTTCTTCTTCTGGCCGGCGGCGCAGGCGATCCTGCAATCGGTGCGGCGCGAAGACGCGTTCGGCCTATCCACGCGGTTTGTCGGGGCAGAGAACTTTACGGCGGTGCTCGGCGACCCGTTCTATCTTGCCTCGGCCGAAACCACCCTGCTGTTCAGCATCGCCGTGGCCGTTCTGGCATTGGGCGCCGGGCTGCTGTTCGCGGTCATGGCCGACCGGGTGGTGCGGGGCGCCGCGATCTATAAGACCATTCTGCTGCTGCCCTACGCGATCGCTCCGGCGATTGCCGGCGTCTTGTGGCTGTTCCTGTTCAACCCGAGCATCGGGGTCGTGGCGGTGGCATTGCGCCGGCTCGGAATCGACTGGAACTACCTGCTCGACGCCGATCAGGCGATGCTGCTCGTGGTCCTCGCCGCCGCCTGGAAGCAGATCAGCTACAATTTCCTGTTCTTTCTCGCCGGGCTGCAATCGATCCCGGCCTCGCTGCTCGAAGCCTCGGCAATCGACGGCGCCTCGCCGCGCCGGCGGTTCTGGACGATCGTCTTTCCACTGCTGGCGCCGACCAGCTTCTTCCTGCTCGTCGTCAATATCGTCTACGCCTTCTTCGACACGTTCGGGGTCATCCACAACGTGACCCAAGGCGGCCCCGCCAAGGCCACCGAAATCCTCGTTTATAAGGTCTGGTATGACGGCATGGTTGGGCTCGATCTCGGCAGCTCGGCGGCGCAATCGGTCATCCTGATGGCGATCGTCATCGGCCTGACCGCGATCCAATTCCGCTTCATCGAGCGGCGCGTTCACTATGCCTAGGCTGCACTGCACATGATGGTGACCGCGCGAAGCAGCGCCTGGGTTCCGCATGCGGTGCTGATCACCGGGCTCATGCTGGTGCTGTTTCCGGTCTACGTCGCGTTTGTCGGATCGAGCCTCACGGCGAGCGACATTCTCGATGCGCCCATGAGCCTGATACCGGGACCTCATTTGTTCGAGAACTTCGCCCGCGCGCTCGGCTCCGGCACGGTCAAGACCAGCGGCGAGCCGGTCGCGGCGATGCTGCTGAACAGCCTGGTCATGGCGCTGGTCATCGCCGGCGGCAAGATCCTGATCTCGCTGCCTTCGGCCTATGCCGTCGTGTTCTTCCGCTTTCCGCTGCGCCGGCTATGCTTCTGGGCGATCTTCGTGACCTTGATGCTGCCGGTCGAGGTGCGCATCATCCCGACCTACAAGATCGCCGCCGATCTGTCGTTGATCGACAGCTATGCCGGGCTGACCCTGCCGCTCGTCGCCTCGGCGACGGCGACCCTGCTGTTCCGCCAGTTCTTTCTGACAATTCCGGACGAGCTGGTCGAGGCTGCCAAGATCGACGGCGCCGGCCCGTGGCGCTTTCTGATCGACACGGTGATCCCGCTGTCGCGCACCAACATCGCGGCGCTGTTCGTGATCCTCTTTATCTACGGCTGGAACCAGTATCTGTGGCCGCTCCTGGTCACCAACACGCCGTCGATGACGACGATCGTGATCGGCATCCGCCAGATGATCGGCAATGGCGACACGCAGACCGAATGGCACATCGTGATGGCCACCACGCTATTGGCGGTATTGCCGCCGGTGCTTGTGGTGCTGCTGATGCAGCGCTGGTTCGTCAAAGGCCTGGTCGAGGCGGAGAAGTAGCGTGCCAATAGCATGACTGGGATCAGCTACCGTCCCGCCAGGATCGACGAGGCCGTCGATATCCTCGCGGTGCTGATCGAGATCGCGCCGGAGATCCCGGTACAAATCGAGCCGCTCGAACGCGAGGAGGCGCTCTATGCGCTGATCCGCAATTGCGCGCGCTCCGGCGAGTCCTGGGTCGCGACCGACGAAGCCGGCCGGATCGTCGGATTTCTGCTCGCCGAACCCGACCAGGTGAGACGCCACTACGCCGAGCACGAGATCCTCGAACTGCGCTACGGGGGCGTTGTGAAAAGCCAGCGCCGTCAGGGGATTTTCACCGGCCTAACCAAAAGGGTCCTCGCGCGCATGGTGCCGGTGACAGCCACGATCAGCCCGGCAAATCAATCAGGCGCCTCTCGCCTGCTGGAAAAGCTCGGGTTTTACAGCGCCTCCTCGCCGGGCGGCGAACAACGCTTTCGTTGGGATCCGGGTGCTCCCTCCAAAGACCAAAAGCCGTGAGCCGGGTGGCGCGTCTTCTCCCTTTCGTCGTCCCGGCGAAGGCCGGGACCCACTTATCCGCGCCCCGAGACGTGGAAGAGTGGATCCCGGCCTTTGCCGGGATGACGAGTTGGGGTGCCGTGGCTATGTGCAGAGTTGCAAAAGCGGTTGACCCATGGCCACGGTAAGCCTCGACGGCGTTCGCAAATCCTTTGGTGATCGTGAGGTCGTGCACGGGGTCAGCTACGAGGTCGGCGATGGCGAGCTGGTCGTCGTGGTTGGCCCGTCGGGCTGCGGCAAGTCGACCCTGTTGCGCATGGTGGCCGGGCTCGAAACCGTCAGCGCCGGCACCGTCGCGATCGACGGCCGCATCGTGAACGGCGTCGAGCCGAAAGATCGCGACATCGCAATGGTGTTCCAGAATTACGCGCTCTACCCGCATATGAGCGTCTACGACAACATGGCCTATGGCCTGCGGATGCGCCGCATGAGCCGGGCCGAGATCCGCAGCCGGGTCGGCCGCGCCGCCGAGATCCTGCAGCTCGACGGCTTGCTGCAGCGCCGGCCGCGCCAGCTCTCGGGCGGGCAGCGCCAGCGCGTCGCGATGGGCCGCGCTATCGTGCGCGACCCCAAGGTGTTCCTGTTCGACGAGCCATTATCCAACCTCGACGCCCAGCTGCGCGTGCAGATGCGAGTCGAAATCAAGCGCCTGCAGCAGGAGCTCGCGACGACTTCGCTCTATGTAACGCACGACCAGGTCGAGGCCATGACACTGGCCGACCGGCTGATCGTCATGAATGCCGGCAATGTCGACCAGATCGGCCGGCCGCTCGATCTGTACGAGCACCCGGCGACCGCCTTTGTCGCCGGGTTTATCGGCTCGCCGGCGATGAACCTCGTCGCCGGCCGGCTCGATGGGCACGGCGTCACGATCGGCGATGCGATGCTGCCGCTCGACGCGCCGGGCGGAGCGCGCGACCGGTCGGTGCTCGTCGGGCTGCGTCCCGAGCATCTCGACCTCGCGCCTGACGGCCCGCTGGCGCTCCGGGTCGAGCTGTTGGAGCGGCTCGGCGCCGATACAATCCTGCACGGCCGGCTCGCCGACGGGGTGCGAATGACCGCCCGCACCGCCGCCAATTTCGCCCCGCCGCTCGGCGATACCGCGCGCTTCGCGATCCGCCCCGAGCAAATCCACCTGTTCGACCCGGAAACCGGCCGGCGGCTCTAATCCTCCTCGCGATCGATCAGGTGGATGAACGAGCCGGCAACCGAGCCGCGCCGCAAGCCAACGGACCCGAGATCGGTCCCCGATGAATCGGCCGCAGTGAACAGCGCCTCGCCGCCGGCGGACAGCGTCGTCGCGTAATGGAATTCGTGGCCGCGGAAATGGAAGCCTCGCAACCCCAGCGGCCCATCCTGCAGCAAGGTCAGCGAGCGGTAGCCGAGTTGCAGCCGCCGCTCGGCAAAGCCCGTCGCCAGGGGCAGCAATCCAGTCATGCGGTGAGCCTGCCCCTCGGCATCGGTCAAGGCCTCGCCCAGCACCATGTAGCCGCCGCACTCGCCGTAGATCGAGGTTCCGGCGTGCACCGCGCGGCGCAGCCCGCTGAAAAACCGTTCGGCCATCGCGAGCCGGCCGGCATGCAATTCGGGATAGCCGCCGGGCAGGTAGACGGCATCGGCATCCGGGTCCGGCGGCTCGTCGGCCACCGGCGAAAAGAACGAGAGCGAGCTGCCGGCCCGGCGCCAGCCTTCAAGCACCATGTGATAGGCGAAGACAAACGCCTCGTCGCGCGCGACCGCGATCTGCTGGCCCAACGGCGGCAATGAGATGACCGGAGAAGCGCCGCTCAAATTAGACGGGCGCGCCAGCGCGAGCAGCGCGTTGATATCGAGCGCCGCCGACACCGCCGTCGCGGCGTGCTCGATGACAGTCTCGGCTTCCACCCGCTCGCCCGCCGGCACCAGGCCGAGGTGCCGTTCGGCCAACTCCAGTGCCGGATCTTGCGGTATCGCCCCAAGGCACGGGACGCCTGGGACATGGCACGCCAGCGCAGTTTCGAGCAGAGCGCGGTGACGCGGCCCGGCGACCCGGTTGAAGATCACGCCGGCGAGCGGCAGCTGCGGATCGTGGCGCGCGAAGCCGCCGATCAGCGCGGCGGCCGAGGCGCCTTGCCGGCGCGCATCGACGACCAGCACCACCGGCCAGCCGGTCAGCCGGGCCAAAGCGGCGGTCGAGCCGGCCTCGCCATCGAGCCCGGTGCCGTCGAACAGGCCCATGACCCCTTCGCACAACACGAGACTGGCACAAATCTCCAGTTCCGCGACGAGCCCGGCCAGTGTGGCGGGCCGCATCGCCCACAGATCCAGGTTGACGCACGGCCGGCCGCTCGCGGCGGCATGAAAGGTCGGGTCGATATAATCGGGTCCGGCCTTGGCGGCGGCGACGCATGTTCCGCGACACGACAGATGCCGCAACAGGCCGGCGGTGATCAGGGTCTTGCCGCTGCCGGATGCCGGCGCGGCGAGGATCAGCCCGCGCCCGGCCATGGCTCCGGCCCGCCGATCCAGTCGAGCGTGGCGCGCAGGCGCACGACCTCGCCGATCGCGATGATCGTCGGTCCCTCGATGCCGGCGGTCGCGGCTGTCGCAGCAGCGTCCGCCAACGATGTCACCACTACCCGCTGGGCTGGGGTCGTCGCCTTGCTGACGATCGCCACCGGCTCGTTCGGCGTCCGCCCGGCCGCGATCAGCCGCGCCGCGATCGCCGCGATATGGCGTAGCCCCATGTACAGCACGATAACCGGCGAGCCGCGCGCGATCGCCTCCCAATCCACCCCGTCCGGCACCGCGCCGCCGCTGCTGTGGCCGGTGACGAAGGTCACCGCCGAGTTGATGTCACGGTGGGTGACCGGGATGCCGGCATAGGCGAGGCCGCCGATCCCGGCCGTGATGCCGGGCACGATGCGGAACGGGATGCCGGAAGCGGCCAGGGCCAGCGCCTCCTCGCCGCCGCGCCCGAAGACGCAGGGGTCGCCGCCCTTGAGCCGCAGTACGCGACGGCCCTCTTGCGCCAGCCGGATCAGCCGGGCCGAGATATCGGGCTGGCTCGGCGACGGCCGGCCGCCGCGCTTGCCGGCATAGTCGAGCGTCGCCCCAGGCGGCGCCAAGGCCAGGATGCGCGGATCGACAAGGGCGTCGTAGACGACGATATCGGCATGATGGAGGGCGTGCAGGGCCAGGACGGAGAGGAGCCCGGGGTCGCCCGGCCCGGCTCCGACCAGCCATACGCTGCCCGGCAGGAAATCCGGAAGATCGAGGCGTCCGCTGTCGATCATCGGGCCAAGCTATACCAATCTGTCTGGCGAACGGTAGCCAGCGGCGGCGGTTTTGCTAAGATCCCCGGGATGACACGGCAGGAGACGGCGGCATTGCGCCGCGGCTGGACGACTGGGGCCTGCGCCGCCGCCGCGGCGCGCGCGGCGTTTTCGGCGCTGTTGACCGGCCATTTTCCCGATCCCGTGGCGATCCGCCTGCCGCGTGGCCAGACCCCGCAATTCCCGCTCGCTCTTGCCGAACAGAGCCAGGGGCTGGCCCGCGCCGGTATTGTCAAGGACGCCGGCGACGATCCCGACGTGACGCATGGCGCGCTGATCATCGCCGAGCTCGGCTGGGCGGCGCCGGGTTCCGGGGTCCTGTTCCGCGCCGGCGAGGGCGTCGGCACGGTGACCCGCCCGGGCCTCGCGCTCGCGGTCGGCGAACCCGCGATCAACCCAGCGCCGCGGGCGATGATCCGCGAAACGCTCGCCGATCTCGCCGAGGCGAATGGCGCCCCCTCCCCCGACCTCGTCGTGACGATCGCGATCCCGGATGGCGAGCGCCTCGCCGAGAAGACCATGAATGCGCGGCTCGGCATCGTCGGTGGCCTCTCGGTGCTCGGCACGACCGGAGTGGTCGTGCCCTATTCCTGTAGCTCGTGGATCCACGCGATCCAGCGCGGCATCGACGTGGCGCGCGCCGCCGGCTTCGTGCACATCGCGGCGGCGACCGGCACGACCTCGGAGCGGGCGGTGCAGCGGCTTTATGAGCTGCCCGAAGCCTCGCTGATCGATATGGGCGATTTCGTCGGCGGCACCCTCAAATACCTGCGCCGCCATCCCGTCCCGCGCCTGACCTTGGCCGGCGGCTTCGCCAAGGTCGCCAAACTCGCCGATGGGCATCTCGATCTGCATTCGAGCCGGAGCCGTCTCGATCCCGCAGCGCTCGCCGATGTGCTGGCCGGGATCGGCGCGGATCCGGCGACCGTGGCCGCCGCGGCCGAGGCGGGCAGCGCCGGCGAGATCCTCGAACTCGCCGGCGACCGGCGCGCGGCGCTCGCCGCCGCCGTCGCCCGGCGAGCGCGCGAGGTGGCGCTCGCGACGTTGAGCGGCGCCATCGCGGTCGAAGTCGCGATCGTCGACCGCAGCGGCGAGTTTCTGGCGCGGGTCGGGGCCGAGGCATGAGCGCGCGGCATCTCCTCATTCTCGGCGGCACCGGCGAGGCGGCGGCGTTGGCGCGCGGTGCGTTGGCGCGCTTCGGCGACAGCATGACGATCACCACCGCGCTGGCCGGCCGCACCCGCCATCCCGGCCCGATTGCCGGCGAGGTGCGCATCGGCGGGTTCGGCGGCGCCGCCGGGCTCGCCGCCTACATGATGGGCCAGGAGATCGATCGGCTGATCGATGCGACCCACCCCTTTGCCGCCGAAATCTCCCGGGCGGCGCGGCTCGCGGCCGGCCGCACCGGAGTGCCGCGCTTGTCGTTGCGGCGGCCGCCCTGGCGCCGCCATCCGCTCGACCGCTGGATCGAGGTGGACAGCCTCGAAGCCGCCGCGCTGCTGGTCGGGCGGATCGGCCGGCGCGCCTGGCTGACGGTCGGCGCCAGTTCGATCGCCGCCTTTACGCCGGCGACCGGCGTGCGCTTTGTCGCGCGGCTGATCGATCCGCCGCGCGAGCCCTTGCCGTTGCGCTTTTACGAGGTGGTCACCGGGCGCGGCCCGTTCAGCCTCGCCGAGGAGCGCCACCTGTTGGAGCGCCACGCCGTCGACGTTCTCGTCTGCAAGGCGAGCGGCGGCGCGGCCACCGAGGCGAAGCTGATCGCGGCGCGCGAGCTGAGCTTGCCCGTGATCATGGTACGCCGTCCGCCGGCCGAGCCGGGGCCGTCGGTCGAGACGGTCGAGGCGGCGCTCGATTGGCTCGATGAGCTCGACCGCGCACCGCAAGCAAAGCGGATGTCATGACCGGCAGGATCGGCTTGCTGCTGGGCATCGCGGGGTTGGCGCTGCTGCTGAGCACCAGCCGGACGCACGCCGATTTCAACCTGTTCAATTCCTATTACGACAATATCGCGCGCGCCGCCGCCGAGAACGATGCAGCCAAGGTGCGTCAGCTGGTCACCAGCGGCAGCAACCCGAACGAGACCAATGAGGAATCCCGCACCGGGCTGCACATCGCCGCGATCAACGGCAATCTCGGGATCGCCGCGATTCTGATCAAGGGCCGCGCCAGGCTCGACATCACTGACAAGCTCGGCAACACGCCATTGCACTACGCCGCCGATCGCAACCAGGTCGAAATGGCCAAGCTGCTGGTCGATGCCGGCGCCGCGCCCGATCCGATCAACCGCAACGGGGTGACGCCGCTGATGATGGCGGCCGGCCGGGGCGATCTCGAAATGGTCAGGACGCTGCTCGCCAAGGGAGCCAGCCCGCGCAAGACCGATTTCACCGGCCGCGACGCCGTCGGCTGGGCGTCGGACAGCCGACGGCCGCTCGTCGTTCAGGCGTTGCAGAGCGCCGCCGCGACAAAGCGGTAGTGCGCAAGGACGCGCGAGTTCTTATGTTAACCCCGATGTTCTTTCTGACGGAGACCGCACCTTGAGTGATGATATCGGTGAACCGGCGGTCGATCTCGCCTTTATAGGACAAGCATTGCAGCGGCTCACCAGCGAGGTGGCGAGCCTGCGCGACGACACGCGGGTATTAACGGCTATCGTCCAGCGTCTCGACAATTCGCACGGCCGGCTCTTGGAGGAAATCCGAGCGATACACAGGCAGCAATCTCGGTTCGGTGACCGCCTGCGTCAGCTTGAAGAACAACCCTGACGAGAGCGAGGCAACAGTACTAGCGTCGACGCGCTGACGCGGCGCTTCGCCCGGCGGTGGGCTGCGCTATAGTGCGGCATGGCACAAAAATTTCCCGAGCCGCTGTCCGGCCTGGTCATGCCGCGTTTTGGCGAGATCGCGACCTTCATGCGGCTGCCGGTTGAGCGCGATCCGGCGAAGCTCGACATCGCGCTGGTCGGCGTGCCGTGGGACGGCGGCACCACCAACCGGCCGGGCGCGCGGCACGGGCCGCGCGAGATCCGCAACATGTCGACGCTGATGCGGCGGGTGCATCACGCGAGCCTTGTCGCGCCCTACGAGCTGTGCCGGGTCGGCGACCATGGCGATGCGCCGGTCAACCCGATCGATCTGCAGGATTCGCTGAAACGCGTCGAGACGTTCTACGCCCGCCTGCATGCCGCCGGCGCGGCGCCGTTGTCGGCTGGCGGCGACCATCTCGTCATCTTGCCGATCTTGCGCGCGATCGCCCGCGAGCGGCCGGTCGGGATCGTCCATTTCGATGCCCACTCCGACACCAGCGACAGCTATTTCGGGGGCGAGAAATACACCCATGGCACGCCGTTCCGCCGCGCCGTCGAGGAGGGGCTTGCCGATCCCAAGCGGATCATTCAGATCGGCGTGCGCGGCTCGATGTACGCGGCGGACGAAAAGGAATGGGCCGAGAGCGCCGGCATCCGCATCGTCCATATCGAGGAATTCTTCCACCTTGGGCCGGAAGCGGTGATGGCGGAGGCGCGGCGCGTCGTCGGCGATGGCCCGACCTATGTCAGCTTCGATGTCGACGGGCTCGATCCGGTCTACGCGCCGGGCACCGGCACCCCCGAAATCGGCGGCTTCTCGACGGCCGAGGCGCAGCACATGATCCGCGCGCTCGACGGGCTCGACCTCGTCGGCGGCGATGTCGTCGAGGTGGCGCCGCCTTTCGATCCGTCGGGCAACACCGCGCTGGTCGGCGCGACGATGATGTTCGAGATCCTGTGCGTGCTGGCGCCGGCGGTGCACCGCCGCAAGAACCGCCTGCGCCGGCTCTGATAATTTAAAATTTACGGAGAAGGAAATGCCGAGCAATCCGATCGTCGAGACGGCCAGTGGCAAGGTGCGCGGGGCGGCCAATGCCGGCATCTATGCCTTCAAGGCCATTCCGTATGGCGCCTCGACCGCAGGCGCGAACCGATTCCAGCCGCCACGGCCGGCCGAGCCGTGGGCCGGGGTGCGCGATGCGTTCGCCCTTGGCGGACGTGCGCCGCAATGGCAGGCGGGGCCGACCCGGCGGCCGGGTATGGCGACGCTGCTCGGCCCCGTCGATACCAGCCCCGAGACCGAGGATTGCCTCTCTCTGCATGTCTGGACCCCAAGCCTCGATGGCGCCAAACGCCCGGTCATGGTGTGGCTGCATGGCGGCGCGTTTCATTTCGGCTCGGCCAACCGCGCCGTCACCGGCGGCGCCAATCTGGCGCGGCGCGGCGATGTCGTGGTGATCAGCGTCAACCACCGCCTGAACATCCTCGGCCATTTCGATCTTGCCGGGATCGGGGGCGAACGCTACGCCCATTCCGGAAATGCCGGTGTACTCGATCTGATCGCCGCGCTCGAATGGGTGCGCGCCAATGTCGACCGGTTCGGCGGCGATCCCGGCAATATCACGATTTTCGGCGAGTCGGGCGGCGGCGGAAAGGTCAGCGTGCTGCTGGCAATGCCGGCGGCGCGCGGATTGTTTCACCGGGCCATCATTCAGAGCGGTGCGTCGGTCCGTGTCTCAACCCGTCAACGCGCTACGGCGCTCGCCGAGGCGGCACTACAGCAGCTCGGTGTGACCCGCGACTCGATCGACCGGCTGGAGACGATCCCTGTCGAGCAGCTGGTGGCGGCGATCACGCCGGCAAAGCGGTCCGTGGGACGGGCTGAACTGCCGTTGCTCGATCGCTACGATTTCGGCCCGGTTGTGGATGGGCATGACCTGCCGCAACAGCCCTGCGACCCGGCGCCAGCGGCCTTTTCGGACGACATTCCGCTGCTAATCGGCGACACCAAGGACGAAGCGACCCGCTTCCTGGCCGATGATGATGCCGTGTGGAACCGGACATTGACCGAGGCGGAGCTGCGCAATCGGCTGACGGCGATTGCCGGCGGCGCGGCCGACCGCCTGTTCGATCTGTACCGCACCCGCGACCCACAGGCGAACCCGGCCGAATTGCTGATCGCAGCCTTGACGCACGGACAGTTCTGGGTCCGCTCAGCCTTGTTCGCCGAGCGCAAGGCGGTACCGCAGCCCAGTCCTAATTCAAACAAGGCGCCGGTCTACATGTACTCGCTCGCCTGGGAGACGCCGGTCTTCGACGGCCGGCTCAGGGCGCCGCACGCGCTCGATCTGCCCTTCGTGTTCGACAACACCGAGATTGCCGAGGCGACCGCCGGTGCAGCGGGGGCACGCGATCTAGCGGCCACGATGTCGGCGAGCTGGGCCGCCTTCGCGCGAAGCGGCAGTCCGGCAATCGCTAGCCTACCCGATTGGCCGGCCTACACGGCGGACCAACGCGCCGTGATGGTCTTCGATCGAGAATGCCGAACCGTCACCGATCCCGACCGCGACGCGCGCCTGTTGTGGGCCCGCATCGCGACGGATGGCTGATTAGGACCGCGGCCGTCCCGGCCGCATTTGTGGCGGGCGAGACGCCCGAAGTCCGAGGTGGAGCTTACCGCGCCGCGAATTGCGTCTTGCCGAACATGACCTCGCGCTCGGCCTCGGTGATCTGGCTTTGGTCCCGGCCTTCGGCCAGGACCGCGAGACCGCGCTGCACCGCCGGCCGCGCCGCGATCTCATCATACCAGCGCTTCACCGCCGGATAATCGTTGAGATCAAGGGTGCCGCGCCCGGTGAAGCGAGGCGATGAGTCGGCCGCGGTACGGATCCACGGAAACGTAATGATGTCGGCCATGCTGTACTCGTCGCCGGCCAGATACGGCACTTCCTCGAGACGATGGTTGAGCACCCGGCTCAGCCGTTGCACCTCGTTGGTGTAGCGCTCGATCGCGTAAGGCAGCTTTTCCTTGGCGTAGGCCCCGAAATGGTTCCACTGGCCGAACATCGGCCCGACCCCGCCCATCTGGAACATGATCCATTCCAGGCATTTGTAGCGGCCGATCGGGTCTTTCGGGATCAGTTTGCCGCCGGTCTTTTCCGACAGATAGATCATGATCGCCGCCGACTCGAACAGCGTGAACGGCTTGCCGCCGGGCCCGTCCGGATCGACAATCGCCGGGATGCGGTGATTGGGCGTGATCTTCAGGAACTCCGGCTTGAACTGGTCGCCGGCGCCGATATTGATCGGGATCACCTTGTACGGGAGGCCAAGCTCCTCCAACGCGATATGCACCTTGTGGCCATTCGGGGTCGGCCAACTCCACACTTCGAGCATCGCTACCCTCCCGTTTAAGGTCTGGCGGCATTAAGTTCGCGAAACGCGGCGAATGGCAAGTTGCGCCACATCGGCACAGCCAAAGGGATGAAGATGATCACAGCGGCAATTGTCGGGCTCGGCCGCTGGGGCCAGACCCTGGTGAATGCGGTGCAGGGCAAGAGCGACAAGCTGCGCTTCACCCACGCCGTCAGCCGCGATCCGGCACGGGTGCGGCACTTCACCGCGCAACACGGTCTGGAAGCGGTCGGCGCGCTCGACGCGGTGCTCGAGGATGCAAGCATAGATGCCGTCGTGCTGGCGACGCCGCATTCGCTGCATCTGGAGCAGATCGTCGCCGCCGTGCGCGCGAGGAAGGCGGTGTTCTGCGAAAAGCCGCTGACGATGACCAAGGCCGACGCGCTGCGTGCGACCGAAGCGTGCTGCGACGCCGGCATCGTGCTCGGGGTCGGCACCGACAAGCGCTTCTTCCCGGCGATGGACGCGCTGGCGCGCCTCGTCGCGGCTGGCGAGCTCGGTCGGGTGCTGCATCTCGAAGGCAATTTCAGCAACGAGGTGGCGGCAAGGATGTTCTCGCCGTGGCGCGACTCGCCGGATGAATCGCCGGCCGGGGGGCTGACCGGCACCGGCATCCACGTGCTGGATTCATTTGTGCGCATGGCCGGGCCGGCGCGCCGCGTCGGTGCGCAATTTCTGTCGCACAGGCCGACGCCCGATCCGCTCGACACCCTCTCGGTGCTGCTCGAATTCGAGAGCGGCGTCAGCGGCATGCTGGGCGCGGTGCGCTCGACCCCGGCCTTCTGGCGGGTGCACGTCTTCGGCCGCGACGGCTCGGCCGAGGCGCTGGGCCGCACCGAGCTCGTCCTGCGCAAGAGCGGCAAGGACCCCGAGCGCCGGCTGTTCCAGCCGCTCGACTCGGTGCGCGCCAATCTCGAAGCCTTCGCCGAGGCGGTCGCCGGCCGCACGCCCTACCCGATCAGCCCGCGCGAGATGGTCGATGTCGTCGCCGCGTTCGAAGCGATCGTCAAATCGGCTGGATCGCACGGCTGGGTGCAGGACGTTTGATCAGCATGGTCAATCGCGAAACCCTGCCCTATGGCGCTTGGCGTTCGCCGATCACCTCGGAGCTGATCGTCGGCGAGACGCTCGGCCTCGGCGACATCCGGGTCGATGGCGGCGACATCTACTGGATCGAGGGGCGGCCCGGCGAAGGCGGCCGCAACGTGCTGGTGCGCCGCGCGCAGTCAACATCGATAAGCGGGGGCGGCTCGATCGACGACATCACCCCGCCGCCGTTCAGCGTGCGCACCCGGGTTCACGAATATGGCGGCGGCGCGATGAATGTGCATCGCGGCTTTGTCTATTTCGCCAACTTTGCCGACCAGCGGCTCTATCAGCAGGCCGCCGGCATGGAGCCCACGCCGTTGACCCCGCCGCCCGATCCCGAGCAGGGCGGAATCCGGTGGCGCTATGCGGATGGGTTTATCGACGACAAGCGACGGCGCTGGATCGGGGTGCGCGAGGAGCACTCCGCCGGCCGCGTCGATAACACCCTGGTCGCCATCGATCTGGCCCGGCCCGGCCCCGGTACGGTGCTGGCGCAAGGCGCGGATTTCTACGCGTCGCCGGCATTGTCGCCGGACGGCGCCCGTCTCGCCTGGCTCAGTTGGAACCATCCCAACATGCCATGGGTCGGCACCGAATTGTGGCTTGCCGAGATCGCCGCGGACGGAAGCCTCGCGGCGCCCCGGCTCGTCGCGGGAAGCGACAAGGAGTCGATCTTTCAGCCGCAATGGTCGCCCGATGGCGTGCTGTATTTCGTCTCCGACCGCAGCGGCTGGTGGAATCTGTATCGCTGCGACCCGAAGGGCGACGGCACGGCGCAGGCGCTCTGTCCATGCGCCGCCGAATTCGGCCGGGCGCAATGGAATTTCGGCCAGTCGATCTATGCCTTTCTGTCGGCGGAGCAGCTGGTCTGCGCCTACACCGAAGCCGGGCAGGACAGGCTCACCCGCCTCGACACCGCCACACAGAAGCTGACGCCGCTCGATCTGCCCTACACCGATTTCGGCCAGGTCCGCGCAGTCGGTAACCGCATCGTCTGCCGCGCCGGCTCGCCGGCCGATCCGCCGGCAATCGTGTTGGTCGATCCGGCGAATGGCGCTTGCGAGATGCTGCGCAGCTCGGCCCCGGCGATGTCCGATGGCGAGTTGCGGAACTACATCTCGGCACCTCAGCACCTCGCCTTTCCGACCGAAAACGGCCTGACCGCCTACGTCAATTTCTATCCGCCGTACAATCCCGACTGCGCCCCGCCCTCCGGCGAGAAACCGCCGCTCGTGGTCAAATGCCATGGCGGACCGACCTCCTCCGCCTCATCGGTGCTCGATTTGCGGATCCAGTATTGGACGAGCCGCGGCATCGCCGTGCTCGATGTCGATTACGGCGGCAGCACCGGTTACGGCCGTGCCTATCGCGAGCGCCTGAAAGGCGCTTGGGGCGTCGTCGATGTCGAGGATTGCGTCAACGCCGCGCGCCACGTAATCGCGCAAGGCCTTACCGATGGCGAGCGCGCCGTCATCACCGGCGGCAGCGCCGGCGGCTATACAGTGCTCGCGGCCCTGACCCGCGGCACCGTGTCGGGTCAAGTTTTTCGGGGCGGCGCCAGCTATTACGGGGTCAGCGATATTGCCGCGCTGGCCCGCGACACGCACAAATTCGAGTCGCGCTACCTCGACTGGCTGATCGGCCCCTACCCCGAGCGCGAAGACCTCTATCGCGAGCGCTCGCCACTGACGCATGCCGACGGGCTGCGCTGCCCCGTGATATTCTTCCAGGGTTCGGAAGACCGCGTCGTGCCGCCGAACCAGACCGAGATGATGGTCGACGCTCTGCGTCGCCGCGGCATCCCGGTCGGCTATCTCCTGTTCGCCGGCGAGCAGCACGGCTTCCGCCGCGCCGAGACGATCAAGCGCGCGCTCGACGCCGAATTGTATTTCTACGCGGCCTTGATCTTCCGCACCCGGCTCGGGTTCTGAGCCGCCACGTCAGGCTGCCCGGCCGGCGGTAGCGCCCGCAGTCGAAGCCGTGCCCCGGCGCAGCAGCCGGTCGAGGCTCCATTCGCCGCCGCCCGCCAGCCACAGGTACAGGAACACGAAGCAGTAAAGGACCGCCAGCTCACCGGCGTTGCCGCCGTTCTGCAACGGGAAGAAGCCGCGCGGCGCATGCGCCCAGAAATAGGCGAATGCCATGTCGCCGGCGAGAATGAAGGCGACCGGCCGCGTGAACAACCCGAAGATGATCAGCAAGCCGCCCACCAGCTCGATCGGACCTTGCAGCCCCGGCACGAGGCTGTAGAGATTGTAGGGTGCGTGGTTCGCCGTGGCCGGGAAGTTGAACAGCTTATTAAGACCATGTTCCAGAAAGAGCAGTCCCGTCATGATCCGCAGAATGCTCAGAATGCGCGGCTCCCAGGTCAGCCGCAGACTCGTCCAATCAGCCAAGTTCCCCTCCCCTTACCCTATATTTTGTCCCGCGCGCCGTTATCGGTTGCGCACAGCGAGGCTAACGCCAGCGACCGCGCGCGTACAATCAACGGTTTTGTGAATGTTGCAAGCGTCTCGCGAGCGGCATCTCGACGAAACATCGCCGCATCAGCGGAGAATGGTGCGCCCGAGTGGAGTCGAACCACCACTCCTTTCGGAACACGGACCTGAACCGTGCGCGTCTGCCAATTCCGCCACGGGCGCCCATGGATCGGCCGGCGGGAGATAAGCCGGCCCTGATGCGATGTCAACCGGCCCGGCCGCTGCCTTGCTTTGCGCTGGCCCGCGATGCTCCGGGCCGGCTAAGACTCGCACAAGATCGCCGTATCGTGCTCGGGCTGGGGAAGAGGTATGCGATGGACGCGCTTGCGAAGATCAAATCCGAAATGCTGCCCTTTGCCGAGTTGATGGGGATCGAGTTCACCCATGTAGCGCCCGACCGCGTCGTTGCCGAGCTGCCGGTGCACGACGCGCTGTGCACCCGGCCGGCTGTGTTGCATGGCGGCGCGATCATGGCCTTCGCCGACACGCTCGGCGCCACCGGCACGATCCTCAACCTGCCCGAAGGCGCCGGCACCACGACGATCGAGAGCAAGACCAATTTCATCGCCGCCGCGCCGCTCGGTACGCGCATTACCGGCGAAGCGACCCCGATTCATCGTGGGCGCCGTACGATGGTGTGGCAGACCCGGATCACCACCGCCGAGGGCCGCCTGGTTGCGCTGGTGACGCAGACGCAGCTGGTTCTGTGATATAGTTGACTTTAGCAACTAATAAGTTAACGCTGACTCCGCCCCTTGCGTGGAGGTCCGATGAGCGCGGCTGCGCTGGAGAACCGAATTGCCGCGGTGCGGCGCTTCAACCGCTTCTACACGCAGAAGATCGGCGTCCTCGGCGAGCGGCTGTTGAACAGCCCGTTTTCATTGGTCGAGGCGCGCGTCCTCTATGAACTCGCGCTTCGCGAGCAGGCGACCGCTACCGAATTGCGCCGGGATCTCGGTCTCGATCCCGGCTACCTGAGCCGCATTCTGGCCGGCTTCGCCCGGCGCGGGTTGGTCTCGCGCGCACCTTCAGAGACGGATCGCCGGCAAAGGCATCTATCCTTGACCCAGACCGGCCGCGCCGCCTTTACGCCGCTCGACTCCCGCTCGCGCGGGGAAATCGGCGCCCTGCTCGCCAGCCTGCCCGAGCCGGATCAACGGCGCCTTGTCGCCGCGATGGAAGAAGTCGAGCGCCTGCTGGGCTCATCCTCACCCGCGAAGGTGCCCTACCTGTTGCGTCCTCCGGCGCCGGGAGACATCGGCTGGGTGATCTCGCGCCACGGCGCGCTCTACGCGCAGGAATATGGGTTCGATCAGGATTTCGAGGCGCTGGTCGCCGAAATCGCCGGCAAGTTCATCACCGAATTCGATCCGCGACGGGAATGCTGCTGGATCGCCGAACGCGAGGGCGAACCGGTCGGTTCGGTGTTTCTCGTCAAGGGCTCGGAGCGCACCGCCAAATTGCGGCTGCTGCTGGTCGAGCCATCTGCGCGCGGCCTCGGCATCGGGGCGCGGCTCGTCGCCGAATGCATCCGCTTCGCGCGGCAGTCGGGTTATCAAGAGATCACGCTGTGGACCCAGAGCGTTCTGGTCGCGGCGCGTCACATCTATCAGGCGGCGGGCTTCCAGCTGACCCGCTCGGAGCCGCATCACAGCTTCGGCCAGGACCTCATTGGCGAAACCTGGGATTTAACTCTGTAGCACCCGGTAATGAGTTTCAGGAAAAGCGCTCCCAAGCTGCCTGGCGCGAGACCCCGAGCGCACCGCCGATCATTTCCCAACTGACACCGCGCTGTCGCAACGTTTCGACCTGCGACTGCAGCACGGTCCGGGTTGCATCGACCGTCGCCGCCGCCGGTCTTAACGCAGCGAGCAGCTGCTCGCTGCTCATCGCATCCCACCCGGCAAAGGCACTCGGAAGGGCTTCGAGGATGCCGTTACAAACACCGATGCAAGCGTCGCAGATATGGACTTTTGGTCCGGCGATCAGCTTCGCGACATCGCGCTCGGTTTTGCCGCAGAACGAGCAGCGGAGAACGCGCTTCGGGATGATCTTCATCACCGCTTTCCTTCGAACCTGCGTATCAGGTATTCCCTGACCCAGACTGTCAAGGTTTCCTTGACAAACATTTGAAGGACGCGCTGCGACCGGACGAAGTTCAGGAGCCGAGGAGGCTCAGCGCCGCCGTGTGGTGGATGATCTGCGCCGAGCCCTCCCAGATCATCCGCAGCGCCACGAAGGTGATGATGCCGAGCCCGACCCAGGCCAGCCAGAACAGCCGATTGAGCAGTCGCGCGACATAGGTCGATGCGACTCCCATCAGCGCCACCGACAGCACGAGCCCGACGGCCAGGATGTACGGGTGATCGCGCGCCACCCCGGCGACCGCCAGCACATTGTCGAGCGACATCGACAGATCCGCGAGGACGATCTGCGTCATCGCCTGCGCCGTGGTCTTGCCGCGCCGGCGGCTGGGCGGACGCTCGCCGGCCATCGCGACGGCATGGGCCGGCACCGGTTGGGAGGCGCGGATCTCGCGGTACATCTTCCAGGCGACCCATAACAGCAGCAGGCCGCCGGCTGCCGTCATGCCGATAACCGACTGCAGCAGCTCGAGCGCGACGAAGGCGAATAGGATGCGCAGCAGCGTCGCCGCCGCGATGCCGAGCAGGATGACGCGGCGGCGGCGCTCCGGCGGCAAGCCGGCAGCCGCCATCCCAACGATGATCGCATTGTCACCGGCGAGCACGACGTCGATGATCACCACCGACAAGAGCGCGCTCGCCTCGTTCAAACCGGGCAGCACGCACGCGACATAAGCACGGACCCCGGTAGCGTCGAGCCCAACCAAATGTCTATATCGACGCTACTGGGGCCAGCAGCACCCATCAGTACGCGCCTCGGCGCGTTTTACGCCGCGAGCTTTCTCGTCGTCGGCATTCAAACACCGTTCTGGCCGGTATGGCTCGCGGGCCGCGGCCTCGACGCGCCGGAGATCGCGCTGCTCTTTGCCGCCGGGATCTGGGCCAAGGTAATCGCGACGCCGCTGGTCGGCGGGCTCGCCGACCGGCTCGGCCGCCGGCGCCCTATCATGGTCGCGCTCGCCGCAGCTGCCTGTATCGCCTATGGGGGGTTGTGGCCCGCCTGGGGCTTCTGGCCGCTGTTGTGGCTTAACCTGGTCGCCGGCGTGGCGCAGTCGGCGATGATGCCGCTCGGCGACAGCATCACCCTGGCGGCGGTCCGCGGCGAGCGGCTCGATTACGGCCGTATCCGGGTATGGGGCTCCGTGAGCTTTATTGTCGCCGCGCTGGGAAGCGGCATCTTGTTGGCCGGCAACTCCGCGCCGATCATGCCCGATGATACCGTGCTGGCGCTGGTGCTCGCCGCCTCGGCCGTGCTGCTCGTCGCGTGTTTCTGGATTCCGCCGGCGCCTGCCACTGCCGGCCGCGCGCGCTGGGCGGCGCTCGGCCGGTTTGCCGCCGACCGCCGTTTCTGGCTGTTCGTCGCCAGCGGCTCGGCATTGCAATCCAGCCATCAGCTCTATTACGGCTTCGGCACCCTCTATTGGCGCGAGCTCGGCTTCTCCGACGCGGTCATCGGCGCGTTATGGGCCGAAGGCGTCATCGCCGAGATCGTGCTGTTCTGGCAAAGCGCGCCGATGGTGGCGCGGATGGGGCCGCTCGGCCTGATGGCGCTCGGCGGCATCGCTGGCATCCTGCGCTGGAGCCTGATCGGAATCGTGCCGGGCCTCGCCGCCGCGGCGGTACTGCAGCTGCTGCATGCCTTGACCTTCGGCGCCAGCCATATCGGAGCGATGTATTTCATGGCGCGCACCGTGCCGCCCGGCGCCGCCGCCAGCGCCCAATCGCTTTATGCGGCGGTCTCGGCCGGCCTGGGCAGCGGCTTTGTCATGCTCGCCGCCGGCACGCTCTACAGCACCTATGGCGGGCAGGCGTATCTGTTCATGGCGCTGCTATCGGCGGCTGGATTTGCCGGGACTATGGCGCTGTCCCGGTGGCGCCGTCGCTGAGTGGCGTCAGCGGCCTATTTGCCGCATTTTGGGTATGACGGGCCGGCGGCCGCCGCCTGAGCCGCGGCGAACTCCCGGAATTTCGGCGGGTCCAGGACGCTCGCCTGCTTCAGGAGGTCGGCCGCTTGCTGGCATACAAGCTGGCTCGGCTGGCCGGCGCGTTTCGAAGACGCCTGGTTGGCGATCGAAGTGTTCCACCGGTCGAAGGCCGGCGCCCCATGGAAATGCGCGATCATCGCCTTCTGATAGGCCATGATCGGATCCCGGTTGCGCAGCCGGAACTCGGCATAGACGGTGTCCTGACAGGTCGAGCTGATCACCATAACGTCGGTTAAAAACCGAATCGCCTGCTCGGCCTCGATAGCGTTCTGGGAATAACACTCCACCTTCGCCGCCCTGCTCTTCTCGGCTGCCCAGCCCGGCTGCTGCGCCATCGCAGCGCACAACGCAGCGATCACGACCGATCGTTTCATGAGCATCCCCCGGCTAACTCCCCTAGCGATGCGGACGATACGACAATCGATGGCATTTGCAATAACGGGTCCCGCGACGGAACGCGTGACCTTTTCAACCGAAAGCAGTGACGGATCGGGCACTTGAGTCGTCTGCCGGCGCTATTGTCGGGCGGATGCCGAGAGCGGCATAGTCGAGATGATGATCGTGCTGTTCACCGATTTCGGCCTAGAGGGGCCCTATACCGGACAGGTCGCCGCGGTACTGCAGCAGGCAGCGCCGTCGGTACCGGTGATCTCGTTATTTGCCGATCTGCCGCCCGGGCAGATCAAGCCGGCGGCTTACCTGCTCGCCGCCTATGCCGCATGGTTTCCGACCGGGACGGTGCTGCTGTGCGTCGTCGATCCCGGGGTCGGCAGCGCGCGGCACGCGCTGATCGTCGAGGCCGACGGCCGCTTCTATGTCGGCCCCGACAACGGCTTGTTCGAGATCGTCCTGCGCCGCGCCGCGCGCGCCGCTGCCTGGCGGATTACCTGGCGCCCCGGCACGCTGTCCGCGAGCTTCCACGGCCGCGACCTGTTCGCGCCCATCGCGTCGCGGCTGGCTCGGGGGGAGCCGCCGGCCGCGATCGCGACGCAGGCACAAGCCACGCCCTATCCCGACTGGCCCGACGATCTCGCCGAGATCGTCTATACCGATCGGTACGGCAACGCGCTGACCGGGCTGCGCGGCGACATTGTGGCAACCGGCGCGCGCCTATCCGTCGGCGGCCGAGTGGTCGCACATGCCGACAGATTTTCCGCCGTGCCGTCGGGCGCGGCGTTCTGGTACGTCAATTCCAACGGGTTGGTCGAGATCGCGGTCAATCAAGGGCAGGCCGATCGGGAGCTGGGGCTCGCCATCGCCTCGGCCGTCACAGTTACGGATTAAGGGAGGTCAGGGCGGGGGAGCCGCGACCTTGACGCCGGGCGGCACCGCGATCAACCGGCGCCGCCGATGCGTGCGATGCAACAGCCACATCCCGCCCGCTACCGCAACGAAGACGCCGAGCATGACGAGCCCAAACGATCGGGCGATATCGCCAAGCACCGCGCGGAAGGCATGCCCGAGGAAAAACCCGACCGCGACAAAGCTCGTTGCCCACAGCCCGGCGGCAAGGAAATTCAGCCGCAGAAAACGCTCCCAGCGGACGGCGCTCAAGCCGAGCGCAAAAGACGAGAAATTGCGGACGCCATAGATGAAGCGGAACGACAGAATGAAGCCGGCATCGTAGCGTTCCAGCCAGTGGAGCGCGGCGTCGACGCCGTGGCGCCAGCGCGGGAACCGGTCGAGAAGCCGAACCCCGAAGCGCCGGCCAAGCCAGAAATAGCATTGGTCGCCGCTGAAGCTGCCGAGCCATGCTGCCGTCAGCAACAACAGCGGATCGACCAGACCCTGCGCCGCGGCGAACCCGGCGAACAGGATCACGGTCTCACCTTCGAGAAAGGTCCAGACGAACGCGATGACGTAGAAACAGGCGCCGTTATCGGCAATGAGCTGATTGATATCCATCTAGCGTCCGTTTCCGCCCAGCTTCCCGACTCGGTGCACACTGCCGCACACGGCGACGCGTGCTCGCGGCCGGAAAGCCGCGCATGCTAAGATGTTGCTCAATTGCGGTCGAGCGGATTCCCGCCGGCTACTCCTTTGGGACAAATTCCTGAACCTACGCATTAAGCCAGAGAGGGAAATGTGGAAGCGCACGAGATCGCCGAGCGAATCCATGAGGACGCGGAGAGCCATGCGCACGCGCGCCCGGGCCATGAGAGCATGTTCCGCCGGCTCACCGCGATCTATGTCGGTGTTATTGCCATGTTGTTGGCAATCGCCACGCTCGGCGGCGCCGAGGCCACCAAGGAGATGCTGAACGCGAATATCCACGCTTCCGATACCTATGCCTTCTATCAGGCCAAGAACATACGCCAGACTCTTTACCAAATCTCTGCCGCGGAGCTGGAATTGCTGGCCAGCGGCGGAGCGATCTCTGGAGATGCCAGCCCGAAGGCCGCGGAATTGGTCAAGCGGTATCGAGATACCGTCACTCGATACGAGAGCGAGCCTGCTACCGGCGAAGGCAAGAAGGAGCTGATGGCCAAGGCCCACGAATGGGAGCACGCGCGCGACCACGCGGCAGCGCAGCTGCCCAATTTCGAATATGGCGAAGCGTTGTTTCAGATCGCGATCGTTCTCGGTTCGGTCGCGATCGTCGCGGTCTCGCCCTGGCTGCTCGGTTTCAGCGGCATACTTGCCACAGCCGCGCTGCTGCTGACGGTCAACGGCTATTTCCTTCTAGTGCCGCTCGGCCACGCAGTCGCGCAGGCGGCGCATTAATGACTAAGAGACGACAGTGCAGTCTACGCCGTCATTCCGGGGCGCGGGCCATAGCCCGCGAACCCGGAACCCATGAACACCGCCGGATGAAAGGAGCGCACCAGCCGCCGCCGCTTAATTTCCAGCCTTCAGTGTTCATGGATTCCGGGTTCGGCCTAGCGGCCGCCCCGGAATGACCGCTTGGATTGCGACAAGTGGGGAGCAGTTTGGCTTATTATGTCTATCTCCTTGCCAGCAGCAGGCGCGGCACCCTCTACCTTGGCGTGACAAACGACCTCATTCGCCGGGCCTACGAACACAAAAGCAAAGCCATCCCAGGCTTTACCTCCAGGTATGGTGTCGATCGCTTGGTCTGGTTCGAGTGCTACGACGACCCCGCGTCAGCGATCACCCGGGAAAAGGAGATCAAGAAGTGGCGGCGCGATTGGAAGATCGCTCTGATCGAGCGGGATAACCCCGACTGGCTCGACCTGTACGAAGCCATCGCCCGCTAATTACCCGCCGGCGAATTCCGCGAGCAGCGGATTGAATTGGTCGGCGGCCTCGAACTGCACCCAATGGCCGGCGCCGGGCATGATTGCAAAGCGCGCCGCCGGCCGGACGCTGCGCAGGATCCGGGCGCGCTCCTCGACATGCGGATAGGCGGTCGCGTCCCGCTCGCCCCAGATCCCGTCGAGCCGCGCCTTGACCTTGGGTAAAGCCTCGATCAGCGCACCCGAGCGCGAGAAGCGGCGGCTGCGCATGCGGGCGCGGGCGTGGTTCGTCTTCTGCAGATAAAGCGCCAGCTCGTCGATCTTGTCCGGATCGGCGATCATCAGCTGGTTCAGATTGTAGCGGTGGGTCGCGAATTCCTCGCTCTCGGCGGCGTCGGGCGGCACCCGGCGCAGCGGCGTCGGCGAACGCTCCAGCCCGAGCCCGTTCGAGCCGACCACGGTAAAGCTGCGCAGCCGATCGCCGAGTTGCGCCGCGACACTGCCGCCGATCACGCCGCCGAACGAAAACCCGGCTAGGCGCAGTTCCTCGTCGTGCGGCACGATCTGGTTGATGCCGGCCACGATAATCGCGGCGAGGCCATCGGCGGTCCAGGGCTCGGGCGGCGTCGCCGACTCGCCGAGGCCCGGCAGGTCGGCCGCGATCACGCAAAACTGCCGCGACAAGGGCAGCACGTTGCGGATCCAATGGGTCCACGAGCCGTAGCCGCCGTGCAGCAACACCAGAGTCGGGCCGCTGCCCCAGCTGTGCCACACTAGGCGGCCATCGCCGCAGGGCGTCTCGAACCGCTGCGCCTCGGCCGCAACTCGATCGACGAATGCTTTCGTCGCCTCGCTGATCACCGCCACTCCACACCTCGCGCGAATTTGCCGAAAGGCTGATACCCGGTTTGGCGGCGTCCGCCTATAGCCGATCTCCAGCCGGACCTGCCGATCCCGGTATCCAGCGGCGCGATCGGCGGCTCGACAATCCGGCGAAATCAGCGCAATTCTTGAGCGGAATACGCGAGCGGCCGGGCGGGGAAATATCGGCATGGCGCAGGTTCTGATCGGCAATTGGTGGGCCCTGGCAATCCGCGGCGTGTTCGCGATCATTTTCGCCGTGATCGCGTTCGTCTGGCCCGGCATTACGGCAGCGGCCCTGGTCCTGCTGTTCGGCGCCTACGCTCTGGTCGACGGCATCTTTTCGCTGGTCGCCGCGTTGCGGGCAGCGCGTCATCACGGCCACTCGGGCGCGCTGCTGTTGGAAGGCATCCTCGACCTGATCATCGCTGGGATCGTGTTCTTCTGGCCGCTCGAGGCGCTGGTGGCGATCATCTATTTCATCGCGATCTGGGCGGTGATCAGCGGCATCACGCTGATCGCGGCCGGGATCGCGATGATCCGGCTCAATGGCGAATGGCTGCTGGTGCTCAGCGGCATCATCTCGGTCCTGCTCGGAATCATCCTGTGCGTGCAGCCCGGCGCCGGCGTCGTCGCCCTGTCGTGGTGGCTTGGCGTCTACGCGCTGCTGTTCGGCATATCGCTGATCGGCGCCGCCTTCCGCTTGCGCCATTGGCACCCGGCCTAGCTGACCTGCGGCAAACGCGACCGGCTGCTTCTCCCAACGCGCGATCCCATCCCCATATTTGCGGCAACCGATACGGGATTGAACCCGCGCGGAGCCGATCATGTCGAAACGCCAGCTCGATGCATTGATGTGGGCCCAGGCTTGCGCGGCGGTGGAGCGGGCCGACCGCCTGCGCCGCCAGTTCTTCCATCAGGGAACGCCTCACTGGGAGGCGCCGGTCGATGTCTTCGAGACCAATGAGGCGCTGATCATCCTGATCGCGTTGCCCGGCGTCGAGCTCGACACCATCACCGTCACGCTCAGCGCGGGCGTGTTGACCGTCAAGGGCGAGCGGCCGTTGCCGCGCGAGCTGGATAATGCGCGCATCGTCCGGATGGAGATCCCGCACGGCCATTTCGAGCGCCGGATCGAGTTGCCGCCGGTGCCGTTCGAATTGTCGGGCCGGCATCTGGCCAATGGCTGCCTGATGCTGCGCCTGCAAAAGGGCTGACCGAATGACCCCTTATGAACAAAACGTGCGGATGGCGGATGCCGCCACGCCGCCGGCGCAAACCGCGCCTGCTTCGGGAACCGCGCCGGTCGAAGGCGTTCCGGCGATCCCGGAAGATGCGCTGATCCTGATCACGACGCGCAATCTCGTGCTGTTTCCCGGCACCGTGCTGCCGATCACGCTCGGCCGGCAGCGTTCGATTGCGGCGGCACAGACCGCGATCCGGCTCAACCGGCCGGTCGGGCTGGTCCTGCAGCGCGAAGCGGCGACCGAGGACCCGATGCCGGTCGACCTGCATCGGGTCGGCGCCGAAGCCAACCTGCTGCGCTACGTGACCAGCCCCGATGGCAGCCATCACGTCATCTGCCAGGGCGAGCAGCGCTTCCGCATTCTCGAGTTCCTCGACGGCTATCCGTTCTTTGTGGCCCGCATCGAGCGGGTGCCCGAAACCGAGGATGCGAGCAAGGAAATCGACGCCCGCCTCCTCAATCTGCGCAATCAGGCGCTCGAAGTCCTGCAATTGCTGCCGCAGACCCCGGCCGAGCTGGTCAATGCGGTGCAGGGCGTCACCTCGGCCCCGGCTCTCGCCGATCTGATCGCCAGCTTCATGGACATCACCCCGGCCGAGAAGCAGGAGATCCTCGAAACCTTCGATATCGAGCGCCGCCTCGATCGGGTGTCGGAGCTGCTCGGCTACCGGCTCGAAGTGTTGCGGCTGTCGCGCCAGATCAGCGACCGCACCAAGGAGACGATGGACGAGCGGCAGCGCGAATTCCTGCTGCGCGAACAGCTGAAGACGATCCAGAACGAGCTTGGCGAAGGCGAGGACGCCAAATCGCAGGAAATTGCCGAGCTGCGGAAAAAAATCGAGCAGGCGAAGATGCCGGAAGAGGTCGAGACGCACGCCAAAAAGGAGCTGGCGCGGCTCGAACGCATGCCCGAGGCGGCCGGCGAATATTCGATGGCGCGCACCTATCTCGAATGGCTGATCGAGCTGCCCTGGGCGGCTGAGGACGAGGCGCCGATCGATATCGCCGAGGCGCGCCGCATCCTTGACGAAGACCATTACGGCCTGCGCAAGGTCAAGCGCCGGATCCTCGAATTTCTCGCGATCCACAAGCTCAACCCGAACGGACGCAGCCCGATCCTGTGCTTTATCGGGCCGCCGGGGGTCGGCAAGACCTCGCTCGGTCAGAGCATCGCGCGGGCGACCGGGCGCAAATTCGTCCGGGTCAGCCTCGGCGGCACGCATGACGAGGCCGAGATCCGCGGACACCGGCGCACCTATATCGGCGCGCTGCCCGGCAATATTCTCCAGGGCATCCGCCGCGCCGCCAGCCGGCAATGCGTGATGATGCTGGACGAGATCGACAAGCTCGGCCGCGGCATCCAGGGCGATCCGGCCTCGGCCCTTCTGGAAGTGCTCGACCCTGAGCAGAACTCGACCTTCCGCGACAATTATCTCGGCGTGCCGTTCGACCTGTCGCGCGTCATGTTCATTTGCACCGCGAATGTCATCGACAACATCCCGGGCCCGCTGCGCGACCGCATGGAGATCATCGACCTGCCCGGCTACACCGAGGACGAGAAGTTCGAGATCGCCAAACGCTATCTGGTGCAGCGCCAGCTGACCGCGAACGGCCTGACACAAGAGCAGGCCGAATTCACCGACGAGGCATTGCACGCGATCATCCGCGACTACACGCGCGAAGCCGGAGTCCGCCAGCTCGAGCGCGAGATCGGCACCGCCTTGCGCAGCGTCGCGATGAAGGTCGCCGAGGGCACCGCGACGCATGTGCGCGTCACGCCCGAGGATCTGCACGAAATCCTGGGGCCGCGCCGCTTTGAGAACGAGGTCGCGATGCGGACCAGCGTGCCGGGGGTGGCAACCGGGCTCGCCTGGACCCCGGTCGGCGGCGACATCCTGTTCATCGAGGCGACGCGCATCCCAGGCAAGGGCTCGCTGATCCTGACCGGGCAGCTCGGCGAGGTCATGCGGGAGAGCGCCCAGGCAGCGATGTCGCTGGTCAAGGCCCGGGCGCAGAGCATCGGCCTCGATCCGAAGCTGTTCGAGACCAGCGACATCCACATCCACGTGCCGGCCGGCGCGATCCCGAAGGACGGGCCGAGCGCCGGCGTCGCGATGTTCACGGCGCTGGTGTCGTTGCTGACCAACCGCACCGTCAAAAGCGACACCGCGATGACCGGCGAGATCAGCCTGCGCGGCCTGGTATTGCCGGTCGGCGGCATCAAGGAAAAGGTCGTCGCCGCCGCCACCGCCGGGCTCGCGACGGTGATCCTGCCGTCGCGCAACCGCAGGGATTACGAGGATATTCCGGAAGCGGCGCGCAACAAGCTCGGCTTCATCTGGGCCGAGCGGGTCGAGGAGGTCATCGAAGCGGCCCTCGAACCCGCCGCTGCGGCGCCCGCGCTCGAACCGGCAGCGCAATAACCGGCACCCGCCGTGGGACCGCGTGGCGGCAAGGCTACAGCAGTGCGTGCGCAATTTCCTTGTACGGCGGTGTATCGATGAAATGGCGGTCGCGTACCGCCGCGTCGATATAGAAAAACACCTGGCCGACCAGCACGATGTTGACGCTTGCGCCGTCATCCGACAGCGGCAGAAACAGCACTTTCGTGTGCCGCTCGGGCCCCTGCTGTTGCAGTGACAAGAATAGGCATTCGGAATAGAGGGCCCGCCGGGTGCGCACGCATTCATCATAGAGCGCGATGACATGCGCCTTGTAATCCGGCCCAGGCAACACCTCGTCGAGCGAGCGGCCGGTGGCGTTGATACCGTGTGCCCGGGCGTTTTCGGTGCCGATCAGGCGATAGTGGTAGCCCCCGGACGGCAGCACGTCGATCAGCATGATATGCGGCAATAGTTTCGGGATTTCGACCGGATCGAGATCGGCGCGGCTTGGCAAGGACCGGTCTGCCGCCTTATGCCGCCAATAGGCGTACAGACGCTGCAGCCGCTCATCGCCAATCGGGCCGGCAACGATTTCGGCGGTTGCGGCAGGGGCCGCTTTAGGGGACCCGGGCGCCCCCGCACCACCCAGCCCATTTTCTGACGGCGGCATAAGCACCTATATCCGTGCGGACGCTCCCGCCTAGCACGGTTTCGTAAAAATTCTATTGATGCCCAGCCTCGGCTCAGTTTACCGGCAATCGAGCGCGCGGCCGGCGAGACGGCAGCGCACGAGGATCGCGTCGTCCGGCGCGTAGAATGTGCCATCCCAGCCGTTCTCGCTGCGCTCCATGACAAAATAGCCGAAACGGTCGAGGCCGAAGCCGCGGCGGATCGGCATGCCGTCGATCTCGGCGCCTGCCAGGTTTTCGACCTCATAGAGCTTTGCGCCGCCGGTACCGACGACCAGTTGGGCGGGGCGCTCGGGGGCGAATTCGTAGCTCAGGAAGTCGTGCAGATGTCCCGACAGCACGAGGTCGAGATTGGCCGGGATCTGGCCGCGGAGGGCCGTCTGCTCGGTTATGTTCACGGTTAGTCCGGCAAACGGGCCGCTCGACAGCCCCCACACCGGCCGGTACGTCAACAGCCAGGCACGCGGCGGCGCCGTCGCCAACAGCGGCGCGAGCCGGGCAGCGTAGGCCGCGACCTTTTCCGGTACCGCCAGATAATCGTCCGCATCGGCGCTGTCCAAAACCAGCAAAGCGAGCCCGCCGGCGGTGAGCCAATACGGCTCCGTGCGGTCGGCGCAATCCGAGCGCGGGGGGGACGGATCGAGCAGACGGAACCAGCCCTGCCCGCCGCGACGGCACAGCTCGTGATTGCCGCGCACCATGACCCACGGCGCGGCGGCGAGCAGCGGCGCCGCGGGGTCGAAGAAATCGGCCTTCCAACTCGGCCAGTTGTCGCCATGCGGGCTGCCGGCGCACCCCGCGCGCCCAACCGGACACGCGCTCACCCGGTAATAGTAGTCGCCGAGATGGATCACGAGGTCGGGGCGCTTGGCGGCGGCGCGCGCGGCAATCGCGGGAAACGGCCAGGCCACTGGGTTGCCGCAATCCTGGATCGCCTTTCCTTCGAGGCGGCAGCCGGTGTCGCCGATCACGACGATCCGCCGTACCGTCGCCGGCAGGACTGGCACCGCGACACTGCCGACCGCGAGCCGAGCGGTCGCGGCCGGCGCGCGCGCCTCGCAGATTTCGATCGGGAACTTGCCGTCGGGCATGCCGCGGCGGCTGGCGGCGAGCGTCACGCCGTCGGCGCTGACCAGTGGACAAGGCATACCCGGTGCGGCCGCTGCCCGAATCGACAGCTCGCCATTCGCCGCCAGCTCGACCCAGGGCGTCGGCAATTCAGCCGCCGCCGCGCTCCCCGCGATCAGCGATGCGGCGAGCGCGACGAGCAGCCGCCACAGACCAGTCACGCTGCAGCTTGGGTCTGCGGCCGTTCAGACTTCGAGCTTCATGCCCTTCTGAACGCCCGGCCGGCTGCCGACCCGCTCGCCCCAACCTTGCAGGTGCTTCAGCCCGGCATTGTCGGGCAACGCCTTGCGACCGGCATAGATCGGGTAGACCGCGAGATCGGCGGCGGTGATCTCGTCGCCGGCCAGATAGGCCGTCTTGGCCAATTGCACGTCGGCAAAGCGCCACAGATTGACGAACCGGTCCTCGTAAAACTTGACCGCGGAATCCGGCACCTTTTCCGGCATGCGCGCGCCGAGGAAGAAGATCGTCTGGTTGACCGAGGCGTAATCGGCCGCGCCTTCGGCCATCCATTGGAACATGCGCACCCGGGCTACCGGATCGGCCGGCAGGAACTTGCCGGTCTTCTCGCAGAGATACATCAGGATCGCCCAGGACTGGATCACTGTGAGCGGCTTGCCGCCCGGCCCCTCGGGATCGATCAGGGTCGGGATGCGGGCGGTCGGATTGATCTTCACATAGTCGGCGGCCTTCTGATCGCCCTGCCCCAGATTGAGAACATGGATCTTGCAGCTGACGCCGCATTCGTTGACCGCGATCGCGGCGCGCTGCCCGTTGCCGGTGCCGGCGGTATAGAGTTCCATGATCCCTCCTCCGATGCTTTGTCGAATAATCACATCATACCCTGACCTAAAGCGAATGCGACGGGTCGACGCTCTCGGTTTGTCATTCCGGGGCGCGAGCGGAGCGAGGGAGCCCGGAATCCATGAACACACGCGTTTCCAGAGGCGTTGCAGATCGGAACGCCGCGCGGCAAGGCGGCCTGCTCGATCCATTCGATGCCGGTCGCGACCGACTGCACGAACCGGACTCGCGGTGCCGGCGGATAATCGCCGCGCCAGATGTTGG
>Ga0066709_100000124_pt1 | contig 30740 bp, 27 predicted proteins | sample GraSoiAngelo_158_FD_79665 | JGI IMG/M metagenome (GOLD analysis project Ga0066709, IMG submission 79665) | Grasslands soil microbial communities from the Angelo Coastal Reserve, California, USA - 14_1009_16_30cm | ecosystem: Environmental > Terrestrial > Soil > Grasslands | place: USA...
CGCAGACGCCGGGCTCGGATACTGCGCCTCGAGCCAGTTCACTCCGGCCTCGACGCGCTCGACGTTTTCGGGTCGGATGTCGTGCTCTTCGCAGAGCTTCGCGGTGACGTCGATGTGGGCGATGTTGTAGCCGGCGGTCGAGTAGATGCGGTAGAGCGTCTCGAGGAACATCCAGTCACTTCCCAGCGCTCGGGTGATCTTGTCCAGGCTGGTCCGCGTGTCGCCGACGAAGCTGTAGGTGAGCTCGCCTCGGTTGTTGCCCGCGTAGGCGTGGTAGAAGCCGGCCTCGCCTTCGAGCACGGTCTCGCCGCCGACGTGCCCTTGCCTGGCCAGCGCGACCGCCAGCATGGCGTTGCGCACCGCGCCCCCCTCGCGCAAAGGGCGGCCGCCGCTCCGTGCCCCTTCGAGATTGCCAGCCGCCAGGCTCGCACAGAGCGCGATCGTGCTGTTCACCTGGTCCTCGGTGAGGCGCATCATCTTCGCGGCGGCGACGGCGGGGCCGAAGATGCCGAACACCACGCCGGCGTGGAAGCCACGCGCCATCACGGTCGGAATGAAGTCGGCCGCCAGCCGCTCCATGACCTCGTAGCCCGCGGCGACGCCGGTGATGAAGTCCCGTCCGGAGACGGCCGCGGCTTCCGCCGCCGCGAAGGCGCCCGGGATGATGCTCGTGCCCGGGTGAGTCAGCATGCGGAAGGTGTCCCACTTGCCGCCGGCCATCGCCATCTCGGCGTTGGCGAAGGCGGCGCCGCCCTTCGTGACCCGGGCGCCGTTCACCATGATGGTGGCGCCCTCGCGCACCCCGGCTTCCTCTTCGGTGACGAGCTTCACCGCCTGCTGTCCGCCGGGGGTCTGAGCGCCGAGGAGCACCGACGCGAGGCTGTGCAGCGTGACTCCCTTGGCGCGATCGACCACGTCGGCCGGGAGATCCTCGTAACGGAGACCCACGACCCACTGCGCGAGCTGCCGGCTGAGCGATGCCATACGTTTTAGTCTCCGCCTCCTTCGGTCCGAGCCGGCGCTCCGGGCGCCGGAATCTCACGCCGCATGATGCTATGCTCCGGCAGGACCACGCGCCAGGAGGATCATCGAGCATGGCGACGACCGAGTCCAGCGTCGCGAGCCTCAAGCAGCACATCGGGAGACGTCTGGTGTCGACCGACGTCGTGCACCCCGGTCCCGCCAACCTGCTGCGGCTGACGCTCGGACGGGCGGACCCGGCACTCGAGGTCGGCGATCCGTTGCCCCCGGGCTGGCACCACCTCTATTTCCTGCCGCGCTTCGGTCCCGAGGAGCTACGACCGGACGGCAGCCCAAGCGACACGGGCGTGGTGCCGCCGATGCCGCTGCCGCGACGGATGTTCGCGGGCCAGCACACGCGCTTCCACCGGCCCATTCGCATCGGCGACAGCATACGCCGCGAGACGGAGCTGACGGACATCACCCCGAAGGCCGGCGGCACCGGCACGCTGGTCTTCACCACCGTCGTCGATCGAATCCTTTCGCCCGAAGGGCTGGCCCTCGAAGAGGAGCGCCGCGGCGTGTTCCGGGAAGAGGTGAAGGCGGGAGCGCAGAACGCGGTGCCGCGGCGGGAGGACGCGCCGACCGGCGTGGCCTGGCGACGCCGCATCGTCCCCGACGCGGTGTTGCTCTTCCGGTTCTCGGCGTTGACCTTCAACAGCCATCGCATCCACTACGACCGCGCCTGGGCGATGGAGGTCGAGGGATATCCGGGGCTCGTCGTGCACGGTGCGCTCACCGCGACGCTCTTGATCGACTTCGCTCGCGATGAAAATCCTGGGCGCGCGTTTCGGACCTTCACCGTGCAGGCCCGCGCCCCGCTGTTCGACACCGCGCCGTTCGAGCTGCGTGGTCGCCCAACCGCGGATGGCGCGTGCGAGCTGTGGGCCGTGACGCCCGAGGGCACCGTGGCGATGAGCGGCCGCGCGGAGTTCTAGGCGCCGTGATGACTCGCTCGAGCGCCGGCTTTGCCGGCGCCACGATCCAAGTGCTGGACGCTAAGGGCGACCGGTGGGGGGTATCGGGGGGAGCGGCGCTCGCTCCCCCCGAGGCTCAATTACTCGCGGGACTTAGCTGATAGAGCTGCATGCGAGCCTTGATCTGCTCGTCCCAGCCCCTGGCGCGGATATCGATCATCAGCCCGTCCGGGCCCTTGTACTTTCGGTTGACCTTGCTACTGCCGGGGCACTCGGTGCAGCTGGCGGCCTCGAGCGTGGCCGAGGCCTCCTCGAGGTCCTCCACGTAGAAGCCGATGTGATGGATGCCCTTGACGGTGGACGGCCCTTCTCCCAGGTTGGGGGTGTCCTCGCCGCCGTACTTGAGGATGGCGAAATAGATGTAGCCGTCGCTCAGCCAGACGCCTTCCGCGCCGGTATCGGCGGGCACTCGACGGAGCTCCGTCAGACCGAAGACGTTCTTGTAGAACTCGGCCGTCTTCACCGGATCGTCGGTCGACAACGCGATGTGTTTGATCCGTGCCATCGCCCTTTCCTTTCCTTCACAGACGCGCCTCGGCCCGCGGGGCCCCAGCTCCGCGACGGCCTGCGGCGCGCACGGCGCTGCCAAAAGGTTCGCGTCCGTAGTCTGTCGTCTGGACCCAAGGTTCTCGCACACCCGGCGTGGGTCGTCAAGCACTCGAGAGCGCGGGCTCGTCGCCGCTCACGCGGAACGAATATGCTCACGCCTCGCGATAGAAGGTGAGGATCAGCCCGAAGAGGCAGAAGGCCGGACCCCAGACATGGCCGGGCCCGACGCCGTCGGCGGGAGGCAAGCGTAGCTCGAGCCAGCGGGCCCAGCCGGCAACGAGGCTGACCAGACCGAGGGGAAGGTGCGTGACTTCCATGAGGAACGCGGATTTGGCGTTGCTCACCTCGTGGCTGTGGGAGATGAGGAAGACGCCGCTCGCGATGGCGGCGACGGGAAACAGATAGCGCAAGACGGAGTCCGGGCGCCGGCCGCTACGCACCCGCCATTCGGCGATCGCGAAGGCGCTCGTGAGGACCAACACGATCCGATGCTGCAGGACCTCCGGGCTCCGCATCTGTTCCCAGAAGCCGACGACTCCGGTCTGCCAGCCTTCCGGGTCCAGGCTCCAGGCGATGAAGCCGGCCAGCGCGATGAGGAGCAGTGGCCAGTGGCGCGCCCACCGTGCGCGGCCGGTCCGCTCGAGCGTGGCGAGCACGCCCATCGCGACGATGAACAGCCCCGACACGTTGTGACCGAACTCGGACCACGCGATCTCCGCGGCTGAGCGTGGCGCATCGGGATCTCCCAGGCCGGAAGTCGCCACTAGCTCGGCCGGAGTCGGCGTGTCCAGCCGGGGCCAGCGAGGCGTGAAGACATGACGGACTTCCTCGGGCGAAGCGCGCGCGACGCCGGCGTCCACGCCGGGCGGGGCCGAGGCGATGGAGGCGGCGAGGAAGACCGTCACGAGCGCGAGACCGGCTTCCACCTCGAGGCGCCTGCGGACGACGATCGCGTCCGCGGGCGCTGACGCTCGCTGGCTGCGGAGCGCCAGATGGTTGAGCGCGCCCATCGCGAGCAGCGCCAGGAAGAGCGTGATCTTCGCGAGGACCATCGCACCGTACGAGGTGCCGATCGCCACGCGTGGCGTGGCGACGTACTCGAGCGCGAGCGCGATTCCCGTCAGAGCGATGGCGCCCGCAGCCACCGCGGCGAGCCCCGAGAAGGGGCGGAGCCAGCCGATGCCGGCCTGCGCATCGTGTCTTACGGTGAGCGCTGCCGCGCAGACCAGGCCGCCGACCCAGACACCGGCGGCCGCCTGGTGAAGGGCGCCGACCCCGAGGAGCCAGCCAAAATCCTCACGGCCCGTCGCGTGGCCGACCAGGGCGCCCGAGGCGGCCAGCAAGGCGCCCGCGACGAGCAGCACCCACCCCCCGCGCGCGCTCGGCGCCCGGCGCAGCGCGAGCGCCGCGCCGGCGACGGCGAGCGCAATCACGAGGCGCGCCACGCCCGCCAGGCCGACCGTCGAGCCGAGCAAGGCGCCGATCGGCCAGCCTGCGTCGTCCGCGAAAGCTCGAGCGAGCGTGGCGAGAATGCCGGCCTGCGCGGCGGCGGCGAGCGCGGCCCCGGCCGCAGCGATCGCCAGCGTCGAGCGGAGCCGGTGGGGAACGTGCGGCTCGCGCGCGCGGGCGAGAACGACGAGCGCGAAGGCCGCGCCACCGAGCGCCAGCGCCTGACCCACGAGCCCCGCCGCGCGCAGCCACAACAGGACGAAGGAGACCACGACGACGCCACACTAACACGTGAGTGTCTCGGGCGGATTTTCTCTGTAGACTGTAAATATTCTGCCCGGTTGTTGAGTCACATCAAAGATCCTCCGGGAGTGGTTCCGCCCGCAGCGCGAGGGAAGGGCGAGAATCCGAACCCGGTGGCAGACAAGGAGTCGGCCATGCGGACCCGATGGATCATCGAAGCTCTCGTCACGTTGGCCATGGTCGTGAGCGGCCCGGGAACGATCCGGGCCGACGACCCGCCGCCCTCCCAAGGGCAACCCAGCGAGATCACGCCCGCCCGTGTGAGCTACACCTACGGCGAGGTGTCGTTCTGGCGGCCCGGCGCTCAGGAGTGGGCAGAGGCCAAGGTCAATACGCCCCTGGCGCCCGGCGACGTGCTCTACACCGGTCAGGGCGGCAACGTCGAGGTGCAATTCGGGCCACGGGCCTTCGTGCGCGCCGGCAACGGGACCCAGCTCGGCCTGGACAACCAGGAGCCCGACTTCGTGCAGTTTCGCGTGACGTCCGGCCATGCTGCGCTCGACGTGCGCGAGATCGCGCCCGGCAACACGGTGGAGATCGATACTCCGAACGCGGCGTTCACCATCGAGAGCAAGGGCTACTACCACGTCGATCTGTCCGAGGACACGACGACGTTCCGGACCCATCGCGGGGGCAGCGCCACCATGACGGGCGCGGCGGGATCAGCCACCCCCGTCCCGGCCAACCAGCAGATCGTGATCACGGGCACCGACACGCCGAACGTGGCGACGGGCACGGCGCCGCCGCTCACCGCGTGGGACCGCTGGAACTACGAGCGCACAGCCTACCTGCTCCAGCCCGCCAACACGCAGTACGTCTCGGCCTCGATGTACGGAACGGAGACGCTCGCCCAGCACGGCACCTGGCGCACGGTGGAGTCGTACGGTCCCGTGTGGGTGCCCGCGAGCGTGCCTCCGGGATGGGTGCCCTACAGCACCGGGCGGTGGATCTGGGATCCGCGCTTCGGCTGGACCTGGCTCGACGACGCGCCATGGGGCTGGGCGCCGTACCACTACGGCCGCTGGGTCTTCGCCGGGAGTTACTGGGCGTGGGCGCCCGGCCCGGTCGTCGTCCGGCCCGTGTACGCGCCCGCCCTCGTCGTGTTCCTCGGCGGCCCCGTCAGAGTGACGGTGGGCGTCCGTCCTCTCCACTGGGCGCCGCTCGGCTGGGGCGAGCCAGTCATCCCGTGGTGGGGTCGTCCGGGCTTCGTCGGCGTGGCCTGGTGGGGCGGCTGGGGTGGTCCCCGCGTCGTGAACAACGTCGTCGTCAACCGCACCACCACCGTCAACGTGACCAACATCACCGTGTACAAGAACGTGCACGTGCACAACGCGGTCGTGGCTGTGCCCGAAGAGCGCTTCGGCCACGGGCACGTCCAGCCCACGCGGATCGACGACGCGCGTGTGCGAGAGCTCACCCCGGTCCGGGGCGCGCTCGAGGTCAAGCCCGTCGCGGCCAGCGTGATGCCGGCCGGCGGCTCGGGCGTGAAGCCCCCGGCGGCCATCCACGAGCGCACCGTCGTGGCAACGCGTGCGCCGCGGGACTTCACGCCGACGCTCCGCGCGCAGGGGCTTGGCGCGGACCGCGAGGCCACGCCCTCGGCGGCACCGCGACTGGTGCCCGCGCCGAAGCCCACGCGAGAGCGCGCGAGCGTCGCCACGCCGTCGGCGGAAGGTCCAAGCTCCGGCCAGAGAACCCGCTCGGGTGAGTCACCGAATGCCCGTCGCGCGGATCCGAGCCCTCGTCCGGGCACGACTCCGGACGCCGGAGTCGGCGCGCCTCGGCCCGGTCCTCACGGGCCCGAAGAGAAAGCGCGAGCGCGCGAAGACAAGAGAGAGCGGGCCGCCGTGCAGCCGGAGCCGAAGCAGGGCAAGCGGCCAGGCGAGGAAACCGAGCGCGTCCCGCGCCAGGCGCCGCCGCCGCCGCCACCGCACGACCCCGCGGCGTCACGCCAAGCGGCGCCGCGTCCTCAAGCTGCGCCGGACCAGCGCGGGCGACGGGAGGCTCCGCCAGAGCCGCGCGCCAAGGCCCCCGGTGAGCCTCGCGGCCGTGGCGAGCGTCCCGACGAGGGCCAGCCCTCGCAGCGCCCCAACGAGCGCCCGGATCGGGGGGACCGGCGGTCGGATCGCTAGCCGCCACCCGTCCGCGGTGGGCCGCACGTCGCGCCGCGGACGGGATATCTCAGGGCTTCTTGAAGGCTCCGTCGCGGTCGAGCTGCATCAGCGCCTGCACACCGGTGCTGAACGTCGGCCCGCCGCCCGGCACCGCAGCCGACTGGATCGCTTCCAGCAGTTCGCGCTTGGTCGCACCGTGCTGAACGGCCCGACGCATGTGGGCGACGACGCCCTCCTCTCGCCCGCGAAAGGCCAGGATCCCGATGATGACCATCTCGCGATGCTTGATCGACAGCTCCTTGCCTTCGCCGACCGACAACGCGCTCAACGGCCCTCGGGCGCGGACGTACTCCGGGTCTTCGCGCGCCACCCAGTCCCAGAACGGATAGCCGTAGGGACTGGCGGTCTGCCCATCGACCTTGTCGCTCATCGTGGCCTCCTCGAGTCGTGCGAGATTCGCCAGAAGGTATCACATTGCGGGCGTGCGGATTCCTGCATACCCTGGCCTTGATGTCCTCTGCACCTTCGCCGACTGCGCCGGTGCTCGGCGGCGCGGCTCGGTCCTGGATCGATCGCAACATTCTGGCGCTCGGGCGTGAGATGCGGCTCTCGTATCTTCCGCCGCTCATGGTCTACGTCGCGGCGGGCATCTCTGGGCTCACGGGCATCGTCGGCACGTTCTTCGTCAAGGAGCGGCTGGGGCTGTCGGCCGAGTTTCTCGCCGCGCTCGGCTTCTGGGCGGTGCTGCCGTGGAGTCTCAAGGTGCCGCTCGGACACGTCGTCGATCTGATCTGGCGCTGGAAGGCCGCGCTGGTGTTCGTGGGTGCCGGCGTGATCACAGCGAGCCTCGGCATCATGGTCGGCCTGCTCGGCTACACCGAGTCGATGCGCGCGCTCTGGAGCGTCGAAGCCTGGTTCGTGCTGGCCACGCTGCTCTCGCCCGTCGGCTACGTCGTGCAAGACGTCGTCGCGGACGCGATGACCGTCGAGGCGGTGCCGCGCTTCGACGCCGAGGGCCGGCCGATCGGGATGGCCGAGCGCAAATCCATGAACACGACCGTGCAGACGCTCGGCCGCGTCGCGATCATCGGGGGCAGCGTCCTCGTCTCGCTGGCGAACGTGTACCTGCTGCACGGCGCCGGCGAGCTGCCCGAGGCCGAGAAGGCGCTCGCGTATCTGCGCGTCTACGAGCTGGCGCTCGTCATTCCCGTCGTCTCGGTCTTCGGCGTCGTCTTCGGGCTGGCCCTCAACTGGCGCGCCGCGCGCCGCCTCATGGCGAAGGGTTTCGCGCGGGGTGACGTCCGCCGGATGCTGAACCCGCACGGCGAGCGGCCTCCGATCAATTGGTGGATCCTCGGCGGCGGCTTCGCGTTCGCGATCGTCTCGCTCGGCGTCGGGGTCGGCCAGGTCACCGGCGGTCAGGAGATCATCTTCGCCGCGTCGATGGCGATCGTCCTGTTCCTGATGTGGCGACTCACCAGCGAGCTGGAGCCGGAGGCGCGCCACGTGCTGGTGGGGACGGCGATCGTGTCCTTCGTCTTCCGTGCCGTCCCCGGACCGGGCGCCGGCTCGACCTGGTGGATGATCGATCATCTGGGCTTCGATCAACAGTTCCTGGCGACGCTGTCGCTGATCGGGAGCGCGCTCACCCTGGCCGGACTGTTCATCTTTCGCCGCTTCATGGCCGAACGGTCGATCGCCTACATCGTCGGCTTCCTCACCATCGCGAGCACCGTCATCGGGCTGCCGATCGTCGGTATGTACTACGGGCTGCACGAATGGACGGCGGCGCATACCGGCGGGATCGTCGATGCGCGCATGATCGCGCTCATCGACACGGCGCTCGAGTCGCCGCTCGGCCAGGTCTCGATGGTGCCGATCCTGGCGTGGATCGCGAATTCGGCGCCCGACCGATTGAAGGCGACGTTCTTCGCGGTCATGGGATCGTTCGTGAACCTGGCGCTGACCGCCGCACAGCTCGGCACCAAGTACCTGAACCAGATCTTCACCGTCACGCGCGAAGTGAGGGATCCGACCGGTGCGATCGCGGCGCCGGCGGACTACAGCGAGCTCGGGATGCTCCTGGTGGTGGCGACCGTGCTCGGCTTCGTGCTGCCGATGCTGGCGATCTTGTTCGTCAAGTCGAGCCGGTTCCGCAGCGCCTGAGGCCGGCCGCATCTCTTGCGCGATTACGTGGGACCCGGCCTCCGGATTGTTCGAGCGGCTCGAGGGGCCGGACGGGTCACGACGAGCTGGACATCTCGCAACTGAGACTCATCGCCATCAGCGTCGGTGTCAGATCCAGCCAGAACCGGGATTCTGGATAAAGGAGTAGTCCCACACGGATACCCGGTACTGGGCCGCCGACGGGAGGGGGGCGATCTCGAAATATGCCCGCTGGAATCCGTTCACACCGCCGGGTATCCACCCGATCCGCTGCCCCACGACGGCTCCGGACGAGTCGAGCGCCTGCGCAAGAAGGCGCACCGGCTCGGCGGCCTCTCCGTGTAGGCTAGTGACGTAGCCACGGATCCGACGGGCCCCGCCTTGCTCGGGCTCAACTGTCCAGTCGATCACGAAATGGCGTTCCCAGCCGGCCATCAGGGTGGTGGTGGTGGTTGATCCGGATGGGGTCAGGTAACCGCTGGCCGTCCCACAAGCCGTCACGGTGACGGCGATCAGTATGAGTCGTGCCAAGGCGAGAAATGACTTGGGCCGCGCAGTCATGTCAAACACCCCCGAGTCGTAACGTAGCACGTGCATCGAAGGTTCCGAGGCGACGCAGCTTTCGGCGCCGCGCGACCGGCTCGTAGCCGCGCTCGCTACCGCGGTGGCAGCACGATCATGGTGAGGTCGGTCTCGGCGACCTTGACCGAAAGGCGCCACGGCGCCGCGCCGACCTGATCCAGCGCGAAGTAGAGCACCGTGTTGCCCTGCACCCGGGTATCCCCGCCCATGGGAATGTTGACGCCGACGCCGGTGCCCACGCCGACCCCGCCTCGACTGCCGATGCTAGCGCCACCGACGCCGATCCCGATCCCGGTGCTGCTGCCGCTGCCCGCGGGAGGATGCTCGATGGTCTGCGGTCGGACACTTCTGTCCGCCATGACGATCTGGGCGTTCTCGAGCCGATAGCCCCCGGTATCGATCTCCACGCGAAGCCGGTCGGCCAGCACGAGGTAGTCCGCGGAGATGGTGCGACCCGACGGCGGGAACTCCGGCTTGTAGGGAAGGGAAGCGGTCGAGCATCCGCTCAGAGCGGCCAGCAGCGCGCACAGCGCGAGCGTGGACCTCATGGAATCACTCCTGTTCCAAGTGTAGTTGACGCGGGCCCTGCTGTGCCACCACCTGGAGCCATCCGGCGCCATATCGCGCCGCCTTGAGGCGCCCGACTCCGTGAGCGCGCTCGAGCTCGGTGAGATCGCGCGGTCGTAACGTCGCGATGTCGCGCAGCGTGCGATCGCTGGCGACGATGAAGGGAGCCACGCCCTCCGCTCGCGCCACGGCCAGTCGGTGGCGGCGGAGCGCCTCGAAGAGCGCCAGCGCCGACGCGTCCAGCTCCGCCGGCGCGCGGCTCGCCACCCGGCCCGGCGCGGCGACCCGCTCGGGCGCTCGATCGGGCGCCGGCTCGGTCCGCCGCCGGCCGACCGCGTCGGCGCGCTCGCGTCCAGACGAGGGCGGCAGGAGCAGGCGCGCCGGGCGCTCGCCCTTCATCACGGCGCGGCCGTCTTCGGTCAGCGTGACGACGGGACGATCGACGCCGGCGAAGCTCACCCAGCCGGCCGACACGCAGCGGCGGAGCAGCGCGACCAGCCACGGCGCCGGCTGATCGCGGAGGTTGCCGAACGTCTGAAACTTCGTGAGCCCCGCGCGCTCGAGTCGCTCGTCGGCGTCGCCGTGGACGAGCTTGGCGGCGAGCTGGAGCCCGAACCGACCATGCACGCGCGCCACACCCGACAGGGCCTTCCGCACGATCAGCGCCGCGCCTTCCGGGTCTCCCGTCTCCGGTTCCTCGCCCAGGGCGAGACACACGTCGCAGCGGCCGCAGCCTGCGAGCGTCTCCGCCTCGTCGCCGAAATAGCGCAGGATCGCGTCGTGGCGGCAGCTGCCGCCCTCGGCCCACCGAATCAGCTCGAGGAACATGCTCCACTTGTGCTCGACCACTGCGGGATCCGATGTCGCGTCCCCGGCGCCCCGCTCGAGCAAGGCCCGCCGCAGCGGCAAGTCACGGGCGCTGACGAGCAGGAGGCCGAGCGCGGGCGCCCCGTCGCGACCGGCACGGCCGACCTCCTGGTAGTACGCCTCGATCGACCCGGGCGGGCCGAGGTGGATCACCGCGCGCACGTCCGGGCGGTCGATCCCCATGCCGAAGGCGTTCGTCGCCACCACGGCCTCGAGCCGGCCCTCCGCGAAGTCGCGCTGCACCGCATCGCGCGTCTTCCCGTCGAGGCCGGCGTGGTACGAGCGAGCGCGCCAGCCGCGCGTGGCCAGTCGCTCGCTCTCTGCGTCGGCCTGCTTGCGCGTGGGCGCGTACACGATGGCGGTCCCACGACCGCGCCCAGGGCCCGCGAGCGCCTCCGCGAGGGCGCCGTCCACCAGACGCTCCCGCTCACGGCGGCCGGCGATCTCCGCGGCGCGCAGCGCCAGATTGGGGCGCGCGAAGCCCCGGACGATCTGCGGTGTCTCGGGCGCCAGGCCGAGCCGGGCCAGGATCTCATCGCGCACGATCGGTGTCGCCGTCGCCGTGCACGCCAGCACGCGCGCGCGCGGCAGGTCGGCGAGCAGTGTCCCGATCTCCAGGTATTCCGGGCGGAAGTCGTGGCCCCACTCGCTGATGCAGTGCGCTTCGTCGATGGCGACCAGTGGGCAATCGAGCCCGCCGATCAGACCGCGAAACCCAGGGAACGCGAGCCGCTCCGGCGCGACGTAGACGAGGGCAAATTCGCGCCTCGCCACCCGCGCCATGCGGCGCCGCATCTCCACCGCGTCGAGGGTCGACGCGAGATACGTCGCCCGCACGCCGCGGGCTTCGAGCGCCTGGACCTGATCGGTCATCAGCGCCACGAGCGGCGACACGACCAGGGTCGTGCCGGTCAGGATGGTCGCCGGAAGCTGATAGCTGAGGCTCTTGCCACCGCCGGTCGGCGCCACGAGCAGCAAGCGCCCGTGGGCGAGCAGCGTCTCGATGGCCTCGCGCTGGCCGGGACGAAATGCGGCGTAGCCCAGTCGTTCCAGGGCGGCGTCGAGATCGCTCACGCTTTGTGATATAGCAGACACCACTCGTCACCAACAATGCGTCCATGAAAATACCCATCAAGTTCGGGGGGTACCAGGAGCCGGCGTCCATCCACAACCGCGCCGCGGCGCACTTCGGCGAGCTGCTCGAGCAGAAGCTCGGCGACCGCGTCACCTTCGAGCTGATCGGCAGCATCTTGAAGCTCGGTCGCCCGTCGGGCGATCTCGTGCCGATGGTCGAGCGCGGGGAGCTGTCGTTCTGCTACATGTCCACCGTGCGATTTTCCCGGACGGCGCCGGAGCTGCAGCTCCTCGAGCTGCCCTTCGTCGTCGAGGACCGGCGCACGGCGTTCAGGGCGCTGGATGGCGAGTACGGCGAGACGGCCAGGCGCCACGTCGAGGAGCGAACGGCCTGCCGCCTCCTGGGATACTGGGACAACGGCTTCCGCCACCTCTCCAACCGGGTGCGACCCATCCGCACACCCGAGGACTGCCGCGGCATCCGCATCCGCACCCAGATGAGCGACCTGCACGGGGAAGTCTTTCGGGCGCTCGGCTTCGAGCCGATCGCCTCCGACGTCAAGGAGTTCGTGGAGCAGATCGGCGGCGATCGTTTCCAGGCCCAGGACAATCCCCTGACCAACATCTACAACTTCGGTGTCCATCGGTATCATCGCTACATCACGCTCAGCGGGCATTTCTGGGGCGCGTCCGCCATCGTGTGCAACGCCGCGCACTACCGGAGCTGGCCCACAGAAGTGCAGTCGACCGTGGACGCGGCGGCCCGCGAGGCCACCGCGTACCAGCGTCAGTTGGCGGCGGCTGAGGACGCCGAGATCATGGCGAAGCTCGACCCGGCCAAGAACGACGTGATCCGACTCACCGACGGAGAGCGTGCCGCGTTCATGCGAGCGGTGCAGCCGGTGCTGGAGAAGTACCGCAGACAGCTCGATCCGAAGCTCTTCGCCTTCCTGGAATCGTGACGGCGCGACAGCTCCGTCACGTGGCGGGGATGCCGGTGATCAGAAGAGCGTCGAGTCGCCGTTGGCCCTCACGATGAAGTGCTTGTTGGCCGCCGGCATGTCCACTTCGATCGGCTTCGGGTAGAGCGCCGTGCAGCCGAAGAGCAGGAGGACGACACCCAGTGTTGCGAATCGAAGCGCCGCCATATTGTCCTCCTGCCACCCGAGAGGTGGCGGGGAGAATACGAGCAGCGGCGTCCCCTTGTCAAGGGCGAGTTGCGTGTCGAAGGCTACTCATCGCCGTTCGCGAATAGCGGAAGCGCGGCGAGCGGCTTCCGAAAAGGCGAACGGCGCGGGCCGAGCCCGCGCCGTTGTCGACAGGGGGCGGACCTGGGAGCTAGTCGCCGATTCCCTGGACTTCGTTGAGCCGGTCAGGAGAGGACTTGTAGTTGAGGTTCAGCTGCTGCTTCTGGAAGTACGCCTTGCCGCCATCGAAGGTCACATCGGTGGCCGGGTACTGAGGCACGGTCGAAACGCTCTGACCCTGGATACCCGAGGCCGAACCAGCGACCTGAGCGTCGGCCTGAGCCGACGGGCAGGGGCCGAAGTTGGTGCCCTCTGCGCCGTACGAGCCGGCGCACCACGCCCCCACGGGCGCCTGCGCGAAGGCCATCGCCGGGATAGCGAACGCAACCACAGCAAACACAGTTACGACTCCCGTCCACTTCATCGCACTCTCCAATTGTTGGAATTCACTGCACTGACTTCGGCCCATCCAAATTACTGGAAACGCATGACCCGATTAAAGCAACAACGGTGCCAAGCCCCAGTGACGATCCGAACGTCGTTGCGATGTGCACTTAGAGAACGGCGTGGGGGCGCGCCGGCGAAGTGTTGGGTCGGGGCTGCCGGAAATTGTTCCCTATCGGTGCCGCTCTGACAGGGACGCACGCGCATCCACTCAAGTCGCGCGGTTCGACGAGACAAATTCGGCAACGATTGGTGCCTCGGCACCTCCGACTCCGCGTCGCCACCAACGCGCGTAGCACGCGCGTGAACCCCGCGCCGCACGCACATGACGCCGGCCGTCGAGAAATTGCGGAACGCGCGCGCAGTGAATTCGGAAAGGCGCGAGTCTGTCCAGCGCGCCGTCGCTCATGGACAGCTCCTTGACACAGCGCCCCGGCTGGAGCAGCCTCGCGTGAGGCCCTTCGACTTGGAGGCACGAGACGATGACGACGCATGCGATCGAGCCGCGGATGGAGCTGGAGCAGAACCTTCACATGTACCGCCAGATGGCGAAGATCCGCGCCTTCGAGGAGCAGGTGCACGAGCTCTACAAGAGCGCGAAGATGCCGGGGCTGGCCCACCTCTACGTCGGCGAGGAGGGCGTGGCGGTCGGCGTGTGCGAGGCGCTGCGCCGCGACGACTTCATCACGAGCACGCATCGCGGCCACGGCCACTGCCTGGCCAAGGGCGCGTCGGTCAACCGGATGTTCGCCGAGCTCCTCGGCAAGGAGCCGGGCTACTGCCGCGGCAAGGGCGGCTCGATGCACATCGCCGATCCCGAGACGGGTAACCTCGGCGCCAACGCCATCGTGGGTGGGTCGGCCGGTATCGCGACGGGCGCCGCACTCTCGGCGAAGATGCGCGGTAGCGGCCAGGTCGCGGTGTGCTTCTTCGGCGATGGCGCGCTCGGTCAGGGCCTCCTCTACGAGACGATGAACATGGCGGCGCTCTGGAAGCTGCCCGTGATCTATCTCTGCGAGAACAACCTGTACGGTGAGTACACGCCCTGCAGCGAGACGATCGCTGGCGACATCCTGGCGCGTCCCCGGGCGCTCGGCATCCACGCCGAGAGCGTCGACGGCCAGGACGTCCAGGCGGTCCACGCGACGATGCGCCGCCTCGTCGAGCGCGCGCGCCGCGGCGAGGGGCCGGCGTTCCTCGAGTGCAAGACGTACCGGTACTACGGCCACCACGTCGGCGACGTGAACCGCGAATATCGCACGCGGGAAGAAGAGAAGGAGTGGATGAGCGAGCACGATCCGCTCCAGACCCTGGCCTCCCGGCTCACGGCGCAAGGGCTCGCCGATGGAAGCGTCTTCGAGCGCATCCAGACCGACGTCAAGGCCGAGATCGACACCGGCGTGCAGTACGCGTTGTCCGCGCCGTATCCGGACGCGCGCCAGGTCGACGAGGACGTCTATGCGTGATGTGAGCGGCGGAGCGCCATCGCTCGCATGAGCCTGAGCCCCGACGAGTTCCGCGAGCACCTGGTGCTGGCGTCGGCCACCGCCGGGCTCACGCTCCCCGAGCTGGTCCTGCCTACCGCGCACCACGTCGTGCTGCGCGGGATGCGCTTCCACTACCTCGACTGGGGCACGCGCGGTCAACCCCCGATGCTGTTCCTGCACGGGGGCGGGCTCAACGTCCACACCTGGGATCTCGTCTGCGCCGCCCTCCGGCTCGAGCGCCACTGCCTCGCCCTCGACCAGCGGGGCCACGGCGACAGCGAGTGGTCGCCCGAGATGGACTATGCGACCGAGAGCCACGTCGCCGACCTCGACGCCTTCATCGACTGCCTCGGCTTCGATCGATTCGTCCTCGTCGGCATGTCGCTGGGCGGCGCCAATGCCCTGGCCTGGGCCGGCGGCCACGGCCAGCGCCTCGCGGGGCTCGTCCTCGTCGACGTGGGGCCAGAGGTCCGCCAGGCCGGTGTGCGGAAGATCGCCGCCTTTACCTCGGAGGCCACGCCGCTCGACTCGGTCGAGGACTTCGTCACCCGGGCCCTGGCCTTCAACCCGCGCCGCGACGCCGTCCTCCTGCGCCGGAGCCTGCTCCACAATCTGCGCCGCATGCCCGACGGCAAGTGGATGTGGAAGTACGATCAGCGTCATCGAGGCCGCGGCGCCGACCCCGCGGCCACCGAGCGGCGCCGCCAGCTCCTGTGGTCGGCGGTGGCCAAGGTCGTCTGTCCAACCCTCGTGGTGCGCGGCGCCGAGAGCGACGTGTTCCACGACGAGGACGCCGAGCGGCTGACCCGCGCCCTGCCCAACGGCCGCTGGGTGAAGGTGGCGGGCGCCGGTCACACCGTGCAGGGCGACAACCCGGCCGGGCTGCTCGCGGTGCTGCGCGAGTTCCTGGACGAGGTGACGGCGGAGCCCCGCCGGGTCTAGAATCGCGACAAACGCGAGAGGGAGGCCGCTCCAATGCCGGTGATCACCCGCCAGATCGGTGTTTGCTTCGCCGCCGAAGTGGACGGCATCGACATGACCGGGCCGCTGTCCGCGGACGAGGTGGCGGCGATCCACGCCGGCATGGACAAGTACGCCGTGCTGGTCTTCCATGACCAGGCGATCACCGACGAGCAGCAGCTCGCCTTCACCCGCAGCCTGGGAGAGATCGAGCACGCGATCGGCACGAGCCTGCGCGCGCCGGACGAGTACCGCCTGCCGACCACCTTCGCCGACGTGTCCAATCTCGACCAGAACCACAAGGTGTTCGCCCGCGATGACCGGCGGCGGCTGTTCGCCCTCGGCAACCGGCTCTGGCATTCGGACAGCTCGTTCAAGGTGATCCCCGCGAAGTACTCGCTGCTCCACGCCCGCAGCGTGCCGTCGAAGGGCGGCAACACCGAGTTCGCGTACATGCGCGCCGCGTACGATGCCCTCGACGACGAGACCAAGGCCGAGGCCGAGGACCTGATCTGCGAGCACTCGCAGATCTTCTCGCGGCAGCAGCTGGGCTTCACCGACTTCACCGACGACGAGCGTGCGCGCTTCAAGCCGGTTCGCCAGCGCCTGGTGCGCGTTCATCCGGGGACCGGCCGCAAGTCGCTCTACCTGTCCTCGCACGCGGGCACCATCCTCGGCTGGCCGGTACCGGAGGCGCGGTTCTTCCTGCGCGACCTGGTTGAGCACGCGACCCAGCGGCAGTTCGTCTACGCGCACACGTGGCGCGTGGGCGACCTCGTCATGTGGGACAACCGTCAGACGATGCACCGTGCCCGGCCCTTCCCGGCGCACGAGCCGCGCGACATGCGTCGAACCACGCTCGCCGGCGACGGGCCGACCGTGGCTCAGGCCGCCGCCTGAGCAGGCCTTCTCTCTGACCGTCGGGTATCTTCCGTCCGAGAGGGGGTGAGCTTGTGGCGAAAGGCAAGAGCATGCGCAAGGAGAAGAAGAAGCCGAAAAAGAAGAAGAAGTAACATCGGATGTCCCGCCCGCTCCTGCTCAGCTGTGAGGCGGTCAGCAAGGCCTACGGGACCCGGTCGCTCTTCGACGATCTGTCGTTCGGATTGTTCGAAGGCGACCAGGCCGGCCTCGTCGGCCCCAATGGCTCCGGCAAGTCCACCCTCCTCAAGATCCTCGCCGGCGACACGACGCCCGACCGTGGCTCGCGCTCGCTCCGCGGCGGCGTCCGCGTCGGCTACGTGGCGCAGGACCCCGTCTTCCCGGTCGGTCGCACGGTCGACGACGTCGTGAGGGCGGCGCTGGCCGACGTCGACGAAGAGGAGCGGCCCGGCCGGATCGCGCAGGCCCTCGGCCGGGCCGGGTTCTCGGACGGGCGTGCGGACGTCGACACGCTGTCGGGGGGCTGGAAGAAGCGGCTCGCCATTGCGCGCGAGCTGGCCGCCGCGCCCGACATCCTCTTGATGGACGAGCCCACCAATCATCTCGACGTGGAAGGCATTCTCTGGCTGGAGGACGTTCTGACCGAGCGCGCGCGGGCGTTCCTCGTGGTGAGCCACGATCGTTACTTCCTGGAGCACGTCGCCACGCGCATGCTCGAGCTGAACCGCGTCTATCCCACCGGCCTGTTCGAGACAGAGGGGCGCTACAGCGAGTTCCTGGCACGCCGCGACGACTTCCTGCGGGGGCAGGCGGCCTATCAGGAGTCTCTGGCCAACACCGTGCGGCGCGAGATCGAGTGGCTCCGGCGCGGCGCCAAGGCGCGGTCGAGCAAGGCGAAGGGGCGCATCAAGGAGGCGGGCCGGCTCATCGATGAGCTGGAGGACAACCGGGCCCGTGGTGTCACGGCCAGGGCGGGGATCGACTTCACGTCCTCGCAGCGCCGGACGCGGCGGCTGCTGGTTGCGCGCGGCCTGACGAAGTCGCTCGGCGGGCGGCGCCTCGTCAGCGACCTCGAGCTTGTCATCACGCCCGGCACGCGCGTCGGCTTGATCGGCCCCAATGGCAGCGGCAAGACGACGCTCCTCAACCTGCTCGCGGGCGCGCTGCCGCCCGACGGCGGCGAGATCGAGCGCGCGGACGGCCTGCGCATCGTGCGCTTCGAGCAGGAGCGCGGCGGACTCGTGCCCACGCAGAGCCTGCGACGCGCGCTGGCCCCCGACGGCGACGCCGTCACGTGGCAGGGCCGCAGCGTCCACGTCGCCTCGTGGGCCAAGCGCTTCCTGTTCCGGCCCGAGCAGCTCGAGCTGCCCGTTGGACGTCTGTCGGGCGGCGAGCAGGCCCGCGTCCACATCGCGCGCCTGATGCGTGAGCCGGCCGACCTGCTCATCCTCGACGAGCCCACCAACGACCTCGACATCCCGACGCTCGAAGTGCTCGAGGACAGCCTCGCGGAATTCGATGGCGGACTCGTCCTCGTGACCCACGACCGCTTCATGCTCGAGCGCGTGTCCACGGTCATCCTCGCCCTCGACGGCGTTGGCGGCACGGCGACGTTCGCCGACTACGCGCAGTGGGAAGCGGCTCGAAGCGCCGGCGCACCGGCGCCGCGCAAGGCGCCGGAACGCGTCTCCGAGTCGTCGCGCCCGCGGGCGAAGCGTCTTGGCTATCGCGAGCAGCGCGAGTGGGACGGCATGGAGCAGGCGATCCTCGACGCCGAGCGCGCCGTCGAGGCGTGCCACCGCGAGGCCGACGACCCGGCGATCGCCTCCGACCCGACGGCGCTGCAGCAGCGGTACGCCGCGCTGGAAGCCGCGCAGGCGGAAGTGGACCGGCTCTACGCGCGCTGGGCGGAGCTGGAGTCCAAGCAGGCCTGACGCGGGGACCAGCTCGGACGTTATGCTAGAGTGACCGGGTGTGGCCGTCACGTGCCGGCGTGTTTCGACGGGCTCTCCTTCCCGGCGCCCTTGCTCTCGCCCTCGCGATGCCGCACGCGGGATTCGCGGAGGAGCCGGCTACCTCCCCGGTGCTGTCCTGGGAGACGGGCGACGGCAAGAGCTACCTCATCCCTGCTCTCGAGGTTCCGGCCTTCGTCCTCGGACTCCACCTGTTCGACCGGTTCTTGAGCGATACCAATGACTACGACAGCGACTTGCACTCGATCCGGAAGAACCTGACCAGCGCGACAGTCATCGACCATGACCCGTTCAGCACCAACCAGATCGGACATCCTTACCAGGGAAGCATCTACTACGGATTCGCGCGATCGGCCGGCCTCAACTACTGGCAGTCGCTGGCGTACACCGCCGCCGGAAGCTACCTTTGGGAGACTTTCGCGGAGAAAACGCCGCCCTCCCTCAACGATCACATCGCGAGCGGCATCGCCGGGTCGTTCGTGGGCGAGGCGCTGTTCCGGATGGCCAGCCTGCTGCTCGAGGGCGGCGGCGAGACGCCGGGCTTCTGGCGCGAGCTCGGCGCCGCGGCGATCTCGCCGCCGACCGGCTTGAACCGGCTGGTCTTCGGCGACCGGTTCGACGCGGTCTTTCCGAGCCGCAATCCCGAGGTCTTCATCCGCCTGCGACTCGGCGCCGCGCTCACGACCGAAGTCGACACCGGAGGCCTCACGCACGCCTTCAAGAACCACGAAGGGAGTCTCGACTATTCCATCATCTACGGACTCCCCGGGAAACCCGGCTACCAATACACGCGCCCCTTCGACTATTTCCAGTTCGAGATCACCGCGGTGCCCAACGCGGATCCGATCTCGAACCTCATCGAAAACGCCGCGGTTCGAGGCCTGCTCCTGGGCACGAAGTACGAGCTCGGTGACGACTTTCGGGGGATCTGGGGCCTCTTCGGAGTCTTCGACTACCTCTCGCCTCAGATCTTTCGTGTCTCGACGACGGCGCTCTCTCTCGGCACCGTCAATCAGTGGTGGCTCACACGAAGAATCGCGCTCCAGGGCACGGTCCTCGGCGGCGTCGGATTCGGCGCGGCCGGGACCGTCGGCGACCAGGCGGAGCGCGACTACCACTACGGGGTCATTCCGCAGGTGCTCGTCGGCCTCCGCGGGATCTTCGGCGAGCGCCTCATGGTCGACGCGACAGGGCGCCAGTACTACGTGGCCGGGAAGGGTGCCGGAGGCGGGATCAGCACGAGCGACATCGGCGGGGAGATCATCAGCCGCCTGAATCTGGGGTTCACGGTGCGCGTCTACGGCCCCCACGGTATCGGAGTCCAGTATCTGATCTCGACGCGCGACACGAGCGTTCCAGGCCAGGGCGACCGGCACCAGAGGGTGGAGACCGTCAACCTCACGTACAACTTCCTGGGCCACACGCGATTCGGCGCCGTCGAATGGCGTCCCGAGGAAGTCGCCGGCCGCTGATCCGCCGGCGCCGTCACCTGGCGCCCTCCTCCGCGGCGTGTGCGGCAGCGCGCTCGGTCGTCGGCGCCGTTGCCGCCGTCGATGGCTCCATCCGTATGCGGCGCATCAGCGGAAGGACCAGCGGAACCGTCGTGAACATCACCGCCAGGAGCCAGAAATCGTCCGCGTAGGCCAGGAGTTGGGCCTGCGCCACCGTTTCGCGATAGAGCATCGCCACCGCCTGGCGCTCGGCGGTGAAGCTATCACTGCCCCGCGCCATGAAGTGGCTCGCCCATGACGTCAGGCGCTCGCGCGTCGCCGGATCCCACGCGGTGACGTGGCTCACGAGCGTGGTCTGGTGGAACTGGCTCCGCTGGGCCAGCAGCGTCGTGACCACCGCGATCCCCACGCTGCCGCCGACGTTGCGCAGCATCCCGTAGATCGCGGTGGCGTTGACGAGCTTGTCGCGCCGGACCGTGGCCAGCGTGAGAGTGGAGAGCGGCACGAAGATGAAGCCGACCGCGAACCCCTGGATGAAGCGCGGCAGCGCCAGGGCCCAGTAGTCCATTCCGAGCGTCAGCGAGGTCATCATGTAGAGGCTGGCGGCGTTGAGCAGACATCCGAATCCCAGCATCACTCGCTGGTCCAGGCGCGTCACCAGCCCCGAGGCGAAGAGCGAGAAGATGTTGCCCAGACCGCCGGGCGCCAGCACCAAGCCCGAGGTCCACGCGTCGTAGCCGAGAAGCTTCTGCGTGAAGACGGCGACCAGCAGCATGCCCGAGAACGTGCCGAAGCCGATGAGCGCGCTGAGCGACGCGCCGGTGGCGAAGTTGCGGTCGGTGAACACGGCGAGGTCCAGAATCGGATCGCCGGTCATCAGCTCGCGGATCAGGAAGCTGGCGAGCGCGACGACGGCGACGATCGTCAGTGCGACGATCGTCGCCGAGGCGAACCAATCTTCCCGCTCGCCCCGGTCCAGGACGAGCTGAAGGCACCCGAAGCCCGCGATCATCAGCGCCAGGCCCCACCAGTCGATGTGCGCAGCGCGGCGCAGGTACGGCGGGTCGAAAAGGAAGACGCTGGCCAGAAAAAAGCCGAGGATGCCCACGGGCAGGTTGATGTAAAAGATCCAGCGCCACGACCACTGGTCGGCCAGGTACCCGCCGACGGTCGGCCCCAGGATCGGCCCGAGGATGAAGCCGACTCCCCATACCGCCATCGCGAGGCCTCGCTGATGGAAGGGGAAAATCTCCCAGAGGATGGCCTGCGAGAGCGGAATGATCGGCCCGCCGCCGAGACCCTGGAAGATGCGGGCCACGATCAGCGTGGTGAGGTCGGGGGCGGCGCCCGAGACGAACGAGCTGACCACGAACAGCGTGGCGCAGATCAGGAAGAACCGCTTGCGCCCGAACAGCCCGGCCAGCCAACCGGTGGCTGGGATGATCACGGCGTTGGCCGCGAGGTAGGAGGTGATCACCCACGACACCTCGTCCAGCCCGGCCGAGAGCGATCCCTGCAGGTGCGGGAGGATGACGTTGGTGACGCTGGTGTCGAGGATCTGCATGAAGGCCACCACCATGACCGTGAAGGTGATGGCCCACTTCTGAGCGGGGGAAATCAGGGCTTCAGGTGCTGGCGGCGTCATTGGCTCCAGCTGTGGCGATTAGGAACGATTCGAGACGCTTTCGCGCTCAGTCCAGTCGATACGCGCGCCGCGCCGTGCCGCTGAACATCGCCAGCTTCTCCTCGGCCGATGCGCCCGCGGCGACTCGCTTGAACACATTCCAGAGCGCGGCGTATCCGATGCCCATCTTCTCCACGGGGAAGTTGCTCTCGAACATACAGCGGGTCGGCCCGAAGCGCTCGATGCAGAACTCGAGGTACGGTCGCCAGTGGGCGGCCAGCTCGGCCGATGACGGCGGCGCCGGCAGCGCCCCGTAGTCGTAGGCGGCTAGCCGCATCATCATGCCACCGAGCTTCATGACCACGTTCGGGCATCGAGCCAGCTCCGTGATCCCCCTTTTCCACGACGCGAACACCTCGTCCCGCCGGTCGCCATATGGCCCGTAGCCGAGCGGCCCGCCCACGTGGCCCACGATGATGTTCGCCTCCGGGAAGGCCCGCGCCAGGTCGATGGCGTCGGCGAGCTGCGGATGGAACACCCAGGCGTCGAGGGACAGGCCGAGCGCGGTCAGGCGCGCCAAGCCCGCGCGGAAATCTGGCTGCTTCAGCAGGTGCGGTGCCGAGGCCGCGGCGCTGTTGCCGATGACCGGGCTCGCGTCCCACGCCGCGGAGTGGCGCACGCCGCGGAACCTGCCCCCGCCGGCGCGGAGGTGCGCCTCCAGCACCGGCTCGACCCGGTCGCCCAGCGTGAGATCGGCGAAGCCCACGATGCCGGTGGCGACGCGCGTCGGGCCGTAGAGGCCGCTGTCGCTCATCGCCGCGATGCCGGCGACGAACTCGGTCTCGCCCGCCGGCTTGAGCTCGACCGGGCCGGCGGCGCGGTACATCGCGCGGCACTCCACGAACACCGTGGCGACGATGTTGTGGCCGGTGCGGAGATCGGCCAGGAGCTCGTCCAGCAAGTAACGATGATCCGGCCGCTGCCAGAGGTGATGGTGGGTGTCGATGATCGGCAGCTCGGGCTCGAGGATCGGCTCGGGCGGCGCCTTGGCCAGCCTCGCCTCGTCCGGCGGACGGATTCTTCCAAACCGTGTCGGTTGCCTGGACACGCCGCGGGATCATAGCACCAACCAAGCGTGTATGATGCGTTCGCAGCGAAGCGAGGTGATCGTGATCCACGTCTACGCGCTCTGCACCGGCTACATCGAGCTCGACCGCGCCAGCATGGTGTCCGACCTGAAGCCGGGCCAGCCCTGGACCGTCCCGGTGACGAGCTTCCTGGTCGACCATCCGCGCGGTCGGCTCCTGTTCGACACCGGCGTGCACTGCCAGGCCCGTGTGGATCCGCTGGGCCGCCTCGGGCCCGAGCGGATCAAGCGCCTCGCCGTCAAGTCGCAGGTCGGCGACGACGTGGTGCCCCAGCTCGCGCGGCTCGGTCTCGCGCCGGACGACGTGCGCTACGTGGCCAACTCGCACCTGCACTTCGACCACTGCGGCGGCAACGAGTTCTTTCCGCGGGCGACGTTCTTCGTGCAGCGCCCCGAGCTCGAGGCGGCGCGGCGCCCGGGCTTCGTCCCGAGCTATAGCCCGAGCCCCATCGACTTCGACCACCCGCTCGACTACCGGATGATCGAGGGCGAGCACGACGTCTTCGGCGACGGCTCGGTCGTGCTGCTGCCGACGTACGGACATACGCCGGGGCACCAATCGCTCCAGGTGCGCGCGGGAAAGAACGCGCAGATCGTCTGCGCGTCCGACGCCTGCTACACCCGCGAGAACATGGACCGCGACGTGCTGCCGAACATCCTCTGGAACCCGTCGGTCATGCGCGAGTCGCTGGCAGCGCTGCGCAAGCTGCGCGACCAGGGCGGCGCCGCGATGTTCTACGGGCACGATCCGGCGCAGTGGGAGACGACGCCGCGCGCGCCGGCGCCGGTGATCTGACACCGTCACTCCCGTCACGTCCGACCCTGGAGGTGATCCGACTGGGAGGTGGACACAGCGGCTTTGATGGCGGCCCTGCAGGTGAGAAGCAGCGGGGCGCGCCTCGGCGAGACAGTCACGCCGGGCGTCGCTTCCGCGTTATCCTGTCACCGAATGCGATTCGGACTCTTCTACCAGGCGCCGGAAGCGACCGGACAGACGCATGCCGACCGGTACGCCGAGATGTTCGACTTGATCGCGCTCGGCGACTCGCTGGGCTTCGACGTGGCCTGGCTGGCCGAGCTTCACTTCGGCGGGGCGTTCTCGTTGCTGGCGAGCCCGCTCATGGCGGTGCCGGTGATCGCCCAGCGCACCCGGCGCATTCGCATCGGGACCGCCGTCACGCTGCTGCCTTTGCACCATCCACTGAGCTCGGCCGAGCTGGCCGCGACCGCCGACCTTCTCTCGGGCGGGCGCCTCGAGTTCGGCGTCGGCCGGGGCTCGATCCCGAGCCAGTTCCACGGATTTCGCGTGTCCGTGTCGGAGAACCGCGCGCGCTTCGACGAGGCGCTCGAGATCATTCGCCTGGCGTGGACGCGGGAGCGCTTCAGCTATCGCGGCACGTTCTACCAGGTCGAAGACGTCGCGGTGGTGCCGAAGCCGCTGCAACGGCCCCACCCGCCGATCCGGGTCGCCGTTCACACGGCGGAGAGCTTCGCCCACATCGGCGCCCTCGGGCTCCCCATCTATTCAGGGACGACGACCACGCCCATCCCGCAGCTGCGCGAGTATATGGCACTCTACCGCGCGCATCTCGCCGCGGCCGGCCACCCGTGGCAGAGCGATCAGATGGCGCTGATGCTGCCGGTGCACGTGGGGATCACGCCCGGCGTCGCGCGCGACGCCATGCGGCCCGGCGTGCTCAAGTACTACCAGAACCTCCGGACCATCTTCGCCCAGCTGCCCGAGTCGTACGGCGACCACCTGCCGCGCCTGCGGATGATCGAAGAGACCGTGGCCAATCTGCCGTTCGAGAAATTCTGCCGCGATCAGGGCGTGTTCGGCGACGCCTCGGAAGTGGTCGACCGCCTGCAGGCCGCGCGCGACGAGTTCGGGCTCTCGCAGATCATCTGCTGGTTCGATCAAGGATCGATGCTGCCGCGGGGCGAGGTCGAGCGCGCGATGGGACGGTTCGCCGACGAGGTCATGCCGAAGCTCGCGTGAGCTGAGCTGCGTGCCAGAGCGGCCGAGCACCAAGGAGGACAGCATGGCGAAGAGCATCGTCACCCCCGCGCGGTTCGCCAGCGGCATGACGTTCGACGAGTACGTGAAGTACGCCGGCAGCCCCGAGAACCTCGCCCGCGAAGCCTGGGGCGGCTATTTCCCCGACGGCGGGTCGATCCCCACGCCGCGCAAGGACAACAGCGCGGTGTTCCGCGAGCGCTACGCGCGGACGCGGCTCGGCGACCAGCAGGTGGCCGCGATCAAGTGGCTCGCCGCGCAACCCAACGGGCCCGCAAAGATCCTGATGATCTCCGAGGACTGGTCGTCCGATTGCCGGCGCGACGTGCCCGCGATGGCGCGGCTGGCCGAGGCCGGCGGGCTGGAGCTCCGGATCTTCAATCGCGACGGCAGGAAGATCCTCGGCACGCGCCGGCCAGATCCGGCCGTCTACCCCGACGGCAACCACGACCTCATGCTGGAGTTCCTGAACGCGAAGAACGGCGGCGAGTGGGCGTCGTTGCCGGTCGCGGTCTTCTACTCGAACGACTTCCAGGAGCTTCATCGCTACATCGAGTACGCGGCCATCTATCACAAAGACCTCATCCGCGGACACCAGCAAGCGGCGCGAGCCGGTGAGACCGAGACGCAGACGAAGGAGCGCGGCCAGCGCGAGTTCGTCGCCATGCAAGCCTCGCCGTTCTTCGACGTCTGGGCGTCCGCCGGGGTCGATGAGGTCCTCAGCGCCCTCTACGAGAAGCTGACCGTGAAGCGGTAGGCAACCGCCGCTCGCACCACACACGCCGTGTATCCTTCCAGGGACTTTTCGGCGCCGGCGCGGATGGGGTATAGGCTCGTTGATGAGACGAGCGGGGCGCGAGCGGGGAGGACAGCGCTGGAGGTCGAAGTAGTGGGCGCAAGACGGTTGTTCACACGCGAGGAGTATTACCGGATGGCCGAGGTGGGCATCCTCAAGCCGACGGATCGGGTCGAGCTGATCCGAGGCGAGATCGTCGAGATGTCGCCCGTCGGCCGGCGTCACAAGGCCTTCGTCGACAACTTGAACCAGCTCTTGACCGTGCGCATCGCCGGCCGAGCCATCGTGTCGGTCCAGAACCCCGTTGTGCTCGCCGACGACACCGAGCCTGAGCCCGATTTCAAGATCCTGCGCCGCCGCTCGCTGCCGTACAAAGAGCTCGAGGCGCACGGGGAAGATGCGCTGCTGATCATCGAGGTGGCGGAGAACTCGCTGTCCTACGACCGATCGACCAAGCTCAGGCTCTATGCCGAGGCCGGCATCCCCGAGTACTGGGTGGTCGACTGTGCGACCGAAAGCATCGAGGTTCACCGCTCGCCCGACGCCGGCGGCTACCGTGACGCGACCCGCCTGACGGGTTCCGCATCCGCCAGTCTTCTCGCGTTCCCCGACGTCAGGGTGACGCTGGCAGAGATCTTCGCCTGAGGCGATGACTCGAGCACCGCTCACGCTCCGGCGCTGGACGCGGACCGAATACGACCGACTGGTGGACCTGGGGGTGTTCCAGCGAGATCCTGTCGAGCTCATCGGTGGGCAGCTCGTCGTCGCCGAGCCTCAGGGTGCCTATCATGCCGCGGCTGTTACCCGTGTCGACTACGCGCTGCGAGCGGCCCTTCCCGGGGGATGGATCGTGAGAGTCCAGGCGCCGGTCTCGCTCGACGACGACTCCGAGCCCGAGCCCGATCTCGTCGTTGTCCCGGGCCGGCCCGGCGACTATCACGACGGTCACCCGGCGCATCCAGCGCTGGCCGTCGAGGTCGCCGAATCGAGCCTCGAGTTCGACCGGCAGCACAAGGGCAGCCTCTACGCACGCGCGGGAATTCAGGACTACTGGATCGTGAATCTCACCGGCCGCGTCCTCGAGGTTTGTCGCGATCCGGCTCCGGACCCGGCGGCAGCCTACGGGTGGCGGTATCGATCGGTCGCCTCGCTGACGCCGCCAGCCGTCGTGATGCCCCTCGCGTTCACGTCCAGCCGGATTGCCGTGGCCGACCTCTTACCATTGCAGCCGCCATCCCTCGCTTGACTCCACGACCAGGCTGCCGCACCCTCGCGTGAGGCCGGAGGCCGTGGAGGGAGAGGATCATGAGTGAACGAGAGCTGACGTACGGCGAAGCGGTCAAGGAAGCGATCGCGGAGGAGATGCGGCGCGACCCGCGCGTGTTCCTCATCGGGGAAGACGTGGCGGAGGCCGGCCATCCGTTCAAGACGCTGACCGGGCTGGTGCAGGAGTTCGGGACCGATCGCATCATCGACACGCCTATCTCCGAGCCCGGCTACGCCGGCATCGGCGTCGGCGCCGCGATGACGGGCATGCGGCCGGTCGTCGACGTGATGTTCGGCGACTTCATCACGCTCACCATGGACCAGATGGTGAACCAGGCCGCCAAGGCGCACTACATGTCGGGCGGCAAGATCAAGGTGCCGATCGTCTTTCGGACGACGCTCGGCGCGACGCGCCGGTCGGCCGCCCAGCACTCGCAGTCGCTCCATGCGTGGGTGAGCCACATCCCCGGCCTGAAGGTCGCGCTGCCATCCGGCCCGTACGAGGCCAAGGGGCTCATGAAGACGGCCATCCGCGACGACAGCCCGGTGGTCATCTTCGAGGACAAGATGATGTACCGGGTCAAGGGCCCGGTGCCCGCCGAGGACTACACGATTCCGTTCGGCGTGGCCGAGGTGAAGCGCGCCGGCACCGACATCACGATCGTCGCCACCAGCAGCATGGTCGGGGTCGCCCTCGGTGCCGCCAAGCTGCTCGAGGAAGCCGGGATCAGCGCCGAGGTGATCGACCCGCGCACGACCTGGCCGCTCGACAAGCAGGCGCTGATCGAGTCCGCGAAGAAGACCTCGCGGGCCATGGTGGTGGACGAGGGCTACGAGCGCTATGGCGTCACCGCCGAGATCGCGTCGGTCATCGCGGAGGGCGCGTTCTATCACCTCGACGCGCCGGTCAAGCGCATCGGGGCCATGGACGTGCCGGTGCCGTTTTCGCCGGTGCTCGAGGATCTCACCGTGCCTTCGGAGAAGTCGGTCGCCGAGGCGGCGAAGGCGCTCTGCCGGAAGGCGTGAACGGATGCCGGCCATGCGCATCGACGTCGATCTCGCGAGCGACACCGTCACGCGGCCCACCGCCGACATGCGCCGCTTCATGTGCGAGGCCGAGGTGGGCGACGAGCAGAAGCTCGAGGACCCGACCGTCAACCAGCTCTGCGAGATGGTGGCCGAGCTCCTGGGAAAAGAAGCCGCGGTGTTCCTACCGTCCGGCACGATGTGCAACGAGATCGCGCTGCGCGTGCACACGAGGCCCGGGGAAGAGGTCATCGCTCACCACACGGCCCATCCCATCAACTTCGAGGCCGGCGGGCCCGGCGCCCTCGCCGGGGTCAACATGCGAACCATCGACGGCCCGCGCGGCCAGTTCGACGCCGCCGCGGTCGAAGCGGCGGTGCGTCCGAGTTCTCGCTATGCTCCCCGGACTCGACTCCTCTGGGTGGAGCAGACGAGCAACCTCGGGGGCGGTTCGGTGTGGTCGCTCGCACGGATCGAGGCGGTGACGGCGGTGGCGCGTCGCCACGGCCTCGCGACTCACCTCGACGGCGCGCGGCTCATGAACGCGGTCGTTGCGCGCAGCGTCTCGGCCCGAGACTACGCGGCGTTCTTCGACTCGGTGTGGATCGACTTCACGAAGGGCCTCGGCGCTCCGGTCGGCGCCGCGCTGGCGGGCTCCCGCGGGTTCATCGACGAGGCGTGGCGATGCAAGCAGCAGATGGGAGGCGCGATGCGCCAGGCTGGCATCATCGCCGCCGGTGGTGTCTACGCGCTTCGCCACCACGTCAAGCGCCTGGCCGAGGACCACACCAACGCCCGGCGACTCGCCGAGGGCCTGGCCGGCCTGCCGGGTGTGAAGCTCGACCCCTCGAACATCGAGACCAACATCGTGTTCTTCGAGCTGGCCGGCCAGTTGACGGCGCCGGTCGCCGTCGAGCGCCTGCTTGCCCGCGGCGTGCGCATGGGTGCGCTCGGTTCGCGCACGATTCGCGCCGTGACCCACCTGGACGTCGACGCCAACGGGATCGAGCGGGCTCTGGCCGTCGCCCGCGAGGTCTTCGCGAGCTGACGATGCCGACCAATATCATCATGCCGGCGCTGGAGCTGGCGCAGGAGACCGGCAAGGTCCTGCGCTGGCTCAAGTCCCCCGGTGACACCGTGCAGAAGGGCGAGCCGATCGTTGAGATCGAGACCGACAAAGTCACCGTCGAGATCGAGGCGCCGGCGGCCGGCGTGTTGCGGGACGTGAGCGCGCAGGCAGGGGACGTGGTGCCGGTCGGGCGGACGATCGCGACCGTCTTCGCTGCGGGTGAGGCGGGAGCCGGCGCTTCGCCACCCGCGGTCATGCCGGCGGCGAGCGCGGCTGCGACGGGTGCCGTGCCGACGCCGCCCGTGGTAATCAACGCGGCGGCTAGAGAGTCGACTGGAACGGTGAAGGCGTCGCCGCTCGCCCGGAAGATCGCCGAGCAGCACGGCGTCGACCTCGCGCGCGTGAAGACGGCCAGTGGACGCATCGAGAAGGCCGACGTCCTCGCCTACGTCGAGAGCCGGCACGGCGCGTCAGCCGGGAACGGGACGGAAGCGCGGCTGGTGGCGGCATCGCCGAAAGCGCGCCGACTCGCCGCCGAGCGTGGTCTCGACATCAGCGCGCTCCACGGCTCGGGCCCGGGCGGCGCCGTCCTGGTGGCGGATGTTCCGACCGCGGGCCGCCCCGCCGCGGCGACTCCTTCCGCGACTCGCGTGGAAGCGGTCGGTGTCGGCACCGTCTGGCGAATCATGGCCGAGCGCATGACGACGAGCTGGACTACCGCGCCGCATTTCTATCTCGTTCGCGAGGTCAACGTGAGCCGCCTGGTCTCCTGGCTGGACAAGGCGCGTAAGCAGACCGGCGCCCACATCACCTACTCGGATTTGCTGGTGAAGCTCGTCGCGGCGGCGCTCGTGCAGCATCCGCGCGTGAACGCCTCGTGGAAGGACGGCACGATCGCGCAGAACGCCGACATCAATATCGGCCTGGCCGTGGCGATCGACGATGGCCTCGTCGTTCCTGTCATCCACCGCGCCGACACCCTGCGCCTGGCGGAGCTCGCCGCGCGCCGCGAGGACGTGGTGAGCCGCGCCCAGGCCGGCAAGCTGCGGCCGGCCGACATCCAGGGTGGTGGGTTCACGATCAGCAACCTGGGCATGTACGGCGTCGACGCCTTCAACGCGATCGTCAATCCGCCGCAGGCCGCGATTCTCGCCGTCGGCCGCATCGCGGACCGGGTCGTCGCCCTCAACGGCCAGCCGGCCGTCCAGCCGACGATGATGCTGACGCTATCATGCGATCACCGGGCGCTCGATGGTGCCCGCGGGGCACAGTTCCTCGGCGCGCTCGCCGAGCTGATCGAGGAACCGCTAGCGCTGATCGTCTGAGTACCCGCCCCGGCCTATCTCGGGGGCCGAGCGCGGCGTCGAACTAGCCCAGCACGCCCTGCGCTCGGAGCTTTTCTACCTCGTCCATCGACACGCCCAGCACCTCGGCCAGCACCTCCGCGGTGTGCTCCCCCGCGAGCGGCGGAGGCGACGTCGGCGCTTCCGAAGCGGACAGATGTACCGGACAGCCTGGCAGCCGGATGCGCCCGCGCGTGGCGTGCTCGATCGTGTGGATCTGGCCGCGGGCGTTCAGGTGTGGGTCGTCCAGGATCTCGCCCGTGTCGAGCGTCGCTCGAGATTTTCCCAAGCCGGTGTACACTCTCTCGCGGACGAACGGTGAGCAGCGATCTCTGCTTCTTGA
>Ga0066709_100000125_pt1 | contig 30661 bp, 27 predicted proteins | sample GraSoiAngelo_158_FD_79665 | JGI IMG/M metagenome (GOLD analysis project Ga0066709, IMG submission 79665) | Grasslands soil microbial communities from the Angelo Coastal Reserve, California, USA - 14_1009_16_30cm | ecosystem: Environmental > Terrestrial > Soil > Grasslands | place: USA...
CGCGCGGTAGACTCGCCGCCGTGAGCCATCCGAGCCTGGGACTGCCGCCGCGGAACCTGCGCGCCGGCGATCACGCTGCCGCGACGGCCCTCCGGAGCGCCGGCGCCCGCTTCCGTGCCCGTGCGTTCCGGGCGGCGCTGGATCTCGACCCGACGCTGATGGACCGCTACGACGATCTGGCTCGTCAATCCCTGCTGTCCGACCTCGAGGCGTTCGTCGACCGGCTCGTGACCGCCGTCTCGAGCGGCGACCCTCGTGCCATGGCGACCTTCGCCGACCTGGTCGCGGTTCGCTACCGCAAGCGCAAGGTCCCGATGGACGACCTCGTCACGCTGTGCGAGGGCCTGCGGCGTGCCGCGGCCGCGGTCGTCGAGCCTGATTCGGTTCCAGCGATCGACGCCGCCCTCGACGAGGCGATCGCCGTGTTCAAGTGGCATCGGCGGCTCGCGGGCGACGCCCGGAAGCGCAACACGTTTCTCGCCTTCATCTACAAGGGCGCGTGACGTGACGATCAAGTGGGTCGTGACCGACCCGCTGGTCATGAACGGCGAGCCGTTCTGCTACGGGACACGGCTCACGGTGCGGAACATCCTGGAGCTGCGCAGCAGCGGCTACACGCTGGCGCGAATGCTGAAGGACCATCCCGAGCTCCGGCGGATGGGCGTCGCCGCAGCGTACGCATACGCCGCCGGCCACAGGGACCGCTATGCGGAGTTCTTCGAGCGCGACGGTTCGCTGGCCGGGCCGGGCTACAGCGCGGCGGAGGCCGATGGGCTCCCGGAGCGGTACCGCATCCCGGGCGTGGTGATCAAGCCAGCCTCGGGCTGACGCGCCGGCGCTCTTGCCTGCGCTCGCGACGGCGAACCCGCGGAATCTCCATGGGGCCTTCATATTTCCTCCACGACCCGGTCGGAGGATGGCGCCATCGACTTCTCACACAAAGGAGATGGCACCAGATGAACGGACGAGCAATCGTCAGCTTCCTCGTCGGCCTCATCGTCGTCGGCATCTTCGTCGGCGTCGGGGTCGGCATCTATCAGGCGGGCGTGACCCAGGGCATCGTCGATGCCGGGCGCGTGCCGGCCGCGGGCGTCGTCCCGGTCGCGGGCTACTACGGCTGGGGCTTCCACGGCTTCGGCTTCCTCGGCTTGCTGTTCCCGCTGCTGTTCCTGTTCCTCATCTTCGGGCTCGTCCGGGCGGCGTTCGGACGGGGTCGCGGTTGGGGCGGCGGCTGGAGCGGCCGCTATGGCTACGGCCCCGGCTGGGGCAAGGGCTACGGCCCCGGCTCCGGCGGGCCCGATGCCTGGCGCGAGGAGCGCGACCGGCAGATCTCCGACCTGCACCGGCGACTCCACGACGAGGAGGCCAGGGGTCCCTCGGGATCCTCAGGGTCCTCCGGCGAGGGTTCCGGAACCTCCGGCTCTGCTCGCTGACGCAACGGGACCTTTCTCGGACGAGCCCGGAGCTCGTCCACCCGGCGGCCGTCGACTCGACGGCCGCCATGGCGTTTCTGGCCGCCGCCAACCTCGGCCGATTTCGAGCCTCTAGAGTGACCGCCGATGCAGACCATCCTCGTCGTCGATGACGAGCCCAAGATCGTCCAGCTCGCCCGCGACTACCTCGAGCACGCCGGGTTCGGCGTGCTCACCGCCGGCGACGGCGCCTCGGCGCTCCAGGCCGCGCGCGTTCGACAGCTCGACCTGGTCGTCCTCGACCTCGGGCTGCCCGGCGTCGACGGCCTCGAGGTCATGCGCACGATCCGCGCAGCGGGCTCGACCCCGATCGTCGTCCTGACCGCCCGGGACACGGAACTCGACAAGCTGCTCGGCCTCGAGCTCGGCGCCGACGACTACGTGACCAAGCCGTTCAGCCCGCGCGAGCTCGTGGCGCGCGTGCGCGCCGTCCTGCGCCGAAGTGAGCGCTCCGCCGAGCCGCGCGAGCGCATCGAGGTCGGCGATCTCGTCCTCGACGTGCCCCGCCTGCGGACGTCCGTCGCCGGCCGGCCGGTCGACCTCACCGCGACCGAGTTCGCGCTCCTGGCGACGATGGCCCGCGAGCCCGGTCGTGTCTTCACCCGTTCGCAGTTGCTCGATGCGGTGCACGGCGTCGCCTTCGAGGCCTACGAGCGGGCGATCGATGCCCACGTCAAGAACATCCGACGCAAGCTCGAGCCCGAGCCGGCGCGGCCGCGCTATCTCCTCACCGTCTACGGCGTGGGCTACCGCGTCGCCGAGGCTGAGAGCAGCTGATGCCGCCACGGCGGCGGCCACCGTGGTGGCCGGAGGACGAGCCCTGGCCGCCACCGATGTCGGCGCGAGGTGGCTGGGGCGGCGCTTGGGGCGGCCCGCCGTGGTGGGGACCCGGTCGTCGCGGCGGAGTGCGCCGCGGCTTCGGCTGCCTCATCGCATCGATGGCGACGCTGGTCGTGTCGGTAGGTGTCCTCGTGCTGTGGCTGCTCGCCGGCCTGTTCGGGCTGTCCGCAGAGGGTCCGCTCGCCTATCTCGCGCGACCCGCAGCACTGGTCGTCCTCGTGGTCGGGTTCGTGGCGCTGGTCGTCGGGATCCGAATCGCGCGCGGGGTCGGGCGGCCGTTGTCGGCCCTCGTGGATGCCGCCGGGCGCGTCGAGGCGGGGGACTATTCGGCACGGGTACCCGAGCCGCAACGGGGCCGCGGCGAGCTGCGTGGCCTGAGTCGCGCTTTCAACGAGATGGCCGCCCGCCTCGAGGCGGAGAACGCGACCCGGCGTCGACTCCTGGCCGACGTGAGCCATGAGCTGCGGACCCCGCTCGCCGTGATCCAGGGCAATCTCGAGGCGCTCCTCGATGGCGTGTACCCGCCCGACGAGGCGCACCTCCGCCCGATCATCGACGAGACCCGGGTGCTCGAGCGCCTGATCGACGACCTCAGAACCCTCAGCCTCGCCGACTCCGGCGCGCTGCCACTCCATCGCGAGCCGACGAACCCCGCGGTGCTGCTCGAGGACGTCGCGGCGGCGCATCGAGCGAGCGCTGCCTCGATCGGGATCGAGCTTCGGGTGGAGGCTGCCGGCGGCCTCCCGGCGGTCGAGCTCGACCCGATGCGGATGCGCGAGGTCATCTCGAACCTCGTCGAGAACGCGATCCGAGCGATGCCGAACGGCGGCTCGATCACGCTGTCCGCGCGCGCCGACCCGTCCGGCCAGGTGATCGACGTGATCGACGACGGGCCGGGCATCCCGCCGGAGCTGCGCTCGTCCCTGTTCGACCGGTTCACCAAGTCGACCGATTCGCGCGGCTCGGGCCTCGGCCTGGCGATCGCGCGCGCGATCGTGACTGCCCATGGCGGCACCATCGAAGCGTCACCCGGCCCCGATGGGCGCGGCACGACGATGCGTCTCACGCTCCCGACGCGCGAAGCCTAATCCCCAGCCGGCCAGTCGGGTTTCCGGCTCGCCTGTTGTACCCTGAACGTGATGACCGACACCGCCGACCCCACCGCGGAGGCGGCTGCGCCCGCCACGAACGGGGCGCCCGAGGGCACCGCTGCGCCCCCCGACGCGCCGCTCTTCGACGCCGAGCGCCGCGCGACCGAGCTCGCGATCCTCGATGCGCTGCGCGCCGTGGTTGATCCCGAGATCGGGATGAACGTGGTCGAGCTGGCGCTCATCAAGCAGATCCTGCTCGGCCAGAACGAGACCGAGATCAAGATGATCCTGACCACGCCCTTCTGCCCCTACGCCGGCTCGATGATCCAGCAGGTGCAGGAGCAGGTGGAGTCGGTCGTCGAGCACCCGGTCAAGGTGACCCTCCTCGCCGAGCGCTGGGACCCGCGCGACGCGGGTCTCATGTGGTGAGTCGCGCGACCTCCATCGACTCGGCACCGGCGACACCAACGTGACCACCTTGACCAACCGGCGCAGTCCGATCGATTCCGCCGTCGCCACGACGCGCGGTGACGACGGCACGACCGGGCTCCTGTTCGGCGGCGAGCGCATCGGCAAGGACGACCCGCGCGCCGAGGCCTACGGCACGATCGACGAGGCCGTCGCGGCGCTGGGCATGGCCCGCGCCAACCTCGGTGCCAAGCGACGGATCGGAACGCTCCCGGCCGGGCTCGGAGGCCTCGCCCAGCTGATCCTGCGTATCCAGCGCGAACTCTTCGTGGTCGGGGCCGAGCTGGCGACGAACCCGGATGCGTGGGACCGGCTCGAAGACGGCCGGACGCGCGTCTCCGAGGCGATGGTCGCCGACGTGGAGCGCGACCTCGTGGAGCTCGAACGGCACCTCGACATGCCGCGGGAGTTCGTCGTGCCCGGCGAGACGCCAACGAGCGCGGCCCTGGAGCTCGCGCGTACGATCCTGCGCCGGGCGGAGCGGCGCGCCGTCGCGCTCCAGCGCGAGGGCCTCATCCCCGGCCCCAACCTCATCCCCTACCTGAACCGCCTCGCCGACCTCGTGTGGGTCTTGGCGCGCGCGGCCGAACGTGCAGAATCGAGAGCGGCGACGCCGGCCAGGAAGCCGGGCGCCGCCAACCGAAGGGAGACCCGAACGTGACGTTCCGACCAAACCAGGGCGAGGGCAGCCTGGGGCAGCAGACCGACACCGAGCGCCTGGTCACCCAAGCACGCCAGGGCAGCGCCGTCCAGGGCGCCTACCTGACCCAGGCGTTCTTCTGGATGTTCGCCGGGCTGCTGCTGACCGCGGGAGTCGCCGCGGCCGTCAGGCTCAGCCCGTCGCTGCTGCAGGCAGCGCTGGACAACGTCCTCCTCGTCATCGTGGCGCAGCTCGCGCTGGTCATGATCATCTCGTTCGGCATTCGCCGCTTGAACGCGACGGCGGCGCTTGGCCTGTTCTTCGTCTACGCGGCAAGCCTCGGGCTCACCGTCGGGATCATCGTCATGGCCTACAAGGGCCCGTCGGTCGCCACGGCGTTCTTCTCGGCGAGCGCAATGTTCGGCGGCGCCGCCCTGTACGGCTACACGACCAAGCGATCGCTCGCGGGCCTTCGCGGGTATCTGTTCATGGGCATCTTCGGCCTGATCGCGGCGATGATCGTGAACCTCTTCGTCGGAGGCTCGACGTTCAGCTTCATCATCTCGATCGTCGGCGTGATCCTGTTCACGGTCCTGACCGCGTACCACGTCCAGCGGATCGCGAACGGTGACCTTGCGGTCGCGACAGGTTCGGTCGAGAAGGCTGCCGTGATCGGCGCCCTCCTCCTCTACCTGGACTTCGTCAACCTGTTCCTGTTCCTGCTACGGCTGCTCGGCGGGCGACGCTGAGCCCGGCGGCGATCCCGGCACTGACGCGAGGCCGGCGTCGCGCAGGCTGACGCAGGTCCTTCCTTGAGCGGCGCCGCCCCTCGATGCGGCGGCTGACGAACTGGCCGACGCGCATCGGCTCGGCCGGGTGCGCCCATGCGTAGCCCTGGCCCATGTCGCAGCCGAGCTCGCGCAGCCGGCGCGCCTGCTCCTCGGTCTCGATGCCCTCGGCGACGACGGTGATGCCGAGGCCATGGGCGAGCGAGACGACGGCGCGGATGATGCCGACGTTCGGGTCGCGCACGTCGAGGTCGGTGACGAACGAACGATCGACCTTGATCGTGTCGAGCGGCAGCTGGCGCAGGTAGGCGAGCGAGGAGTAGCCCGTCCCGAAGTCGTCGAGGACGATGCGCACGCCAAGGGCACGCAGCTGCTGCAGGACGCCGAGGCTGGTCTCGGAGCGGTCCATGACGCTGCTCTCGGTGATCTCGAGCTCCAGCGCACTCGGCTCGAGCCCGGTCGAGCGCAGGACCTGGCGGATCCCGTTGGCGAGATCAGGGTCGAGGAACTGGCGAGGTGAGAGGTTCACGCTCATCATCAGGTTCTCGTCCGACCAGCGCATCCGCCACAGCTGGGCCTGGCGGCACGCCTTCTCGAGGATGACCCGGCCGATCGCGACGATGAGCTCGGACTCCTCGGCGAGGGCGATGAAGTCGACCGGCAGGACGAGGCCGCGCGACGGGTGCTGCCAGCGCGCCAATGCTTCGAAGCCGACGATCCGCGACGTCCGCAGGTCGAGGATCGGTTGGTAGTGGACGATCAGCTCGTCGCGCTCGAGCGCGGTCCACAGCTCGGCCTCGACGTCGAGGCGCTCGCGGGCGTGGCGACTGCTGAGCGGGTCGAACATTGCGACCCGCAGCGTCGGGTGGCGCTTGGCGCTGATCAGCGCAATCTCGGCCTCCTGCAGCACGTCGCCGCCGCCCGTCGAGCCCGGCGCGCCCACAGCGATGCCCATGCTCGCGCTGATGAACCACGTCCGCCCGTCGATGTTGAACGGCGGCTTGAGCTCCAGCTGCACGCGCTCCGCGAACGCCATCGCCGCGTCGGCGTCGCTCTCGAGCATGAGGACCGCGAAGGTGTCCCCACCGAAGCGCGCCACCGCGTCGTTCGGCCCGAGGACGGACGAGATCCGGGCGCCGACCTCGCGCAGGACGCGGTCGCCGGCCGCGTGGCCGAGGCTCTCGTTCACGATCTGGAAGCGGTCGACGTCGAGCAACATGACCGAGACCGGTCCACGGTCGATGCCGACCGGACCGGGGGCCAGGGCGTCGACGACCCGCTGGATGAGCGTCTCGCGTGTTGGCAAGCCGGTGACCGGATCATGCGGTGACAGCGCCTGCTCGTGGAGCCGTGCGTTCTCGAGTGCGAACGAGGCGAGCTGGGCGAATCGCTGGAGCGCGTCGACCTCGGGCTGCCGGAAGACCCGGTCGGTCGTGCCCGAGGCGAGGCCGAGCACCCCGACCACCCGGCCGCCGATCGTCAGCGGTACGCCGACGCCGGCGCCGACCTTGCCCTTGAAGGCCTCGGCCGCGTCCTCGAACGCGTCGTAGTCGTCGACGACGAACGGCTTGCCGGTCCGGAAGACGTGACCACCGATGCCCTCGTCGACCGGGAGACGGTAGCCGACGTACTCGGTCATCACGCCGACGGCCGCGCGGACGGTGAGGTGCGTGTCCCCGGGCTCGATGAGGTAGACGTAGCCGGTGCGCACGCCGAGGAGGCGCGTCGCGCGGGTCAGGATGGAGTCGAGGAGCTCCTCCGTCCGGCTGCCGTCGAGCAGCGCCATCGCGGTCTCGTCGAGCGCGGCCACGAACTGGTCGCGGGAGTTGCGGAACGGCGCGCCCTTCGCGAGGAAGAGCGCCTGGTCGGCGGTCTCGACGAGCGCATCCTTCTCGGTCGCGTCGTCCGGATGGCAGGCGACGCCGACGCTGATCGTGACGTGCGGGCCGCCGCTCTCGTCCGGGATGGCCTCGATCGCGGCCCGGATGCGCCGGGCGACCTCCTCGGCCGGCTGGCGCGGGCAGTCGGGCAGGATCACGGCGAACTCATCGCCGCCGTAGCGATACGCGCGGTCGCCCTGGCGGATGCACGACTCGATGGCCCGGCTGACGGCGACGAGGAGCTCGTCACCGGCGGGATGGCCGTTCCGGTCGTTGTAGCCCTTGAACCGGTCCAGGTCCATCATCAGGACGGCGACCTGGCGGCTGGCGCCGACGCTCAGGAAACCGGCCAGCTCACGCTGGAAGGCGCCGTGGTTTCGCAGCCCGCTCAGGGCGTCGCGCTCGGCCTGGACCTTGACCTCGTCGTGGGCCTCGGCGTTTCGCAGCGCGATCGCCGCCTGGGCGGCGAAGAGCTTCGTCAACTCGAACTCGTTCTGGCTGTAGTGCGCCTCGTCGGCACCCATCCGGCCGATGTTGAGCGTGCCCAGGACCTCGCCCTCGGCCATGAGCGGGACGATGACCATCGACTCTGGCTCGAACGGGGTGCCCGGGATCTGGACCGAGCGCGGGTCCATGTGCGCGTCGTTGGCGAGGACCGGCTCGCGATGGTCAACCGACCAGCCGGTCAGGCCCGTGCCGAGGGGCGCGTCGTAGCCGAGGATCAGCTCGGCGAAGCGGTCGCGGGCGATGACCGGTCGCCGCACGCCGCGCTCCTTGTCGATCCGGTAGATCGTGAGCGAGTCGTAGGCGACCACCGTCTTGAGCGAGTCGGCGATCATCTCGAGGACGCCCGACGGATCGAGGGTCGACAGGAGCCGCTCGTTGACGGCCATGAGCCGGCGCTGGCTGACGAGCTGGTGCTCCAGCTCGACCTGCTGGGTCCGGAGCTGCTCCAGCCGCTCGGCGTTGACCAGGGCCTGCGCCGCCGTGCCGGCGAAGATGCTCAGCGTGATCTCGTCGTCCGGCCCGAACCGGTCCTTGCCGAGGCGCGAGGCCACCACGATGCCGCGGACCTTGCCCTCGTAGGTCATCGGCACGACGAGCATCGATTCCGGACCGGCGGTCTCGCCGACGATCAGGCTGCGGGTGTCGGCGTGGGCATCGCCCAGGAGCAGCGGCTCGCCGTGCTCGGCCACCCAGCCGGTGAGTCCCTCGCCCACCTTGACCCGCAGCAGCTCGGGCTCGGGATCGGCGCGGCCCATGAACGTGCCCTGGAATGCGATCGGCTCGCACCAGCCGGTGTCGTGGTCGATGCGATAGACGCGGACCGTGTCGTACGCGATCAGCGAGCGGGCCTCGCTGACGATCGTCTCGCCGATGCCGCGCACGTCCTGGATGCCCGACAGGCGTGCCGACAGGTCCTGGATCGCCCGGAGCCTGGCGGCGAGATCCTCGACGGAAGCCATGAGCCGGGCGTTGCCGATGGCGGTCGCGATCGTGTCGCCGAAGCTGCGCGCCAATGCCTCCTCGTCGGGCGACCAGTCGTATGGCGCCTTGTGGTAGAGGACGAGCAGGGCGAGCGGCGCGCCCCGGAACACCGCGGGCACGAAGCACAGCGAGGCGATGTCATGCTGGGCATAGACCTCGCGCATCTCCGGCGTGATCTTGCGATCGGTCGCGTCGCGGAACACGAGGACCTTCCCGCGCCGGAGCGCCTCGAACCCGGCGAGGTTCGAGTCGCCGGTCGCGGCCATGACCCGCTCGGCGATGGCATCGGGGAAGTCGCGCCGAGCGACGAGCTCCAGCGGGTGCTCCCGGGTCGGGTGCCACAGCCACAGCCCGGCGCGGTCGGCGTGGAAGAGCCGTTGCGAGTTCTCGAGGACCTCCTCGAACACGGGCTGCAGCGACTCGGCGCCCGATAGCTCGGAGGCGAGACGGCGCAGCGCATCGGTGCCCGTCGGCCCGACGACGCGGAGGGCTGCCCCGCCCCTGCGCCGGCCGCGCCGCGATCGCCGGTCGCGTTCGTCGAGGAGACGCTCGAGGTCGCCCCGGCGCAGTCTGATCCGGTGGCTGCCTGGCTCGTGGATCGCCGACAGGTCGCCCCTGGCCGCCCACGCGCGCACGGTGTCGCGATGCACGCCGGCGAGGCGGGCAGCCTCGGCCAGCGTGATGAGCTCTGCGGCCGGTCCCGGCCGGGCAGCGAGGGCCATCGGGCTTGGCGCAGCTCCCTGTTCGGCACCGGGCCACGGGTGCCGTGAGCGTGTTGCGGGCGAGCACCCCGCGAGTTCAGTGGGAACCGTACGGTGCGGTGGGGTTCGGAACGATAGGAATGGAGTACCTCCCCGTTCGTCCGGCTATCAGGTCGAACGGGCAACATGCACGGAGAGCGAGCGGGGGCCCAAGGTGGACGCCTAGGCTCGCGGGCATGGCTCGACCACGCCGCGCTCTGGCCGTGCTCGCAGGCATCTCGCTCGCTGTCGCTGCGTGCGGCTCCGGCGGTCCGGTGGCGACGAGCTCGACAGCTCCGCCCGCCACCACCTCGGCGACGGCGACGCCTGTGCCGACTGGACCGAGGGTCCTCGCCATCTGCCACGACGGCGCGCACTGCGCGATCTCGCCGGGCGACTACGTGACGCCCGCGCCCGAGGGCTTCTGGCCGGGCTTGACCTTTTCGATCGGCTCGGGCTGGTTCGCAAGCGAGGCGGACAGCGGCGAGCTGGCACTGCACCCATCAGCCCAACCCGCTGACGCGGTCCTCCTGTGGAAGGACGTTGTCGCGATCCACAGCTCGACCGGCGGGCACGGGATCACGGGGATCACGGCGGTGAAAGGCGTCGGGACGACCCCTGACGAGCTTCTCGCCTACTTCACCAGCAACACCGACTACGACGTGCTCGCCGGCCCTGATCCCGCGACGACCGCCGGGGGCCTGAAGGGAACGGTCATCACGATGACCACCTCGAACACGGCCAACTTCGGCGATCCCGACTGCCCCGACAACCCGCACTGCTCCGCGTTCCTGCGCGATCCGGTCCACTGGGGCACCGAGTTCTTCGCGATCGGAGGCGACGAGGTGGTCCGCATGTTCCTGACGTCGTTCGCCGCGGCGGGGGCGTCTCACACGCTGATCATCGCGCTCGATGCCCCGAACCCGACCGAGCTCGAGCGGTTCGCCGGCGATGCGAAGCCGATCATCGACAGCGTGGTCCTGCCCGAGACCTTCGTCGACAACTGAGGCTCGAGCCGCGGCTGCGAGACCGAGCCGAGGCCGACGATCGCATCAGGCCGGCGCGAGGTCGGCGATGGAGTCCAGGACGAGGTCGGCGAGGGGTTCCAGGGTCGCCCGATCACCGACGCCGCTGAGCACGCCGATGACCCGGCCGGCACCCGCGGCGCGGGCCATCCGCATGTCGGCCGGTGAGTCGCCGATGACGGCCGTCCGAGCCGGCGTGGTGCCGAGCGCCGAACACAGGTGGAGCACCGGGTCCGGGGCGGGCTTGGGGCGGATCCCGTCGTCGGCGCAGGCAAGAGCGGCCATCTCGCCCGCGATCCCGAGCGCGGCGAGCGTCCGCTCGGTCGGTTCGCGATCGTCACTGGTGGCCACTGCAAACGTGGGCACGCGCCGCCGCAGCGCCGAGAGGAGCTCCTTCAGATCGGTCACCGGTTGCGCGAGCCCGACGGGGTCCGGTGCGTGCCACGAGCTCGTGACCGCCTCGGCCGCGGCGGCCGGCCCGGCGCCCGCATCGGAGACGTAGCTCTCGACCACCTCCCGCAGACGGCGCATCGGTGTGGCGGCCATCAGGCCATGCGCCTCGACTCGCCTTGTCCCCCGATCCACCCCGAGCAGCGGGTACAGGCCCTCGCGCACCGGCAGCCCGGTCGCCGCCTCGAGCCTGACGGCGAGCTCCTCGACCCACGGGCCCCACATCAGGTGGAACTCGATCAGGGTGCCGTCCTTGTCGAAGATGAGCAGGTCGATCCCGTCGAGGGGGTCCGCCGTCGACAGATGACCGTGACGTGGACCCGTTGGCCGATCGCGTTGCAGCTCTGTCATCTGCCCATCAGGTGAGCACTCGTCACGGACTCGACGTCATACGTTCACAGGGTGCGCAGTTGGCAACGGATCGACTCTCGCTCCGGGCGGTCCCGAACGTGGATGCCGGCGCCGACACCCCGATCTCATGACGAACGCTCACGGAGTGGGCGGATGACGAAAATTGCGGCCGCGCGCGAGTCGCCATCCTGCGGAGCGGCTGTCGTGCGGCTTACGCCTCGGCGATCAACGCCTCAACCGATTCAACCGGCGCCTTGGGGTCGAGTACCAGCGGTCCGTCCTGCGGGAACCTCACCGTTGCCGTGTCGCCGAGCTGGGGGAGCCGGAGCGTCGGCTCGTTGAACACGTCGAGGACGACCGTCGGACCTGATTCGCCCAACGCGAGGCGGATGCGAACAATCGAGCCCAGGAAGCTCACGTCTCCGACCTTGCCGGTCAGCCGGTTCGTGCCGTTCTCGCCGGGGCCAAGCTGGACCATCTCCGGCCGGAGGGCGACGCGGATCTCACGCCCGGCGCTGCCCTCGAATGCGTGCCCGAGCCGGACAGGCTGGCCCGCGATCGTCAGCTCGCCACGCGACGCGTCGACCACGACGCCGGGCAGCACGTTGAGCGTGCCGACGAAGGAGGCCACGAACGCGGTCGACGGGAAGTTGTAGATCTCGAACGGGGTGCCGACCTGCTCCATCCGGCCCTCGCTCATGACCACGACCCGATCCGAGAGTGAGAGTGCCTCCTCCTGGTCGTGGGTCACGTAGACCGTCGTGATCCCGAGCTGGCGCTGGATCGAGCGGATCTCGTGGCGGAGGGCGACCCGGATCTTGGCGTCGAGCGCCGACAGGGGCTCGTCGAGCAGCAGGACCTGCGGCTCGAACGCGAGGGCGCGCGCCAGGGCGACGCGCTGCTGCTGGCCGCCGGAAAGCTGGTACGGATACCGAGCGCCCTTGTCCGGCAGGTTGACGATCTCGAGCAGCTCCGCGACACGCTTCTTGATCTGGTCCTTCGGGCGCTTGCGAACCTTGAGCCCGAACCCGATGTTGTCGGCCACGGTCATGTTCGGGAAGAGCGCGTAGGACTGGAACACCATGCCGACGTTGCGCTTGTTCGGCGAGCGGTAGGTGACGTCCTCATCGTTGATCCGGATCGTGCCGGACGTGGGTTGCTCGAAGCCCGCGATCATGCGGAGCGTCGTCGTCTTGCCACAGCCCGACGGTCCCAGGAACGAGACGAACTCGCCCTTCTCCGCGGCCAGGTTGAAGCCCTCGACCGCGGTGGTATCGCCGAATCGCTTCTGGACATCGGTCAGCTCGAGAAAGCTCATGCCGCTCTCATGCTCCTAGCGGGCTCCTGCTACCTGAACGCGTTGGCGAGAACCTCGACCGAGCAACGCGATCATGCCCATCGCCATCCACGTGAGACCGAAGCTGATGATCGTGACGGCGGCGGGCTCGAATGCCTTGTCTCGGCCGAGCAACGCGAGGTACGGGCCGAAGGCCGGTCGGACGAGGAAGCTGGCGATGGTGTACTCGCCGATGACGATGGCGAGCGTCAGGAAGGCTCCGCTGAGCAGGGCCACGCGGATGTTCGGAAAGATCACGGAGATGAGGATCCGCGTCCAGCCCGCCCCCATGCTCTGGGCAGCCTCGGTCAGGGTCCGCACATTGATCGCCTGCAGGCCGCTGTCGACGGCTCGGTACATATACGGGAACGAGAGGACCACGTAGGCCGCGACGACGAGGATGTTCAGGCCAAAGTCCGTGCCCGTGAGGGGGAGCGGCGGGCCGGCGTAGGCGCGCAGCAGCCCGAATGCGAGGATCACCGGCGGGATCACGAAGGGCAGCAGGGTCACGAACTCGACGACGGGTCGAAGCCGCGGCAACCTGAGGCGCACCCAGTACGCGGTCGGCACGATGATCAGGAGGCTCACCAGGATCGTGATGACGCCAACGATCGCCGAGTAGATGAGGCTGCCGGCGAATTGTGGGTCCTTGAAGAGCACGTTCGTGTACGCAACGAACGGGACCTTCGTCCGCAATGAAAACTCGAGCGTCGCGTACAGCGGAAGCAGGAAATACAGGACGCCCAGGATGAAGATGACCCAGGAGAAGATGCGGCTCAGCTTCATCGCAGCCAGCGCTCCGATCGCCGCTGGAGGATCGAGTAGCCGGTGATCGAGACGCCCATGATCACGACCATCCCCATTGCCAGCGCGTACCCCAGGTTGATGTTGTGGAACACGTCACCGCTGATCTGGGCCGTGATGAGATTCGTGACCAGGGGCACGAGACCGGCCGTGAGCTGGTACGCCGTGGCCTGCGCACCAAAGGCATTTCCGAAGAGCAGGATCGTCGTCCCGAGCAGGGTTGGCAGCAGGACCGGCAGCGCGATGTGCTGCCAGTATTGGCGTGAGCTCGCGCCCAGGTTCTCGGACGCCTCCCGCCATTCGCGCTTGAGCCCGTCGATCGCCGGCGCGACGATCAGGATCATCAGCGGGAACTGGAAGTAGAGGTAGACGAGCTCGAGGCCCAGCTTCTGGTAGATACTGAACTTGATCTCCTTGCCGTAGAGATCGATGCCCAGACCGTCGAGGAGCAACTTCGTCACCAGGCCCTGGAGGCCGAGGGTGAAGGTGAACGCGAGGGCGAGCGGAATGCCCGCGAAGTTCGAGGCCACCCCGGAGAACGTCATCAGCAGGGACCGCAGGAACCTGGGCAGCCCGCCGAGGATCACCGCGTACGCCAAGAGGAAGCCGAAGAGCCCGCCCCCGATCGCCGTGACCAGGCTGATCTCGATGCTCGTGGTGTACGCGAGGACGATGTTCGGCTCGGTGAGATCGATGTAGTTCTTGATCGTCGGCTGGTGGGTGACCGCGTCCTGGAAGCTGCCGACGACGAGGTAGCCGACGGGCAGGATCAGGAACAGCGCTGAAAACAGGAAGAACGGCAGGACGCCCACGAGCGTTGGGCCGCGAAAGCGCCCGGGCCGCGCCGGTGGCGCGGCTCGGGTCGACTCTGGCGCCGTTTCGACCGTCAACGCGTTGTCGACTGCAAAACGGGTTACGTGATCGCGGTTATGGAGCGGCGGTGGCGAGCGGGCCGACGCCGGTCACGCTCTTCCAGGTGTCCACGATGAGCTTCTTCGCCGTATCCAGCTGTGGGCCGGTCGGGAAGACGGCGCCGGTGACATCAGGCAGCTTGCCGAGGACGTCAGCCGGGATCGTGCCCTTTGCCTTCATGTCGGCGAATCGGGAGGTTATGCAGTAGCCGGGCGCGGTCATCCACTTGATCTGGCCGTCGTCCGAGTAGAGCAGGTCTTCCCAGAGCTCGGCCGCGTTCGGATGGGGCGCGACCTTAGCGATGGCCTGGACATACTTCCCGGCAAACCGGCCGGTCTTCGGAATCACGACCGCGATGTCGGCTGAACCGTCTGCCTTGGTCGCGTCGCGATCGGCGAGCGCGAGGTACGACCAGGTGATGACAATCGGCGTATCACCCTTCACGACTGAGCCCAGCTTGGCGATCGTCGGCACGAAGTTGCCGGCGTCGTTGAGCTTCTTGAAGAAGTCGAGACCCGGCTGGGCGTTGTCCAGCGAGCCACCGGTCTGCGACAGCGCGGCGGCGTAGACCGACTGGATGGCCTGATTCGACAAGGTTGGGTCACCGGCGAGGGCGACTTTCAGGCCCGGCTTCAGCAGGTCATTCCAGTCCTGCGGAACGTCGGTGACGAATTGCTTGTTCACTTCGAAGGACAGGACGCCGTAGTAGTCGGTCGTCCAGGCACCGTCAGGATCCTTGTCCTCGGCCCCAACGGTGTCCCATGTCGCTACCTTGTAGGGCAGGAACAAATCCTTGTTCACGGGACCGAACGGGATGCCGACGTCGACGACGTCCGGCGTTGTGGCCTCGCCCGTGTTGGTCTTGATGGCTTCGATCTCGGCGCCCGAACCGGCATCCGGCGTGATCACGTTCACGGGGATTCCCGTCTTGGCCGTGTACTCGTCGATGATCGCGCCGTAGTTGCACCAATCCCTCGGGACGGCGATGAGGGTCAGCTTGCCTTCGGTCTTGGCAGCTGTGAGCCGAGTGGCGTCGGGGGTCCAGGTTCCTCCGCCGGTGGCGCCCGAGCCGCCAGGCGCGGTGCTGGCGCCGCCGCCCTGGGTACAAGCCGCGAATACGAAGACGGCTGCCGCCCCGAGCGTCAAAAGCCGAGGCAGTGTGCGAGTCGTGGTCAAGTCCTCCTCCACGTTCTGGCGCGCGTCATCGGTTTGCGCGCGGCCGTTGTGACGATGGGCACGGGCCACCCGCCGCAGGTGTCGGCGGAAAGCATCGATCCCTCGTTGGTGCCGAGGCTCCGGTCCCGGAGCGCATCGTCGGGCGCCATCTTCGCCGCGTCGTTAACGGGATGCAAGCGTTTTTCACACGTAGACCGTGCCTATACTCCGCCCGCGATGGAACCGGGCTCGCGGACGCTCGAAGACCCGCTCGCCGAGGCGCTGCGGATCGTCGACGTTGCGGACCGCCAGGGCCTGCTCCTCCGGCTCATGGGCGGCATGGCCGTCCGTGCCCACGCACCGGACTGGACGCATCGCACGCGGCGGCGCGAGGTCGACATCGACTTCGCCACGCGGTCGAAGGATCGCAAGGCCGTCTTCGCCCTCCTCGAGCGCGAGGGCTACACGCCCGACAAGCGCCACAACGCCCTGTTCGGGCAGCACCAGGGGTACTTCGTCGACGAGCCCCGCCGCCGGCCGGTAGACGTACTGGTCGACAAGCTCGAGATGTGCCATCGCATCGAGTTCGGCGATCGGCTCGGCAAATCGACACCGACCCTGCCGGTCGCGGAGCTCCTTCTCTCGAAGCTGCAGATCGTCAAGATCAACAAGAAGGACGTTCTCGACGCGCTGATCCTCCTCGCCGAGCACCCCCTGGGCCAGGACGACGGCGAGGTCGACTCCAGCAAGGGCCTGTCCGCGATCAGCGTGCCCAGGATCCTGTCCTTCACCTCGAACGACTGGGGCTGGTGGCGGACGGTGACCGGCAACCTCGCCGTGCTCGAGCACTATCTCGATACCGACTTCACGCCGGAAGACGTGGACATCGGCGGCCAGCGGCCGGTCATGTTCGAGCCGCGTGCCCAGCTGGAAGCCCTGCGGGCGGCGATCAACGACGCGCCGAAGTCGACTCGATGGCGGCTTCGGTCGTCGATCGGCGAGCGCCAGCAGTGGTACGTCGAGCCCGAGGAAGTGGGCCACAACTAGGGACTGACGGAGACGCTCGTGCGCATCTTCTTCGCGACGGACATCCACGGGTCCGAGGTGTGCTGGCGCAAGTTCCTCAACGCCGGCGCGTTCCACAAGGCCGACGTTCTGATCATGGGCGGCGACATGACGGGCAAGGCGATGGTGCCCATCGTCGGTCCCGCGGGCGGGCCATGGCGACTCACGCTCCAGGACCAGGAGCACATCCTCACCACCGAGGCCGAGGCCGCCGCGATGGAGAAGCGCATCAGCGACCGCGGCTACTACCCGATCCGCCTCATGCCCGACGAGCTCGAGGCATGGAACGCCGATCAGGGGCTGGTCGATGCCAGGTTCAAGGCCGAGATGCTGGGCATGGTCCAGCGCTGGATGGATCTCGCCGACGAGCGGCTCGCAGGCAAGGGGCTCCGGTGCATCGTCTCGCCGGCGAACGACGACATCTTCGAGGTCGATCCGATCATTGCCGCCGCGAAGCTGGTCTCACTTGGCGAGAGCAACCTCATCGAGCTCGACGGGTTCTCGCTCGTCTCCACCGGCTGGGCGAACCCGACCCCCTGGAATACGTTCCGGGAGCTGCCCGAGCCGGAGCTGCGCTCGCGGATCGACGGCCTCGTCGCGACCGTGCCGGACAAGCGCCGTGCGATCTTCAACTTCCACGCCCCACCATTTGGCTCGAATCTTGACAACGCGCCCAAGATCGACGCCGACATGCGCTACGTTTCAGGTGGGCAGGCGCTGATCCCCGTGGGCTCGCACGCGATCCGCGATGCCATCCTCGAATATGGTCCGGTCCTGTCGCTCCACGGCCACATCCACGAAGGCCGCGGCGCGGTGAAGCTGGGCAAGACACTCGCGGTGAACCCCGGCAGCACGTACGAGGACGGCGTGCTGCAAGCCGCAATCGTGGACCTGGACCACAAGAAAGCCGAGGTGAAACGCTACCTGCTGATCAACGGTTGACGTCGGGTCACGTAGTGGAGGGATAGAAGGCTCGATGACTACTGGGGAGATGGCCAAGGCGCCGGCGCTGTTCCTGCGGAACGCGACCGGCCTGGTCAAGGGTTGGTCCGGGTTCGACGCGTTCGCCTACTCGTTCATGTCGGTGAACCTCGTCGCCCTCGGCATGTTCTACAGCCTGGCGATCTTCGCCTACGTGCCCGATGGTTCGGCGATCGCCTCGATCGTCGTCACCGCGATCGGCATGACCTTCATGTGCATCGCCTATGCGGGCCTCATCGCGGTGATGCCACGGGCCGGCGGCGACTACGTTTGGCAGACGCGGGTGCTCGACGGCATCCCCGGCGCTGTTGTCGGCGGGGCGTTCGGCGCGATCGCGGTGTTCCTCGTCGGGACGGCGCTCGCCATTGGCGATGTGACGACCTACATCGGCGCAGCGCTGGGTGCGATCGGCGGCGCCTCGCTCGGGATCAAGCGAGGTGGTGTCGGCTTCGTCCTCTCGGCGACGGGATGGTGGTTCATCCTCGCCCTGTGGGCCCCGATCTATGGCTTCATCCTGAACATCGAGTTCCTCCAGCCCCTGGCGGCGCTGCTCGGCTGGAAGGACGGCGTGACGTTCTTCAGCTCGCACGACGGCACGTTCGCGGTCTCGATCGCGACGATCGTGATCACCTCGGCCCTGGTGGCCCTCGGCATGGCCGGCTACGCCCGGATCCAGCGGTGGTGCCTCTACATCGGGCTCGTCGCGCTGGCGGTGGTCTTCGTGCTGATGCTCGTCGCGAACGCCGACACGTTCAAGGCCGCGTACGACCGCGAGGCACAGAGTCTCTTCGGCGTCTCGAACGCCTACCAGGCAACGATCGACCAAGCGGCAAGTGATCCGGCCTCGGCCTACACGGGCACGGAGCTCGATCCGTTCGGGTTCGGTGGGGGCACGCTCCTGCTCGTCCCGTTCATGCTGTTCTTCCTGCTGTACCCGAACTGGGGCGCCACGCTCTATGGCGAAGTCCGCGGGGCGGGCGACTTTCGGAAGGTGCTCAACGGGATGCTCGGCGGCCTGTGGGTGACCGCGGGCCTCGCCGTCCTGTTCGTCGTGCTCGCGGCGAAGGCCTTCGGCTGGACCTTCTTCAATGCCTCGAACGTGACGTACGTCAACTATGCCTACGGCTACAGCACGACCGCGCCCCCGATGCCGATCTGGGGCTTTCCGCCCATGCTCGCCGCGTTCCTGATCGACAGCCACATCATCCAGGCGATCATCGTGTTCGCCTTCGGGGCGTGGTGGCTCGGCTGGACCGGGACGCTGTTCCTGTCGTCGACGCGGATGATCTTCGCGGCTGCCTTCGACCGGGTGCTGCCAGAGTGGGCCGGTCGAGTCTCGGAAGGTCGGGGCGTGCCATGGGCAGCGCTCGCGCTGATCATGATCCCGTCCTTCTTCCTGAGCTGGCTGTACTCGTACAACGCGGACTTCGTCAAGCTGACGCTTGACGCGACGCTCGTGATCGCCGTGACATTCTTCGGGACATCGATCGCGGCGACGATCCTGCCCTTCTGGAAGAAGGACCTGTACGAAGCGTCGCCGGTGGCCCGGTACAAGGTCCTGGGCCTGCCGCTCATCGCGGTCGCCGGCGCACTTTCCACGATCTTCCTCGGCTGGGTGCTGTACACGTGGCTCAGCAGCGCGCTGTACGGCATCGGCGTCGGGAACACGACCTCGATCGTGTTCCTCGGAGCCCTGTATGGCGCGGCCGCCGTGCTGTACGTCGTGGCGCGCTTCTGGCGCCGCGCCCAGGGCGTCGACCTCGACGCCATCCACGCGCAAATTCCGGCGGAATAGCCGCGCCCGGCCGGGCGGCCTGAGCGCCGCAGCGAACAAGCGAAGGGCGCCCATCGGGCGCCCTTCCCCGTTGCTCGAGCCGAGTTGCGCGCGCCCGTCCCGGCGGGCAGACTGTCGCGGCGCCCGGGAGGACGGGTCGCCTGGGGTGCAGCAAGCCCACCTGCGTCCGCGTCAGGAGCCCCGTGCCGTCCAAACCAGCCGCGTCGGCGACGACCGTGGCTTCTGCACGCCCCGCGGGCGCGACGCCGACGCTGTACATCGACGGATCGTGGGCGGCCGCTGATGGCGGCGCGACGTTCGAGGCCACGAGCCCCGCGACCGGCGCCGTCATCGGCACGCTGGCCCAGGGCGGCCGCGTCGACGCGAGCCGCGCGATCGAGGCGGCCGCACGTTCGGCACCAGCCTGGGGCGGCACCTCGCCATTCGAGCGCGCGGCCGCGCTCGAGAGGATCGCAGCCGCGATCGATGCGAGGCGCGACGAGCTCGCCGGGATCCTGACCCTCGATCAGGGCAAGCCGCTCCAGGCCGAGGCCTACGGCGAGGTCGAGGAGCTGGTCCTCTACTTCCGCATGGCGGCCGCCGACGCGACCCGGATCGAGGGGCTCATCCCGCCTTCGGTCGATCCGGCGAAGCGAGTGCTCGTGTACCGGGTGCCGAAGGGCGTGGTCGGCATCGTCACGCCGTGGAACTGGCCGTACACGATGCCCGCCGAGCTGATTGCGCCGGCGCTCGCCGCGGGCAACGCGGTGGTCTGGAACCCGGCGCGCTTCACCTCATGGTGCTCGGTCGCGCTCGCGGAGGCGATCGTCGAGGGCGGCCTCCCGGCGGGCGTGTTCAACCTCGTCACGGGGCCCGGCGACGAGGTCGGCGACGAGATCGTCGGCGACCCGCGGGTTACGGCGGTCGGCTTCGTCGGATCGGCAACGACCGGCGCGAAGATCGCCCGGCGCGCCGCTGGCAAGGAGCTGCTGCTGGAGCTGGGCGGCAACGGGCCGCTCGTGATCCTCGACGACGCCGATCTCGAGGCGGCGGTGCGCGCCACGATCACCGCCTGCTTCCTGAACGCCGGCCAGAGCTGCACCGCCGGTGAGCGCGTGCTCGTCGACCGGGCGATCCACGACGCCTACCTCGACCTGTTGGTCGAGACGGTCAAGCGGGAGGTGCGGCTCGGCGATCCCGCCGACGGCGCCACCACGATGGGTCCGCTCAACAACGAGCGCACCGCGGCGAAGACCGAGCGCCAGGTCGGCGAGGCCGTCGAGCGTGGGGCAACGCTCCTCAGCGGCGGCCGCCGCGCACCGGAGCTCGGCAGCCCGCTGTTCTTCCAGCCGACGGTCCTCGATCGGATCACCGAATCGATGGAGATCGCGAAGGAGGAGACCTTCGGCCCGGTCGTGCCGATCAGCGCCATCGACGGCGAGGCCGAGGCGCTCGAGGTCATCGAGCGATCGCCCTACGGCCTGCTCACCTCAGTGTTCACGCGCGACCTCGCCCGGGGCCTGCGCTTCGCCGAGTCGGCGCGGGCCGGATGGGTCAACATCAACGAAGGCACCAACTACTGGGAGTCGCACCTGCCCTTCGGCGGCCGCGCGGGATCGCAGAGTGGCCTCGGGAGAGTCGGCGGGCGGTTCTCGATCGAGCGCCTGACGGAGCTCAAGACGATCGTGGTGAATCTCGCCTGATCGCCTGATCGGCGCGGGCAACTGGAGGAGGTACATGGCCACGCTGCCCGATCGGGCGAGAGCCGTCGTCATCGGCGCGGGGATCGTCGGCAACAGCATGGCCTGGCACCTCGCCCGCCTCGGCTGGCGCGACATCGTGCTGCTCGAAAAGGGCACCCTGCCCAGCCCGGGGGGATCGACGGGTCACGCCTCCAACTTCATCTTCCTGACCGATCACTCCAAGGAGATGACGGCCTTCACCGTCGACAGCGTCGCCCAGTACCGCGAGCTCGGCGTGTTCACCCAGACCGGCGGCATCGAGGTGGCGCGCACGAAAGAGCGGCTGCAGGAGCTGACTCGCCGCGTGACGTCCTCGAAATCGTGGGGCGTGGAGCCGGTCGAGCTGCTCACGCCCGCGCAGGTCAAGCAGAAGGTGCCGTTCATCGACGAGGACGTCATCCTCGGCGGTATCTACTGGCCGGGCGTCGGCGTCGTCGACTCGCTCGAGGCGGGCACGCTCATGCGCAGGAAGGCGCAGGAGCTGGGTGCGCTGACAGTCGCCCCCGGCGTCGAGGTGACGGGGCTCGATACGGAAAACGGGCGGATCAGGCGCGTCCGGACCGACAGCGGCGAGATCGAGGCCGAGACGGTCGTCATCGCCTGCGGGGTCTGGAGCCCGCGGATCGCGAGCATGGCGGGCGCCTCGATCCCGCTCACGCCGGCGATCCACCAGATGATCGACATCGGGCCGGTGGCGATATTCGAGCACGTTGATAGCGCGGTGGGCTACCCGATCATCCGCGACGTCGACACCAACATGTACGAGCGGCAGCACGGCAACGAGTTCGAGATCGGCTCGTATGCCCACCGGCCGATCCTCATGGACCCCGACGACATCCCGTCGATCGCCGAAGCCGCCCTGTCGCCGACGATGCTGCCCTTCACCCGGGAGGACTTCGACCCCCAGCTCGAGGACGCCCTCGAGTTGTTCCCGGAGGTCGTCGGCGACGAGAAGGCGGGCGTGAAGCTGGCGATCAACGGCCTGCTCTCGCTCACCCCGGACGGCAACCCGATCCTGGGCGAGACGAGCGAGGTCAAGGGCCTCTGGTCAGCCGCGGCGATCTGGATCAAGGAGGCGCCCGGGATCGCGAAGACGATCGCCGAGTGGATGACCGACGCCGAGCCGGAGATCGACCCGCACGGCTCGGACATCGCCCGGTTCTACGACCACCACAAGACGACGCAGCACATCGCCGCCCGCACGAGCGAGGGCTACAACAAGACCTACGGCATCGTCCACCCGAGCGAGCAGTGGGCGTCGAACCGCGGCGTGCGGCTCTCGCCGTTCTACGAGCGCGAGAAGGAGCTCGGCGCCGAGTTCTTCGAGGCGGCTGGGTGGGAGCGCCCGTACTGGTACGGCACCAACGAGCGGCTCCTGGCCGAGTACGGCGACCGGGTCATGCCCCGCGAGGCCGAGTGGGAGTCGCGCTGGTGGTCGCCGATCATCAACGCCGAGCACCTGGCGATGCGCGACCGTGTCGGCATGGTCGACCTGTCCGCGTTCGCGATCTTCGACGTCACGGGCCCGGGCGCTGCTGCCTACCTCGAGCACCTGTGCGTCAATCGCGTTGACGTGCCGCCGGGCAAGACGGTGTACACGCCGCTGCTCAACGGCGCCGGCGGGATCCTGGCCGACCTCACGATCATGCGCCTCGCCCACGATCGCTTCAGGGTCGTGACCGGCGGCGGGCTGGGCATGCGCGACAAGAAGCTGTTCACCGACGCGCTGCCGGCCGACGGCTCGGCGCAGCTGTTCGACGCGACCAACTCGTGGACAACGATCGGGCTGTGGGGGCCGCGGGCGCGCGACGTGCTGTCGTCGGTGACGTCGGCCGACGTCAGCCACCAGGGCTTCCCGTTCCTGACCTCGAAGACGGTCGACATCAACAGCGTTCGGACGCTCGCGTCGCGGATCTCCTACGTCGGCGAGCTCGGCTGGGAGATCTACGTCCCGATCGAGCAGGGACTGCGGGTGTGGGACGCGCTGTGGGACGCGGGCCAGCCCCACGGGCTGGCGCCGGTCGGGATCGGGACCTATGCCGTGACGGCGCGGCTCGAGAAGGGCTACCGGGCGCACGGCAACGAGCTCGAGCTCGACTTCAACCTCGTCGAGGCGGGCATGGCCCGCCCGACGGTCAAGGACGCCGACTTCGTGGGCCGCGAGGCCTACCTTCGCCAGCGCGAGGCGGCGCCCGTCGCCGTCCTGTGCACCCTCACCGTCGACGACCCGACGTCGAAGAGCGGGGTCAAGCGGTACATGCTCGGACGGGAACCGATCCTCTCGACCGATGGCAAGCCGCTCGTCGACAGCCGCGGCCGGCGGTCCTACGTGACGTCGGCGGGATCGGGTCCATCGGTCGGGAAGCACCTGCTCATGGCGTACCTGCCGCCTGACGTGGCGAAGGTGGACACCCCGCTGCTGGTCGAGTACCTCGGCGAGCAGTACCCGGTGACCGTCGCCGTGGCCGGCTCGACCCCTCCCTTCGACCCGGACAACACCAGGATCCGGTCCTGACCACGCGCCGATGAACATCCTCGTGTGCGTCAAGCGCGTGCCCCAGACCGGCGGCCGGATCGTGCTCACGCCCGACGGCCAGTCGATCGACACGCGCTTCCTCGGCCACACGATCAGCCCGCACGAGGAGTGCGGCGTCGAGGAGGCAGTACGGATCGTGGAGAAGGAGGGCGGCACCTCGGCGGTGCTGACGCTCGGACCGGCCGAGGCCGAGGAGCAGCTCCGGGACGCGATGGCGATCGGCATCGACCGGGCGATCCTGCTCGAAACGGGCGGCACGGAGTGGGACCCGGTGTCGACCGCCGGGGTCATCGCCGAGACGATCGAGGCACAAGAGGCGACGAACGGGGAGTTCGACCTGCTCCTGTTCGGCAACGAGGCTGCCGACACCGGCGATTACCAGATCGGCGTGCGGGTCGCCGTGGCGCTCGGGCGGCCGGTGATCAACGGGATCAAGGAGATCTGGTTCAGCGACGACCGCCGCGAGGTGCTCGCGCGGCGCGAGGCGCCGGGCGGCGGCTGGGAGACGTTCGACCTCCCCCTCCCTGCGGTCCTCGGGGTCAAGGAGGGCCTCAACCTGCCCCGCTACCCGTCCGTGCCCGGCCGGCTGCGCGCGAAGAAGAAGGAGATCGAGCGAGTGGCCCTCGGCGCGTCGCCGTCGGGGGCGCTGGGTCTCGGCGCGGGCGAGGACGCGGCGGGCATCGACAGCGCGATTCCCGGCCCGACGAAGCTCCGGCTGCGCCTGCCGGCCGAGGAGCGTACGGCGGCCGAGGTCATCGGGCGTGGGCCAGAGGCGGCGCCGGCGGTCGTCGACCTGCTCGAGCGAATCGGGGTGGTGGCCCGGTGATCGACGGCGGGGGAGCATGAGCGGCGCGGTCGTCGCGTTCGTCGAGCACGCCGGCGGGGAGGCGGATCGGCTCTCGCTGGAGGCGTTGGCCCTCGCCCGTGGGCTCGCGAAGCTGCTCGGCAAGCCGCTCGACGCGGTCGTTCTCGGATCGCAAGGCGAGGCCGTCGCAAGGCGGCTCGGGAGCCACGGTGTCGGACTCGCGCATACGGCAAGCGACGCACGGCTCGACGACTTCGCGCCAGCCGCCTGGGCCGCATCGATCCGCGACGTCATCGAGCGGCGGTCACCGGCCGCGATCGTCGCCGCCGGAAGCGAGCGTGGCAACGAGGTGCTCGCCCACGTGGGTGCCTGCTCGGGCTGGCCGATGGCCGCCAACGTGGTCGAGGTTACGCCGGGCGACTCGTGGAAGCTGACGCGCCAGCGTCGGGCCGGCTCGCTCCTCGAGGACGCCGCCCTTGACGCGCCGGTCCGGCTGCTCACCGTCGCGCCACACGCTGTCGCGGTCGATCCGCTGAACACCTCGGCGCCGGCGCCGACAATCACCCGCTTCGAGCCCGAGCTCGAGCCGGCCGACCTCGTCGCGCGCGTCGTCGGTCGCGAGGCGAAGACCAGTGCCGGCGTCTCCCTGACCGACGCCAAGGTTGTGATCGGCGGGGGTCGAGGCGTCGGCTCCGCGGCCGGATTCGCGCAGCTGGAGCAGCTCGCCTCGCTCATGAACGGGGCTGTCGGCGGCTCGCGCGTCGTGACCAGCCTGGGCTGGCGCCCGCACTCGGACCAGATCGGGCAGACGGGTCTCCGAATCGCACCTGACCTGTATGTCGCCTGCGGCATCAGTGGCGCGATCCAGCACATCGTCGGGTGCAAGGCCGCGAAGCGGATCCTCGCGATCAACACCGACCCGGACTCGCCGATCATGGCCGTGGCTGACTACGCGGTCATCGGCGACCTGAACTCGATCGTGCCCGCGATCACCGCGGAGATCGAGCGGCGACGCGAGGCCGGCCGGCCGTCGACATGACCGGTCAGGCCGGGGCGCTAGCACATCACATCGAGGTGAAGCAGATGGAACTCCACCCGGGGGTGTACCGGTCGAACCTGGACACGGACGAATGGCAGTCCGACCCGGACGTCGGCGGTGAGCTCCAGGTGTTCATCGACGAACCGGACTCGCAAGTCGGGATGAGCCGCTACCTCACCGACCCCGGGCCGATCTCGTGGGCGCCGTCCGTGCGCGAGACGCTCCTCGTGCTGGAGGGATCGGTTCGAATCGATATCGACGGTGGCCCCTCGCTGGAGCTCACCGTCGGTGACGTCGCCTCGTTGCCCGCGGGGACGCGGACCACATGGCACGTGACCACACCGTTCCGGGAGCTGTGGTTTGCCCCGCGACTCCTCGAGCCGGCGTCGTCCTAGCGGTGCATCACAACCGGGGCCCGGCTCATGTCGCCCCAGCGCGGCGAAGGCGGCCGGGGCTGAGTGCGAGGGCGAGCGGCAGCATCGCGAACGCGATGACGACGAGACTCCACATGACCGCACCGAAGTTCCCGGTCGCGTCCCGGATCAGGCCGAGGGCCACCGGCGCGATGGCGGCAAGCAGGTAGCCGATGAGGAGCATGAGCGCGGAGATGGACGCGGCGTCCGCGCTGTCGCTCGCGACGTCGACGGGCAGGGTCAGCGCCAGCGGGAAGTAGGCACCGATCCCCAGCCCGAGGAGCGCCGTGGAGCCGATCGTGAGGATCGAGCCGGGCTGCTCGCCCGGCGTCAGCGCGATGCCCAGGATGCCGGCGATGGACAACAGCGAGGCGAGGGCGAGCTGACTCCGCCGCGACCCGAACCGATCGGCGAGGAGCGGCACGGCGAGGGTCGCGATCAACCCGATGCCGGTCAGCAGCGCGATCAACCCGCCGGCCGCCGCGAGGCGCCAGCCGCGCTCCTCGTAGATGCTTGCGAGCCAGGTGATGCAGCCGTAGAACAGGATCGACTGCGAGCCGAAGATCGCGCCGAGGAGCCAGGCCGACGAGCGCCGCCAGGGCAGCTTCGGGATGGCCAGCGGCACGCGCTGGTGGCCCTCGTCGCGGGGCATCAGCCGGAGCCATGCGGCGAGCGAGACGAACGCCGCCGCCGAGACGATCACGAACGACGCCCGCCAGCCACCGAACGCGTCTGCCAGCGGCACCGCGACTGCTGCGGTGATCGAGCCGCCGATGACGAACCCGACAACGTACGCGCCGGTGCCGGCAGCAGGGTTGTTCGGCAATCGAGCTCGGACGATCATCGGCAGGATCGGCCCGACGAGGGCCATGCCGACGCCGAGCCCGACCGTCGCCGCGAGCACCGTGGTGCTGTCTGGGAGCAGCCCGCGCAGGATGCCGAAGGTTCCGACCATCGCGACGCACGCTGCGGTGCCGAGCCTCGGCCCGATGAGCCCGGCGAGCACCGGGCCGAACGGCGCGAGCAGGCTCATGCACAGCACAGGGATGGTGCTGAGCAGGCCGGCGACCGCATGCGACATGCCGAGGTCGTCCTGAACCAGGCCGACGAGCGGGCCGATGATCAGCGCCTGGGGGCGAAGCGCCGTCCCGACGAGCACGAGCGCGGCGACCACGGCGAACCAGCGGCTGTCGGTGGTCCCCCGGGATTCGGTAGCCGGCTCGGTCATCCGCCGGCCCGAAGCCGGGTGCCGATCCGCGCTGCCGCAGCGCGCACCGCGCGAGCGATCGACTCCTCGGCTCCCTCGGCCGGGAAGCGGTATGACGGGCCGTGGACGTGGACGGCGGCGACGACCTCGCCCCGGCTGTCCGCGACCGGCGCCGCGACGGAGCTGATCCCGAGCGCGTACTCCTCGCGTACCCAGGCGAGGCCCTCGCGCCGCACCTCGCGCAGTCGCTCGAGGAGGGCCGGCGCATCGGTGAGCGTCCGCGGCGTGAACCGCTCGAGCGGCTCAGCGAGGTACCGGGCGAGCGTCGGGGCGGGGAGCTGGGCGAGGAACACCTGGCCCGACGACACCGCGTGGAGCGGGATGCGCGTTCCGGTCCAGTCACGAACCTGGACCGGGTTCGGCGACTCGATCTGGTCGACGTAATGGGCCGTCCAGCCATCGCGAACCGACAGCCCCGCCGCCTCGCCGAGCTCCCTGGCGAGATCGACCAGCGTCGGGCGGCCCGTGGCGACAAGCCCTCGCGCGTCGCCCAGCCCTGAAGCGAGCGCGACGAGGTGCGGCCCGAGCCGGTAGCGGGTCTCGCCCGGCACCTGCTCGACGGCGCCCTCTGCCGCGAGCGCGCTGAGGATCCGCGCGGCCGTGGATTTCGGGATGTGGGACCGGCCGGCCACGTCGGTGACGCCGAGCGGTCCATCGGCGAGCGCGCCGAGCACGGAAAAGGCCCGCCGGATGCTCTGGACGCCGATGGTCGGGCTGGACATGGGAACCCTCGCTGGGCTAGTGTGGCGGCTCGGGCGTTCCATCATACGGCATCGTTCCACGATGCGGAACCCCCCAAGCGCGACGAGACGGCGGAGGCATGGCGAATGACCCCCGACGCGGGTCAGGACACCCCCAGGGACACCCCGGACAAACCGGCCGGCGAGAGCTTCGATCTCTCGGCGCTCGCCGACGATGAGCTCGTCGAGCAGATGCACAACGACCTGTACGACGGCATGGCCCCCGAGATCGTCGAGGGCACGAAGCTGCTGCTCGGGCGCGGCTGGGGGCCGGACAAGGTGCTCAACGAAGCCCTGGTCGAGGGCATGCGCATTGTCGGGATCGACTTCCGGGACGGGATCCTGTTCGTCCCCGAGGTTCTGCTCGCCGCCAACGCGATGAAGGCCGGCATGGCCGTGCTTCGGCCGCTCCTCGCCGAGACCGGCGCCAAGCCGGTCGGCAAGGTCGTCATCGGCACGGTCAAGGGCGACATCCACGACATCGGCAAGAACCTGGTCGCGATGATGCTCGAGGGCGCGGGCTTCGAGGTGTTCGACCTCGGCATCAACACCGACGCGGACAAGTTCATGGCCGCGCTCGAGCAGCACAAGCCGGACATCCTGGGCATGTCCGCCCTGCTCACCACGACGATGCCGTACATGAAGGTCGTGGTCGCCGAGCTGGTGAAGCGCGGCATCCGCGACGACTACATCGTCCTCGTCGGCGGTGCGCCGCTGAACGAGGAGTTCGGCAAGGCCGTCGGCGCGGACGCGTACTGCCGCGACGCCGCGATCGCGGTCGAGACGGCTGTCTCGCTGGTCGGGGAGCGACGTGCGCGAGTCGCCTGAGGTGCGTTCCACGATGTGGAACGACGAGGTAACGATCGGATCGGGCGGCGGCCCGAATCGACCGCCGCTCGTGATCGGCTGTGGGGCGCTCGCGCGCGAGCTCGTCGAGCTCACGCGGCGCGCGGGCCTGCCGGCCATGGACCTCACCTGCCTCCCGGCCTCCCTGCACAACCGGCCGGAACGGATTCCGGGCGCCGTGCAGGCGCGCATCCGCCGCGCCCGCGCGGAGGGGTACGACCGGATCTTCGTCGCCTATGCCGACTGCGGCACCGGCGGGCTGCTCGACCGCGTGCTGGACGCGGAGGGCATCGCGCGCCTCGAGGGCGCCCACTGCTACGAGGTCTATGCCGGCCGGGCCGCCTTCGCCTCGCTCTCCGACGCGGAGCCGGGCACGTTCTACCTGACCGACTACCTCGTCCGGAACTTCGAGCGGCTCGTCGTCCGCGGCCTCGGCCTCGATCGCCACCCCGAGCTGCTGTCGATCTATTTCGGCAACTACACGCGCCTCGTGTACCTCGCCCAGTCCGACGAAGCAGCCCTCACCGACGGGGCCGTCGCGGCGGCGAAGTTCCTCGGCCTGGCATTCGAGCGACGGCTCGTCGGCCTTGGCGAGCTCGCTCCATCCATCGCTACGTTCGCCCAGGTCGGCGGATCGCGCGTTATCGCCCAGGCCGATGAACGACCCAGAAACGAGGTGGCAAGCGAGAGAGGCATCGCCACGGGCGCTGAAGCTTCCGCTTCCATCGCCCCAATCGATCGAAACGCCGCTCCGCTCGCGGAAGGTCGTTCCTTCATCGCTGCCAGCGATCGAGCTGCGTGAATGGCGTCGCTCATCACGATCTGGTGGCGCGACATCCCGATGCAGGTCATCGCCCGTGATCGGCGTCAGGCCCACAAGGTCGTCCTCCATCCACGGTTCCAGGTCGCCGTCGACAAGGCGGCGATGAAGGCCGGCAAGAAGTCGGCCAGCGACTACATCGAGGAGATGCGCCGCGACGCTCGCGACTGCGGGGACGACCTCGAGACGGAGGCCAACACCGAGGCGGCCCGCCTCGAGGCGGCGTACACGAAGGGCGTCCTCGCCTCGCTCATTGCCGCCGGTGGCGTGGGGGCGAGGTTGTGACCACTCGCCACGCGACGCACACCGTCGTCAGCTCGGCGCGGCGCGAGGTCGTCATCGGCTTCGACCGGCCGTTCACGATCATCGGCGAGCGCATCAACCCCACGGGTCGAAAGCTCCTCGCCGAGGAGATGAAGGCCGGCGACTTCAGCCGGGTCGAGCGCGACGCGATCGCCCAGGTCGAGGCCGGCGCGCACATGCTCGACGTGAACGCGGGCATCCCCCTCGCCGACGAGCCGGCGATTCTGGCCCGGACGATCCAGCTCGTTCAGTCGCTCGTGGATCTGCCTTTGTCGATCGACAGCTCGATCGTCGAGGCGCTGGAGGCCGGCCTCGCCGTGTACGAGGGCAAGCCGCTCGTGAACTCCGTCACCGGCGAAGAGGAGCGTCTCGAACGGGTGCTGCCCCTGATCAAGCGCTATGGCGCGGCGGTCGTCGCGATCTCGAACGACGACACCGGCATCTCCGAGGACCCCGACGTCCGCTTCGAAGTGGCCCGCAGGATCGTCGAGCGGGCGGCCGACCACGGCATCCCCCGCGAGGATGTGATCGTCGACCCGCTGGTCATGCCGATCGGGGCGATGCAGACGGCGGGGCAGCAGGTGTTCCGGCTCGTGCGCCGGCTGCGCGAGGAGCTCGGCGTCAACACGACCTGCGGCGCATCGAACGTGAGCTTCGGCATGCCCGACCGCGAACGGATCAACGCCGCGTTCCTGCCGATGGCCATCGCGAGCGGTCTGACGTCGGCCATCACGAACCCGCTGGCGGCCGAGGTCAAGGCCGCGATCATGGCCGCCGACGTGCTCATGGGCAACGACCGGGACTCGGCCCGCTGGATCCGTGCGCATCGCGACGCCGCCTTGCCGGCCGTCGCGGCTCGCGCCGGGACGCCGCCGGGAGCTGCCGCGCCG
>Ga0066709_100000126_pt1 | contig 30621 bp, 29 predicted proteins | sample GraSoiAngelo_158_FD_79665 | JGI IMG/M metagenome (GOLD analysis project Ga0066709, IMG submission 79665) | Grasslands soil microbial communities from the Angelo Coastal Reserve, California, USA - 14_1009_16_30cm | ecosystem: Environmental > Terrestrial > Soil > Grasslands | place: USA...
CTCGTTCCAGCGCAGCGGCGTCGAGACCGGCGCGCCCGGCTTCGGCCGCACCGAGTAGACGGATGCGATCGTCTTTCCCTCCCCGTTCTGGTTCGCGTCGATGAGCACGCCGCGGCGCTTCGACTTCGACCACTCGGTCGTCGCGAGCCCGCGGTTCGAGCGCGCGATCGCCCCGGCGACGATCTCCGCGAAGCGACGCGTGTCGTCGAACGTGTGGCGGCGCTCGACCGGAACGAGCACGTGCATGCCGTCGGCACCGCTCGTCTTCGCGAACGACTGGAGCCCCAGCGCGTCGAGCGCCGCCTTGACGAGCAATGCCACCTCGACGGTCTCCGCGAAGCCGACGTCCGGCGACGGGTCGAGGTCGAAGAGGACGAAGTCCGGCCGGTCGGGCTTGTCGACGCGCGAGTACCACGCGTTCATGTCGATGCAGCCCATGTTGACCATCCAGAGCAGCGCGAGCTCGTCGTTCACGAGCGGGAAGTTGACCCACTTCTTCGTGCCGGCGCGGTCACGCGTCGAGACGAGCGCGCGGTAGGTCGGGATCCAGTCCGGCATGTGCTTCGGCGCGTCCTTCTGGAAGAACGCCTTGCCGTAGGCGCCGTCGGGATAGCGGCGCATCGTGAACGGCCGGTCGCGGAGATGCGGGATCAGCACCGGCGCGACCGCGCGGTAGTACTCGATCAGGTCGCCCTTCGTGATCCCGTCGTCGGGCCAGAAGAGCTTGTCGAGGTTCGAGAGCTTCAGCAGCCGCGGCCCCGACTTGACCTCCTCCTCGACCGGCTCCTCGCGGCGAACCTCCTCCGGCGCCTTGTCGTCGCGCAGGCCCTGGAACGACGGCGCGCGCAGTCGGCCGTCGTGCGTCCACTCGACGAACTCGACCTCGCAGACGAGCTTCGGCTCGACCCAGACGACGTCCGCCTTCTTCACCTTCGGCATCTTCGGGACGACCGGGAACGGAGACATGTCGCGCTCGAGCGGCTTCAGCCTCTCGAGCAGGTCCTCGATCACCGACTCGGTGAAGCCGGTGCCGCAGTTGCCGACGTAGACGAGCTCGCCTCCGAGCCAGTGGCCGAGCACGAGCGAGCCGAAGCTCCGCGCGCGGCGGCCCTGCCCCTTCGTGTAGCCGCAGATCAGGAACTCCTGCCGGCCGGTCGTCTTGATCTTCAGCCAGAGCCGCGTCCGGCGGCCCTGCAGGTAGGGCGAGTCTGCCTTCTTCGCGATGATCCCCTCGAGCCGCTGCTCGCGCGCCGCCTCGAGCAACGCGTCGCCGTCCTCGAACGTCTCGGAGAGCCGAATGCTCGTGCTCCGCCGGTCGAGAAGCTGCTCCAGTCGCGCGCGACGCTCGGTCAGTTGCAGGTCGACGAGCGGTTGGCCGTCGAGCTCGAGCAGGTCGAAGACCTCGTACGCGTACGGCGTTCCCAGCTTCGCCTGCTGCATCGCGGAGAAGCTCGGCCGGCCCTCCTCGTCGAACGCGCACACCTCGCCGTCGACGACGCAGTCGGGCGACTTGACGGCCCTCGCGAGCGCCTTCGCGATCTGTGGGAAGCGAGCGGTCAGGTCGTTGGAGTTCCGGCTGACGAGGCGAGCCTCGCCGCCGTGGACGTAGCCGATCGCGCGGTAGCCGTCCCACTTGACCTCGTACAGCCAGTCGTCGCCTCTCGGCACCTCGTCCGTGAGAGTCGCGAGCATCGGCTGGTACTCCCGCCGCTCGCTTGGCTCTGCGCTGCCTTCATCGCGCTTCTTGATCAGTAGCCAGTTCTTCGGGTCGCCGTCGAGCTTCGCCGGGACGAGCGTCCACGTTCCCTCGAGCCGCTTGCCGTGCAGGCGGACGGTCAGCCCACCGTCCTTCTTCTCCTCGAGGAGCTCGTACGTCCCGTTGTCCCAGATCTCGACCGTGCCGGCGCCGTAGTTCCCCTTCGGGATCTCGCCCTCGAAGGTCGCGTAGTCGAGCGGATGGTCTTCGACGTGCACGGCAAGCGCGCGCTGGCCCGGCTCGAGCGGGACGCCCTTCGGTACTGCCCACGACGCAAGCGCGCCGTTCCGCTCGAGGCGAAAGTCGTAGTGGAGACGCCGTGCGTCGTGGCGCTGGACGACGAAGATCGGCTGCTTCGACTTGCGACGCTTGCCCGAGAACGGCTCGGGCGTCGCCTTCGGGTCGCGCTTGCGCCGGTAGGTATCGAGCTCGGACACGGCTCCAGCATGCCCCATGTTTGGGTGGCGACACCGTCGGTTACGACTGGAAGTGAGGGGCCGTGGCAAGTATCGAAGGCTTCTCCACCCAGCGGGGGGGTCGATGCTCGAGGCCGGTTTTGCCGGCCTCGAGCCGTATGAGGGTCGGTTTGCCGCAGTACGAGGATCCGGGGATAAGCCTGTGGATGGTGTGGAAAAGTTGCCGTACGGGGCAACCCGAATCTGAGGAAAACTGTCGAAACTCCCTACGCGAAGATGCCGAGCGAGCGGAACTTCGCCCGGCGGCGGCGGCGGAGCTCGTCGCCGCTGAAGCTGTCCAGCTCGTCGAGCGCGTCCCGCAGCGACTCGCCGAGAAGGCGCGCGGCCTCGTCGACGTCGGCGTGAGCGGCGGGTTCCGGCTCCGGGACGATCCCGTCGATCACGCCGAGCTCGAGGCAGTGCGCCGCGTCGGGCTTGAACGCGGCCGCCGCCTTCTTCGCCTGCGAGGCGTCTCTCCACAGAATCGCTGCACAGCCCTCCGGTGAGATCACCGAGTAGATCGCGTTCTCCTGCATCAGCACCCGGTCGGCGAGCGCGATCGCGATCGCACCCCCGGAGCCCCCCTCGCCGATCACGCACGCGACGGTCGGGACGCGCAGCCGCGCCATCAACGCCTGGGACTGCGCGATCATCCCGCCCTGGCCGTGCTGCTCGGCTGCGACACCCGGGTACGCGCCCGGAGTGTCGACGAGCGAGATCACCGGAAAGCCGTGCCGATCCGCGAGCTCCATCGCGCGCATCGCCTTGCGGTAGCCCTCGGGGTACGGCATCCCGAACTGGCGCTTCGTCCGCTCCTGGATGTCCCGGCCCTTCTGCTGGCCGACGAGCACGACGGTGCGGCCGTCGAGCTTGCCCAGACCCGTCACCATCGCGCCGTCGTCGGCGCGGCCGCGGTCGCCGTGCAGCTCGAACCAGTCGTCCAGAAGGCGCGCCACGTAGTCCAGGGTGTACGGCCGGTCCGCGTGCCGCGCGAGCTCGACGCTCCGCCAGATCTCCTCGTCCGTGGGCTCGGCGGTCATCCGGTCGAGCTGCCGCTGGAGCCGCTCCAGCTCGCCCGACAGGCGCGCGCCGCCGAGCAGCGGCAGGCTGCGGAGCTTGCTCAGCCGCTCGCGGAGTCGTAGCTCGGCTTCACTCGCCATCGAACAACCTCAGCAGCCGCGCGACCGTGGGCCGGAGCTCCTGCCGGTGGACGATCGCATCGAGGTGGCCGAACCGGAGGTTCTGCTCCGCGAGGCCGAAGTCGTCCGGCAGCTTCTCGCGCGTCGTCTGCTGGACGACACGCGGGCCCGTGAACGCGATCAGCGCATTCGGCTCGGCGAGCGAGACGTCGCCGAGGCTCGCGAAGCTCGCGAGCACGCCGGCGGTCGTCGGATGCGCCATCACGACGATCAGCGCGCAGCCGGCGTCGTGCAGGTCCTCCACCGCGCAGACCGTCTTCGGCAGCTGCATCAGCGACAGGATCCCCTCCTGCATGCGGGCGCCGCCCGAGCTCGTGACCGTGACGAGCGGAACCGTCCGCTCGATCGCCGAGTCGCACGCGCGGGAGAACTTCTCGCCGACGACGCTCCCCATCGAGCCGCCCATGAACGTGAAGTCCATGACCGCGAGCTCGCACGAGCGGTTCTCGACCGCGGCCTGGCCGATCACGATCGCCTCTCCCAGGCCCGTCGACATCTCCGCCTCGGCGAGCCGCTCGGTGTACGGACGCAGGTCGAAGAAGTTGAGCGGATCCTCCGAGCGGAGGTCGGCCGCCTCCTCGACGAAGCTGCCCGTATCGGCGAGCGACGTGATCCGCGCCCGCGCGGTCATCGGGAAGTGGTGGCCGCAATGAAGGCAGAGCCAGAGATTGGCCTCGAGCTCGTCGTCCCGGTAGTGGGACTGGCACGAGGGGCACGTATTCGGATCGCGCCGCGGAGCCGGAGGGACGTCTTTCGTCTCGATCGAGACGTCGATGTGCGGCTCGGCCATTCGGCGAGTTTAGACTTGTCCGTCGGGGTGGCGGTTACAGACCGGCCGCGCAGCGGCCCGTCCGCGAAGCGGACCGGTGGAGGGGGTTCGGGGGAACGGGAGGTTCCCCCGTGAGGCGTGTGCGTTTACAGACCGAGCGCGGCGGCCAGCCGCTCGAGTTTCGGGGCATTCGCCGGATCGGGCGCGAGGCCCGTGAAGCCGGCACCCAGGATCGTCGCCCGGCCGGCGAGGTCGCGGAGCAGCCGCTCGACGTCGTCCAGGGTGGGACCGCCCGGCTCGGGCATGAAGACGCTCAGCTCGCCCGGATCGAAGACGTCGACGTCGAGCGCGACGTAGACGCAGTCGACGCCCTCGAGCGCACGGTCGATCGCCTCGGGCCCCGCATGGACGCCGCTCGCCGCGATGAATTCCTCTTCGGGCGGATCGAGATTGCGAGCGCCGACGAGGGCGACGTCGTCCGCGGCTACGGCGCCGCCGTCGATCAGCATCCGCAGCGGCATTCCCCACTCGTTGCCGGACGGAGACGTCTCGGGCGTGTTCAGATCCCCGTGCGCGTCGAGCCAGACGACGGCGAGACGATCGTGGCGCGTCGCGAGACCTTCGACGGCGCCGACGTGCGAGCAGCAGCACCCGCCGAGGACGAGCGGGCGCTCGGGCAGGTCGGATGCGAGCGCGAGTGTCTGGTCGCGCAGCGATTCCTCGTCGATCACGCTCGCCTCCGGATACTCGAGGTGCAGCGATGCGGACTCGGCCATTTTCTCGCCGCCCTTGCCCCACGCCCGTGGGACGCGGACGAGCCCGGCGCCGAACTCGCGGCCGCACGAGTGACACTGGTAGTCCGGCCCGAGCGACACCGCCGTGAACGTCCGGCAGTCGGGACACTTGGCGCGCAGACGACTCACGTCAGATCCTTCTCGTAGACGACATCCTCGCTCGCGACGTGCATGCCGACGCGCTCGTACAGGCGGGTCGCGCCGCTCGGGTTCGAGGCGTCGACGCCGAGCGCGGCGGCCCGCTTCCCGCGGGCGTGGAACTGACCGAACGCATGCCGCAGCAGGGCCTCGCCGATGCCGCGCTTTCGCCACGAGGGCCGAACGCCGAGCATGCCGACGAACCCGTCGGCGCCGCGCTCCTCGCAGCGCGCGAAGCCAGCGACCTCGTCGCCGTCCCAGGCGATGAAGTAGAGCGACGTGTCGCTCTCGTCGACGCGCACGCGCCTCCACTCGTCGAAGGGCAGCGAGCGGAACCCCCATTCGTTCGCAAACGCCTCGTCGATCGCGTCGAAGAACACCCGGGCGTCCTCCGGCCTGAACGCCGCAGGTCGAATGCCCTCGGGCCACTCCGGTGCAGGCGGGGGACCGTTCAGCTCCATCCGCATCTCGTAGAAGTACCGGACGGGTTCGTAGCCGCGTGCGGTGACGAGCTCGGTTCTGAGGTCGTCGCTTGCGAAGGCGTCGAGCCGCAGCTGCAAGCCGCCGGCCTCGCGGACGCGCTGCTCAGCGAGGTCGAGCAGAAACGGCTCGAGATCGCGGCGGCCCGGGCGAGAAGCGACGAAGCTCTCGCACGCGTCGCCGAGCACGACCCACGCGACGGCGTCGAGGTGTCCCTTTCGTTCCACGAGCCACGAGCCCGTCGGCAGGTCAGCCGACGTCCACAGGACACGGATGTCCGCCGCGGACAAGAGCGCGCGCCCGACGAGCTCGATATCGAAGACACGTATGACGTCCGCAACCGCGTCGACGTCCGCCGGCGTCGCCGGGCGCGTCTCAGGCGGCGACGAGCTCATCGAGCGTCCCCGGCAGCGCCGAGAGGTCGTGCAGCTCGCGCGTCGGCTCGGGCTCCGGGTCCTCGCCGAGGCGGTTGATCCAGACCGTCGGGATCCCGAGCGCCGTCGCCGGCGCGATGTCGTGGAAGAGGCTCGCGGCGACGTGGACGTATCCGTCGCGGTTTGCGTCGCTGCGGCCGAGGAAGACCTCCCAGTGCCACGGCGACGGCTTGTAGGAGCCGATCTCACCGGCGACGATCTCGAGCTCGAAGGGGACGCCGATCTGCTCGATCGAGGCGTCGATGAAGTCGCGGTCGGTGTTCGAGAGAATCGCGAGTCTCCAGCCGCGGTCGCGCGTCTCCTCGAGCGCGGCGCGCACCTCCGGGAAGGCGGGCCAGGTCGGCAGCGAGCGGGAGAGCGCGTCGCCCTCCTCGGCAGGCAGGTCGAGACCCTCCTCGTCGGCGAGCCGCTCGAGCGACCCGTCGAGCACCTGGCGGTACGACTGCTTCGGATTCTGCCGCTGAACCTGCGGCTCCACCTCGTGGTAGCGGTGGAGCAGGCGGCCGGCGCGGTCGGCGCCCCACAGCCGCTCGAGCTCGCGGACGATGCCGGCGTTCCAGTCGATCAGCGTCCCGTAGCAGTCGAACGTCGCCCAGCGGTCCACGGCGCGACCCTACACTCCACGTCATGGCTGATCGAGCGACGCGGTACCGCTGGGACGACCTGGAGCGCGAGCAGCTGAACCCGAGCATCGGGCGGCGGCTCGTCACCGGCGAACGCCTGATGCTCGCGCACGTCTACTTCACGAAGGGCGGAACCGTCCCGAAGCACGCGCACGACAACGAGCAGATCACCTACGTCCTCGACGGCTGCCTCCGCTTCTTCCTCGGCGACGACGGCGACGAGGTCGTCGACGTGCGCGCCGGCGAGGTGCTCGTCATTCCGCCGAACCTGCCGCACGCGGCCGAGGCGCTCGAGGACACGCTCGACGTCGACATCTTCAACCCGCCGCGGCAGGACTGGCTCGACGGAACCGACGCGTATCTCAGACAGCAGGCCTGAAGGCGAGTAGCTCCGGCCCGTGCTCGTGCAGCCAGTCGCGCTGCGCACGCCAGTGCGGGCGGCGCTGCTCGACGAGCGACCAGAACCGGCGTGAGTGGTTGTGCTCGCGCAGGTGGCAGAGCTCGTGGACGACCACGTAGTCGAGCACCTCGTACGGCGCGAGGACCAGCCGCCAGTTGAAGGAGAGCGTGCCGCGCGAGGAGCACGAGCCCCAGAGCGTCCGCTGGCCGCGGATGTGGATGCGGGCGAACGAGACGCCGAGCGGCTCGGCCTCCTCCTCGGCGATCGCCGAGACGAGCTCGCGGGCCGCGGTGCGCGCCTCCGACTCGCTGACGTCGCGCGCGTCGAGACCGAGCCGCGGCACCTGGCGCGCGCGCTCCTTCTCGATCCAGGCCCGCTTCTCCTCGAGCACCTGCTCGATCTCGGCGCCGCTCATCCAGCGCGGCGCGGTCAGCCGTGCCGGCTCGCCCCAGGGCACCTCGAGCCGCCACATCCGCGCGCGTGGCGAGCGAACGACCTCGACGTCCACATCCGCGAGGCTACCGCCCGCCGCGGCTGTGGACAGAAGGTTGCACTTTTGCGCGCGTACCTGGTACCGACGTCATTCGTCCCAGCGCTTGACGACGACGCACGCGTTGTGGCCGCCGAAGCCGAACGAGTTGTTCAGCGCGTAGCGGACATTTGCGTCGCGCGATTCGTTCGGGACATAGTCGAGGTCGCATTCGGGGTCCTCGACCTCGTAGTTGATCGTCGGCGGGAGCGTTCTCTCGTGAACGGCGAGCGTCGTGAACACCGCCTCGACCGCGCCGGCCGCGCCGAGGCAGTGGCCGGTCGCGCCCTTCGTGCCGGAGACGGCGATGCGGTAGGCGTCCTCCTCGCCCATGGCGAGCTTGATCACCCGCGTCTCGCTCGCATCGCCGATGGGCGTCGACGTCGCGTGCGCGTTGATGTAGTCGATCTGATCCGCGCCGACGCCTGCGTCGCCCATCGCCATCCGCATCGCGCGCGCAGGGTTCTGGCCCGTCGGATCCGGCTCCGTGATGTGGCTCGCGTCCGACGAGACGCCGTAGCCGCTGATCTCGGCGTAGATCTTCGCGCCACGCGCCCTGGCATGCTCGAGCTCCTCGATCACGATCACCGCGCCCGCCTCGCCCATCACGAAGCCGTCGCGCCCCGCGTCGAACGGACGTGACGCGTGCTTCGGATCGTCGTTGCGTCGGGAAAGCGCGCGCATCGCACCGAAGCCTGCGATGCCGACCTTGTTGATCGCCGCCTCGGTGCCACCGCAGAGCATCACGTCCGCGCGGCCGAGCCGGATCGCGTCCGTGCCGTCGCCGATCGCCATGTTCGACGCTGCGCACGCCGTGCACTGGGACGAGAGCGGCCCCTTCGTGCCGAGCTCCATCGACACCCAGCCCGCGCCCATGTTCGGGATGATCGCCGGGATCGCGAACGGGTTGACCCGGTCGGGCCCTCGGTCGCGCAGCGTGTCATAGCAGTCCTGGTAGCTCTTCAGCCCGCCGATCCCGGTCGCGATCGACGCGCCGATCCGGTCGGCCTCCTTGGCGATGTCGAGCCCGGAGTCTGCCTCGGCCTGGCGCGCCGCCGCCACGATCAGCTGCGCGAAGCGGTCCATGCGCCGCGCCTGTTTGCGGTCGATCCACTCGCCCGGATCGAAGTCCTTCACCTCGCACGCGAACTGGACGGGGAAGCCCTCGGTGTCGAACTGCGTGATCGGCGCGGCGCCCGACCCGCCCGCGATCAGGTTGCTCCAGCTGGTCGCGACGTCGTTGCCGAGCGGCGTCACCGCGCCCATGCCCGTGATGACGACGCGCCGCCGTCCGTTGAGAGAGCCATTTGCCATCTACATCCCCAAGCCGCCGTCGACGAGCAGCACCCCGCCCGTGATGAACGAGGCCTCGTCGGAGCAGAGGAAGCGTACAGCGCCTGCCACGTCCCCCGGCTCGCCGAGCCGGCCGAGCGGCGTGTTCCCGAGCATCGCTGAGGTCGCCTCCTCCGGCAGGACATCTGTCAGCTGGGTCTTCACGTAGCCGGGCGCGACGACGTTCGCGCGGACGTTCCGGCTCCCGAGCTCTCGGGCCAGGGACTTCGTGAAGCCGATGATCCCGGCCTTCGAGGCGCCGTAGTTCGTCTGCCCCCAGTTGCCGTGGACGCCGACGATCGACGAGACGTTGACGATCGCGCCGGCGCGGCGCTTCATCATCCCGCGGGTCACGGCGCGGCAGGTGTAGAAGACCGAGCTGAGGTTCGTGTCGATCACGGCGCGCCAGTCGTCGTCGGACATTCGCGCGAGCAGCCCGTCGCGGGTCACGCCGGCGTTGTTGACGAGGATGTCGACGTCGCCGGCCTCTTCGACGAGTTGCTTCGCCTGCTCGGCGACCGACACGTCCGCCTGGATCGCCCTCCCGCCGATCTCGGAGGCGAGGGCCTCCGCCTCGTCTTTCCCGGAGCGGTAGCCGACGACAACGGTCGCGCCGGCGCGCGCGAGTTCCTGCGCGATCGCGCGGCCGATTCCCTTCGACGCGCCGGTGACGAGCGCCGTCCTGCCCTCCAGCGACGCAAAGCTCACGGAGTGGCCAGCTGCTCTTCCAGCTTCTCCAGCGCCGCGAGATTGTTGACGGAGACCGTCTTGACGCTGCGGTCGATCCGCTTGACGAGACCGGAGAGAACGTTGCCCGGCCCGACCTCGACGAACGTTCGGACGCCGTCGCGGACGAGCGACCCGGCGGCCTGCGTGAAGCGCACCGGCGCCGTCAGCTGGTCGACGAGCAGCGGGCCCATCCGGCTCGCGTCCTCGATCCGCGCCGTCACGGTCGACATGAAGGGCGCGACCGGCTCCTGGAACTTGACGCGCTCGATCGCGGGGCGCAGCCGGTCGGCGGCGCGGGCCACGAGCGGCGAGTGGAATGCCCCTGAGACCTTCAGCTTCACCGTCCGGCGCGCGCCCTCCTCCTCGGCCGCGGCGCAGCACTCGTCGACGGCGGGATTCTCCCCGGAGATCACGATCTGCCCGGGACAGTTGTAGTTCGCGGGCCACACGCCCAGGATCCGCCGGCACAGCTGCTCGACGACCTCGTCCTCGAGCCCGAGGATCGCAGCCATCGAGCCGGGATGCTGCGCTGCCGCCTCGGCCATCGCGAGGCCGCGCTCCCGCACGAGGGCGATCGCCTCCGCGTCGCCGATCGCCCGCGCCGCGGACAGCGCCGCGAACTCGCCGACGGAATGGCCGACGACGACGTCCGGCTCGATCCCGCGCGCGCGCACGGCGGCGAGCATCGCGAGGCTCGTCGCGACGAGCGCCGGCTGCTGGACCGACGTGTCGTAGAGCTCCTCTGCATCGGCCTCGAAGCAGAGGCGAACGAGGTCGAGCCCGCAAGCCTCGCTGCCGCGCCGGAAGACGTCCATCGCCTCCGGCACCGCCTCCGCGATGTCGCGGCCCATCCCGGCCTCGAACGCCCCCTGGCCCGGAAAGCAGAACGCGATCTTGTCCTTCACGCAGCCATCTCCTTCGTCCATTCCAGCAGGGCCGATCCCCACGTGAGTCCCGCTCCCATCCCCGTCATCAGCACGAGCTCTCCGTCCCGCAGCCGCCCGTCCGCGGCCGCGTCGGCCAGAGCGAGCGGGATCGACCCCGAGGAGGTGTTGCCATACCTGTCGACGTTCACCACTACCCGCTCCGACGGAATTCCCAGCTTCTTGGTTGCGTGGTCGATGATCCGGACGTTGGCCTGGTGCGGGATGTAGACGTCGACGTCGTCGATCGTGACGCCGCAGCGCTCCATCAGCGTCTCCGCCGACTGGACGAGGATCCGGGTCGCGAACTTGAAGACCTCACGACCGTTCATCTTGACGAACTTCTCCGGCTCGTCGAAATGCCGGGAGCCGCTGCCGGGCAGCCAGAGGTGGACGCCGCCGCCGCCGTCGGCGCCGAGCTCGAAGCCGAGGAAGCCGCCGCCGGCCACCGGCTCCATCACGACCGCGCCCGCGCCGTCGCCAAAGAGGACGAGCGTGGAGCGGTCGTCCCAGTCGAGGATCTTCGAGAGCACGTCGCCCCCGACGACCAGCGCCCGTTGCGCGAGGCCGCCGGCGAGCATCCCGTAGGCCTGGGCCAGCGCGTACATGAACCCGGTGCAGCCGGCGGAGAGGTCGTAGGCGGCCGCGTCGGCGGCACCGAGCCTGTCGGCGAGAATCGCGCCCGTCGACGGGAACGACATGTCCGGGGTAACCGTGGCCATGACGAGCAGGTCGATGTCCTTCGCCTCGACGCCGGCGTTCTCGAGCGCGCGAAGGCACGCGGGCAGCGCGATGTCGGACATCGCCTCCTCCGGCGCCGCGATCCGCCGCTCGCGGATTCCCGTGCGCTCCATGATCCACTCGTCGGTCGTGTCGACGAGCCGTTCGAGCTCGGCGTTGTCGAGCACGCGCTCGGGAACGTGGCAGCCAAGCCCGGTGATCGAGATCGTCCGGCCGTTCGACGCGGTCCCGATCACGCGTCCCCCACGAAGACGGTCAGCGTCGCCTGCGCCGCGATCTCGTCGCCGACGCGGGCCACACCCTCGCCCTTCGCGATCGGCCCGCGCACCCGGACGAACTCGCACTCGAGCGTCAGCTCGTCGCCCGGCTCGACGATCCGCTTGAACTTGCAGCCGTCGATGCCGGCGAAGAACGGCAGCTTGCCCGCGTTCGCCGGGTCGGCGAGCACCGCGACCGCTCCGGCCTGCGCGATTGCCTCGACGGTGAGCACACCCGGCATCACAGGCCGCTGCGGGAAATGTCCCGGAAACCACCAGTCGTCGGGGCGGACGTGCCGCCGCGCGACGACGCGCTTTCCCGGCTCGAGCTCGAGCACCTCGTCCACGAGCAGGAACGGATCGCGGTGCGGGATGATCTTCTCGATCTCCTCCCGCCCAAAGGGAGCGGAAGGGGTCACGCGACCTCGCGGTCCCCGAAGCGCTCGCGCAGCCGCGCGCGACCGCGGTGCGCGTAGCACTTCGCCGTCCCTACCGGCATCCCGGACGCGGCGGCGATCTCCTCGAAGGACCAGTCGAGCGCGTCCTTCAGGACGACGACCTGCGCTTGGTGGCGGTTGATTCCGGCGAGCTCGGAGCAGAGCTCGCGCCGCAGCTCCGAGTTGCCGGCGGCGCGGACGGGATCGCCGTGGGCGGACGGACGGAGGTCGTCGACGAGCGGCTCGTGCGCGCGGACGCGCTGGCGCTCGGCGACGTCGCGGCACGTGTTCACGACGAGCCGGTGCAGCCACGTCGAGAACTGCGACTCGCCGCGGAACTGCTTCAGCCGCACGCACAGCTTCGCGAGCGCCTCCTGCGACGCGTCGCGCGCGTCCTCGGGATCGCGCAGCAGGTGGCGCGCGAGCCGCTCGACCTTCGGAGCATGACGTTCGCAGAGCGCCGCGAGGGCACGCGCGTCGCCGTCCTTCGCCCGCTTGACGAGGATCGGGTCGCTCAGCTTCTCGTAGACGAGCTCGCGAGGGACGTGCACGGCCGGACTAGTCTAATCGGGCGTGGACGACGGGCTGACCGCGGCGGAAGTGCAGCCGCTGCTCCGGGGGCGCCTCGGCAGCCCGTACCTCTTCGTCGCGCGCTGCGCGTCGACGCAGCGGCTGCTCGCGGAGGACGCGCCGGAGGGCGCCCTCGCCGTCGCCGACGAGCAGACCGAGGGCCGCGGCCGGCTGGGCCGGAGCTGGGAGGCACCGGCGGGCACGAGCATTCTCTGCTCGCTCGTCCTGCGACCCCCGGTCGAGACGGCGCGGCTACCGGAGCTGACCCTCGTCGCGGGACGGGCCGTCGCGGCCGCGATCGCCGACGTGACCGGGCTCGAGCCGAGCGTCAAGTTTCCGAACGACGTGCTCGTCGGCGGCCGCAAGGTGGCGGGAATCCTCGCCGAGGCGAGCGAAGGCCGGGTCGTGCTCGGGATCGGCGTCAACGTCAACCAGACGGAGGACCAGCTACCGGGCGAGACGGCGACGCCGTCGTCGTCGCTGCGGATCGAGAAGGACGATCCCGTGCCGCGTGCGCCGCTGCTCGCCGCGATCCTCCTTCGCCTCGAGCGGGAGCTCGACGCCTGGCTAGCGTCTCCGGCGTAGGGTCGACGTGTTGCCGGCCGCGTCCTCGGCGGAGACCGAGTAGGCCTTCGGGCGGACGCGCATCCAGAAGTAGACCGGCCCCGCTGCCTTCACCTTCTTGACGAAGCGCCGTGCGGCAGCCCTGAGCGTCACCGTCGCGGGCCCGTCGAGGCGGAAGCGCAGCGCCCTCCACGAGACGGGGACGAGTGACGGCGCCCGCGTGTCGACGACGAGCGGCAGCGATCGCACGAGGGCGCCGACCGTGAGCACGATGCTGTACGTCCCGTCGGCCGCCGGTGCTCCCGCGACCATGCCGTCCCAGGTCGCGGTCGCCGACACGCCCGCGTCGAATGTGCCCGATGCAAGATTCACGACCGGCTGGCCGTCGCGCTGCACGTCGACCGAGGCGTCTGCGGTCTGGGCGAGCGTGAACGACACGGTCGCAGCGTCCTGAACGCCGTCGCCGTTCGGCGAGATCGCCGCCGGCGTGACGGTGAACGCCACGGTGCTCCGGTCGATCTGGATCCCGACGACGTCGGTCGCTTGCTGGCCGTCCGCCGTCTGCGCCTGCAACACGATCGTGTATTGACCGTCCGGGACGGTCGGCAGGGCGGTGAAGATGAAGGTCTGCTTCCCGGCCGGCTTCGGCTCGCTGAAGAGGGACGTGACCGTCGTGCCGGCCTGGTCGACGAGCGTCGCCGTCACGGTCGCGGCGATGGAGAGCGTGTACCCGATCGTCGACGTTCCCGCGGTAACGGGCGGCGTCGCCGTGACGGCGGTGAGTGCGAGCGGCGGGAGGTTGGCCCCGATCGTCCCGCGGGCCGGCCGGACGCTCGAGCCGGCGGCAATCGTCCATGCGTAGCTCCCCGGCGGTGCGGCCGTTGCGTCCCAGGTCCAGTCGACGTTCGAGCTCGTACCCGTCCCGGTGGCGACCGTCTTTCCGGTCGAGTCGGCGACGGTCACGGTCCACGGCAGAGCGACCGACAACCGGGCGGTGAAGCGGACGGGACCGCCGACCTTGCCGCTCGCGACCGGCGCGTAGAGCTTCGGCAGGCCGAGCGCCGCGACGTCCCTCGCGATCCCCGGGATCTGCGCGTAGAACGCGTCACCTGGGCAGTCGGTGAAGTACGTGTCGCGGTGGCCCGAGATCATCCGCAGGAAGACCGGCACCCCCGCGGGGAAGCGCGAGTTCCCGCCGGAGGGAATGGTGAGCGTCGCGAGCGGATCGAGGTGCGCGACGTCGAGCCGCCACGCGAGCAGCTGCTCGAGCGCGGTCTTCGCGGCCGGCGGTATGCCGGTCTTGTCGAACGTGCCGATCACCGAGATTCCGACGGAGCCGGTGTTGAACCCCTGCGAGTGCGCACCGATCACGTTCTTGTCGACGCCCCCGTACCGGCCTTCGAAGATCTGGCCGTACTTGTCGACGAGGAAGTTGTAGCCGATGTCGTTCCAGCCGTTTCCCTTCACGTGGTACACCTCGATGCCGCGCACCATCGCTGCGGACTGCTCCGGCGAGTAGTTGTTCGTGTTCACGGTGTGGTGGACGAGCGCGAAGCTGAGCGTCGGCGCGTACTGCGGCGCGGCGCGGCGGATCGTCTCGTCCGCCTGCCAGCCGGAGCGCGGGATGATCGACGGGCTGCCGGCGATCGAGAGCTTGCGCATCGGCACGAGCGAGACCGGACTCCAGAGGAAGTAGGCGCGCAGACGGCTCACCTTCCCGCGCAGCCGGTACTGGATCGCGTTCGCCGTCCCCGTCCACTCGGGGTTGCTCTTGCGCCAGGAACCGGAGCGTCCCCAGTCGTCGTCGGCCTCGAGCCACTTGCTCCAGCGGCCGCCGGCGGCGCGCGTCCGGAAGAACGGCGCGCCCGATCCCTGCCAGTGCAGTCCGACCATGTTGAACCGTCGGGGAGCCGCCGCCGCGAGCGAGCGGCCGCCGAGATGCAGCGGCACGTCTCGACTGACGATCGTGACGTCCGCCGCGGCGGCAACGGGAACGAGCGCGAGCGCGACGAGTGCGGAGACGACAAGCTTCATAGAAACGCGACCCGACGGCCAGGGTCGCAAGAACCCTCTTCGGCGGCAAGGGTGCGTGCCCCTTCCCAGATAGAATCTTTACGACTGTGAAAGGGCGCCTGTTGCGGGGCTTTTTCCTCGCCGTCACGGTGCTGGCGCTCGCCGGACCGGCGCAGGCGGCGTCTCCGCCGCGCGTTCTGGCGATCCGGTTCGGCCCGGATCTCGAGATCAATCCCGTCACGCAGGACTACTTCACCCACCAGCTCGACCGCGCCGCAAAGGACGGGTACGACGCCGCAGTCGTGGAGCTCGATACGCCCGGCGGCCTCTCGAGCTCGATGAAGAAGATGTACCAGGCCGAGCTCCGCTCGAAGATTCCGGTGATCGTCTACGTATCGCCGGAGGGGGCGCGCGCCGCGTCGGCCGGCGTCTGGATCTCGCAAGCCGCGGACGTGCTCGCGATGGCGCCGACGACGAACATCGGCTCGTCGACGCCGATCAGCGGCAGCGGCCAGAACCTCGGCAGCGACCTCCGCCGCAAGGTCGTCAACGACGCCGCCGCATCGCTCACGGCGCTCGCCCAAACGCACCACCGCAACACGACCTGGCCCGCCCTCGCCGTCCGCAAGGCGTCGAACCTCACCGCAGAGCAGGCGCTGAAGATGCACGTGATCGACGTGATCGCGCCGAGCCTCCCCGCACTGCTGAAGAAGCTCGACGGCTACCGGACGAAGGACGCTCTACGGCCGTTCACGCTCCATCTGGCGGGCGCGCGCATCGACCACGTCTCGCCGGGCTTCCTGACGCGGCTCCTGAACACGATCATCGACCCGAACCTGATCTCGCTGCTCTTCCTCGCGGGCATCGCGGGGATCGGCTTCGAGATCTTCCACCCCGGCATCGTCCTTCCCGGCGCACTTGGTGCCGTCTCGCTGCTCACCGCGCTCTTCGGCTTCTCGGTGCTGCCCGTCAGCTGGGCAGGGATCATGCTGATCCTGCTCGGGATCTTCCTGCTCGTCGTGGACGCGCACGTCGTCACGCACGGGGCACTGACGCTCTCGGGGCTGACGAGCCTCGCAGTCGGGATGCTGCTGCTGTTCCACAATGCGCCGGCGCCGTACCACACGTCGCTGCCGCTCGTTCTCTCGATCACGGTCTCGCTCGGCCTCTTCTGGGCGTTCGCGATCACCAAGGCCGTGCAGGTCCGCCGCCGGCCGGTCCAGGTGAAGGAGAGCCGCGTGGTCGGCGAGGAGGGCGTCGTCCGCACGCCCCGCCAGGTCTTCGTCGCCGGCGAGCTATGGCGCGCGCACCGCGCCGACGGCGGCGACCTCGTCCCGGGCGAGCACGTGCGCGTCGAGGACGTCGGCGGGCTCGAGCTCACGGTGAGATAGGGTCAGCACATGGCCGCTGGCCTGATCGCGCTCGCCGCCGTTCTCATCATCGTCGTCCTCTTCCTGATCTCGGCGATCAAGGTCGCGCGCGAGTACGAGCGCGGGATCGTCTTCCGCCTCGGGCGCCTGCTGCCGGAGCCGAAGGGGCCGGGACTCTTCCTGCTGATCCCGGTCGTGGACCGGATGGTCAAGGTCGACCTGCGGACGATCACGCTGAACATCCCGCCGCAGGAGGTCATCACCAAGGACAACGTGCCGGTGCGCGTCAACGCGGTCGCGTACTTCCGGATCGTCGCGCCCAAGGACGCGATCGTGCAGGTCGAGAACTTCATGGTCGCGACCTCGCAGATCGCACAGACGACGCTGCGATCGGTGCTCGGCCAGCACCAGCTCGACGAGCTGCTCTCCGAGCGCGAGAAGATCAACGCGATCCTGCAGGGGATCATCGACGAGCAGACCGCGCCGTGGGGGATCAAGGTGTCGATCGTCGAGGTGAAGGACGTCGAGATCCCGCAGGGGATGCAGCGCGCAATGGCGCGGCAGGCCGAGGCCGAGCGCGAGCGGCGCGCGAAGGTGATCAACGCCGAAGGCGAGTATCAGGCCTCCGAGCGGCTGAAGGACGCGGCGCTCGTGATCGAGCAGCACCCGACGGCGCTGCAGCTCCGTTACCTGCAGACCTTGCTCGAGCTCGGCTCGTCCCAGTCGACGACGATCGTCTTCCCGGCTCCGGTCGACATCCTCAGCACGTTCGTCGAGTCGCTGCGACCGAAGGGGAACGGCGGCTCGAGCTGACCGACCTGCGGCGGGATCCTCTCTCCGGCCGCCTGGTCGCCGTTGCGCCGAACCGCCGCAGGCGCCCGGGCGCGGCCGCGGGACTGATCGAGCCGGCCACCGACGCGGAGCTCGACGAGTGCCCGTTCTGCGAAGGGCGGGAGGACCGGACGCCGCCGGAGAGCTTCGCCGTGGCGGACGGCCCGCGAAGTCCCGACACCCCCGGCTGGCGCGTTCGCGTCGTGCCGAACCTCTATCCCGCCTTCGACCGGCAGGAGGTCGTCGTCCACTCGCCGCGACACGCCCGTTCGTTCGCGGAGCTCGCGGACGACGAGCTCGCCGCGACCGCGATCGCGTGGGCCGCGCGCGCCGACGCCGCACGGGCCGAGGGATTCGGCTACCTGCACGCGTTCGTCAACGAGGGCCGCGCCGCCGGCGCCAGCCTCCAGCACTCCCACTCGCAGCTCGTCTGGCTTCGAGACGCGCCACCCGCCGCAGCCGGCGAGGCCCCGGGCGGCCTGCGTGACCTCGTGCGCAGAGGGCGCGAGACGGAGCTCGAAGTCACGCATCGCGCGGACGTCATTGCGTTCTGCCATCCGGCGGGCCGCCTGCCGTACGAGATGGCGATCGCCTCGAAAGAGGAGCTCGCGCCGTGGCCGGACGGAGCGACGCTCGTCGTCGCGCTCGAGGTCTTACGCGAGGCCGTGCAGCGACTCCAGCGCGTCGAAGGTCTCGTCCCGTGGAACGCATGGCTCCACCAGGGGCGCGACTGGCACATCGAGCTCGTGCCGAGACTCGCCACGCTGGCGGGCATCGAGCTGGGAGCGGGAATCTACGTCAACACCGTCGCACCGGAGGATGCGGCAGCGGCGCTGCGGTCAGCTGAGGCCGACTAGGCCTCGGCGCCGGCGGCGGGCTCGGCCTGGGCCTCGCGGAACCGCCGGGCGGCCTCGATCGCCGCGCCGAGGTTGAGTCCCTTGTCCTTCGCCTGCTTGATCAGCATCACGGTCTCGAGCGCGTCGATGTCGTAGATGCGCTGCTTCTTCCCCTTCGTGGGAATCTGGGCCTTGTTGGTCCAGTAGTCCAGCTGCATCTTCGAGATCCCGGCGATCTGACAGACCTGACCGAGATAGAGCTCTACCTTGTCGAGATGGTCCGCAAGATTTATCGGTTCTAGAAGATCCATCTGCCTGCTGATCGCCATACGGCACCTTTTCCTGAGTCGGGTCGAACCTCTGAGAAACAGTTATAGAGCCCTCTCACCATTTTGTGAAGACCGGGGTTGTTAAAACCTCCCCCGGATGGGGTAAATTCCTACTCGAAAGTGGTAAAGATAGACCTACGTCGACGGCCCGGAGCCGTCGGTCTCGGCAGTGTCGCCGTTGTCCGACTCCACCACCGGCGCGAGGCTGGAGACGTACTCGCCGTCGCGCAGGCGCATCGCGATCACGCCCTGGGTCGAGCGACCCATGCGCTTGATGTCCTCGACCGGCATCTTGATCACCGTGCCGCCGGTTGAGATCAGCATCACCTGGTAGCCGTCGCGAACCACACGCGCCCCCGCGAGCTTGCCCTTCGACTCGGTCAACTGCACGGTCTTCACGCCGAGCCCACCGCGGCCCTTCATCGGGTACTCGGACACGCGTGTGCGCTTGCCGTACCCGTTCTCGGTCACGACGAGCAGGTCGGCCGCGTCCTCGGCGATGTTGATCGAGATCACCTCGTCGCCCGCACGCAAGCGCATGCCCTGAACGCCCGACGCGTCGCGGCCCATCGCGCGCACGTCCTTTTCGTGGAATCGGATCGCCTGCCCGCCGCGCGAGACCATCAGGATGTCGTCGTCGCCCGTCGAGTGGCGCACGCCGACGAGCTCGTCGCTCTCGCGCATCTTGATCGCGATGATCCCGTCGGCCTTCAGCGGCGTGTTGTAGGCCGCCAGCTCGGTCTTCTTGACGACGCCGTTCTTCGTCGCGAAGACGAGGTACTTCGCCTCCTCGAAGTTGCGCGTCTGGATCACGGCGCGCACGAGCTCGCTCTGGCGGAAGGGCAGCAGATTGACGATCGCCCGGCCCTTCGACTGGCGCGATCCGAGCGGCAGCTCGTGCACCTTGAGGCGGTAGACCTTGCCGACACTGGTGAAGAAGAGGATGTAGTCGTGCGTCGACGCGACGAACAGGTGCTCGATGTAGTCCTCGTCCTTGAGGTCCATGCCCATGACGCCGATGCCGCCGCGGCGCTGCTCGCGGTAGGCGGTGACCGGTAGTCGCTTGATATAGCCGGAGCGGGTGATCGCGATCACCATGTCCTCTTCCGCGATCAGATCCTCGAGCTCGAGCTCCTCCTCGGCGGCGACGATCTCGGTGCGGCGGTCGTCGCGACGGCCGTAGATCTCCTTGATCTCGAGCAGCTCGTCGCGGATCAAGCCGTCGATGCGGGCAGGATCGCCGAGAATCGCGCGTAGCTCCTCGATCCGCTCGCGCAGGTCCTTGTACTCGGCCTCGACCTTGCCGCGCTCGAGCGCCGTCAGCGCGCGGAGCCTCATGTCGAGGATGGCTTGCGCCTGGATCTCGCTGAACTCGAACTGCGCCATCAGCTCCCGGCGCGCCTCGTCGGCGTCCTGCGCGGCGCGGATCAGCACGATGATCTCGTCGAGCGCGTCGAGCGCCTTGAGGTAGCCCTCGAGGACGTGTGCGCGCTTCTCCGCCTGGCGGAGCTCGTACTTCGAGCGGCGGGTGACGACCTCGCGCTGGTAATCGAGGTAGTGCGTGACGAGCTCGAGCAGCGAGAGCGTCCGCGGCACGTTGTCGACGAGCGCGACGGCGTTGTAGCCGAACGTCTGTTGCAGCGACGTGTGCTTGTACAGCTTGTTCAGCGCGACCTGCGGAATCGCGTCGCGCTTCAGCTCGACCTGGATCCGCATTCCGTTGCGGTCCGAGTGGTCGGCGAGGTCGGAGATCTCGGTCAGCACCTTGTCGCCGACGAGCTCGGCGATCTTCTTGATCACACCGGAGTCGCCGCCCTTCTTGACGCCGTAAGGCAGCTCGGTGATCACGATCGCGGACTTGCCGCCGCGCAGCTCCTCGATGTGAGCGCGCGCGCGCATGACGATCCGCCCGCGGCCGGTGCGATACGCATCGCGAATGCCCGAGCGGCCGACGATGATCCCGCCGGTTGGAAAGTCGGGCCCCTTGACGTGCTTCATCAGCTTCTCGACGTCCGTGTCCGGGTCGTCGATCAGCGCCACGATTGCGTCGATCGTCTCTCCGAGATGGTGCGGCGGCATGTTCGTCGCCATCCCGACCGCGATCCCGGCCGAGCCGTTGACGAGCAGGTTCGGGAATCGGGCCGGCAGCACCGTCGGCTCCCGCTTCGACTCGTCGTAGTTCGGCTGGTACGCGACGGTGTCGGCGTCGATGTCCCGCAGCATCTCCGTCGCGAGCCGCGAGAGCCGCGCCTCGGTATAGCGCATCGCGGCCGGCGGGTCGTCGTCGATCGAGCCGAAGTTGCCCTGCCCGTCGACGAGCGGGTAGCGCAGCGAGAACGGCTGCGCCATCCGCACGAGCGTGTCGTAGATGGACGCGTCGCCGTGCGGGTGGTACTTGCCCATGACGTCGCCGACGGTCGCCGCAGACTTCTTGTACGGCCGGTTCGGCTGCAGGCCGGCCTCGTGCATGCCGTAGAGCACGCGGCGGTGAACGGGCTTGAGGCCGTCGCGCACGTCGGGCAGCGCGCGACCCACGATGACGGACATCGCGTAGTCGAGATAGCTCGAGCGCATCTCCTGCTCGAGCTCGCGGGCCTCGATCCGGCCCGGCCCTAACGCTCCCGTTTCCAACTCAGACACGTTTGCTTCCAACCAGCGTGCAGGCTTCGGCCGAAGGCCGAAGGCCGAAGGTCTGCGCGGGTTCCATTACACATCGAGGAACTTGACGTCCTTTGCGTTCTGCTCGATGAAGAGGCGCCGCGGCTCGACCGCGTCGCCCATCAGCATCGAGAAGAGCCGGTCGGCCGCGTGCGCGTCCTCGACGTCGACGCGGATCAGCAGCCGCCGGGCCGGGTCCATTGTCGTCTCCCAGAGCTGGTCGGCGTCCATCTCGCCGAGGCCCTTGAAGCGGCTGAGCTGGATGCCTTCCTTCGCGAGGTCGAGCGACTGCTGACGGAGTGCGTCGAACGTGAGCGCGGTCCCGCCCTTCTTGCCCATGGCGAGAACGTACGGCGGCGGACCGACGAGCTCCGCGAGCCGGCGGTAGGCCTTGCGCAGGTTGACGAGAATCGGCGAAGCGAGCAGCTCGGCGGTCAGTCCGACGGTATGGGCAGCGGAGGTCTCGTTCTCGACGATGCGCACGCTCAGACCCGCGTCGTCCTTCGCCAGCACGGAGAGCGCGTAGCCGTTGGACGGCATCGCCTCGATCGCCTTCGCCGCGTCCTTCGTCGTGACGGCGTCCGACTCGAGCAGGCGGTGTGAGATCACGAGCTCGGCGGCGGCCGGCCCGAAGTCGGCGCGCAGGCGCGCGCTCCAGCCCTCGAACTCGGCGAGGGCGCGGACGAAGCGCCCCCAACGCGCCTCGGTCAGCTTGACCTCCTTGGCGTCGCGATCCTGCACCTCGAGGTTCTCGAAGCGCTCGCGCACGAGCAGCTCCTCGAGCTGCGCGTCCTTCTCGAAATAGAACTCCTGGTTGCCGATCTTGACCTTGTAGAGCGGCGGCACCGCGATGTAGACGTGGCCGTTCTCGATCAGCTCCGGCATCTGCCGGTAGAGGAAGGTCAGGATCAGCGTCCGGATGTGCGATCCGTCGACGTCGGCGTCTGTCATGACGATGATCCGGTGGTAGCGCAGATTCGTGAGGTCGAACTCGTCGCCGATTCCCGTGCCGATCGCGGTGATCATCGCCTGGATCTCGTTGTTCGAGAGCACCTTGTTGATGCGGTTCTTCTCGCTGTTGATGATCTTCCCGCGTAGCGGCAGGATCGCCTGGAACGCGTTGTCGCGACCCTGCTTCGCGGAGCCGCCGGCGGAGTCGCCCTCGACGATGAAGAGCTCCGCGGACTCGGGGTCGCGGTTGCGGCAGTCGGCGAGCTTGCCCGGCAGCGACGAGCTGTCGAGCGCACTCTTGCGCCGCGTCAGCTCGCGCGCCTTGCGGGCGGCGAGGCGCGCGCGCATGGCGGCGATCGCCTTGGTCACGATCTGCCGGCTGTCCTGCGGATTCTCCTCGAGGAACTCCGCGAGCTGGGCGTTGACGGTCTGCTCGACCATTCCGCGCACCCATGGGTTGCCGAGTTTCGTCTTCGTCTGTCCTTCGAACTGCGGATCGCGCAGCTTGACGGAGATGACGGCCGCGAGCCCTTCGCGCACGTCCTCGCCGTCGAGCGTCTCGTCCTTCTTCAGGAGGCCCTTGTCGCGCGCGTAGCGGTTGAGCGTGCCGGTGAGCGCGCCCTTGAAGCCCGAGAGGTGCGAACCGCCCTCGTGGGTGTTGATGTTGTTGGCAAACGTGTAGACCGAGTCCTGGTACGAGTTGTTCCACTGCATCGCGACCTCGATCGTCCCGCTCTCACCCTCGCCTTCGAAGTAGACGATGTGCTTGTGGATCGGGTCCTTCGACTCGTTGACGTACTTGACGAAGTCCCTGATCCCGCCCTCGTAGTGGAAATCGACGGTCTCGCCGTCGGCGCGCTCGTCGACGAGGCGGATGCGGAGCCCGCGCGTCAGGAACGCGGTCTCTCGGAGGCGCTGCAGCAGCGTGTCGGCGGAGAGCTCGAGCTCCTCGAAGATCTCCGCGTCCGGGAGGTACGTGATCGTCGTGCCGCTCTCGTCGGAGGTGCCGATCTCCTGCATGTCCGTCGTCGGCACGCCGCGCGCGAACTCCTGGCGGTAGGCCTTGCCGTCACGGCGCACCTCGACGATCAGCCACTCGGAGAGCGCGTTGACGACGGAGACGCCGACGCCGTGGAGGCCGCCGGAGACCTTGTAGCCGTCGCCGCCGAACTTGCCGCCGGCGTGGAGCTTCGTCAGGACGACCGTGAGAGCCGGCAGGCCCTGCTCCGGCATCACGTCCACGGGGATGCCCGAGCCCCAGTCCTGGACCGTCACCGAGTTGTCCGGATGGAGGGTCACGTCGACCCGGTCGTTACGCCCGGCGAGGGCCTCATCGACCGAGTTGTCCACGACCTCGTAGACGAGGTGATGAAGGCCCCGGGAGCCGGTCGAGCCGATGTACATGCCCGGTCGAAGCCGGACCGGCTCGAGCCCCTCGAGAACGGTGATGTCCTTGGCGGTATAGGTCGTTTCAGCCATGAAAAAAGCCCTGCAAATCACGCATTTCGCGGGCCCAATAAGTGTATCAGAAATGCCGGTCGGAAGCGGCTCTCGCAAGGCTTGCTCGGGCCGCTCTGGCGACGAGCTCGCGGAGGTCCGGATCCTCGACCGCGGCCGCCCACTCGGCGGCCTTCTGAGCTTCCGACAGTGTAGCCGCGCGAACGACCGTTCGGTCCCTTTGTGACACCTCCGGCTGCGGTTCTGCGAGAGGTCCCGGAACGAACTTCAAGCCCTTCGGCACGAGCGTCCCGAGGCGGCCGGCGATCTCGTCCGCGCGCTGGGTCAACTCGAACGCCCAGACCGCGTCGACCGCGTGGACGATCAGCACCCCGTCGCGCTGGAAGCGAGCCGGCCAGGCGTTGCGGGCGATCCCTTCGCCGACGGCGTTCGGCCACGCGGCGGCGAGCTCGGCCATGCCCGCCGCGGGTCCGAAGCGGGCGAGCTCGCGCTTGATCTCGTCGCCGAGCGGATCCATCAGACGACCTTGCCGTCGCGAATCTCGATCAGCTGCGCCGGCTCGCCGGGGAGGAACGACGCGTCGGTCGCCGTGACGAGCGTCTGGCCGAGCTGCACGACGTGCCGCGCCAGGATCTCGCGGCGCGCGGGATCGAGCTCCGACAGCACGTCGTCCAGCAGCAGGAGCGGCGCCGCGCCGCTGCGCTCGGCGATCAACTCCGCCTCGGCGAGCAGGAGCGCCAGGACGGCGAGCCGCTGCTCGCCCTGCGAGCCGAAGCTGCGGAGGTCGCGCGCGCCAGCGGAGATCGCGATGTCGTCGAGGTGCGGGCCGAGGCTCGTCACGCCTCGTTCGAGATCGCGCTCGAGCCGTGCCTCGAGCGCTTCGCGCGACGGCGGCTCCCCGGTGTAGCGAAGCTCCGCCTCCGGGAGGCCCAACTCGCCCGCCCGCTCGGCGAACGGCGGCGCGAGCCGCGCGAGCGCTTCGCGACGGGCCGCCACGAGCTCGGCCCCGAGCGCCACGATCTGCGCCGTCCACGGCTCGACCGCGTCGCGGGAGGAGAAGCCCGCGGCGACGCGGCGAAGTGCCGCATTCCGCTGCGAGACGGCGGCGGTGTACTCCGAGGGGAGCGCAGCGCGGGCCGGCGAGAGTCGGCCGAGCGCGCGGTCGAAGTACGCGCGCCGCACGATCGGCCCGCCCTTGACGACCGAGAGCCGGTCGGGAGTGAAGACCAGCGTTGCAACCTCCGAGCGGAGCTGCTCGGCCCCGCGGAGCGGCGCACCGTTGACGGACGCTCTTTTCCCCCGCCCTGTGGACAGATCGACACGAATTTGCATCGGTACCTGGTACCGATGTCCGTCCAACTGCACCCGCGCGGCGTCCGCCCCGAAGCGGATCAGCTGCGCGTCGTTGCGGGTGCGCGGTGAGAACCCCTGTGTGCCCACGTGCAGCGACTCGAGCAGGTTCGTCTTGCCCGCGCCGTTCGGGCCGGTGACCAGGACGACGCCCGGCTCCAGGCGCTGTTCGAGCCGCGCGTACGAGCGGAAGTCGACGAGCGAGACCGTCTCGACGATCAGCTCAGCCGGGCAGCCGGATCGGCATCACGAGGTACGTGAAGTCGTCGCTTTCGCCCTGGAGCACGGCCGGCCGGAGCGGGCTGATCAGCTTGAAGCGCACCTCGTCGCCGGTGACCGACTCGAGCCCGTCGCGGAGAAAGTCCGCGTTGAACCCGATCTCGAGCGGGTCGCCTGTGAAGGGCGCCGGCAGCGACTCCTTCGACTCGCCGACCTCGTGGGTCCGCGCGGTGACGGTGAGCTCGCCTTCCGCGAAACGAAGCTGGAGCGGTGATGTGCGCTCGATCATCACGGCCGCTCGGCGGACGACATCGAGGAGTTCGTTGCGCGGCAGCGCGAGCTCGTGCTCGAAGCTCTCGGGCAGCAGCTGGCGGTAGTTCGGGAACTGGCCGTCGATGCGGCGGGTTGTCATCGCGATGCCGTCGACCGAGAAGACGACCTGGTTCTCGTGCACCCCCAACTCGACCTCGTCGCCCGACTGCGCGATCCGCGTCAATTCCTGCAGCGCTCGTGCCGGGATGATCGCCTCGAGCTCGGGCACCTGGCCGCCGAGCTCCGTCTCCTTCACCGACAACCGATAGGAGTCCGTCGCCGCCATGACGAGCTTGCCGGCCTCGAAGCGGGCAAGGATTCCGGTGAGCACCGGGCGCGACTCGTCGCGCGACGCAGAACGCGCAACCCGGTTGACCGTCTCGAGCAGTGCCTCGCGGTCGACCGTGAAGGTCGTCACCGCGTCGAGCTCGGGCAGTCGAGGAAAGTCCTCCGCGTTATAGGTGTGCAGCGTGTAGCTCGCCGACCCGGAGGTCACGTGCACGACCGACTCCTCGGGCCGGTGCTCGATCTCGACCTCCTCCGAGGGCAGCAGCTTCGCAAGCTCCACGAGCCGCCGGCCGGGAACGACAACTGCGCCGTCACCCTCGATCTGGGCCGGGACGGTCGTCCGCAGCGAAAGTTCCATGTCCGTTGCCGCGAGCTGGAGGTCGTCGCCGGCGGAGCGGAGCAGGATCCCCGAGAGGATCTGCACCGTCGCGCGTGTCGAGACCGCGCGCGAGACGACCGCAAGACGCTGGACGAGATCGTCGCGCCGGACGGTGATCTTCATCCCTGTGCCCACTGGTACTTCAGTTTCAATCATTTAAAAGAACCTCGTCGTAGTAATAGGGAGTGTGGACGGCGGGGAAGACGGTGAGCAGCCGCATGGCTGCGGGCCCCGGGACCTGTATGCGAAGTGGGGACAAGAGCCGGTTCTCAACAGGCCGCTGCCGCTATCTGACTTGTTTCACGCGCGCCGTCAATTCCTGCACCAGGTTGTACACGGACCTGTCCTCACGGATCAGGCGCGCGATCTTCGAGGTCGCATGGATGACCGTGGTGTGGTCGCGCCCCCCGAACTCCTTGCCGATCTTCGGCAGCGAGGAGTCCGTCAGCTCGCGGGAGAGGTACATCGCGACCTGGCGCGGATAGACGATGTTCTGGGAGCGCTTGTCGCCGCAGAGCTCCTCGAGCGTCAGGTTGAAACGCTCGGCGACGAGATCCTGGATCCGCTTGATCGAGACCGCCGCGGCCTCGCCCTGCGGGAAGACGTCCTTGAGCACGTCCTGGGAGAGGTCGACGGTCATCGCGCGCCCGGTCAGCGACGAGAACGCGACGACCCGGGTCAGCGCACCCTCGAGCTCGCGGATGTTCGTCGAGACGCGGCCCGCGATGAACGTCAGCACCTGCGGGTCGGAGACGTGGATCCCGTCGGTCTTCACCTTCTTGCGCAGGATCGCGATCCGCGTCTCCAGATCGGGCGGCTGGATGTCGGTGATCAGCCCCCACTCGAAGCGCGAACGCAGCCGCTCCTCGAGCGTCGCGATCTCGCGCGGCGGGCGGTCGCTCGACATGCAGATCTGCGAGCCGGCCTCGTAGAGCGAGTTGAACGTGTGGAAGAACTCCTCCTGGATCCGCTCCTTGTGCTCGAAGAACTGCACATCGTCGATCAGCAGGACGTCGTAGGTGCGGTACCGCTGCTTGAAGCCCTCGATCCGCTTGTCGCGCAGCGAGTTGATGAAGTCGTTCATGAACGTCTCGCTCGTGACGTACTTGACCGAGAGCTCGCTGGAGTGCTCGCCGACGTACTGCGCGACCGCCTGCAAGAGATGGGTCTTGCCGAGACCCGTCCCCCCGTAGATGAAGAGCGGGTTGTACGCCTGCGCCGGCGCCTCCGCCACGGCGAGCGCGGCCGCGTGCGCGAAGCGGTTCGAGGAGCCGATCACGAACGAGTCGAAGGTGTACTTCGGGTTCATCCCGCCCGGCTCGGTGCGGGCGAAACGCGGCGCCTCGCCCACCGGCTGCGGCCCGTCGACGGGCTCTGCACCCGGGGCGGCAGGCTCGAGCTGTTCCTGCACTTGCAGGTGAATTTCCCGTTCGGCGCCTGTGACGTCGCGCACCGCGGCGCCGATCAGGCCGAGGAAATGACCCTCGATCCATTCGCGGGTGAAGTCGTTCGGAACTCCGAGAACGAACGTGTCATCGCTCAGGTTCGATCCGCCGACCTCGCCGAACCAGGTGCGGTAGGTCGTCTCGTTGAGTGCCCCCCTGAGCCGACTCGCCACCTCGCTCCACAGGCTCTCAGCAGTCAGCTCGATCGAGTGCTCCAACGCGGCGCGACGGTCCTTTCAACAGGGTCGGGGAGCGCGAGCATACCAGCGTGTTCTGTGGAAGCAAAAGACGTGCCTTTGCAGGTGTTTATCGGGTTCCACACCACTCTCCACAACTGTGGAAACGAGGGGTTTTCCACCCCCTTCCGCGCCGTTTGCAGCCTCTTCTTCTGTGGAGAAACCGGTGGATGAATGCGTTCTCTATACTGGCCTTTTGCCGTCCCCCTTCGGGGGAACTTTCGTCTCTCCCACTGGAATCACGTGAAGCGGACCTACCAACCAAACGTTCGCCGCCGCAAGCGCAAACACGGTTTTCGTGCGCGCATGGCGACGCGCGCCGGCCGCGCGATCCTGGAGCGTCGCCGCGCAAAGGGCCGCGCGCGGCTGTCCGCGTAGGCGCGGCGCCGGTGAAGCGCCCGAACCGCCTCTCCCGCTCCCGGGACTTCGATGCCGTCTACCGGCACGGCCGTTCGGCGTCGACACGCTTCCTCGTTCTCTACTGGTTTCCCCAGGAGGAGCCGGGCGAGCCGCGCTTCGGCTTCTCGGTCCCGCGCACGGTCGGCGACTCGGTTGCGCGGAACAAGATCAAGCGACAGCTGCGAGAGGTCTGGCGCGCGCGGCTCGAGTCGGTGCCGCCGGGAAAGGACTATGTGCTGATCGTGCGGCCGGGCCTGCCCGAGGCGATCGAGTCCAACGGCTTCGATTGGCTGGGCGAGCGCGTGGACGAAGTGCTCGGCAAGGCGACCGCGTGACTGGAACCCGCGCAGACTCCGCGCTTCGCGCTCCGCTGCACGTTGCGGAAGACGCGGCGGACGGAGCGTTCTTCGGTCGCTTGCGCCGCGCGCCCGCGGGCTTCGGCATCGGACTCGTCTGGCTCTACCGGGCGACGCTCGGCGCGCTGTTCCCGACGACGTGCAAGTACCACCCGTCCTGCTCGCAGTACGCGATCGACGCGTTGCGCGAGAAGGGCTTCGTCCGCGGCTCGCTTCTCGCCGCATGGCGACTGCTCCGCTGCAACCCGTGGAGCCACGGAGGCTTCGACCCGGTCCGATGATCCTGCTCGTCGCGAGCATCCTCACTCCGCTCGAACACGCGCTCAAGCACGTCCTCTTCTGGCTGCACGACACGCTCAACCTGCCCTGGGCATGGTCGATCGTCGCCCTGACGGTGATCGTCCGGATGATCCTCGTCCCGCTGACCGTCCGGCAGATCCACTCGATGCAGAGCCTCCAGCGGCACGCGCCGGAGATGAAGGCGATCCAGCAGAAGTACAAGCACGACAAGCAGAAGCAGAACGAAGAGCTGATGAAGTTCTACAAGGAGAACAAGATCAACCCGGCGGCGTCGTGTCTGCCGATGCTGGCGCAGTTCCCCGTCTTCATCGCGCTCTACTACGTGCTGCGGAACTTCGCGAAGCATCCGCCGCTCGGCGATCTCTCGTGGCTGCACTTCATCCCCTCGATCGCGGACAAGACGACGGCGCACTGGGGCGGCTACGTGCTGCTCGTCGTCTACGTGCTCAGCCAGATGGCCTCGACGCTGTACATGTCGGCGACGATCGACAAGACACAGCGGATCCTCTTCATGATCATGCCGCTCGTCTTCGTGTTCGTCGTTGCGCGGTTCCCGACGGGCCTCGTCCTCTACTGGATGACGACGAACCTGTGGACGGTCGGGCAAGGGCTGGTCACTCGCCGACTCGTGCCCAAGACCGCGGCGCCGGAGGGCGGACTCCTCGGAGCCTGGCGGCAGGCTCGCGGTGAGAGCCCGGGCGGAGGCGGCAGCGGCGGCAACGGGGCCAAGCGGAAGCCGCCTGCCCCGAAGCCGGCCGCGCCGCAGGCCGCGAAGCCGAAGCCGCCGGCGCAGCGTCCCGTCAGGCGGAAGAAGAAAAAGGCGCGGAAGTAGCGATGGAGGTCTCGGGCGAGCTCGTCGTCGAGGCGACCGGCGAGACTGTCGGCGAGGCGAAGTGGGCCGCGCTGCGGGAGCTCGAGCGGATGGCGCCCGGGCTGGACAAGGCGGCGGTTCGGTTCGAGGTGCTCTCCGAGGGAGAGCGCGGGCTGCTGGGCGTCGGCTATGCGCCGGCGCGCGTGATCGCGCAGCTGCCGGCCGAAGCCGTCCGCGAGCCGCGTCCGCCGGCCGCGCCGCGCGAGGGCGAGAGCGAGCTCGCCGCCGATGCCCGGGGTCTCGTGGAACGGATCGCCGCGGCGATCGGCGTCCAGTGCCGTGTCGATGCGCACGAGGACGACGAGACGGTGACGGCCACCGCGAGCGGCCACGACCTCGGGATGCTGATCGGCCGCCACGGTCAGACGATCGACGCCGTCCAGTACCTGCTCAACGCGATCGTCTACCGCACGTACGGCGATGCGCGGAAGGAGGTCGTCGTGGACGCGGCCGGCTACCGCGAGCGCCGGCGCGAGACGCTCGAGTCGCTTGCCGTTCGAAGCGCGGAGCGCGCGCTGCAGGAGCTCGACCGGGTCGAGCTCGAGCCGATGACCGCCGCGGAGCGCAAGGTCGTCCACGTGCGCCTGAAGGACTACGAGGGCGTCGAGACGGCCTCCGAGGGGACCGAGCCGAATCGATACGTCGTCGTCTTACCCGCTCGATGACTGGCTCCGCGCGGTCGTCGCGGTGCCTGGCCTGACGGCGCTCGACCTCGACGAGGCACGCCAGGTGCTGCTGGACGACTCGCTGCGCGCGGTCACGGTCCTGCGCGAGTTCGCAGGGCCAATCGTGGACGTCGGCTCGGGCGGCGGCGCACCCGGGATCCCGCTGGCGGTGTCCCTGCCGGATCGCAAGGTGACGCTGCTCGGGGCGGAGCGGCGCAAGTGCGA
>Ga0066709_100000127_pt1 | contig 30613 bp, 32 predicted proteins | sample GraSoiAngelo_158_FD_79665 | JGI IMG/M metagenome (GOLD analysis project Ga0066709, IMG submission 79665) | Grasslands soil microbial communities from the Angelo Coastal Reserve, California, USA - 14_1009_16_30cm | ecosystem: Environmental > Terrestrial > Soil > Grasslands | place: USA...
AATGTCTTGGCAGTCGGCACATCCAAACTCAGCCCCGAGGAGGGAGGCCAATGCCCAGAGTCCTCGTGACCACGCATACCAGCGAGGTATCCGACCTGCCCGTGCTGATGGACGAGTCGGTCTTTCCAGCAAATCTGGCAGACGACCATTCAGCGGCACAGCTGATCGAGCGCATCGCGTGGGCCGTCAGCGACGCGGCCGAGGTGGAGAGCGAGCAGCTCCACGATGGCCAAAGCCGCCTCGGCGCACGCGCAAGCTAGATCCCGCTCGTAGGCCGAGGAGGTCGCCGCACCGCGAGCAGGCGCGTACTCGGGGTCTGGGTGCCGCGCGGCGGGATGCGGTAGCTCTTCCCGCATGCGCAGACGTGCAGGCTGTCCGGCGCCACCAGCCCGTCCGCGTAGCGGGCGTGGTAGCTGGGGCAGCGGTCTAGTCGTCCACCAGTTGGGGACTCGCTGAGGGTGAGGCAGTGGGGCACGCGTGTACCTCGCGGCTGTGGCGGCCCATCGCGGTGAAGACGAGGCGGGTGTGCCGAGCCGGGCACTCTCGAACAGCGGGCTGCCACCGCCCATCAGCGGGTCAAGGCATACCTCGCGCAGCCGATGGGAGTCGGTGAGGTCAAGAACCCGTAGTCAGGCCTTCGGCGTGGTTGAGGACGCTGGACCACGAGCAGGTGCGCGGCAAACGACATCGCCGCTTCGAGCTTCGGCTCGGCGCAGCCATGGGCGCCGCACTCGAGAACGCCGTGCGGTTCGAGCGTGTCCGCCTTACAGTCGGCGAGGGAAACGGCTTTACAGCGCTACTTGATGTGCATCCCCGAGATCGCACGCGCGATCACCAGTTGCTGGATCTCGGCGGTGCCCTCGAAGATGTCGTAGATCTTTGCGTCGCGGTGCCAGCGCTCGACGGGGAACTCGCGCGCGTAGCCGTTGCCGCCCAGAATCTGGATCGCGCGCTCGGTGACCCACACGGCCACCTCGCCGGCCTTCAGCTTGCTCATCGAGCCCTCGGCGTTCTCGAACGCGAGCCCGTTGCGGCCCATCCATGAGGCCCGCCACGCCAGCAGGCGGGCGGCATCGATCTCCGTCTTCATGCGCGCCAGCGTGAACGCGATCGCCTGGTTTTCGATGATCTTGCGTCCGAACTGCTCGCGCTCCTTGGCGTAGTCCAGCGCGTACTCGTAGGCGGCGCGGGCGATGCCCAGCGCCTGGGCCGCCACCGTGGGGCGCGACGCCTCGAACGTCTGCATGGCCGCCTGCGACTTGCTGCGCTTGCCCTCACGCACGCGCGCCAGGCGCTCGTCGAGCTTCTCCTTGCCGCCCAGCACATAGCCGGCGGGGACCCGACAGTCATCGAGGAACACGTCCGCGGTATGCGACGCGCGCAAGCCGTGCTTGGACACCTTCGTACCCTGCGAGATCCCTTTGGCCTCGCTCATCGGCACCACAAACGCGCCGTGTCCGCGCGCGCCAAGCTCGCGGTCTACCGAGGCGATCACCACGTGCACGTCGGCGATGCCGCCGTTGGTCGCCCAGGCCTTCTGTCCGTTCAGCACCCACTCGCCCGCACCCTCGTCGAACTTGGCGGTGGAGCGCACGCCGGACACGTCCGAGCCGGCGTTGGGCTCAGACGCGCAGAAGGCGGCTACCTTCACGTCGTCCACCGTGCCGAAACAGCGCGGGATCCACTCGCCGATCTGCTCGCCGCTGCCCTGCCCGAAGATCGCTGCCACCGCCAGCGACGTGCCAAAGATCGACATCCCGATGCCGGCGTCGCCCCAGAACAGCTCCTCGTTGACGATCGGCAGCGTCAGGCCCGTCGGGTCGGCAAAGAACTGTGCCATGCCTTCGTAGCCGTACAGGCCGATCTTCGCCGCCTCCTGGATGATCGGCCACGGCGTCTGCTCCTTCTCGTCCCACTCGTGCGCGGCCGGACGCACCACGTCCGCGGCAAATCCGTGCACCCAGTCGCGGATGTCCTTCTGATCCTGGCTGAGCTGCAGCGAGAAGCTCGTGTCCTGGCCGGCCGCGCTGCGAATCGCCTCCACAGCGGCCTCGGCGGCCTCCGTGGCCCCCTCCGGGGCCGTCGCTGCCGGGGATGTTGGGGGCGCTGACATCGCGTCTGAATCTCCTTTTCCGCCGTGTCGATCCGCCGGGCACACAACGAGCGCCGCGGCGTCCTGCCCACAGAAGCCTAGCCCACGCGCGCGCAAAGCGGCCTCGGTGCGGCAAATGCGAGGGCAGAAGCACAACCGCGAGAGGGCACCACGCCGGCGGCTTGCTCGCACCGGGTTTGCCGATCTTCCCTAAAAAGCCGACCTTCTTTAGTATGTTAGTCTACTTGATCAACTAACTCGAGAAAGTGATCAATGCATAGACGAAGCATTCCCACAGTGCTGTCGCTGTTGGCGGCAATCCCGTTCCTGGCCGCGTGCGGCTCCTCGAGCTCGTCGAGCAAGCACATCGCGCTGGTCGCCTACTCCACCCCGCAGGGAGTGTTCGAAAAGCTGATCCCCGCATTCCAGGCCACACCCGAAGGCAACGGCGTCGGCTTCAGCCAGTCCTACGGAGCCTCGGGCGCGCAAACCAGAGCCGTGCTCGCCGGCCAGCACGCCGACGTGGTCAACCTGTCGCTGGAACCGGATGTGGAAAAGCTCGTCAAGGCCGGGCTCGTGTCTTCCAGCTGGAACAAGAACGCGACACACGGCTTCGTGACCGACTCCGTGGTCGTGATCATCGTGCGCAAGGGCAACCCCAAGCACATCACCGGCTGGTCTGATCTGGTCAAGCCAGGCGTGCAGGTGCTCACGCCGAACCCATTCACCTCGGGCGGCGCCCGCTGGAACGTGATGGCCGCATACGGGGCGCAGCTGAAGGAAGGCAAGACCGCAGCGCAGGCCGAGGCTTATCTGACCCAGCTGTTCCACAACGTGGTCAGCCAGGACAGCTCGGCCAGAAACGCGCTGCAGACCTTCGCCGCCGGCCGGGGCGATGCCCTGCTCGACTACGAGGACGAGGCGATCGCCGACCAGAAGAAGGGTGAGGCGATCGAATATGTGATTCCCGCGGACACGATCCTGATCGAGAATCCGATCGCAGCGGTTGGGTCCGGTGGCGGTTCGAAAGCGGCGCAGAGCTTCGTGAGCTACCTGCTGTCACCGGCGGCGCAGACGGTCTGGGCATCCAAGGGTTACCGCCCGGTGATCCCGGGCCTAGCCGCCGGCCGGTTCCCCACGCCGCCGGGTCTGTTCAAGATCGACGCGCTGGGCGGCTGGAAGTCGGTCGTCAAGAAGTTCTTCGACCCCGAAGCGGGCATCGTGACCAAGATCGAGCAGTCGCTGGGGGTGTCCACTGCCAAGTAGCGACGCCACCCTCTCACTGCCGCCCGCGCGCGTGCGCCGGCTCAGCGCCGGCGCCTGGCGCGCACGCGGAGGCAGCGCTCTCGGCAGGGGCCTGCTCGGTATCTATCTGTCGGCGCTCGTGCTGCTGCCCGTCTCAGCCGTGCTGGCGAAGTCGACTACAGGTGGAGCGAGCGCTTTCTGGCGTGAGATCTCAAATCCCGAGGCCGTCGCGGCCATCAAGCTGACGCTCGTCGTGTCGGCGATAGTCGTGGTCACCAACGCCGTGTTCGGCACCCTGATCGCGTGGGTGCTCGTGCGCGACGAGTTCCCAGGCAAGCGGATCGTCAACGCGCTCATCGACTTGCCCTTCGCGCTTCCCACGATCGTCGCCGGGGTCGTGCTGCTGGCGCTTTATGGCAAGGGCAGCCCGATGGGCATCAACGTCGCCTTCACCCGCGCATCGATCGCGCTCGCACTGCTGTTCGTGACGCTCCCGTTCGTGGTGCGCTCGGTGCAGCCGGTGCTGCACGAGCTCGACGTCTCGATGGAGGAGGCAGCCGCGTCGCTGGGGGCGGGACCGGCGACGATCCTGCGCAGGATCGTGCTGCCGAGCCTCACGCCGGCGATCATCTCAGGCGTAGCGCTCAGCTTCGCGCGCGCCGTGGGCGAGTTCGGCTCGTTGGTGCTGATCACCGGCAATCTCCCCTTCAAGACCGAGGTCGGCTCGGTGTACGTGTTCGGCCAGATCGAGAGCGACAACCTGCCCGGCGCGGCGGCCGTCTCGATCGTGCTGCTGCTCGCGGCTCTGGCCGTGCTGGCCGCCCTCTCTGTGCTCTCGCGCTGGAGGTCCGGGCATGTCGTCTAGCGCCTCGGGCGCCGTCGCTTCAGCACGCGCGCCTCTGGTCCCGCGCAGCCGCGCACCGTCGCGCGCCGCCGACGAGCGCGCGCGCCGCGCGCGCCGCCTGGGCCTGAGGGCCATCGCGCTTGGCTATCTGGCGCTGCTGCTGGTGGCGCCGGTAGCGATGATCTTCTACAGGACCTTCGCGCACGGGCTGGCGCCGGTCTGGCACGCCGTGAGCGCGGCCAACGCACAGCACGCGTTCTGGCTCTCGCTGGAGGTCGTCGCCATCGCCGTGCCGCTGAACACGGTCTTCGGGATCGGCATCGCGCTACTGCTCGAGCGCGGGCGCTTCAGAGGCAGGGCGCTGCTTGGAATGCTGATCGACCTCCCGTTTGCGATCTCCCCGGTCGTGGTCGGGCTGGCCCTGGTGCTCGTGTACGGCAAGACGGGCTGGTTCGGCAACTGGCTCGCGGCGAACGGAATCGCGGTGATCTTCTCGGTGCCCGGCATGGTGCTGGCGACCGCGGTCGTTTCGCTGCCGTTCGTCGCGCGCGAGACGATCCCCGTGCTGCACGAGCTCGGCACCGACTCCGAGCAGGCCGCCGCGACACTCGGCGCAAGCCGGTGGCAGACGTTCATGCGCATCACCCTGCCCGGGATCAGGTGGGGCGTCGTCTACGGCGTCGTCCTGACCACGGCCCGCGCGCTCGGAGAGTTCGGCGCAGTGAGCATCGTCTCCGGGCGAATCGAGGGCCAGACGCAGACGCTGCCCCTGTATGTACAGGATCGCTTCGAGAACTTCGACATCACCGGCGCCTACGCCGCGGCGGTCGTGCTCGCGCTGCTGGCGCTCGCAACGCTGCTGGCCATGAACCTGCTCACCCGACACACGCGCCCCGGAGAAGCGGTGACCTGATGGCGATCGAGGTCCACAACGTGAGCAAGTCCTTCGGCACATTCACCGCGCTGGACGACGTCTGCATCCGCGTGGCAGACGGAGCCCTCACCGCGCTGCTTGGACCGAGCGGCAGCGGCAAGTCGACGCTGTTGCGGATCATCGCCGGCTTGGAGAGCCCCGACACCGGCGTGGTGACGATCGGCGGCAACGACGTCACCGGTGTGCCCGCTCGCTCGCGCGGCGTCGGGTTCGTCTTCCAGCACTACGCGCCGTTCAAGCACATGACCGTCGCCGGCAACATCGGTTTCGGCTTGTCGGTGCGCCGCCGCCCGCGCGCCGAGATCCAGGCGCGGGTGAAGGAGCTGCTTGCGCTCGTGCGCCTCGAGGGACTGGCCGGACGCTATCCCTCCCAGCTCTCGGGCGGCCAGCTGCAGCGGATGGCGCTCGCGCGCGCGCTCGCGGTGCAGCCCGAGGTTCTGCTGCTAGACGAGCCGTTCGGCGCGCTGGACGCGCAGGTGCGCTCAGAGCTGCGCGAATGGCTGCGCCGGCTGCACGACGAGATCCACGTGACCACCATCTTCGTCACGCACGACCAGGAGGAGGCGATGGAGCTAGCGCGGCAGATCGTCGTCATGAACGAAGGCAGGATCGAACAGGCGGGCACCCCGCGCGAGCTGTACGAGAGCCCGCGCAACGAGTTCGTGATGACGTTCATCGGGCCTGTGAACCGGCTCGGCGACGCGCTCATGCGCCCCCACGACATCCAGATCCTCGCCGAGGCCGGGCCGGACACGACGGAGGCCCTGGTACACCGGATCGTGCACCTCGGCTTTGAGGTGCGGGTCGAGCTGACGCTGCCCGACGGGCGCCAGATCTGGGCGCAGCAGACCCGCGAGAGCGCCCAGGAGCTCGAGCTCGCCGAGGGGCAGATACTGGCGGTCCGACTTCCCGAGCTGCGCGAATTTGCGGCCTAGCGTGTGTGCCAGGCCTGCTCTTCGCGCGTGAGGGCCACGACCTCCCGAGGCAGCTTCCCGGCCGCGACCTGCTCGACGGTCACGTGCTCGAGCACCTTGCGTAGGTTGGCGCGCAGCGCGATCCACACCTGCTGCAGCGATTCGGCCGTGCCCGTGTATTCGACCTCCTCCGGACGCTGCCCGCGCACACCGACGAGCGGGCCCTCGACTGCGCGGATGACCTGCGCGAGGTTGATGTCGCGCGCGGGCCGAGCCAGCCAGTAGCCCCCTTCGGGCCCGCGCTGACTTCGAACCAACCCGGAGGAGCGGAGCTGCGTGAGGATGTTCTCAAGGAACGACACCGGGATTCCCTGCGCCTTTGCGACCTCGTCGACCTTGCGAGGCGCGTCCATTCGGCTGCCTGCGAGCTCGATCACGGCTCTCACCGCGTAGTCGGCCTTGGCGGTCACGTGCATGCGGCGATTCTCGCCGAAAGCCCGGTCGCACCGCGCTCGCGCCTGCAATCCCGACCGCTGTGGTAGATATTAGGTGTACCTAACCGCATGGCTATCCGCGTAGCGACACCTAGGCACTGATGGACTTCGGCGAAACGGTCGGGCTGGGAGCGATCGCCGGCTTTGCGATCTACCTGGGGCTGCCCATGGGGCGCGTACATTGGGTCGGAGATCGGGTGCGGGTGGGCCTGGCCATGTTCTCGGTCGGCATCCTCGCGTTCATCTTCATGGACGTGACCAAGCACGGCGAGGCCGTGCTGGAAACGGCGGTCGAGCATTTCAAGCACCACACCGGCAGCTTCGCCCACGTGCTCGGCCTGTTCGCGCTGCTCCTCGTCGGCTTCATAGTGGGCACCGCCGGAATCTCGGCGGTCGAGCGCAGGCTGCGCTCGCGCCGCAGCGAGCCCGCGCCGCTCGCCGGCGGTGAGGCCGCGGCGGTGCTCGACCGAGAGCAGCTCGCCCGCTCGCGAGAGGGTGCCGAAGACGTCCGGCGGCGCGCGCTGCAGACGGGGATGGTGATCGCCACCGCGATCGGGCTTCACAACTTCGCCGAGGGGCTCGCGATCGGGGTGTCGGCCAAGGCCGGCGCGGTCAGCCTGGCGACGGTGCTGATCATCGGCTTCGGCCTGCACAACGCGACCGAGGGCTTCGGCATCGTGGGCCCGCTCGGCGCCGCGCGGCCGACGTGGGGCTGGCTCGGGCTCGCCGGCCTGATCGGCGGCGGCCCGACCGTGCTCGGCACGATCGTCGGCTACCAGGTCACCTCGGAGCCGCTCGAGCTGATGTTCTATGCGCTGGCGGGCGGCGCCGTGCTGTACGTGATCGGCGAGATCTGGACGGGGATGCGCCGCTACGGCCACCATACGTTTGGCCTGTACCTGATCGCCACGGGCTTTCTCGTGGGCGTGGCCACCGACCTGATCGTCTCCTACGGCGGCGGCTAGCGCCGCTGTCCGCTACCCACTCGCGATTCCGGTAAGCGCGTCTGCGCGCGGAATGGCGGCGTGCGCAGCGTTTAGGATCTGGGCGGTGTCACGCATCGGGCGCCGCTGGAACTGGGACTTCGAGGACGAGCCGCCCCCCGCGCGCCGGCCGCCGCCGCCACCGCCCGCGCCCCCCTCACCGCCGCCGCGGCCGCCACTGGCGACGCAGGACCACAGCGCTCAGCTCGCGCGCCGCACGCGCATTCGCCTGCGCCGCGGCACCGCGCTGCTGGCGCTGGCGCTGCTGCTGGCGCTCGCCATCGCGCTGAGTGGATCGCACCATCGCGGCTCGACGCATCACGCCAGCGCAGGCCTCGGCGCTCGCCTCCCGGCGAGCGCCGCCTCCCCCCAGCAATCCCCCGCTGAGGAAGACCGTGCCGTCTCTGCCACGCTCGCCTACACCCCCTTCGTCAGGGAAGGCGGCGGCTCGGCGCGCGATATCGCGTTGACATTCGACGACGGTCCCGGACCGTACACGCCGCAGGTGCTGAGCGTGCTCGAGCAGGCCCACGTGCGCGCCACCTTTTTTGCGATCGGCAAGATGGAGCGCTACTTCAGCGACTTCACCGCACGCGAGCTGCGCGACGGCCACGTCGTCGGCGACCACACCGAGACGCACCCCATGCTGGCGCGGCTGTCCGCTCACGAACAGCGCGAAGAGCTGTTTGAAGCGATCGTGCGGATCGAACTACTTGGCACGCGGCCGATCCTGTTTCGCCCGCCCTACGGCTCGTTCAACGCGGCCACGCTGCGCCAGCTGCGCGCGCTGAAGCTGCTGATGGTGCTGTGGTCGGCCGACACTGGCGACTACCAGCAGCCGGGCGTGCCGGTAATCGTGCAGCGGGCGCTCGCCGGCGCCCACCCGGGCGCGATCATCCTGATGCACGACGGCGGCGGCGACCGCTCGCAGACCGTCGCGGCCCTGCCCGCGATCATCCACGCGCTGCGCGCCCGCGGCTATCGCCTCGTCACCGTCCCGCAGCTCCTGCACGACGATCCGCCGCCCGCCGGCCAGCCGCTGCCGACGCGCCTAGCCGGCGACTGACGCGCTCACCACCGGCGCGCTCGCTGTGCCGGGCGCGACGCTCGTAGCCCGCTGCTCGTAGCCCGCTGCTCGCTGCTCGCTGCCGCTGCTCGCGAAGCGTGCGCGCTCAGCGCGCGCACACACGGCAGGCGCCGTGAATGACGATCTCGTGCACCGACACCTTCAACGGAACACGATCGGATAGGCGGCTGATCGCGCGCTCCAGCCCGGCGTCGGTGAACGGCTCCAGGCGCCCGCAGCGGTCGCAGACGAGGTGGTGGTGGTGACCGGGCCCTCGCCGCACGGCCTCGTAGCGCACGATCCCCTGCCCCAGCTCCACCCGCTGCACCACGCCGATCGCCTCGAGCTCCTCCATTACGCGGTAGATGCTGGCGCGCGAGACCGCGCGCCGGCGACCGCCGAGAGCCCGCTGGATCTCCTGGGCCGACAGCGCACACGCCTGCTCATCGAGCAGCTCGAGGATCGCCCGCCGGGCGCCGCCCCGCCGGTACCCCGCCTCAGTCAGCGCCCGCGCCGCCTGCTCGGCCCAACCAGACCGTTGCGTGGTCGGGGTCACGGCTCGATTGTAGGGGCCTCACCGTCCCGTCGCCCTGCGCAGCGCGGCGCGCAGCGCTTCGAGCTGCGCCACCTGCCACTGCTCGAAGCTCGCCGAAGCCGGCGCCAGCGTCTCGGTCACGGTCGCGATGGGGATGTTGTGTGCGCGCGCAAGCGCATTGACCCGCTGCACGTCGGGGGTGACGTTCTGGCTGTTGTAGATCCAAACCTTGATCTGGCGCTGAGAGACCTGCGTGTCGACGAGCCGCTTGTCCTGCGCGGTCACGTCGGTGCCCTCGGCGATCGCCTTGGCGAAGCTGTATGGGGTCATGAGCCGCAAGCCGAGGTCTTCGCCGAGCGGCTGGAAGATGCTCTCGCTGTAGCCCACCGGCGCGCCCGCGAATTCCGCGCGAATCTCGCGGCGCAGCGCCTGGTAGCGCGCCAGACCGGCGGTCAGGAAGGTGACCCGGCGCTGCGCGAAGTAGCTCGTGTCGGCCGGGTCAAGCCGCTCGTAGGCGGCGCTGATGCGGTCGACGATCTGCTGCACGTGCGCCGGCGAGTACCACTGGTGCGGATTGGCCCCAGCTCCCAGCTCGAGCGCGCGGCCGACGTTCAGCACTAGGCGCCCCGACAGCGGGCTGGCCGCGAGCAGGCGGTCGGCCCACGCGTCGTACCCGAGGCCGTTGACGATCACCAGCTGGGCGCCGGCGAGCGCGCGGGCGTCGCGCGCGTTGGGTTCGTAGGCGTGCGGATCGGTGTCGGGGTTGACGATGATGCTGCTCACGCTCGGCCGCCCGCCGCCGAGCTGGGCGGCGATGCTGCCCCAGAAGTTCTCCGCCGCCACCACCACCAGCCCGCCGCCACCGCCGCGTGCTGCGGGCGCGCCCGGGCTCCCGCTGCGTCCGCAGCCGGACGCGACCGCCACGAGCGCCAGCGCTAGCGGCGCGCTGCGGCGGAGGGGGAGCGAACCGAACATAGGACGCATACGCGTTTCTTTTGGGACCGGACGGCTGAGCGCGGCGGGCACCAGCGCGCCGCTCGCCTGGGCAAGCTAGCAGAAGACGAGATCGAATCTCATAAACATCCGTCGGGCACGTCCCTGCGTTGGGTTACGCTTGCGCGTGCATCATGCGAGCGGCGGCTCCGCAGAGCGGCCCGAGGGATCGTCCCTCGCCGCGCAGTCCCGGCCGGCGCGGCCCCTTCCCCCGGCCCCACCGCGCGCGGGGCGGCGCGCTCGCCGTGCTGATCGCGGCGGCGTTCGCGGCCGTGGCGGCGGGGTGCGGCGCTTCCAAGCCCACCGGCGCCGGCCGCCCCAGCTCGCAGGCGGGGCTCAGCGCGGCGCACCCGGTGACGCGCGCCAGTGCCGGCGCCCCAAGCGGGCAGCCGGGGCACGCGCCGATCCCGATCCTCATGTACCACGTGATCGCGCCGCCGCCGGCCGGAGCGCCGTTTCCCGGCCTGTACGTCACGCCCGGCGAGTTCGCCGAACAGATGCAGGCCCTGAAGGACGCGGGCTGGCACGCCGTGACACTGGACCAGGTCGCCGGCTACTGGCAGCGAGGCGCGCCGCTTCCAGGCGGCAGGCCGATCGTACTCACGTTCGACAACGGCTATCGCTCGCAGTACACGCAGGCGCTGCCCGTCCTGCGCCGGCTGGGCTGGGTCGGGGACGAGAACATCCAGCTGAGCGGATTGCCGCCGTCACAGGGTGGGCTCTCGCCCGAACAGGTGCGCGGGCTGATCGCCGGCGGATGGGAGCTCGACACGCAGGGCTACAGCCACGCCGACCTGGTCAGGCTGGGCGCGGGAGAGCTGCACTACCAGGTGGCGGACACGCGCAAGATGCTGCAGCAGCGCTACGGCGTGCCGGTCAACTGGTTCTGCTACCCCTCCGGCCACTACGACGCAAGCGTCATCGCCGCCGTGAAGGCCGCCGGCTTCGTGGGCTCCACAACCGTGGTTCCGGGCTGGGCCGCCCCGCACGAAGACCGCTACCGCCTGCACCGACTGCGCGTACTGGGAGGAACCTCGCCGCAGGCGCTGCTGTCCTTGATCGCTGCCTCGCGCTCGGCGCCGCCGGCTCCGAGCGAATACAGCGGCGCATGAGACGCCACGTGGCGGAACTCCTGGCCGGGCGCTCGCGCGCGTCGTAAGCGGCGAACGGGTCTCGAACCCGTGACCTCGAGCTTGGGAAGCTCGCGCTCTACCAACTGAGCTACCGCCGCGCGCGGCGGCCCTGATCTTACGCAATCCCTCTACCGTTACCTAAGCCGTGAGCCCGCCGGCCACCAAACGCCTGCTGCTGCCGATCCTCGTCTCGCTTGCCGGCGCCTGCCTGGTCGCGCTGTTGATCTACGGCGTGTCCGCGCAGTCATCCAGCCGCACGCTCGATGAGCAGGTCGCCAGCGGGCGCTACCCGGTGGCCCCGGCGAGCGGCCGCGCGTTGCCGCTGCTCGGCGGCGCGGCGCGCGCGTCGCTTGACTCATTCCACGGCCAGGTGCGGGTGCTCAACTTCTGGGCCTCGTGGTGTGAACCGTGCCGCGCCGAGGCGCCCCTGCTCGAGCGCGCGCAGCGTCGCCTGGCAGCCGAGGGGGGAACCGTTCTCGGCGTCACCTACCTCGACGCCTCGCCCGATGCGCAAGCGTTCGCCCGCCGCTTCCGCTTGACCTATCCGGAGCTGCGCGATAGCGACGGCAGCTTCGCCCGCGCCTACGGCACCAACCAGCTGCCCGAGACGTTCGTGATCGACCGCGCCGGGCGCATCGTCGCGATCTCCCGCGGCGAGATAGACGAAGGCTTCCTCAGCCGCGCGCTCGCCCGGGCGCGCAGCGCATGAGCCCGCGCGCGCTCGCGGCGCTCGGCGCACTCACCCTGCTCGCAGCCGGCGGCGCCGGCGAGGTCAGCGCGGCGGCTCCCGCCGCGCGGGCGTCGCTGCCGGCGATCGAACGGCAGGTGATGTGCGTGACCTGCAAAATCCCGCTCAACCTCGCGCAGTCTCCCCAGGCCGACCGCGAGCGGGCACTCATCGGGCGCCTGATCGCGCAGGGGCGAAGCGAAGCGCAGATCAAGCGCGCGCTGGTCGCCCAGTATGGCCGCGCGGTGCTGGCGCTGCCCAGCGCGAGCGGGTTCGGCGTGCTCGCCTACGCCGTGCCGCTGGCCGTCGTGGCCGGTCTCGCTGCGGCGCTGGTCGTGCTGCTGCCGCGCTGGCGGGCCAGGCGCTCGCGCGACGGCGATGACGCCGCGACGGCGCATCCGCTGAGCGAGGACGACGCCGCGCGGCTCGAGGCCGACATGGCGCGCTTCAAGTGACGATCGCCCGCCGCGCTGCGCGGGCGCGGACCGCTACATGGTCTCGGGCGCGCTCACCCCGAGCAGCTGCAAGCAGCGGCTCAGCGTGCGCTTGGTGGTGAGGCACAGGGCCAGGCGCACCGACTCCACACCGGCCGGCTCGGCGCCGAGCACGCGGCAGTCGCGGTAGAAGGCGGTGAACCCCTGCGCCAGCTCCAGCGCGTAGGTGGCGATCCTGTGCGGGGCACGCCGCTCGGCTGCCTCGGCAACCTCGCTCGGCAACGCGAGCAGCTGCTCGATCAGCGTGCGCTCGGAGGGGTGCAGGCGCTGCCCGCGCCACTCGCCCGAGTCGCGCCGCGCGGCCTGGAGGCGCTCGGCGCCCGCCTTGGCCAGGATCGAGGCGATGCGCGCGTGCGCGTACTGCACGTAGTAGACCGGGTTCTCGCTCGATTGCTCGCGCGCCAGATCGAGGTCCAGGTCGACGGTCGTGTCGTGCGAGCGTGCCAGCAGATACCAGCGCGCGGCGTCCACGCCGATCTCCGCCAGCAGGTCGTCCAGCGTGACGAACTCACCCGCCCGCTTGGACATCTGCGCGCGCTCGCCCGCCCTGATCAGGTGCACGAGCTGCATGATCAGCAGCTCCAGCCGGTCGGGATCGCCTCCCAGCGCGCGGTACGCGGCCTTCATCCGCGACACGTAACCGTGGTGGTCGGCGCCCCACACGTCGATCTCCCGATCGAAGCCGCGCTCGCGCCGCAGCTCGTGGTAGGCGATATCGGAGGCGAAGTAGGTGTGCTCGCCGTTCGAGCGCACCAGCACGCGGTCCTTGTCGTCGCCGAAGTCCGTCGTGCGCAGCCACAGCGCCCCCTCGCTGCGGTAGGTGCGCCCCTGCTGCTCGAGGATCGCCAGCGCGCGCGCCACCGGGCTCGGATCGCCATCGTGCAGCGCGCTCTCATACTCCCAGCGGTCGAAGCCCGCCACCGCGAAGGCCTCCAGCGAGCGCCGCATCTGGGCCACGATCAGCTCCACCGCCGCCCGTCCCACGGCGGCCGCGTCCATGCCGTCGGTGTCGATCAGCTCCGCCAGCTCGCGCACGTACTCGCCCCGGTAGCCGTCCTCGGGCAGCGGCTCGCCGCGCGCAAGCGCGCGCACCGACTCGCCCAGCTTGAGCACCTGCGAGCCCGCGTCGTTGACGTAGAACTCGCGCTCCACCTCATGTCCGTGCCAGGCGAGCACGCGCGTGAGCGCATCGCCATAGGCCGCGTTGCGTGCGTGACCCACGTGCATCGGTCCGGTCGGGTTGGCCGAGACGAATTCGACCAGGATGCGCTCGCGCCAGGCGACGCCGCCGGCGCCGAACTGCTCCCCTGCGGCCAGCGCGTGGCCGAGCGCGTCCAGCAGCCAGGAATCGGCCAGGAACAGGTTCACGAACCCTGGACCCGCGACCTCGACGCGCTCCAGCCCGGCGCCGAGCCGGCGCTGCAGCGCGCTCCCCAGCCGCCCTGCCACCTCGCGCGGCGCGGCTCGCAGGCTCGGCGCCAGCAGCAGCGCGGCGTTGGTCGAGTAGTCGCCGAAGTCCGCGCGCGGCGGCCGCTCCAGCGTGATCCGGGGCGTGCCTCCGCCCAGCTCTCCCACGGCCTCCAGCACGGCGCCGCGCAGGCTGCCTAATGGGTCGGTGCTCAACGCTTGCGATACTAGCTGCGTGAACGAGCAAGACTCAGGCGCCGAGCGCCACATAAACATCCATCTCTCCCCCGAGATCATGGGGGGTGTCTACGCGAACTTCGCCAACGTCAGCCACTCCGACTACGAGTTCACGGTCACCTTCGCCCGCGTCGACCACGAGGTCGAGTCCGAGGAGGTGCCGGGCGTGGTCGTCGCGCGTGTGAATCTCTCGCCACGCTTCATGCGCGAGCTGATCGACGCGATGGAGGACAACTACTCCAAGTGGCGCACCCGCGAGGGCATCAAGAACCTGCCCGAGTACGGCGGGACGGAGGGTGGCTCAGAGGAGGAGTAGCGCCCCGCGGCCGCTCAGAGCGACAGCAATGAAGGTCGCGGTCATCTCTGACATCCACGGCAACAAGCAGGCCTTCGAGGCCACGCTCGATGCGGTCGCCGCCAGCGACGCGGCCGAGCTGTGGTGCCTCGGCGATCTTGTGGGGTATGGCGCGGACCCGGACGTGTGTGTGGAGCTCGCGCGCGAGCACACCGCCGTGTGCCTGGCCGGTAACCACGACCTCGCCGTCACCGGCGAGATCCCCCTGCGCGAGTTCTCTCGTGGCGCCAGCCTGGCGGCGCAATGGACCAGAGAGGTGATCGCGCCCGAAAACCTCGCCTTCCTGCAGACGCTGAGCCCGCAGGCGCAGGAGGGCATCGTCGGCCTCTACCACGCCAGCCCGCGCGACCCCGTTTGGGAGTACGTGCTCTCGACGCTGTTGGCCGAGCTGTGCCTGGACGAGCAGCGCCATCGCCTTTGCCTCGTCGGCCATTCGCACGTGGCGCTGTCGTTCACGCGCCGCGAGGGCGAGCTCGCGACCGGCGAGCCGCGGCGCGACGGCACGCGACTCGATCTCGCCGCCGGCGAATGGCTGATCAACCCGGGCAGCGTCGGCCAGCCTCGCGATGGCGATCCGCGCGCGTCGTGGCTGCTGCTCGACCTCGACGGGCTGACCGCTTCGTTCCTGCGCACCGACTACGACGTCGCCGGCGCCGCCGCGGCGATCCGCGCGGCGCGCCTGCCGGACTCGCTCGCCGAGCGCTTGGAGTACGGTCAGTGAGCATGCGCGGCCGCAAATGGTCGATCCGGCGCGCCGGCTTCCTCGCCAGCGGCCTGCTCGGCGCAGGCGCGGCGCTGCTGGCCGCGTGCGGCGGCAGCGGCAAACTGATCCCGGTCGCCAACTCCGAACCGCTGCAGAAGGACTTCGAAGAAGTCGCGCGCGCCGCCGAAAGCGGCCACGGCAGCTGTACCGCAACCGAAGCGGCGCTGCGCAAGGCCGAGCAGGACTTCGGCGGGCTGCCCGCGAGCGTCGATCCCGGCCTGCGGCGGCGGCTGCGCGAAGGCATCGCCAAGCTGCGCGCCGACGCGCTCGAACTGTGCGTTCAGCCCGCGGTGTCGACCACGGCGACGACCGCGCCGCGCACGACCACGACCACCACCACGACGCCAACCAGCACGCAGAACACGAGCACAGAAAACACGAGCACGCAGACCCCGCCCAACACCACCACCAACACCGGACCCGGCGGCGGCACGCCGGCCAACGAAGGCGAAGGCGAAGAAGCAGGCGCGCCCAAGCACAAGGGGAAGGCCGGCGAACCCGGCGCCGGCGGCGGCGCGGCGGGCGGAGAAGCGGGCAAATGAGCGCCACCGAGATTGGCGGGCGATACCGGCTGGAAGGCCGGCTGGGCCACGGCGGGATGTCCACCGTGCACCGCGCCTTCGATGAGCGGCTGGAGCGCCAGGTGGCGGTCAAGCTGCTGGCGGAGCACCTCGCCGACGACCCCACCTTTGTTTCGCGATTCAAGCGCGAGGCCCAGGCGGCTGCGCGCCTGGTGCATCCCAACATCGTGCAGGTGTTCGACTCCGGCCAGGACGAGCTCACCGGCCAGTACTTCATCGTGATGGAGTACATCGAGGGTTCCTCGTGCGCCGAGATCCTGCGCGACGACGGCTGGGTGGAGGTCGAGGAGGCGATCTCGATCATCGCGCAGGCCTGCGAGGGGCTCCACTACGCCCACCGTCACGGCGTCGTGCACCGCGACGTCAAGCCCGGCAACCTCCTGCGCGCGCGCGAGGGCGAGGTCAAGCTGGCGGACTTCGGCATCGCCAAGGCGACCGAGCAGTCGAGCATCACGCAGGTCGGGTCGGTGCTGGGCACGGCGGCCTACCTGGCGCCCGAGCAGGCGCGCGGCGAGGAAGCCGGTCCCGCCGCCGACCTGTACGCGCTGGGCGTCGTCGCCTACCAGCTCATCTCCGGGCGGCTGCCATACGAGGCCACCTCGCTCACCGAGCTGGCGCTCAAGCAGCAGCAGGAGACGCCGGCGATGCTCGACACGCTCGTCGCAGCCGTGGGTCCGGAGCTCGCCGACGCGGTGGCGATCGCGCTGGCGCTCGATCCTCGCGACCGTTACGAGAGCGCCCGCGAAATGGGGCGCTCGCTCGCCGACGGCGCCAGCGGGATCGCGCCAGACGGTCGCCGCCGGCCAGGCAGTGCCGCGCAGGAGACAGAGGCCACGAGCCTGCTGGCGCGGGATCGACCGCTCAGCGAAGCAACGCGCCAGCGCGGCGCCAGCCCGACCGTGGTCCCGCGCAGTCCCCGCCGGGGACCCCCGCGAGAGGCGGCGGTGGCCGGGCCGTACCCGCCTGCTCGGGCGGCCAGGCGCGGCCGCGGACGGGGGCTGCTGCTGACAATGCTTGTCCTGCTGGTGCTCGCTGCGGGGATCGCCGCCGCGATCGTCGCCACGGCCCCCGGGCCTACCCGCGTGGTGCTGCGCAACGTCGTCTACTCCGACGTGGAGCACACCGCCAGCGCGCTCAAGCAGCTCGTTTCCGAAAACACAAAGTAGGGCGGCCATCGCGTGGCAATGATGCTCGCCTCGCTAATCGATGTCAGCCGGGTCGGCTACCCGCTGCTGTTCGTGATGGTGATGGCCGAGTCCTCCGGCCTGCTCGTCCCCGGGGAGACCGCTCTGATCGCCGCGTCGGTGCTGGCCAGCCAGGGCAAGCTGAAAATCGAGCTCGTGATCGCGCTCGCCGCCTCAGCGGCGATCGTCGGCGACAACATCGGATACGTGATCGGCCGCAAGGGTGGGCGCTGGGTGCTCGAGCGTCCGGGGCGCTTTTACCGCCAGCGGCTGGAGGTGCTGCGCGTCGGCGAGCCCTTCTTCGAGCGCCACGGGCCCAAGGCGGTGTTCTTCGGACGCTTCCTGCTCGGCCTGCGCGTGTGGGCGTCCTGGCTGGCCGGCGGCACGCGCATGCACTGGCGCTCGTTCCTGCTGTGGAACGCGCTCGGGGGCATCACCTGGGCCACCGCCGTGGGCCTGATCGCGTACTTCCTCGGCCACTCGGCCGGCCACGCCATACAGACCTTCGGCCTGTACGGGCTCGTCGCCGCGCTCCTCGCGATCGTCAGCGCGCTGGCCCTGCACCGCCGCCACCGGCAGCGACCCAGCGCCCGACAGCGACGGGCCGCCCGATCGACGGCCCGCCATCCGCTCGACCCTCCGCCGACCCCCGGCGAGTGATCGCCGCGGGCGCTGGGCTCAAGGGGTCTCAGACTTGCTCTCGGACTCGCCCTCGATCACCGGAGCAGTGCCGCCGACGCTGATCGCCACGCGGCGGGGCTTGCGCTGCTCGGGCTTCGGCACCCGCACCTCGAGCACGCCCTTGTCGAAGCGCGCCTGGATGCTGTCGGGGTCGATGCCCTCGGGCAGCGTGAGCGATCGCGAGAAGCTCCCCGACGCCCGCTCCAGCCGGTACAGGCCCTCCTTGCGCTCCTCGTGCTCGGACTTGCGCTCGCCCGAGATCGTGAGGACGTTGTCCTCCAGCTCCACGTGTACCTCGTCCTCGCGCACGCCGGGCAGATCAGCGCGCAGAACGTAGCGATCGTCCTCTTCGATCAGGTCCATGGCGGGGATCCAGCGGCGCAGCGCGCCACCATCTCCCGCGCCGGCGGGCGAGTCGAAGAAGGTCCCGAAGAGTCGGTTCATTTCTTGCTGGATCGACTGCAGCTCACGTGCAGGCTCCCATCTGATGATCGCCATTGTGCTTACCTCCAACCAATCGATATTGCTCTCATGCCTGCCATTATAAAATCTAAGTCTGGACCTATCAAGTATGTCCGCGAGAAGCGTGGCCGGCGACGCGCCATCCCGGATCCACGCGGCGCCTCTCAGAGGTGAATTACCCGCAAAAAGCGGGCACGCACCGTCGGCGGTTCACAACCACCCGGCGCAGCTCTATGCGAGGGCTGACGGTGGTCGGTTTCGGGCGGCTCGTGGTTCGGGCGGCTTGCTCAGCAGCCGTTGCACGGCGCGATGCGCTCGCACATCTCAGCCATCACGCTGAGCTCTTCCTCGGAGAAGCGCGAGATGAAGTGCTCGCGCACGACCCCCACCTGCGTGCTGCGGGCTTCCTGCAGGCGTTCGCGGCCGGCATCGGTGACGCATGCATATGCCCCGCGCGCGTCGTGATCGCAAGAGCAGCGGTGAAGCAGTCCGTCGCGCTCCAGCCGGTCGACGAGCCGCGTCAGGCCGCTGCGTGACAGCTGCGCGTGCTCGGCCAGATCGCCCATGCGCATGCGCCCGCCGGCGGCCAGCGCGAGGTGGTGCAGGACCTCGTAGGAGCTCATCGGCAGGCCGTGTGCGCGCTCGAGCTCGGCGTCGAGTCGCTTCACCAGGCAGGCGTGCGTGCGCAGAAGGCCCCGCCAAGCCCGCTCAGCGAGCTCGATCCGGCCCCCCAAGGCGATCAGGGCGCTCTCCTCTCCGGCTGAATTCGTGACTGCGGTCGCGCTCGACATGCCGTCTGAACCTGAAGCCTTCCTACCGAACATAGCAGCGTCTGCCGCCGCCGCATGCCAGCGCGCTTTCATACCGCGTCGCTGCCGCCGGGCTCATTCCCGAGTCGCCTTCCACGCCCACCACATCATCAGCGGCTGCAGCGGCAGCCGCGCATACAGCGCCCAGCGTGGGATCCGCGGGAAGCGCTCGGGCGCGCGCGCCATGTACAGGTTCGCCGGGAACACCGCCGCCAGCAGCGCGATCAGGCCGACGCCGGCCGCCCGGCGCGTCGGCGCCAGCAGCGCCCCCACGCCGCCGAGCACCTCCGTCACGCCGCTCAGCGCCACGACGCGCCGGGCCTCGCCGTGCAGGCGCGGCGGCACGATCTGCTGGTAGGCGCGCGGCATCACGAAGTGATTGACACCCGCGGCGATGAAGAAGGTGCCGAGCGCCCGCGTCGAGCGTTTCATTTGCACAGCAGCGAGCGGCCGGTCATCTCTTGCGGCTGAGCGATCCCCAGCAGCTCGAGCACGGTGGGCGCGACGTCGGCGAGGATCCCGTGCTGCCTCAGCTGCACGCCGCTGACCGACGTGATCAGCGGCACCGGGTTGAGCGAGTGGGCCGTGTTGGGACTGCCGTCGGGCTCCAGCATGTGCTCGGCGTTACCGTGATCGGCCGTCACCACGCACGCGCCCCGGTCGGCGTGCACCGTCGCCACGATCTCGCCGAGGCAGGTGTCGACCGTCTCGATCGCCTGAACGGCCGCCTCGATCACGCCCGTGTGGCCGACCATGTCGGGGTTGGCGAAGTTGATGATCGCGAACGCCGGGCGCTGCTCTGACCACGCCGCCACGAACGCCGTCGCGGCCTCGCGCGCGCTCATCTGCGGCTTGTGATCGTAGGTTGGCACCTCACGCGGCGAGGGCACCAGCTCGCGGCGCTCGCCGGGCAGCGACGCCTCCTGGCCGCCATTGAAGAAGTACGTGACGTGCGGGTACTTCTCCGTCTCGGCCACGTGCAGCTGCGGGACGCCGGCGCGCGCGAGCGTCAGCGCCAGCGTCGTGCCCGGGCGCTCGGGCGGGAACGCCACCGGATACGGCCAGTCCTCCTCGTAGCGGGTCAGCGTGGCGTAGCGCGTCACCGCGGGGGCGCCGCCGCGTCCGCGCCAGCCCGGCAGCGACTCCGACGCCGCGTCCTCGTCGAAGCCCGGTTCGGCGAGCGCGCGCGAGAGCTGGCGCATGCGATCGGGTCGGAAGTTGAACGCGAGCACGCTGTCCGACGGACGGATTCTCGCCTCCCCGCCGACCAGCGTGGGCTCGATGAACTCGTCCGTCTCGCCGCGCGCGTAGGCCTGCTCGACCGCCTGCTCGCCGCTGTCGGCCTGGTAGGGCGCCTGGCCGTGCACCACCAGGTCATACGCGCGCTGCGTGCGATCCCAGCGCCGGTCGCGGTCCATCGCCCAGTAGCGCCCGATCACCGAGCCGACGCGCGCTCCCGCCAGGCGATCGAGCTGGGCGAGGAACCCCGCCCCCGCGCGCGGCAGCGTGTCGCGCCCGTCGGTGAACGCGTGGATCACGACGTCCTCGGCGCCGCGTGCGCGAGCCAGCTCGACCAGCGCCAGCAGGTGCCCCAGCGAGGAGTGCACGCCGCCGTCGGAGACGAGCCCCAGCAGGTGCACCCGCGGGGCGTCGCCCAGGGCCGCCCGCAGCACCTCGTTCGCGGCCAGCCCCACGCCGGGCGCCGCGCCCGCCGCGACCGCGTCGTCCACGCGCACCAGATCCTGGCGCACGACCGCGCCCGCGCCGAGGTTGAGGTGCCCGACCTCGGAGTTGCCCATCTGCCCCTCGGGCAGCCCCACCGCCCGTCCCGACGCGTCCAGCGTGGCGTGGGAATAAGTGCGCCACAGCTCATCGAACACGGGCGTGCGCGCGAGCGAGACGGCGTTGCCAGCCGACGGCTCGGCAAGCCCCCAGCCATCGAGCACGACCAGGCACGCGCACGGCACCGGCACGCGGTCGGGGCCGGAGGCGAGGCTCATCGCCGCGCGGCGGCGACGATCCGCGCGAAGGAGTCCACCTGCAGCGAGGCCCCGCCAACGAGCGCGCCGTCGATGTCCGGCAGCTCGAGCAGACCAGCGGCGTTGTCGGGATCCACCGAGCCGCCGTACAGGATCCGCACCTGCTGCGCCGCGCGCTCGTCGCGCGCCGCGAGCAGCGCTCGGATGAACGCGATCGCCTCCTGCGCCTGCTCGGGGCTAGCCACCCGCCCGGTCCCGATCGCCCACACCGGCTCGTACGCGATCACCAGCTCGCTCAGCTGCTCCGCGGCGACGCCCCCCAGGTCCTCCGCGATCTGCTGGCGCAGGCGCCGCTCGGTGTCTCCCGCATCGCGCTCCTGCTCGCTCTCGCCCACGCACAGCAGCGGCGTCAACCCCGCCCGCAGCGCGGCGGGGACCTTGAGCGCGAGCGCGTGGTCGCTCTCGCCGAACTGCGCCCGCCGCTCGGAGTGGCCCAGCACCACGCCCTGCACGCCGGCCTCGCTGAGCATCGGCGCCGAGACCTCGCCCGTGTAGGCGCCCTGGTCCTCCTGGTGCATGTTCTGCGCGTAGACCTCCACGCGCGATCCGCGCGCGCTGTCGGCCAGCGCCTTCAGGTCGGTGTACGGCGCGCAGATCGCCACCCCGACCCCCTCGAGCGCGGCCACTCGCGGCAGCAGCGCCTGGATGTACTCCTCGGCCTGCCGTTCGCTCTTGTGCATCTTCCAGTTGCCCGCGATCAGCGGGTTGCGCGCCATCAGCGGGCCACGCCGGCGCCGTCGAGCGCCTCCACGCCCGGCAGCGCGCGGCCCTCCACGAGCTCGAGCGTGGCGCCGCCGCCAGTCGAGAGGTGGTCGACGGCATGCTCGAGGCCGAAGCGCGCGAGCGCCGCGCCCGAGTCCCCACCGCCGACCACGGTCACGCCGCTGGCGCGCGCGACCGCCTCGGCCACGGTTCGCGTCCCCTGCGCGAAGGCTTCCAGCTCAAAGGCGCCCATCGGGCCGTTCCAGAACACCGAGCCGGCGCGCTCGACCTCGGCCGCGTAGCGTGCCGCGCTCGCCGGCCCGATGTCGAGGCCGATCCACCCGTCGGGCACGTCCACCCCGTCGAGCACCTGGCGCTCGGCGTCGGCGGCCATGCGGTCGCCGAGCACGAGGTCGCTGGGCAGCTCCAGTCGCGCGCTCTCCGGCGTGGCCGCGTGCGCGAGCCCGCGCCGGGCCAGCTCGACGTCGTGCTGCTCGCACAGCGAGGCTCCGACGGCGTGACCCTGGGCGGCGAGGAACGGAAAGCACATCGCCCCGCCCACGCACAGCACGTCTGCGAGCGCCAGCAGGCGATCGATCACGCCGATCTTGTCTGCGACCTTGGCGCCGCCGATGACCGCCACCAGCGGGCGCGCCGGGTGCTCGAGGATGCGCGTCAGCGTCGCTACCTCGCGTTCAAGCAGCCGGCCGGCGGCACACGGCAGCAGGTGCGCCACCCCCTCGGTGCTCGCGTGTGCGCGGTGCGAGGCGCCGAAGGCGTCATTCACGTATGCGTCGGCGAGCTCCGCCAGCGCGCGCGCGAACTCCGGGTCGTTGCTCGTCTCGCCCGGCTCGAAGCGCACGTTCTCCAGCAGCAGCAGCTCGCCCTCGCGCAGCTCCTCCGTCATCGCCTTGACGCGCTCGCCGACCACGGCGGGGGCGAGCCGCACCTCGGCGCCGGTCAGCTCCCGCAGGCGCGCGGCCACCGGCGCCAGCGACAAGCGCTCGTCGCGATGGCCGCCCGGCCGGCCGAGATGGGAGACGAGCACGAGCCTCGCGCCACGCTCGCGCAGCTCTTCGATCGTCGGCAGCGCGGCCACGATGCGCGTGTCATCGGCGACGACCCTGCGCCCGTCCGGGGAGTCGCTCAGCGGCACGTTGAAGTCCACCCGCACGAGCACGCGCTTGCCCGCCACGTCGAGCCCGTCGAGCTCCCTCATCGCCGCTCCCCCGCGCGCTTGCTCACACCGCGTGCAGCCGCCGCGAACGTGGTCGCGCACCGGCCGCGACGCCGCTCACAGGACCCTCTGCACGAGGTCCAGCAGACGGTTGGAGTAGCCCCACTCGTTGTCATACCAGGCGATCACCTTGACCATCGTGCCGTCGAGCACGGAGGTGAGCAGCGAGTCGAAGATCGCCGAGAACGGCGAGCCGACGATGTCGGTAGAGACGAGCGGGTCCTCGCTGTACTGGAGTATGCCCTCCAGCTGTCCGCCCGCCGCGCGCTGGAAGGCGCCGTTGACCTCCTCCACGCTCGTCGCGCGCGTGCACTCCACCGTCAGATCGACGACCGACCCGGTCGGCACCGGCGCCCGCACGGCGAAGCCGTGCAGCTTGCCCTGCAGCTCCGGGATCACCAGGCCGATCGCCTTGGCGGCCCCGGTCGACGCGGGAATCAGGTTGATCGCCGCCGCGCGCGCGCGGCGCAGATCCTTGTGCGGCAGGTCCTGCAGACGCTGATCGGCGGTGTAGGCGTGGATCGTCGTCATCAGGCCGTGAGCGATGCCGACAGTGTCGTTGAGCACCTTCGCCACCGGCGCGAGGCAGTTGGTGGTGCAGGACGCGTTCGAGATCACGTCGTGCCGCTCGCGGTCATAGGCCTCGTCGAAGTTCACCCCCAGCACCACCGTGGCGTCGGCGTTGGTGGCCGGCGCCGAGACGATCACCTTCCTCGCGCCCTGCTGCAGGTGCACGGCGGCGCGCTCGCGGTCGGTGAACAGACCGGTCGACTCGATCACGACCTCGACGCCCAGCTCCCCCCACGGCAGCGCCGACGGGGCGGTCTCGGCGAACACGCTCAGCTCGCGCCCATCGACCTCGATCGTGCGCTCGTCGCGAGCGCGCACCGGGCCCGGATACGGCCCCAGGATCGAGTCGTAGCGCAGCAGGTGGGCGAGCGTGGCAGCGTCGGTGAGGTCGTTGACGGCCACCCACTCGATCTCCTCGCCGGTGGTCAGTCCCCGCGCTCTGGCGGCGCGGAACAGGTTCCGGCCGATGCGGCCGAAGCCGTTGATCCCAACCCTTAGGGGCACTCGTGTCCTCCTGAAGCGAAAACGACGATGCCGGGTCTCAGGAGCAGCGCTCCCTCGCCCGGCGAACGCGAGGAAGGCTATCAGCGGCCTGCGCCGCGGTCGCACACGGGCGCACCGCCGCGCGCGCGCTCAGGCCCCGCGCGTGCGCTCGTCGATGTCGCGATGGGCGACCGCCACGTCGAGGTCGTCCCGCCCCCTGTAGCGCTCTGCCAGGCGCTCGGCGATGGCGACCGAGCGGTGGCGGCCGCCCGTGCAGCCGATCGCGATCACCAGGTGCGCCCTGCCCTCGGCGACGTACTGTCCCAGCAGGAAGTCGAGCAGCTCATACAGCCGCTCGTAGAGCTCCTCCAGGCGCCCGTCGCGGCCGATGTACTCGACCACGCGCGCATCGTGCCCGGTCAGCTCGCGCAGCTCGGGCTCGTAGTGCGGATTGGGCAGGAAGCGCACGTCGAAGGCGAGATCCTCCTCGCGCGGCGGGCCGTGCTTGAAGCCGAAGCTCATGAACGTCAGCGCCAGCCGGCCGGCCGCCTTGCGCGGCAGGAACTGATCGGCGATCTTGCCGCGCAGCATCGCGGCCGACATGCCGGTCGTGTCGATCACCGTATCGGCGCGGGCGCGCAGCGGCGCGAGCAGCGCCCGCTCGGCGGCGACCCCGGCCGCCACGCTTCCGTCGGGAGCCATCGGATGGCGCCGGCGGGTCTCCTTGTAGCGGGTCACGAGCGTCTGCTCGGCGGCCTCCAGGAACAGCACCTCGTGACCCATGCCGAGCGCGTCGAGATCGTCGACGACCGCGCGCAGCGCCTCGAAGTAGATACCCCCACGCACATCCGACACGACCGCCGCGCGCTCGACCTTGGAGCCCTGGTGCATGAACAGTTCCACCAGCGAGCGGATCATCTCCGGCGGCAGGTTGTCGACGCAGAAGTAGCCGGCGTCCTCGAACACGTTCATCGCGGTCGACTTGCCGGCGCCCGAGAAGCCGGTGATCACGACGAAGTCCTGCAGGCGCGACTCCACCACCGGCCGCGCGGCCTTGTCCGCCGCTCGCCGCTCGGAGCCGGCCCGCAGCGGACGCAGTGGTCTGAGCACCGGCATCGTCTCCATTTTGCCCGCGATGCCGGACGGCCGCGTCGCCTTCCGGGAAGCTTTTGGCTCGCGCCTCATCCCGCGCGGTGCAGGTTGCCGTACAGCTCGCGCGCCACCTTCGCCGGCAGGCCCGGGACCGCCTGAAGCTCCTCGCGGGAGGCCGACACGATCGCCTCGGGGGAGCCGAAGTGCGCCATCAGCGCCCGCTTGCGGGCAGGGCCGATGCCCGGCAGCTCATCGAGCAGCGAGCTCGTCATCGCGCGATCGCGCCGGCTGCGGTGATGGGTGATCGCGAAGCGGTGTGCCTCATCGCGCACGCGCTGCAGCAGCTGCAGCTCGGGAGTGCGATGGTCGAGCGTGAGCGGGGCGCGGCGCCCGGGCAGGTACAGCTCCTCGATGCGCTTGGCCAGCGCGGCCACGGCCACGCCTCGGTCGCGAAACTCGCGCAGCGCGGCGAGGCCCGCCCCGAGCTGGCCCTTGCCGCCGTCGATCACCACCACGTTGGGAAGCGCGGCAAAGCTCGCGTCGTAGTCGAGATCGTGCGGGGAGATGTCGAGCTGGCGCTGCCACTGGGCCAGGCGCCGCGCGAGCACCTCGCCCATGGCCGCGAAGTCATCGGAGCTGCCGCGCAGGCTGCGGATCCTGAAGCGGCGGTAGTCGGACTTCTTCGCGGCGCCGCCCTCGAACACCACCATCGAGGCGACGGTGTGCGTGCCGCCGAGATTCGAGATGTCAAAGCACTCGATGCGGATCGGCGGAACATCGAGCCCCAGCGCCCGCTGCAGGCCCTCGAGCGCCTCCACGCGACCCTGGCGGCGGCGCTCGTTGCGCAGCTGCTCCTGGTCCAGGGCCAGGCGCGCGTTGCGCTCGGCGAGCTCCAGGATCCTGCGCTTCTCACCACGCTCGGCCGCGCGCAGCTCCACCGGCCCATCGCGACGGCTGGCCAGCGCGGCGGCCAGCGCCGGGCGCCCCGCCAGCTCGCGCTGCACCACCAGCAGCGCCGGGATCGACCCATGCCCGTCGTAGTACTGCAGCATGAACTCCTCGCCCACCTCCGCCGGCTCGCGCTCGGTCTCGTTGGCCAGGTAGAAGGACTGGCGGTCGCTCAGCACGCCGTCGCGCACCTGAAACACCTGGGCGTTGGCGTCGCGGCCGTCGACGGCGACCGCCACCGCGTCGAACGTGCCGACCGACTCGTTGGCCACGCGGCGGCGCTCGAGCAGCGCGTGCACGGCGCGCAGCCGGTTGCGCTCGAGCGTCGCCTGCTCGAACTCCTCCGCCGCGGCCGCCTGCCGCATGCGCGCCTCCAGGTCCCGCTCGATCGCCTTGAAGCGGCCGCACAGGAAATCGATCACGCCGTCGATCGATGCGCGGTAGTCCTGCTTGGAGACGTAGCCCACGCACGGCGCCTCGCAACGCTTGATGTAGTAGTCCAGGCACGGGTTGCCGCTGCGGCGCCCCGGCTCGGGGCCGGTGCACGAGCGGAACATGAACACCTTCGCGAGCACCTCGAGCGTCCCACGCACGCGCTTGGCGTTGGAGTAGGGCCCGAAGTAGGCCCTGCCCGGGCGATGGCGCTCGCGCGTGAAGTACACGCGCGGGAAGTCCTCGTCCAGCGAGATCGCGATGAACGGGTAGGACTTGTCGTCGCGCAGGCGGATGTTGAAGCGCGGGCGGTGTTGCTTGATGAAGCTCTGCTCCGCCAGCAGCGCCTCCGCCTCCGAGGCCACCACCACGAACTCCACGCGCACGACGCTCGCGATCATCTCCGCGTGCCCCGGGCTGCTCGGCACCTGCGCTTTGGAGAAATGCGAGGCCACGCGCTTGCGCAGCGACTTCGCCTTGCCCACGTAGAGGACGCGGCCGCCGGCGTCGCGAAAGATGTACACCCCGGGCTGGTCGGGCAGCGCGCGGCGCTGCTCGGCGAGGCTCGCGCCCTCGCTCGCGGCGTCCGTCAGCGTCTCGCTCGCAGCCATCCTTCCGAGGATAGGCTCCAGCCCGACCGCGTTCAGTAGCTGCGCGCGTGACGGATCACGGCCAGCACGGCGTACACGACCAGGCCCACCAGCACGAACCACACGAGCTCGCCGAGGCTGGTCTGCCACATGCGTTTCTGGGCGAGGACCGCGAAGCCGGCGACCGCGATCGCCCCATACAGCAGCGCGCGGAAGCGGTCGCCGAGGCCGTACAGGTTGATGCGGTATTCGCGGTACATCCTCAGACCGAGATAGCCGATCGCGACACCGAACACCACGAACAGGGCCGCTTCGAACGTTTTCGCCGCACGCCCGCCACCCGGGATCGCGAACACGGCGGCGGCGATCAGCAGCACGATCGCGAGGTTGCGAAGGTTCTTCGCTCGATCCACAGAGCAAGTGTAGGCGGCCCGCTGCGGCGTCAGTCGATCAAGCTCTCGAGGCGCGCATACGCCTCCTCCACTGCGCGCCGGGCGGCCGTGTGGCGCGCCTGCGACTTGGCCGACTCGTAGCGCGTCGCCCACGCCGCCGGGTCGGCAAGCTCGTGCTCGAGCGCGCTCAGCGCGGCTTCGGCGGCCTCGATCGCCTGCTCGGCCCGGCGCTGCTCGCGCAGCCTGTTCTTGGACGGCTCCTGCGGACGCGGCATGGCCCGCGCCGCGGCGCCCGGCGTGCCGCGGGCAGCGCGGGCGCCGCGCTCGCGCGCGGTGGAATGTCCCGCACGCGAGGGCCGAGAGCCCGCGGGCCCGGACCCGTTGGCCGCGCCCGCCCGCGCGCCGGCGACCGGGCCGGCGCGGGCGGGTTCCGCGACGCGCGCCTCGCCCGCGCGCGCCTCGCGCACGCGCACGTACTCCGGCCAGCCGCCGGCATAGCTGCGCAGCGTTCCATCCTCGACCGCAACCGTGCGCGTGCCCACGGCGTCCAGCAGCGCACGGTCGTGCGAGACGAGCAGCACCGCGCCGGTGAACGCGCGCAGCGCGTCCTCCAGCGCCTCCCTGCTCTCGATGTCCAGGTGGTTGGTGGGCTCGTCGAGGATCAGCGCGTTGGCGCCCGAGCGCACCAGGATCGCCAGCGACAGGCGCCGGCGCTCGCCGCCGGACAGGCTCTCGAGCGGCTTCTGCGCCTCCTCGCCGGAGAACAGGAAGCGTCCCAGCAACGCGCGCGCCTTGCCCGGGGTCAGTCCGGTCGCGCGCTGGGTCGCCTCGAGCACCCGCTCGCCGGGGGGCCCGCCTGCGCCCAGCTCCTCCCCGTGCTGGGAGAGGTAGCCGATCTTCACGTTGTGCCCCGTGCTCAGCTTCCCCGCAGCGAGCTCGCGGCGACCCGCGAGGGTCTCGATCAACGTCGTCTTGCCCGCCCCGTTGGCGCCCACGAGCGACACGTGCTCCCCGCGCTCGAGCCACAGCTCGGCGGGGTCGAGCAGGACGCGTGCCGAGCGCCCGTCTCCGACCTCGATGCGCCCGTCGCTCAGCTCGAAGATCACGCGCGCCGAGCGCCCGGGCTGTGAAAAGGAAAACTCGAGGCTGCGGGCGGGGGCCGACCGATCGGAGATCGGCCAGCGCTCGATGCGCTCGAGCTTGGCGAGCTTCTTCACGCGCGACTGCGCCTGGCGCGCCTTGGAGGCCTTGTAGCGGAAACGCTCGATGAAGCGTTCCATGCGCGCGATCTCCTGCTGCTGAGCCGCGATCGCCCTGCCGAGGGCGAGCTCGCGGGCGGCGCGCTCCTTGCGCCACTGGTGCCAGCTGCCGGCGAAGTAACGCGACCTGGTCGCCTCGATCTCGAGCACCGAGGTGCCGATCGCCTCCAGGAACCAGCGGTCGTGCGCCACCACCACGACGGCCGCGTCGAGGCCCAACAGAGTCTGCTCGAGCCACTCCAGCGACTGGATGTCCAGGTGGTTGGTGGGCTCGTCGAGCAGCAGCACGTCCGCCCCGGTGGCCAGCGCTCGCGCGAGCGACGCGCGCGTGAGCTCGCCGCCGGAGAACGTGGCCAGCGCGCGATCGAGGTCTTCCTCGCCGAAGCCCAACCCCCGCGCCATGGCGCTGGCGCGGTCACGCCACAGGTAGCCGCCGCGCGCCTCGAGCAGCGCCTGCTCGCGCGCGTAGCGCGACAGCAGCGCCTCGTCGGCGCTGCCCGCCGCCATGCTCGCCTCCAGCCGCGCCAGCTCCGACTCGATCCGCAGCTCCTCCGCGCAGCCGGACAGCACGTACTCGCGCAGCGGCACGTCGCGCTGGCGCGGAGGGCGCTGGTCGTGCAGCGCCACGCGCGCCCCCTTGGCCACGCTCAGCTCGCCGCGGTCGATCGCGCTCTCGCCCGCCAGCATCCTCAGCAGGGTCGTCTTGCCGGCGCCGTTGCGTCCCGCGAGCGTCATCCGCTCGCGCCGCTCCACCTTGAACGAGACGCCGCGCAGCAGCGGACGTCCGGACACGTCCTTGTGCAGGTCCGATGCGGTCAGCAGAGCCATCGGTGAGTGATGGTAGGCAGCGACCCAGTCCAGCGGGCCTGCGCTAGCATCCCGCAGCGTGCGCAGGGCACTGATCACGCTCTCCTTGCTCGCGCTGCTGACGACGCTCGTGCTCGCGCCCGCGGCGGCGGCGGAAAACGACGGGCGCGGCTTCTATGGGGCCACGAACGACAAAGTCGTGACCAACGCCGGCTTCATCATGATCGCGTTCTTCCCGCTGCTCGTGTTCGCGCTGAGCATGCTGCAGCGCCGGCTCGAGAAGCGCAAGCAGGCGCGCAAGGCGGCCAGGGCGGAGCTCGGCGACGCCGACTGGCGCGGGGGCTGGTAGAGCGCGCCCGCGCTGCCGCGCGGTGAGCCGCCGATGAGCCAGCCCGACGCTGTCCGCTACAAGCGGCGCGGCAGCGCCGCTCTGATCACGATCGACCGCCAGCACAGGCGCAACGCCGTCGACGGACCGACCGCCGCCGCGCTGCACGACGCGTACGTGCGCTTCGCCGAGGACGCCGGCGCGCGCGTGCTCGTGCTCACGGGCGCCGGCGAAGTCTCGTTCTGCGCCGGCGCCGACCTCAAGGCGACCGACACGTTCGTCGAGCGGCTGAGCTCGGCCGAGGGGCCGATGGGATTCACGCGGCTGACGCCGCCCAAGCCCACGATCGCCGCGATCTCCGGCTTCTGCCTCGCAGGCGGCCTCGAGCTGGCGCTCTGGTGCGACCTGCGCATCGCCACCGAGACCGCCACGCTCGGCTATCCCGAGCGCCGCTGGGGAGTGCCGCTGATCGACGGCGGCACGCAGCGGCTTCCGCGCATCGTCGGCCTCGGCCGCGCGCTCGACCTGATCCTCACCGGGCGCATGATCGGCGCCGCCGAGGCGCTGGCGATGGGGCTGCTGACGGAGGTGGTCCCGCCCGGCGCGCACCTGCGGCGGGCGCTCGCGCTGGCCGAGGGGCTGGCGCGCTTTCCCCAGCGCACTATGCTCGCCGACCGCCGCGCCGCGATCGAGGGGCTCGGCATGACGCTCGCCGAGGGTCTCGCGCTGGAGGCTCGGGCCGGGCCGGAGGTGTTCGAGGACGGCGCCCGCGGCGCGGCCCGCTTCGCCGCCGGCGAGGGG